>Ga0126377_10001153_pt1 | contig 17032 bp, 13 predicted proteins | sample PanSoiMetPlot_22_FD_92647 | JGI IMG/M metagenome (GOLD analysis project Ga0126377, IMG submission 92647) | Tropical forest soil microbial communities from Panama - MetaG Plot_22 | ecosystem: Environmental > Terrestrial > Soil > Tropical forest > Bulk soil | place: Panama | collected 2016-02-17 | reverse complement strand
CGCTCGAGCGCCGCCGCCGGATCGGGCAAGCCCGGGTGGGCCGCGACCACGGTCAGGCGCGCGACCTGCTCCGGCCAGCGGCAGGCCACGCCGAGCGCGACGCGCCCGCCCATCGAGTAGCCGGCCAGGTGCACCGGCCCGACGGCGAGAGCGGCGATGCGCGCGGCCACGCGATCGACCTCCTGCTCGAACGTCCATGCGTGCGGCACCGGCAGATCGGCCGCGTGGCCGATCAGGGAGAGCATGGTCGCCTGCGGCGAGACCTCGGCCCAGGCGTCGGCCCGGCCGGTGAAACCGTGCAGCGTGCAGAGCGGCGCGCGGTCGGACATCGCTGCCCCTGTCGCTGTCCCCGGCACCTCAGGCCTCCCCGGCGAGGAGCGCGAGGGCCGCGCGCTCGACGTCGCGCGCGCTGTGCGGGGCCACCGGCGCGTGCACCACGGTCGCGCCCGGAGCCGCGAGCGCCGCGCGGACGGCGGCGGCCAGCGACGCGGCGTCGGTCGCGCGCGCGCAGGGCAGGCCGAAGGCGGCGGCCGCGGCGGCGACGTCGATGGCCGGCGGGGTCAGGAAGAAGCGCTCGAGCACCTCGGCGCCTCCGGGTGCGCTCGCCACCGGCAGCTGCTCGAAGATGCGGCCGCCGCCGTTGTCGATCACGATGACGGCGAGCGGCGCGCCGGCGGCCCGCGCCGCGGCCAGCCCGCCCAGGTCGTGCGCGAAGCTGACGTCGCCGAGGACGACGGCGGTCGGCCGCCCGGTCGCGCTGGCCGATCCGGCGGCGGCGGCCACCAGGCCATCGATGCCGCAGGCGCCGCGCTGGCACAGCACGTCGATGCGCCGGGGCGCGGCCGGGCAGGCGGCGCCGGCCACGCGCACCGGCAGGCTGTTGCCGAGCAGGAGGAGGGCGCCGTCGGGCAGCGCGTCGACGGCGGCGCGCACCGCGGCGTGCTCGCCCAGCTGACCCGCACCTGCGCCGTCGACGGCGGCCGCCATCGCGCGCTCCAGGCAGGCCCGGGCGCGCCGGTCGGCCGCCCGCCAGGCCTCGCTCCACTCGCCGGGCGGGCCGCCGCGTCCCAGCCGCGCGGCGAGGCGCGCGCAGGTCTCGCCCACCTCGGCGTGGAGCAGCAGCGCCGCGCCGCTCGATGGGTCGAGCCAGCCGTGCGGCGCGACGACGATGCGCGTGCAGCCGCGGTGGCGCGCGAGGTGCGCGGCCCAGGCGCCCGAGGTCGGCGGCGCGCCCAGCTCCACGATCAGATCGGGCGCGGCCAGGTGCGCCGCGCCATGGGCCGCGCGGCCATTCGGCGCGCCGGCGGGTGCGCGCAGCGCGAGGTCGAAGGCGTCGCACAGCGCGGCCGGCACCGCGCGGCCGGTCCAGCGCAGCTGGCTGGTGGGCTCGGCCAGGAGGGGAAACCCGGTCGCGCGCGCGAGGGCGAGGACCGCGGCGCTGGCATCGGGCTCGCCGGCGCGGGCGAGCGGGGCCGGGCCGGCGACCAGGAGCCCGCGGCGGGCCGCGGCGCATGCGGCGGCCACGTCGGCGATCGCGTCGTCGTCGGCGGTGGCGCGCACCGGCGCCGGCCGGGTCAGCGGCTCGGCGGCGACCTCGCGGGCGAGATCGATCATGCGCTGCTCGTCGGGGCCCGGCGCGGCGGACGGCTCGAGCGGTGCGCGGGCCGGAGCGTTGATGTGGACCGGCCCCGGATCCGGCCAGCGGCTGCGCGCCGCCATCTGCGCGGCGCGTCGCCTGAGCGCCCGCAGCGCCCCGGCGCTGGCCTCGGCGATCCCGAGATCGCAGAAGCCGCGGGCGAAGCGGCCGAACAGGTGGGACTGATCGATCGTCTGGGGCGCGCCGCAATCCTGGAGCTCGGGCGGCCGGTCGGCGGTGACGACGATGAGCGGGATGCGCGCCATCGCGGCCTCGATGACCGCGGGCAGGTAGTGGGCGCCGGCGGTGCCCGACGTGCAGACCAGCACGCAGGGCCGGCCGGTCGCGCGCGCGCGGCCGAGCGCGAAGAAGCCGGCCGCTCGCTCGTCGACCAGGACATGGCTGGCGAGGCCGAGCCGGGCCGCGGCCAGGACCAGCGGCGTCGAGCGAGAGCCGGGGCTCACCACCAGGTGGTCGGCGCCGGCGCCCTGCAGCGCGCCCAGGAAGAGCTCGGCCCACGGCAGGTTCACCCGCCCGCCTCCACGCCCAGCACGTCGAGCAGCGCGCGCTGCTTGAGGCCGGTCTCCGCGTACTCGGCCTCGGGGTCGGACTCCGAGACGATGCCGGCGCCGGCCCACGCATAGGCGCGCTCGCCCGTCACCAGGCCGGAGCGGATCGCGACCGCCAGCTCGCCGTCGCCGGCGGCGTCGAACCAGCCGACCGGGCCGGCGTACCAGCCGCGCGGGGCCTGCTCGTGGCCCGCGATCCACGCCAGCGCGGCCGCGGTCGGCTCGCCACCGACGGCGGGTGTCGGATGCAGCGCGGCGGCCAGCTCGAGGACGTGGAGCGGCCGGGCCAGCTCGCCGCGAAGGGGCGTCCACAGGTGGAGGACGTCGCGCAGCGCGCGCACCTCCGGCGCGGGCGCCACGGCGAGCGAGCGGCACAGCGGGGACAGCGCGCGCACCAGCGCGCGGGCGACCATCTCCTGCTCGCCGCGGTCCTTGCCGCTGTCGAGCAGCGCGCGCGCGGCGCCGCCCTCGTCGCGGCCTGCGCCAGCCGCTGCGCCGGCGCCACCTGCGATCGAGCCGGCCATCGCCTCGCTCTCGACCACGTCGCCGCGCCGGGCGACCAGGCGCTCCGGGCTGGCCCCGGTGAAGAGCGCCGCGCCGCGCCGGAACGCGAAGCGAAAGCAGGTCGGGTGGCGCGCGTCGAGCCGCTCGAGCATCGACCGCGCGTCGACCGGAGCGGCCAGGTCCAGCTCGGTGCGGCGCGCGTACACGATCTTCTCGCACGCGCCGTCGGAGATGGCGGCGCGGATGCGGGCCACGCGATCGCGCCACACCGCCGGATCGAGCTGGCGCATGCCCCGCAGGGCGGCGGGCGCCGCGCGCCGCTCGGCCGGCTGCGCGCCGAGCGAGGCGACCATGGCCTGCGCCTCGGCGAGCGCGCGCTCGCGAGCGGCCGCGCCGGCCGACCCGTCGACCACCACGCTCAGCCACGCGCGCCGGCCCTCGCGCCGGTAGAGGACGCGCGGCAGCGCGAACCAGGCGTCGCCGAAGTCGCTCCACGGGGCGGCGTCGGCCGCGCCGGGCGCGAAGGCGAGGCCGCCGTACAGCCGCGGCGTCCAGGGCGGAGCGCCGGGCGGCTCGCGGACCGCCGCCACGCGCGCGAGCAGCTCCGCGCCGCGGCGCTCGAGGTCGGCGAAGCGATCGGCGCCGCGCGCGGTGATCTCGGCCGCGACCCCGAGGCCGGCCACCTCGCCACCGTCGCGCGGCGCCCACCAGAAGAGGAGATCGGGCAGCGAGAGGGCGGGCGGGGCCGGCTCGGGCACCGGCAGCGTGATGACCGCGAAGGCGTCGGGCGCCGGCAGCGGCGCGGCGAGGGCGGAGGTCAGCATGCCGCCCCCTGCGGGCGCACGCGGCCGACGAACAGGTGACAGACGCCGAACGTGAGCGGCCGCGCCTCCAGCGGCTCGATGCCGCTCCGCTCCATCATGCGGGCCACCTCGTCGGGCGGCGGGAAGGCGGCGATCGACTTCTCGAGGTAGCGGTACTCGCGGGCGCCGGACAGGAGCGCGCCGAGCCGCGGCACGATGACGTGGATGTGAAGCCGGGCGACGCGGCCGAGCAAGGGACCGCGCGGCTCGCCGAGCTCGAGGACGGCGATGCGCCCGCCCGGCCGGGTCACTCGCGCCATCTCGCGCAGCGCGCGCTCGCGGTTGGGGACGTTGCGCAGGCCGAACGCGATCGCGACGGCGTCGAACACGCGGTCGGCGAAGGGCAGGTGCTCGGCCTCGCCGACGCCGAGCGCGAGCCCGCCCGCCTCGGGGCCGGTCTCGGTCGCGGTCTCGGTCGTCTCGACGCGGACGCCGCGCCGGCTGGCCTTGTCGCGCGCGATCGCCAGCATCGCCGGCGACGGGTCGAGCCCGACCACCGACGCGCCCGCGCAGCCGCGGAGCATCGCCAGGGCGAGATCGCCGGTGCCGGTGGCCAGGTCGAGCACGCGGCGGCCAGATCGCAGCTCGAGGGCGGCGACCGTGAGCCGCCGCCACCTGCGATCGAGGCCGAGCGAGAGGACGCGGTTGAGGAGGTCGTAGCGCCGCGCGATGCGGTCGAACATGGCGCCGCTGCCGGGCCGCACCGCCGGCGTCTCGGTCGGGCGGGGCGCCGCGGCGCTCGCGCCGGAGCGAGGGTCGACCGCCTCTCGGGCGTTCCCTGGCGTCGGGGATGCGGCGGCTGCGGCCTCGGCGTCCGCGCCGACCGCCGTGCCCAGCGCGGCCGCGGCGGCGCCGTCCGCGTGGGCGCGCGCGGTCGCGGCGCCCGGTCGAGTCGCGGTGGGCTCCATCGATCGGCTGCTAGATCCGGTCATCGCCGTCTCCTCCCGGTTCGCAGCGCCGTCGGTGCAGGCGCATGTGGCCGCGCTGGATGCCCTCGCCGGCGAGGGCGTGGAGCGCGGCCAGGTTGCTGGCCAGCCCCACCGAGGCGAGGATGACCGCGAGCTCGCCGGCGCGCGGCGCCTTGAGGATCTCGAACGCCGCCCGCACGCCCGGATGGACGCGCGTGGCCCCGCCGACCGTGCCGACCGCGAGCGGCAGCTCGATCCGCCCGCGCAGCGCGCCCTCGACCACGCGCCAGGTCGCGAGCGGGCGGTAGGCGCCGCCGAGCGCGGCGAAGGCGTGGGCCCCGGCCTCGATCGCGCGCCAGTCCTGGCCGAGCGCGACCGCGGCCGCATCGATGCCGTTCATGATCCCCTTGTTGTGGGTGACGGCGCGCATCGGGTCGGCCTCGGCGAAGCGGCTGGCCCGCACGACGCCGTCGGCCGCGTCGGCTCCGCCCAGCGTGGCCAGCGGGACCTCGACCCAGGCCCTGGCCAGCCGCCGCAGCGGCAGGTTGGTGAGGATGCGCAGACCGGCCTGGCCGCCCACCACATCGGCGAGCAGCGCCGCGGTCGCCTCCGCAACCGTGTCCACGATGTTGGCGCCCATGGCCTCGCGCACGTCGACGTGGATGTGGACCACGACCATGCCGGGCTCGACATCGATGACCCGCGCCTCGACGTCGCGGCAGCCGCCGCCGCGCGCCACCATCGAGGGAATCGCGCGGTCGCCGGCGGCCAGGATGTCCGCGCGCCGCGCCGCCACGCGGGCGGCGGCGCCGGCCGGGTCGGCCACGCCGTCGAGCTGGACCTGCGCGGTCATGATCGGCGCGTCGGCGCGGCCGGTGAAGCCGCCGCCGGCGCGGGCGAAGAGCGCCGCGCGCGACGCAGCCGCCACCACCGACGGCTCCTCGACGGCCATCGGCACCAGGTAGTCGCGTCCGTTGACCGTGAAGTTGAGGGCCAGCGAGAGCGGCAGCCCGTGGCAGCCGACCACGTTCTCGCTCATCCGATCCGCGACCTCGATCGGCAGCGCCGACCGCGCGATGACGGCGCGCGCCTCGGCCGACAGCATCGGGGCGAGCGCCGCGCGCCGCTCCTCGACGGTGCGGCGGTAGAAGCCGGGGAGTCGGCTCGTCGGCGCCGCGCGGCACGGTTCCTCGGAGGGCGCCGGCGCCGCGTGTGTGTCGTGCCGGGCGTCCGCCGCCGCGCGGCCGGGCCGGTGCGCCGTCGCCGCTGCAAGCCCCACGTCGTCCACGTCCGCGTCCGCGGCCGCGGCCGCGGCCCCGTCCACGATCGCCTCGGCGACCCCGTCCGCGGCGGCGCCCGCGGCCCGCGCCGCCACGTCGGCTCTGGCGTCCCGGGTGCCCGCTGCGCGCGCTGCTGGTCTCGCCATGGCTCACCTCTCCCGCATGGCGGTGGTCTCGGCCACCGTGACGAGAGCCGCCACCCCCGGACCGGCCGGTACGTCGCGCAGCGCGGCCGCGGCCTTGTCGGCGTGCTGGCGGGCCAGCGCGCGGCACTCGCCGACCGCGCCGGTCGCGTGCAGCGCGCCGAGCACGCGCTCCACCACCGCCGGAGACAGCGCCTCCTCGGGGGGCAGCGCCGCGCACTCCGCGACGACCGGGACCAGCGCGGGGCTGCGCTCGAGCGCGACGATCAGCGGATGGGTCATCTTGCCCTCGCGCAGATCGGCGAACAGGGACTTGCCGGTCACGGCCGCGTCGCCGTCGAGGTCGAGCAGGTCGTCCACCGCCTGGAAGGCGATGCCCAGGTGATGGCCGTAGCGCTCGAGCGCGGCGCACGCCGGCTCCGGCAGCCCGCCCGCGGTCGCGCCGGCTCGCATGGCCCAGCGGAACAGCGACGCGGTCTTGCCCTCCACCACCCGGAAGTAGTCGGCCAGGGCAGGGTTGGCGCGCCCGCGGTTCTCCAGCTGCACCGACTCGGCGAGGATCATCTCCTCGATCACGCCGAGCATCCGGTCGAGCAGGCCGAGGCCGCCCACCCCGGCGCGGCGGATGCGGCGCAGCGCCTCGACCAGCAGCCAGTCGCCGGCGAAGATCGAGGCGGCGTTGCCGTACACCACGCGCGCGGTCGGCTTGCCCCGCCGCGTCTCCCCCAGATCGACGACGTCGTCGTGGAGGAGCGTGGCGCTGTGCACCAGCTCGACCGCGATGGCGAGCTGGCGCGCGCCGTCGCCGAACCCGGAGCCGGTGCGGGCCGCGAGCAGCACGCACATCGGGCGCACGTGCTTGCCGTCGAGATCGAGCAGGTGGTGCGCGCTTCGCTGCACCAGGCTGTGACCGCGCTCGAACGCGGCGAGCTCTGCCTCGAACCCGGCCAGGTCGGCCGCCACCCACTCCTCGAGATCGCGCAGGCGATCAGCCAGTAGCTGTGCGCCGCGCGGCCCGACCACGGCGCCAAGCCGCGAGAGCAGGGAGGGATTCGTATGCGCCTTCTCTGTGGCCGGGACAGCAGTCTGGACGAGCGCCATGGGACGCGGACCTCCAACTGTCAGTTAGATGTTTTCAAAAATTCATGAAGCATCAAAAAAGTCCATCGATCCTTTCTCATATCACGTAAGTGATTGAAATAGATTGATGTGGCGACCCGCGTCATCGACGCGCGCGGGGCCGCGAGCCCGGCTCAGGTGGCTCCGGCTCGCGGCCGACCACCCCGCCGGGGGGACGCACGTCGAGGTCGGCCACGCCTCGGCCGGCCGGCTCGTCCGCAGCACTGCGCGGGCGGACGTCCTGACCGGTCCGTCCGGGCCAGGGCGCGTGCGGTCACGTCGCTGACGCGCGCGTGCGATCGCGGTGCGTCGGGCCGCGCCCCCCGACGCAGTCCGCTCGACGCCTACGGCCGACGATTGCGATGCGGGCGTCCGCGCCGGCGGGCCAGTCGCGCAGACACGGCCGGCCATCGCGGCGCGGGGCGCGGGCATGGCGCCGGGCCGGCGCGCCCGGCGGCGTCCAGCGAAACCCCTCAGCCGGCGCTCGCCTCGCCGACGCCCGGGCCGGCGCTGGCCTGCTCGAAGACGCGGCGCACGTGCTCGAAGTCGTAGTCGACCTCGACCAGCGCCGGCTCCTCCCACTCGTGGCGGCCGGCGCGGTGGATGATGTCTCCGCCGTAGATGTGGATGGCGCCGGTGAAGGACGGCTCGGGGTTGCGCACGGCGTGGATCGCCTCCGAGCCGAGCACGGCGACCTCGCCGGTGCGCAGCGCCCGCTCGCCGGCGACCTCGATGCCGCCGGGCGTGCGCCGGTAGAACGTGTTGCGCTCCTGGCCGCCGTAGAGCCCGATGGCCGCCCACATCTGGTGGTTGTGCGGGCGAAACGACATCCCGGGCGCCCACACCACCCTGAGCACGCTCAGCTCCTCGCTCATGTAGAGCGGCGCGATCTCGGCGCGCGTGGCGGGCAGCGCGCGCTGCATCGCCTCCGGCCGGTGCACGGCGCGCTCGAGCACCTCGCGGATGGCTCCGCGCGGATCCGGGTCGGTCGCCGCCTCGCGGCAGTCGCTCACGAACTGGTCGATATCGAACATGGGCTCTCCTCTCCGGCGACGGGTGCCGCTCGACCGGGAGGCGTTCCGCGGTCCGGAACACCCGCGTTCCACCATCCTCGATGACCCCTCAGTCCTCCGGCCGACCCGGGTCGTACGAGCAGTACGTGCCAGTCCGCACGCAGCGGGCCAGGTGGGCGCCGAGCCCGGCGTGGCGCTCCTGGACCCGGCGGATCGCGTCGGCCAGCCGCCGCTGGGCGTTGACCCGCGCCCGCTCGCTCGCGCTGCCGAGCCGGCGGGGGCGCCCGCCGAGCCCGAGCCCGCGCGCCAGCTCCGCCCGCAACGCCGCCGCCTCCTCGCCGAGCCGCCCGGCCCGGCCGCTGTCGTTCCACGCCTCGGCCTGGTCGCGCTCGGCCTCGATGTCGCGCAGCCGCGCGCGGTAGGAATCGCGCGCGGCGCGGTCGATGGCCTCGCCCGCGTCGCTGTCGGCGGCGCCGGCCGGCGCGCCGGTCAGCTCGAGCGCGTGGATCTCGCGCCCCGGCTGCGCGACCAGCCGCGCGAGCATCTCGAGCCCGCGGCTGTCGCGCATGCGGATCGTCCCGCCCTCGCCGCGGATGGTCCAGACCTCGCCCTCGCGCGCGATCGCCACGGCCGCCCGCTGCGGCGGCTCCGGCGCGCGCGCCAGCGCCGCGGCGATGGCGCCGGCGAGCGGCATCCCGAGCGAGGCGGCCAGCTCGCGCGCGCGCTCGAGCGAGGCGCGGCCCTCGTCCTCGTCGCCGCGCGCGCGCCGGATGGTGCCCCACTCCCACAGGATGCGCGCCTCGAGCGGGCGGGCGCCGTGCGCGCGCGCGACCGCGAGGGCGCGTCCGGCATGCGCGCGCACCAGGTCGTCGCGGTCGAGCGCGTCGGCCACCAGGAAGAGCGGCCGCGACAGCGGCCCCTCGACGAACATGCCGTTCATGGGCTGCAGCGCGATCTGCGCCGCGCGCGGCTCGAGCCAGGCGACCAGCGCCTCGGCCCAGGCTCGATCGCGCGCGTGCGCGGCTGCCTCCGCGCACCAGGTGACGAGGACCGGATCGCCGAGCGCGATGACCTCGGCCAGGCTGGCGCCGGCGAGCGCGGCGCGGAGCTCGTCGGTCCGCCTCAGCCGGGCCAGGATCATCCAGCGCGTGACGCGGTGATAGATGTGCGCGCTGGCCGCGAGCTGGCGCCAGAGCTGCGGGTCCGGGCCGTCGAGCGCGTCGTCGTCGCCGCGCGCGCGCAGCGAGCCGATGCGGTGGGTGTCGAGGCACTGCGGACCGAGCGGATCGCCGGCGCGGGCGATCCAGCCGCGCGCCTCCTCCAGCTCGCGCTCCTGATCGGCGAAGCGGCCGTGATAGAGCGCGAACATCGCGCGCAGCATCGCCGCCGGCCACAGGGCGCCCGGGCGGCCCAGCGCGCCGGCGAGCTCGGTGTAGGCCTGCACGTGCGCGAGCGAGGTGTGCGAGTCGCCGACCTCGAGGCTGTCGAAGGCCAGGCGCGCGTGCGCTCGCAGGGCGAGCGACGGCTCGCCCAGCCGCGTGGCCAGTTTCCTGGCCTCGTCGTCGATCGCGACCCGCTCGCCGGGCGGCCCGTACTTGACCAGGCTGGCCGACGCGGCGTGAAACACGTCGAGCCGCGTGCGCTCGTCGCCCAGCCGGCGGGCCATGTCGATCGCCTCGCGCGCGATCGCGATCGGCTGCTCCGGGCGGAGCGAGGGCTGGAGCGCCGCCGCCAGCCGGGCGAGCAGGCGGGCCCGCAGCGGCGAGTCCGCGCCCGGCAGCGCGCGCAGCGCCTCCTCGATGAGCGCCACCAGCGCGGCGTCGGTGCGCCCGAACGTGAAGGCGGCGCCGTACTCGATGGCGGCGCGCGCGAGCAGCTCGGGCGCGGCCAGCGAGCGGGCCAGGCCGGCCACCTCGAGGCAGGCGGCGTGACCGGCGTCGAGGTCGCCGGCCAGGATGCGGGCGCGGCCCAGGGCGAGCAGCAGATCGGCGCGCAGGACGGCGTCGGGCGGGTCGACCAGCGCGGACGCGGCGGCGGCCCGATCGAGCAGCGCGGCCGCCTGCTCGAACGCCAGGGCGCGCACCGCGGCGTCGGCGGCGGCGCGCGCGCACTCGACCGCGCGCGGCGCCGCGGCCGGGCCCGCCCCGAGCATGTGGTGCGCGATCTCGGCGAGCGGCGCCGCCGGGTCGCCGAGGTGGAGCCGCTCGAGCTCGCCCGCGATCGCGAGGTGAAGCGCTGCACGCCGCTCCGCCGGCAGGTCCTGGCGCAGCGCCTCGGCGTAGAGCTCGTGGCTGAAGACGTGGCGGCCGGGCGAGCGCTCGACGAGGAGGCCCGCCTCGACCGCGGCGTCGAGGTCGGCCACCACCTCGGCCAGCGGGCGGCCGCACAGCGACGCCAGGAGCGGCGCGGCGAGCTCTCGCCCGACGGTCGCGGCGGCCTCGAGGAGCGCGCGCCGCGCGGCCGACAGGCCGACCAGGCGCTCGCGGACCAGCGCGCGCGCGCTGGCCGGGACCGGCAGCGGCTCGCGGATCGGCTGCCCGGCGTCGGCGGGGAGCAGGCGCAGGAGCTCGACGATGAAAAGCGGATTTCCGCCGGTGGCCTGGTGGAGCCGTCCGATCGCGTCGGCGCCGAGCTCGCGCGCGGCGGTGCCAGCGACGGAGCGCCCCTCGGTGCGCGCATCGGTGCGCGCCTCGGCGACCAGCCGGGCCACGTCGTCGCGCTCGAGCGGGCGCAGGGCGATCGTCTGGCCGTCCCGGCCCGCGCGCTCGAGCAGCTCGCCCGTGAGCGGGGCGAGCCGGGCCTCGCGAGGCCGATAGGTGCCGATCACGGCCAGCGCGGCGTCGCGCAGGTGCGCGGCCGCGAACACCAGCAGCTGGAGCGACGCCGCGTCGGCGGCGTGCAGGTCCTCGAGCACGAGCAGGGCGGGGCGCCGCCGGGTGCAGGCCGTGACGAAGCGCAGGACGGCGTCGAACATGGCGAAGCGGTCCTCGGGCGACTCGCCGCCCGGCGCCTCGCCGACCTCGGGCAGGAGGCGGGCGAGATCCGCCACGTCGGCGCCGGCGCCGGCGCTGCTCCGGCGCAGCGCGCGCAGGAGCTGGATCCAGGGCCAGAACGCGGGCGCGCCGCCCGCCTCCCACGCGCGGCCCCAGCCGACCATCATCTCGCGCCGCTCGGCCATCGCCGCCGCCTCCTCGGCCAGGCGGCTCTTTCCGATCCCCGGCTCGCCGCTGACCAGGACCAGCGCGGCCCGACCGCCGCCCGCGCGATCGAGCGCCGCCTCCACCAGGCCGAGCTCTTCCCTTCGTCCGACCAGCACGCGTCCCCGGCCCCAGTGTAGCGCCCGTCGCGCGCGCCGGTCACTTGCAGCCGGGCGCCCGGCGGACGCCTTCGAGGCCTTCCTGGCCGCGACGGAGCGCGCGATCGATTCCGCGTCTCATGGTCACGCGACGCCGCGGAGTCCGGCGCGCCCGCGCCGCGCCCGCCGCCGCCCGGCGATCACGTGCAGAGGAGCGCGGCCTCGAGGCGGCGGCGGAGGGCGCGATCGGTTCCGCGTCCCATGGTCACGCCGCGCCGCGGCCCGGGCGCTCGCCGCCGAGCGCGGCGCCGGCCGCGATCACTTGCAGCAGAGCGCGCCTTCGATGCCGTGGCGGATGGCACCGATCGATCTCTTGCCGCCGGGGCAGCGCGGCTGACCGCCCGTGCTGGGGGCGACGGTCCCGCCGGCGGCCTTGCACTCGTCCGCCGTCGTGGGCGCGGCCTTCTTCCCGGCTGGCTCGGCCGGCGCGCCGGGGGCGGGTGCGGGCTTGATCGGTTCGGCCGGCTGGGGGGCCGCGGGCGGCGGCGGTGGCTCGGCCGGATCGGCCGGCGCGGCGGGCATCGGCGGCTCTGCCTTCGACGGCGGCTCGGCGGGCTGGGCTGGCCGGGCCAGGGGCTCCGCCGGCTCGGCCGGTCTCGCTGCGGCGCCGGCGCCGGGCTCGCCCTGCTGGGCCGCCTCGGCTGGCCGGTCGGACTCGGCCGGCGCCGGCGCCGGCTCCGCGCCGCGATCGCGCCTTCCGCAGCCGGCCGACGCGGCCACGAGAAAGGCGGCCAGCACGGCGGCCGCTGAGCGCCATCCGCGAGCCGGCTTCGTCGCCATCACGGAAGGCGTCGCCGTCGCTGTCGCCGTCGCCGTCGCTGTCGCCGTCGCCGTCGCCGCCATGATGATCGATCCGTAGCACGGCCGCCCCGGCCCGCGCACGCCATGGCTCGCGCTCACCGGCTCAGGCGGCGTCGTGGAAGATGATGCCGAGCGCGTGGCGCCGGCCCGACCGGATGCGGCTCACACCGTGCCGCATCGCCACGCGATACACGCCGCGCGTGCCCTGCACCGGGCGGCGCTGGACCGGGAAGAAGACCCCGTCGCCCTGCTCGAGCGGCACCACCTCCACGCGCGACTGCATGCGCGGCCGCTGCTCGGTCAGCGCGAACTCGCCGCCGCTGAAATCCCGCCCCGGGCGCGACAGCAGCACGGTCATCTGCAGCGGGAAGACGTGCTGTCCGTACAGGTCCTGGTGCAGGCAGTTGTAGTCCCCCTCGCCGTACCGGAGGAGGAGCGGCGTGGGGCGGTCCTGCCCGTCCTCGTGGCAGCGCGCGAGGAAGGCCGCGTGGTCGTCGGGATAGTCGACGTCCGCGCCCATCGCCCGGCTCCAGCGGTTCGCGATCGCCGCGAGCGGTGGGTAGAGCTCGCCGCGCAGGGCGGCGACGATCTCGGGCAGCGGGTGCGCGAAGTACTTGTACTCGCCGCGCCCGAAGCCGTGGCGCGCCATGATCACCCGGCTGCGAAACCGATCGTCCGATCCGTACAGCGCCGCCAGCGCCTCGCACTCGCCCGGCGGCACGAGGCCCTTCACCAGCGCGCACCCGGCCGCGTCGAGATCACCGGCGACGCGCTCCCAGTCGATCGCGGCCGCGGCAGCGGCGGCGGTCGCGGTCGCGGCGCCCCGGTTCGCGGCGGTCGCGGTCATTGCGGCCCTCGCCATGGCCACCTCCTTCACCGCGCCGCTTCGCGCTCGATGAGCGCGCGCTTGCGCTCCACGCCCCAGCGGTAGCCGGACAGCTCGCCGTCGCGGCGCACCACCCGGTGACAGGGAATCGCCACCGCGAGCGGGTTGGCGGCGCACGCCTGGGCGACCGCGCGCAGGGCGGTGGGCGCGCCGATGCGCCGCGCGATGTCGGCGTAGCTGGTGGTCGACCCGGGCGGGATGTCGCGCAGGGCCTGCCACACGCGCTGCTGGAACGCCGTCCCGCGCACGTCGAGCGGCAGGTCGAGGCCGACCGCCGGCGCCTCGACGAAGCCGACCACGACCGCGACCAGCTCGCGGAACGCGTCATCGCCGGGGAGGAGCTGCGCGCTCGGGAAGCGGTCCTCCAGGTCGCGCACCAGCGCGTCGGGATCGTCGCCCATCGAGATGGCGCACACACCGCGATCGGTCGCCGCCACCAGGATCGATCCGAGCGAGCACTCGCCGACCGAGAAGCGGATGACCTCGCCCTCGCCGCCGGCGCGGAACGCGCGCGGCTGCATGCCGAGGACCGCCGTCGAGCTGGCGTAGAAGCGGCCGCTCGAGTTGAAGCCGGCCCGGTAGATGGCCTCGGTGACCGAGCCGCCGCGCGCGAGCGCCTTGCGCACCCGCCCGGCGCGGTGCGCGGCCGCGTACGCGCGCGGGGTCACGCCGGTGACCGACTTGAACACGCGGTGGAAGTGGTAGCGGCTCACGCCCACCGCATCGGCCAGCGCCTCGAGGCCCGGCATCTCCTCGGCGGTCTCGATGATGCGGCACGCCCGCGCCACCAGCTCGGCGCGCTCCGCGGCCAGGCCCGGCTGGTCGGGGCGGCAGCGCTTGCACGCCCGGAAGCCGGCCCGCTCGGCGGCGGCGCAGCTGGCGTGAAAGCGCACGTTCTCGCGCCGCGCCCTGCGCGACGGGCACGACGGCCGGCAGTAGACGCCGGTCGTCTCCACCGAGTAATAGAACGATCCGTCTGCGGTGCGATCGCGGCTCACCACCCGTGCCCAGCGCTCGTCGTCGCTGCCGGGGACTGGCTGTCCCGCCGGGTCGCGCGTCCTTGCCAAGGCCACCATCATTTCACTCCTGGTCGAGGGCAGCACCATGACTGCCGACTCTCATGGTGACGCCCGCGCCCTCCCGCAACACTCCGCGGCTTGCTCTCGAATTCAACCGCGTCCCGACCCGCCGCGCCGCCCCCACGCGGCGCCGCGGAGTCGCGAGCAAGAACCGGAGTGTTCTCGGCCCTCTCCCTGATCAATGTGTGCCTCCGACGACCACGACCACGCAATTCCATTCCTCGTGGAGGCAATCATGACCCGACCGCTGTTTCGCGCCCTTCCCACCGAGATCGCCCGCTCGTATCAGGCCGGCGGACCGGATGCCCACGGCCGCCCGCCGGAGCACCTGGTCGCCGGCGACTCGCCGCCGGGGCCCTGCCGCCACTGCATGACGGTGATCCAGCCCGCGGAGGAGTACCTGGTCCTGGCTCACCGGCCGTTCTCGGCGCTCCAGCCCTACGCCGAGACCGGTCCCATCTTCCTGCACGCGCGCCCGTGCGAGCGCCACCCCGACGCGACCGACGTGCCCGCCCTGCTCATGCGCTCGAGCCAGCTGATCGTGCGCGGATACTCCGCCGGCGAGCGCATCATCTATGGCACCGGCGCGCTGGTCGCGCCCGATCGCGTCGCCGAGACCGCCGCTCGCCTCCTCGACCGCCCCGATGTGGCGTTCGTGCACGTCCGCTACGCGGCGACCAATTGCTACGCCTGCCGCATCGATCGGGGGTGAGTCGGCGCGCCGCCGGGGCCGCGCCAGTGCTAGGCTCTTCGCCGCGCATCGCCCGGTGCGCGGAGGACCGCCCGCATGACGAAGAGCCACCCTGCCTCCCCTCGATCGATCGCGCTGGGACTGGCGATCCTGGCCGCCGCCGGCGCCTGGTACCTGCACCGCCGCACCGACGGAGACTCGCGCTCCGCCGACGCGGCGCGCGGCGCCGACCCCGCGCTCCTGCTCGACCGCGTGTGGGTCGACTCCAAGCCGGAGAAGTACACCGACTACACCCACGCCATGCTGGTCGTCAGCGGCGCGCCGATCGGGGTGTTCCAGAAGGCCTCGGCCTATCAGGCGACGATCGAGCTCTTCGAGTACAAGCGGCGCGACGCGTCGCTGGCGGTCCTCTTCCCGCAGAGCGGCAAGAAGCGCGAGACCAGGTATCGCATCCGCGTGTGCCGGGACCTGCCGCCGTTCGACCTGTGTCTGGATCTCGCCGAGAACCCGTGGGGCGGGCCGCGCCGCTACCACGCCATGAAGGATTCCGAGGCCGAGCGCGCCCAGCTGGGCGATCTCCGCCATGAGCTGGAGCACCGCCTGGCCGACGATGGCCGGAGCGGCGTCGTCCGAGATGGAGTGACCCCGTGAAGCTCGTCGATCTCCCTGACTCTGTCGTGCAGTGCAAGAACCTCATCGGCGGCGAGTGGCACGCCCCCGGCGGGCCCGAGCTGGAGGTGCGCAGCCCGTACAGCGGCGGCGTCATCGGACGTGTGCCGCTGTCGGACGCGGCCGAGGTGGCGCGCGCGGTCGAGGCGGCCGCCCGCGCGGCGCCCGAGTGGCGGCGCGTGCCGCTCAAGGAGCGCACCCAGGCCCTGTTCCGCTACCGCGACCTCGTGCTGGCCAACGTCGATCGCCTCGGCCACCGCGCCGCGGCCGAGGCGGGCAAGACCGTGGCCGAGGGGCGCGCCGGCGTGCTCAAGGGCGTCGAGGTCATCGAGTTCGCCCTCAGCCTGCAGAACCTCGACGACGGCGGCGCGCTCGAGGTGAGCCGCGGCGTGTCGTGCGAGGCGCGCCGCGAGCCGCTCGGCGTGGTCGCCGGCATCACGCCGTTCAACTTCCCGGCCATGGTGCCGATGTGGCTCTATCCCATCGCGGTCACCCTGGGCAACTCGTTCGTGCTGAAGCCCTCGGAGAAGGTGCCGCTCACGCCGCAGATCCTGGGTGAGCTCATGCTCGAGGCCGGATTTCCGGCCGGGGTGTTCAGCATCGTCAACGGCGCCCGCGACACCGTCGAGGCGGTGGTCGATCACCCGGACGTGTCGGCGCTCGGCTTCGTCGGCTCGACCCCGGCCGCCCGCGCGGTCTACGGGCGCGCCAGCGTCGCCGGCAAGCGCGCGCTGGCCCTGGGCGGGGCCAAGAACCACCTCATCGTGGTGCCCGACGCCGATCCCGGCGTCACCGTGCAGGGCGTGGTGGACTCGTTCACCGGCTGCGCCGGCCAGCGCTGCATGGCGGCCAGCCTGATGGTGGCCGTCGGCGACGTCGATCACCTGGTCGACGGCATCGTCGAGCGCGCCCGCGCCATCCGGCTCGGCCAGGACATGGGCGCGCTCATCGACAAGGCGGCGGTCGAGCGCATCCGCGGCGCGATCGGCAAGGCGGCGGCAGACGGCGCCGACGTGCGGGTCGACGGCCGCGACGGGCCGCCGCCGGCCGGCTACGAGGGCGGCAACTGGATGGCGGCGTCGGTCATCGACCGCGCCGACCCGACCTGGGAGTGCGCGACGCGCGAGCTGTTCGGCCCGGTCCTGACCATCGTGCGTGTGAAGTCGGTCGACGAGGCGCTGGCCCTGTCGGAGGGCAACCCGTACGGCAACGCGACCTCGGTCTTCACCACCAACGGGGCGGTGGCGCGCTACGTGGCGGAGCGGGCGCAGAGCGGCATGGTCGGCGTCAACATCGGCGTGCCGGTCCCGCGCGAGCCGTTCTCGTTCGGCGGCACCAAGGCGTCGCGCTTCGGCTCGGGCGACATCACCGGTCGCGGCGGCGTCGAGCTCTGGACCCACCTCAAGAAGATCACCACCAAGTGGGCGGTCCAGCCGGACACCACCTGGATGGGCTGAGCGCGGCGATCGAGGGATGCAGGCACAGACACAGGCGCAGGCACAGGCACAGGCACAGG
>Ga0126377_10001152_pt1 | contig 17036 bp, 13 predicted proteins | sample PanSoiMetPlot_22_FD_92647 | JGI IMG/M metagenome (GOLD analysis project Ga0126377, IMG submission 92647) | Tropical forest soil microbial communities from Panama - MetaG Plot_22 | ecosystem: Environmental > Terrestrial > Soil > Tropical forest > Bulk soil | place: Panama | collected 2016-02-17 | reverse complement strand
GGGCTGGCGTTTTCATTTCCGGACGCCGGATCCAACGCGTGCGCGCGCTGGATAGGCGGGCCAGGGAGGAGCGTCCGCATGCGCCCTGCCGATCTGGTTCCCGATTGCGGGAGCTGCGCCGCGATCTGCTGTGTGGCGACGTCGTTCGAGCAGTCCGAGGACTTCGCCTTCGACAAGGCCGCGGGGACCGCGTGCGTCTACGTCACAGGCGACTGCCGGTGCGCGATCCACCACGAGCTGGTCGACCGCGGCATGCGCGGGTGCGCGGTGTACGACTGCCACGGCGCCGGTCCGTACGTGACGCGTGCATTCGGTCCGGGCGAGCGCGACGAGGCGTTCCTGATCCTGCGTGTCGTCCACGAGCTGGTGTGGCTGGTGAGCGAGGCGCTGTCCCTGTGCCCGACCTCGGACCTGCGCGCGGAGCTCGCGCGCGAGCTGGACACGCTCGACGCCATCCGCGCGGAGCGAATTGCGTCGCTGCGCGAGCTGGACCTCGCCGGGCACGACCGCCGCGCCCGCTCCCTGCTGCGCCGGGTCGGTGACGCCCTCGGCGGCCGCGGCCGGCGCCCGCGCTCGCTGGTCGTGGCGAAGTGACGCGAGCGTCCAGGCGATCCGATCGAGTCGCGCCCGGGGGACGTCGACGTTCGCCGGTCCATCGACGTCGCACCGTGGTCACGATGGGCGGCCCGGGCTGCACCCCAGGGTGTCGGTGCCGCGACAGCTCTGTCTGATCGCTTCCTCGACAGAACGCCCGAGGGGGGCCACGACCCTTCGCCGGCAGATCAGCAGCTTGGCATCGATGCGCGGCTGGCAAAGACCGTGCAATGGCAGGGTCACGCGGCCGGGCCCGATGTCAATCGCCCGGTCGCGAACAGGAGAGAGAGATGAGGACTGGAAACCACCGATGGCCGCGTTTCGCGCAGTCGCTCGGGTTCGCCCTGGCGACGTTCGCGACGCTGTCCACCACCGCCTGTTACAAGGCGACCTTCGTCGAGAACAAGACCGCCGCCGCCACCCGGCCCGAGAACCCGACCTACTCGAAGTGGACGCACCACTTCCTCCTCGGCCTCATCGGCAGCGGTGAGTACGACGCGAGCGAGATGTGCCCGGAGGGTACTGCGTCCGTGCAGACCGCTGGCGACTTCAGCACCGGCGTCATCACCGTCGCGACGCTCGGTGTCTACGCGCCCCGCCGGGTCCACGTGACCTGCGCGGACCCCCGCACCGCTTCCAGCGACGAGGTGATCCGATGAAACGCTTCTCGATCTTGTTCGCCCTCGCGACCGTCTCACTGGCGAGCGCGTGCTACAGCACCACCGTGCGATCCGGCAAGCCGGTCGGACAGCCGGCGCAGGACGCCGACGGCCACTGGCACTCGGGACTCATCACCGGCGGCATCGAGCTCAGCGGACCGTACGAGCTCGATCGAGTCTGCCCCGACGGCTGGGCCGAGATCCACACCGAGACCTCGCTCCCCAACGAGCTGGTCGAGCTCCTCACCTTCCGCATCTACGCCCCGCAGACCGTGACCGTCAAGTGCGCGGCCCCGACCGCGGATGGTGCCGCCGCCGAGAAGAAGCCGTCGGCGACGGCCATGACCGACGACCTCGATCGCCTGTGATCGGCTCTACCAGATGATCTCCCAGATGTGGTTGTCGGTGGCGCGGTAGACGACGTGCTGTCGGTTGGCGCCGCCCTCGACCGCGAACGCCGCCGGCGAGTCTGCGGCGGGAGGCGCGCCGTGTGCTGCGGTGAGGTTGCGATGGGCTGGCCCGGTCACGCCCGGTATCCAGCTGAGGTCGTGCAGCCCACCGTCGGCCGAGCGATAGACGACGTGCTTGGTGCCGGTTCCCGCGCTGAAGTAGGCGGCGGGTCTGCCGGTCGCCGCCGGAGCACCATCTTGCAGAAGGTCCCAGCCGAGGACCGCGTTGGCCCCCTGCCACAGTAGCTCGTAGATGTGCGCGTCGCTGGCGCGGTAGACGACCTGGTTCACGTCGCTCTGGGGGATGTAGTACGCGACCGGGTCGCTGGCCGCGAGCGGTGTGCCGGCGAAGCCCGACAGGTCGTCGTGTCCGACCGCGCCGGTCGTCCAGTACAGGCTGTGGACGTGTGCGTCGGCACCGCGATAGAAGACGACGTTGGTCCCGCGGATGTCGACGTACCCGGAGGGATCGCCCGCGATGAGGGGATAGGTGAACGTCAGGTCGCCATGACCGACGCCGCCGAAGCCGGCCCAGTAGAGCTCCTGCAGGCGGGCGCTGCCGGTCCGGTAGATCACGTGATTGAAGCCGTCGGGGGACAGCCATCCGATCGGATTGCCCGCGGCGGTCGGCGCCCCGGCCGCCGCCGAGAGGGCGTCGTGTCCGACCGCGCCGGTCGTCCAGTACAGGCTGTGCACGCCGCTGTCGGAGCCGCGGTAGAGCAGGATCTCGGTGCTGGTGGCGGCGTCGACGTAGAAGGACGGGTTTCCCGCGGCGGTCGTCGCCCCGGCGTTCGCGGTCAGGTCGGTCGTGCCGGTGCGCCCCTGCGCGTCGCGCCACAGCTCGCGCAGATGGCCGGAGGTCTCGCGGTAGCCGATGTTGTGCACGCCCAGGCCCGGGACGATGGCGGTCGTGGGGACGCCGGACGCGGCCGGCGTCCCGAACTCGGCCGAGCGATCGGCCAGGTGCCTTTTCGGCAGCTGGGTGACGTCGTGGATCCAGTCGGCGTAGGCCGCCACCTGCGTGGCCCTGAACTCGACGTTGGGCGCGGTGCACGTCTTTCCGTCGCCGTCGATGTTGGCGGCGATTCCGGCGACGATCGTCTCGCCGAAGACATTCGTGATGAAGCCGGAGCCGCTGTCGCCCGGACACGCCGATGCGGTCGGCGACCGGACGGGGAACTCGGTGGGCCCGGACAGGGTCGGGCTGACCGCGCCGCGCAGCACCGCGTCGGTGCCCGGCGGCAAGGGAACGCTCGGATGGTGGACGGTGCTGGCGAGCACCCCCTGCTGGCCGACCTGCACGGGATCGAACGGAAGCATCGCCGGCCGGAGCAGCGGGTCGTCGGGGAGCGCGGTCGACAGGCGGACCAGGCCGATGTCGTCGTGGAAGTCGAAGATGTCGTAGTCGGGGTTGAGGAAGGTCGAGCCGGCGCCGGTCTGTTGCGATCCGGTGATCGTCCTTCCGGCCGCGTCCGTTCTCGTGTAGCCCACGGTCACGCCCACGTGGGTGGTGTCGATGCAGTGTGCAGCGGTCAACACCCACCGCGGGCTGATCAGCACGCCGTGACACGAGAAGCTGACCCCACTGTCCACAGTGACCACCCAGGGAAAGTTGTAGTTGGGCTCGACACTGCCGAGCACGACCTCGGACTGGCTGTCGCCCACCCGGTCGTCCGCGCGATCGTCGTCGGCGAGCATGCAGCCCGACCCGTTCAGCGACACGAACAGCGCCGGCGCGATCGCGACGGCGAACCACTGCTTGCTCATCCGATCCATGGATCCTCCTCCTGCACCGGGGAGCGCTCCTGGCTCCGCGGCCGCCGTCCCAAGCAACGGCTGCGCCAGAGCCGGCAGGGCGAACCCCACGTGATCGCGGCCGGCCGCGCGCCGATCAGGCCATCGCGCGCGCGAATCGCCTGCACGGCCCGTGCGCGCAGGTGCGGGGCCAGTGTGCAGGCCGGCCAGATCGGCGACCAGCCGGATCGCGAGACCGGCCCGATGCCCGGACACTCAATCGGTGAGGAGCCAGGTCGGCGCCGCCGCGGCCTGCGGCGCGATCGATCTTGACCGGTCGTCGACGACGTCACGCAGCCTCACGGCCGCTCCTCGTCTTCGCCTTCACGCGCGCTCCCGTCGCCGACCAGCGCGGCCAGCTCCGCGTCGGTGGCGCCGTGCAGACCGAGCAGGCGCTCGTAGGGATCGCCGCTCAGCCCGAGCAGCTCGGCGAAGGCCGGCTCGGTCGCCATGCCTCGCAGCTTCAGGGCGATGACGGCGCGGCGCAAGCGCTCACCGCCGATGCCGAGGAGGCGCGCCTCCACCGCCATGTGACGGAATCCGGCCTGCCGGTCCACGTCCTGGTCCTGGCCGAACACCTCGATCGCCTCGCCGGCGTGCGAGAAGCTGGCGACGACCGCGATCCGGCCGCGGGTCGTCGTGCGCTCGAGGCGAAATCCCGCGCGGGTCGCGTACAGATCACAGAGCGCCGCCTCGAAGGCCGCGGGCTCCGGGGCCCGGCAGATGATGTCGAGGTCGCTGTCGGGCAGGTCGACCGCGATCGGGACGGTCCCGACCAGCGTCGCGCCGAACCGGGCCAGGTCGCGCAGGATGCCCAGGTCGTCCAGCACGCGGAAGGCGTGCCGCTGGCGCGCGCTGCCGCTCCGCAGATACGAGACGTCGTGCCAGTCCGGCAAGACTGGCGAGTCCGACAGGTCCGACGGGTCGAGCCGATCCGGCCGGCCGCGACCCGACGCCCGGTCCGGGTGCTCTGCCACCGGCCGAGTCTACCAGGCCGAGAGCGCCGCGCGCGGGCGCGTCCGGCGGTGCTACGCTGGCGGCGGATGTCGCTCGAGATCAAGCTCGTCCGCCACGGCGAGTCGCACGCCAACATCGGGATGCTCTCGTCCCTGGATGTCGGCGATCACGCGATCGAGCTGTCCGAGCGCGGCTGGGAGCAGGCGAGGAGCGCCGGGCAGTCGATCGGCGCCGAGTTCCTGGCCAGCGCCCTCGTCTATGCGTCGCCCTACCGGCGCACCCGCCAGACCCTGGCCGCCATCCTGGACGGTGCGGCCATGCCCGAGGAGACGCGACGGTCGATCCGCCTCTTCGAGGATCCCCGCCTCCGCGAGGTCGAGCACGGCTACGAGTCCGTCGAGCAGCAGGAGGAGCTGCGGCGGACGCACGGCTGGTTCTACTACCGCTTCAAGGGAGGCGAGAGCCCGGCCGACTGCTACGACCGGACGTCGAGCTTCCTCGAGTCGCTGATGCGCCAGGTCGAGCGCAAGAGCGCCGGCCGCGTCCTCATCGTCACCCACGGCCTCACCATCCGCTGCTTCGTGATGCGCTTCCTCCACCTCAGCGTCGAGGACTTCGACCGCATGGCCAACCCCGCCAACTGCGCGATCATCACGATCGGACGGCGAGAGGCCCTCGCCGGGACCGTGTTCGCATCGGGGAGCTGGGGCGTCACCGGTCTCCGCCTGCGCCCCGACACGGAAGACCCGGGCCCGTAGACCGCCCTGGCAGAGGATCCCGGCGAGGTCAGTCCGCTCCAGGACCTGGGTGTGTTTCGGAGGCGGCCGGCGGAGTCGCCGATGGCGGCGCGCTGGCCGGTGATGGCGCGGTGGCCGGAGCTTGCGCGCCGGGCGGCGGTGGCCGCGGGCGCTTGAAGCAAACCACGTAGCCGGTCTGGCTGACGTCGTAGGCGACCATCTCCCATCCCTTGTCGCCGGCCTCGGCGATGGCGGCGCTCCCGCCGGCTCATGGATCGATCAGCACGCGCGGTCGATGGGTCCAGCGACGATGTCGGCCGACTCGAGTCCTCACCGAGCATCGAGCAGGCGGGCGCCGGCGCGCCCGGACACGTCGACCACACGGACGACGGGGGCGCCGTAGTCGGCCGCACCCGTCAGGACGCGCAGGTTGGACAGGATGGTCGCCTCGCCGCCGCCGTGCGTGTGGCCGCACAGGACCGTCATGCTCGCATCAGGTCGCGCGGCCATGGCGTCGCGCAGCGACTCGCCGGCGGCGGCGCATGTGAAGAAGGGCAGCCAGTCGTCGTCGGAGATGTGCCCCTCGTGCCAGCACGACTCGCGGAACGGAGGGACATGGATGGCGACGACGAGCCGGCGCGCCCATGCGAGCGCCTCGGCGGTCGCCGCGCTCAGGTAGGCGCCGGCCTCGTCGCCGAGCGCCCCGAGGCGGGCCGCGAGCTCGGCGCCGTGACGGCCGACGAGCTCGTCGATGAGGAAGAAGTCGCTGAGCGCGACCCGCGAGCCGGCGAAGTCGCCCAGGCGCGCGTCGCCCCAGCCGTCGTGTCCGACGAGCGCGACGTCGTCGCCGAGGCGCACGACTCCGCGGGCCGGGAGCCACGCCAGCGTCGGGTGGCGGTCGGTCAGGTCGCGCATCCGCTCGCGCACGGTCGCGATCGTGGAGCCGTAGAAGTCGTGGTTGCCGAGCACGAACCAGATCGGCCCGGCCACGGCACCGGCCAGCTCGACAAGGAGTGCCTCGACGCTGTCCGCCTCGGCGATGTCGCCGGTGATGACCACGCCGGCCGCGTCTCTTGCCGCGGCCGCGACCTCCTCGACGAAGCGGGCGCGCGCCGGCGGCGGCAGGAAGTTGAGGTGGATGTCGGTCAACCAGACGAGGCGCGTCATGTCGAGCTCGGCGCGCAGGTGCCCGCGCCGGTCGATCATACATGGAGCCGCGGGTCGCGTTGTGAGCGGCCCGGACCGATACGCCGGGCGATTCGCGGCCCGCGGGAACCGTGAGGGGCTTCTGGCCCGGACCGGGCGTTGTCGACACCGGGTCATCCCGGGAGGAGGCAACCGATGACGATGAAGATCCCTGCGTGGGTCGCGCTGCTCGCGCTCCTGGCGAGCGGCGCCTGCATGGCCGATGACGACGTCGACACCAGCTCGACGTCGGCGGCGCCGCTGGTCGTGGACGACGAGGGCGCGCTGTGGACCGGGATCCTCGGGGTCGCGGTCGTGCCGATGTGCTGGCAATGGACCACCGGGTTCAACGCGACCGAGGAAGCGTCGCTGAAGGAGCGGGTGCAGTCGATCGTCGAGGAGGGCTGGGTCGCCTATACCAGGCTCTACGTCTTCTGGGTCGACTGCCCGACCTCGGGGCCCGAGTATCACGTCCGCGTCACCATGAACAAGGTGAGCGGCCGGTACAACGGGAACACGGTCTCGTTCGGGACGAAGACGTTGACGACGGCCGACGAGCGGGCCAACGACCCGATGAGTCGCCTGCCGGGCCTCCTCCTCGATATCGACGGCGCCTGGGACTCCACCAGCGAGCAACGGGCGATGTTTCGCGGCTTCATCCTCCACGAGTTCGGCCACATCCTCGGCTTCGGCCACGAGATGCGGCACCCCGACGGGTCGCCGCAGGACAACCTCTGCTACGAGACCACCGAGCCGGGCGGAGTCCCGATCGGCCCGCCCGACCAGAACTCGATCATGGGCGCCAGCGAGCCGGTCGGCGCCGGCAAGTACTGCCAGAGCCTCGCCCAGATCAACCGCCTCTCGCCCGGCGACATCCAGGGGGCGCGCCAGATCTACGGCGCGTCCGCCACTCACTTCGGCTCGCCGCAGAAGTGGAGCGACGTGTTCTGCGTGACGGGCGAGGAGTGCCGGCTGGGCGACGTGAACGGAGACGGCCAGGACGACATCATCGCGTTCGAGCACGGTCGGTTCAGCGCGCGCGTGTGGGTGGGGCTGTCGAGCGGAACGGTCGGCTCGCACCACATCCCGACCTACTTCGCGGCGCCGAACCAGGTGCTGTGGTCGTTCTGCGCGTCGAGGCAGTCCTGCGAGGTGGCCGATGTCAACGCCGACGGGCGCGACGATCTGGTCGCGTTCACCCGCGGCACCACCACAAGCCCGCAGGCGATCGTCGCCATCTCGAACGGGGCCGGGTTCGAGCCCGCGCGCCTCTGGTCCGGCTTCTCCTGCCTCGCCGGCGAGGTGTGCAAGCTGGCCGATGTGACCGGCGACGGCGCCGCCGACGTCGTGGTGTTCTCGCAGAACGCGCCGGGCGAGGTGTGGGTCCAGCCTGCCCTGGGCGTGCCGGGCACGCCGCCCATCTACAGCGGCTTCGGCTCGCCCCAGCCGTGGGCGACCGGCTTCTGCGCGGCAGGCCAGACCTGCGCTGTCGGCGACATCGATGGCGACGGCCTCGCCGACGCGGTCGCGTTCACGCGCGGCGGCAACGCGCGCGTCCTGGTCGCCGCCTCGACCGGCGGCGGCTTCACCGGCGCGCAGCAGGTGAGCGGCAGCTTCTGCCTCGACGGCCAGGAGTGCCTGATCGCCGATGTCGACGGCGACGAGCGCGCCGACGCGATCGCCTTCACCCACGACGCCACCCCGCACGCCCTGGTGGCGCGGGCCGCGCGAGTCGGCCTGAAGCTGGGCTCGGCCATCGAGTGGAGCCCGTCCGCCTGCGGCGCGAGCGAGACCTGCATGGTCGGCGACGTGAACGGCGACGGCTACGGCGACGCCGTGGTCGCCACGCGCAGCCCGGACAACGACATCTACGTCAACCCGGGAAACCTCTGACCGGCGACGGGCGGGGATGGTGGCGAGGGGATGGTGGCGAGCGCGACGCTCTCGACGCGAGCCGCGCAGATGTCGATCGACTCCGCACATCCGGGCACCCCGCCGGCCACCACGAGGGGGCCGAAGATGGGGAGGAACGCCGCCCGGTAGAGCCGCCGCAGCGCGTCCCTGCGCCCGGCCGATAAATCGACGCACGGTGGCGGGCAGAAGTCGAAGTAGACCCGGGCCAAGAGCTCCAGGTCGCCCGCCGTCGAGCGTCGAAGGGGCGGCGGGGTCCCGTCCAGCAGCCCGATGCAGCGATCGATCGCGATCCAGCGGCCCTCGAACGCGCGGCTGCAGATTCGCGCGCAGCCGCGACGGACCAGGTCCGCGACGCGGCCCCGGCGATCCCGGCGGGCGGCGATCTGCTCGACCAGCCACTCCTCGGGCCAGCCCGCCCACTCGCCGGCGATGTCGAAGAGGTTGTGCCCGACCACCGGGAACACCTCGTGGCGCCAGATGTCGCGCGCCTCGACGGCGAGGCCGGCCTCCACGCAGCGCAGCGCGGCGAACGGGACGAGGTGCCTGGTCTCGGTGTCGAGGAACTGGTCGGCCAGCGCGACCCACACGCCGCGGCGTCCGGGAGAGAGGTCCATGCCGCTAGCTTGTGGACTATAGATTGGCTATACAACCAATCAATGGGCAGGCCGAGCAAGCGGGACGAGCGCCGCGCGCACATCACGGCGGCGTTCGCCCGCGTGCTGGCCGATCACGGCTACAGCGGCGCCACCATCGCAGCCGTGGCCGCCGAGGCGGGCGTGGCGCCGGGCCTCGTCCACCATCACTTCGCCGACAAGCAGGACCTGCTGGCCAGCCTGATGGACGACCTGGTCGCGCGCTTCCGCCGCCGGCTGCTCGACCGAGAGAGCGGCACGATCGATCACCCGGCCGCCGCGGTCGTCGCCTACACCGACGCGGCGCTCGCGCTCGACGACACCGCCGACGTGACCGCGGCCCGCTGCTGGGTCGGCGTCCTCGCCGAATCCGTCCGCGACCCGGCCCTGTTCCGCCGGACCCGCCGCCTGCTCGACGCCGAGGTCGCCGCCATCCAGCGCCGCTCGGGCGGCTCGCTGTCGGCGGCCGAGGCCAGCGCCGTCCTCGCCTTCATCCTCGGCTCCCTCGTCTTCGGCGCCTTCGCGCCGCGCAAGACGGCAGGCTTCGCCGCTCCGTTCATCCGCCGCGCCCTGGCGGCGATCGGACGGCGGTGAACGCTCGGGCCGCCCGGCGCGATCAGGACAGGAGCGAGGGCAGCCGGGTCAGCTCGCGCCAGTGCCGCGCCCCATCCTCGTCGTCCTCGCGCAGGAGCCACACGGTGTCGCGGTAGTGCTTGCGGCAGAGATCGGTGGCCTCGTGAAACGGGTAGTCGGACCAGAGCCGGCTCACCGCCTCGGCGAAGTGCGACCGGCGCTCGGCGATGGGCAGGTCGTCCCGCCGGAAGGCGATGACGGCTTCGGCCAGCCCGGCCACGAATCTGGCCTCGCGGTTTCGTGCGGCCGGTCGGGCCAGGGCCACCGCCCTGGTGGCCTCATCGAGCTGGCCCTCGACGGCGCGTGGCACCGCCGAGATGAGCTCGTGCATGAACGCGGTGTGATCGGACGGCAACCCGCTCGCCTCGCGGCACACCGTCCAGGCCGAGCGCACCTGCCCCAGCGACATCATGGCGCGCACCAGGTTGAGCAGCATCCAGGGCAGGACGCCCTGGCGCTCGCGGAAGTCGGACAGCCACCACCGTGCGGCGCGGGCGAGACGGAAGACGACCAGGCAGTAGCCCGCCGAACCCCAGAGGCCGGTCTGCGCGCGCATCCACCTCCAGTTGAGGGCGAGGAGAAAGAAGAAGCGGACCCTGTGGCCGCGCTTGCCGAACTCCTCGACGTGGCGGGACGCGCACCAGGCCCGCGCCTCCGACGGAGGCATGCCCCGGATGCGGCGCCAGCGCCACCAGCGAGAGCGGTGTGCGGCCACGGTGTCCCACCAGGCCCAGCCGGCCGGCTCCCGCACGTCCGGCCCGTCCATCATGTCGTCGATGACGCGCCGGGCGTGGCGGCTCAGGCCGGCGCGCTCGTAGCCGCTCATCGCCTCCTCCACCGGAGTCGAGCCGGCCCCCTCGGTGTGGAGCAGTCGGCGGAGCAGCTCGTCGGCCGCGCCGGTGTCTCCCGACCGGACCTCCAGCCGGATCCGGCGCGCCATGACCCACGGATCGTCGCCGTTCAGGCCGTCGAGGTACGGGCGCGCGGCGTCCAGCTCGCCGCGCCCCTCATGGACATCGAACATGCCGAGCCGGGCGAGTCGATGGGTCGGGTCGAGCTGGAGGGCGCGGCGAAAACTCTCCTCCGCCGTGTGCCGGTGGCCATACACGCGGCTGGCCTCGCCCAGGTGCGCATGCGCCAGCGCGAGGTCGGGCGCCACCTCGACGATGCGTTGCGCCATCTCGAGGTACTCCGCCTCCCCCTCGTCGGCCGCCCACTCGACAAGGTGCTGCACGCCCCACTGGTAGCCGGGCGACGACGCGATCGCGGCGAGCATGTCGTTCCACGCGGCGCGCCCGTCGCCGCGCCGCTGGCGGATCCAGGCGGCCCGTCCGCGCAGGGTGACCGGCGGCTGGTCGCCCCATAGCGGCGGGCGGCAGGCGGCCAGCGCTTCCTCCCACCGCCCCGACTCGGCCAGAATCACGGCCTTGGTGTCTGACACCTCGACGTCCTCCGGCACCCGCCGGATCACCTCGTCGAGGTGGCGGACGCGCTCGTCGAGCGGCATGGCGACGTCGAGCTCGGCCAGGATCACGCGCGGGCGGACGGCGGCCGGGGCGCGCTCGACCAGCGCGCGGGCCAGCTCGATCGCCTCCGCCTCGGACGACCACGCCATGAGCTTGTGCCACGCCCAGCCGTACGACGGATCGAGTCGGAGCGCGTGGCGTATGCCGTCGCGCGCGGCGTCCTTCTCGCCCAGGTTCCAGCGCAGGTCGGCCAGGTAGCCGTGGTTGGCTGCGGCGAACGGGTCGATGGCCAGCGCCCGCTCGAGGACCTCTCTCGCGCGCCTGGGCTCGCCCGCCGCCTCCAGCGCCTCGGACAGGATGCGCAGGCCGTGCAGCCAGCGCGGGCTGATCTCGACCGCACGCTCCGCCGCCGCAACCTGCGCCGTCCGATCACCGCGGCGGCCCTGCACCATGGCCAGCTCGAGCCAGGCGCCCGGCTCCATCTCGAAGCGCTCGACCGCCTCGCCGGCCAGCTCGGCGGCGCGCTCCAGCTCGCCGGCGTCCATGCGCGCGTGCAGCTCGGCCGACCAGGCCTGCCACAGGTCCGCATGGCGCGCGCGCAGCCCGACGAGGCGCTCGAGGCTGCTCTTGCGGTCGAGCCAGCGGCGCGCGCCGTCGGCGTAGCTGCACAGGCCTGGCCCGCGCGAGCCCTGCCGCTCGATCTCGCGGGCGACGAGGTCGAGCTCGAGGGTGGCCTGCCGGCTGTCGCCGGCCAGGTCGAGCTGGCCGTCCACCGCGCCCTCCTCGTCGACGTCGATGGCGACGGCGGCGCGGTAGAGCTCGCGCGCGCGATCGCGCTGGCCGTCGAGCTTGCACAGCGCGGCGCGCGCGCACACCAGCGACGCGCGCGCGTCCTGGGCGCCGGCGGCGCGGTCGAGCAGCGCGCGACCGGCGGCGACGTCGCCGGCGGCGGCCACGATGAGGGCGAGCTGTCGCACCGCCCACTCGCTGCCCGGATGGCGCTCGAGGAACGACTCCAGAACGGGGCGCACCTGCTCGGGCGCGTGCCGGGCGAGCATATCGCAGCGGAGCTGGTGGAGCGGGAGGTGGAACGGGAACGCGGCGCAGACCGCCTCGAGGTGGCGAAGCGCCTCGTCGACCGCACCGCCGCGCGCCAGGTGCTGGACGAACTCCGCCTGGCTGGACACGTCGAGCGGCGCCTCGGCCACGATCTCGCGCAGGAGCGCGAACGCCTCCTCCATGTCCCCCTTGTGAGCCGACAGCGCGGCGGCGCTCCGGCGCCACGACCGCTCGTTGAAGCGGCCGCGCGCGCGCTCGAGCAGCGCCTCCGCGCGATCGACCTTGCCGGCGAGCCGGTACTGCTCGCTGGCGACGAGCAGGAGCGCCCCGTCGTCCGGGTGATCGGCCAGGGTGCGCTCGAGGATGTCGAACGCCTCGCGCGTGCGGCCTTGCGCCACGTACGCCTCGCACAGTGTCTGGGCCGGCTTGGCCGAGCGCGCCGCCATGGCGTCGACCCGGGCGCGCAGGTGAGCGAGCGCCTCGCTGGTCGCGCCGGTCGAGCGAGCGGCCAGGAAGTAGCTCCACGCCGCCGCCTCATCGGTCTCGGCCAGGCAGGATGCGAAGCGGAAGAGCCGGCCGGCCGCGCGGCGCTCGCCGGCCGACCACAGGAGCGCGGCCAGGGTGCGGAAGCCCTCATGGCTGGGCGCGGCGCGGACCGCGCGCCGGGCCAGCGCGTGCGCCCGCTCGGTGCCGTCGCCGGTCTCCGCGTGGACCTCGGCGCATGCCGCGAGCACTGCCGGGTCCCCGTCGTGCTTGATCAGGAGCCGCGCGGCCACCTCGAGGCGCGCCGCCCGGCTGTCGAGCCCGCGCATGCAGCCCAGCTTGCGGAGGAGGAGGCGGGCGTCGTCCGGGCTGGCCGCCAGCATGGCGTCGGCCCACTCCAGGACACCGTGACCGTCGCCATCGTAGCTGGCGAGCGCGCGGCGGGCCTGGTAGCGCAGCCGGTGGTGCGGGGCGGCGTGAATCAGCTCGTCGTACGCCGCCTGCGCGGCGCGGCGATCGTGGCGCCGCAGCGCGTCCTCGACCGCAAAGTGGTGGTCGAAGAGGCGGGCGTCCGGAAGGTCGATCTCGTCGATGGCGTCGCGCCTGGCGGCCGGCACGAACAGCATGCCGCGCGGCCCGAACGCCGCCTGCGCCTCGGCCAGTTGGTCCCAGTCGAACTCCTGCAGGGTCAAGCTGCTCGGGTCGCGCACCAGCAGGGCGCGGATGCTGCGGTCGTAACCGACCACCGCCTGACAATGGGCCGCGCTGGTGAAGACAGTGCCGAGCGTGAAGGGGACGGCGGCGTCGATGAGGGCGGTGGCCGCTTCCCAGGTGACCGTGAACTCGCGGACGGTGAAGCCGCGCCCGGTGGCCCAGCGCCGCTCGCTCACCGCCGGTGTGCCGTCGTGACAGATCTCCTCGGCCAGCTCCAGGTGCTCGACCGGCTCGCCCCACAGCTCGGCGATCGAGGTGAGGGTGGCCGGCGAGCAGGTGAGGTGGTGCTGCGGGATCTGCGGCACCGGCAGGAGCACACGCTCGACCGGCCCGGCCGCCTTCTCCAGGCGACCGACGTGGAGCTGCATGCGCGGCGAGCTCGACAGGCGCCCCAGCTGGACGCTGAGCTGCCGCTCGCCGCGCAGATAGTGCACGCGCGAGAGGCAGTGGATCAGCTGATCGTGGAGCTCGCGCTCCATCATGGGGGCCATGCGCACCGCGCCGAGCAGACACTCGAGGGCGCGGTCGAGGTCGCCGTCCTCGACGCACAGAGTGTGCAGGCGGAGCAGCAACGAGGTCGACTCGAGGTGTCGCGACGCCTCCTCGAGGAGCTCGCGAGCCGCGGCGAAGCGCCGGGTGCGCAGGAGCAGATGCGCCTCGAGCTCGACGGCCGGCCGGTACCACCCGCTCTGCGCGCGCGACTCGGCGACGGCGGCGCGCGCCTCCTCCGGGCGGTCGCGCCGGTCCTCGATCATGGCGCGCATGCACCAGGTCCACGGATCGGCCGAGTGCTCGACCGCTTCGCTCCACGCGGCGTCGGCCGCCTGAAAGTCGCGCAGCAAGGCGAACTGGAGCGCTCGGGCGCCCAGCCAGTGGGCCCGCTCGAGCGGCGCGGCGCCGGCCAGGTCGCCGACCCGCTCGATGAAGTCGAGCACGCGCAGCGCGCCCTCGCCCATGAGATGGAAGGCGCAGCGCACGCAGGCCGGCGGGTGCGCGCGATGCCGCCGCCACACCCTCAGGTCGAGCAGGCGCCCGCGGCGCGGCCCGCCCACCTGGGCCATGAGCTTGGCCGCGAGGAGGGCGGTGTCCGGATCCGTGTCGCCGGTCACGCGCAGGATGCCCTCGCCCTCCGCCATGCGATACGCGCTGAGATAGCGGCCTGCCTCGTACAGGCGGCCGATCTCCGCGCACAACCCCACCGTCTTGGACTCGACCTTCGGCACGGTCATGCCCGGCGTCCCTCTCGCAGTGCGCGAGCTAGAGTAGCCGAAGCGGTCGCGGACGAGGTGGCCGAAACGCCGGCCTCTTCGCGGCGGTCGTCATCCGGCGGCGGCGGCGGCGGCGGGTTAGGATTCGGGCTCGCCAGGAAGGGAGCGGCAATGACAGCAGTCATGAAGCGAACACTCGGGCGGTCCGGCATCGAGGTCAGCGCGATGGGCCTCGGGTGCTGGGCCATCGGCGGGCCGTTCTGGCGCGGGGAGACGCCGGTCGGGTGGGGTGTGGTCGACGACGAGGAGTCGGTGCGCGCGGTCCGTCGCGGGCTCGAGCTCGGCATCGACTTCTTCGACACGGCGGACGTGTACGGCGCGGGGCACAGCGAGCGCGTGCTGGCGCGGGCGCTGGCCGGCCGGCGCGACGAGGTCGTCATCGCCACCAAGTTCGGCAACATCTTCGACGAGACGACCCGGCAGGTGACCGGCGCGAGCGCGTCGCCGCAGCACATCAGGGCCGCATGCGAGGCGTCGCTGCGCCGGCTCGCGACCGATCGGATCGATCTGTACCAGTTCCACCTGAACGACCACCCGCTGGCCGAGGCGGGCGCCGCGCGCGACGCGCTCGAGGCGCTGGTCGCGGAGGGGAAGATCCGGGCCTACGGGTGGAGCACCGACTTCCCCGATCGCGCCCGCTTCTTCGCCGAGGGGGCGCACTGCGCCGCCATCCAGCACCAGATGAACGTCCTGGAGGATGCGGCGGAGCTGATCGCCCTCTGCGAGGCCTCGAACCTGGCGAGCATCAACCGCGGACCGCTGGCCATGGGCCTCCTGACCGGCAAGTACACCGCGACCTCCAGCAGCCTGCCCCTCGACGACGTGCGCAGCGAGCGCGCCCCCGAGTGGCTGAAGTACTTCAAGGACGGCAAGGCCCACCCGGACTGGCTGGCAAGGCTCGACTCCGTCCGCGACATCCTGACCAGCAGCGGACGCACCCTCGCGCAGGGCGCGCTCGCCTGGCTGTGGGCGCGCACCGCGCGGACGATCCCGATCCCCGGCTTCCGCACCGTGGCCCAGGTCGAGGAGAACTGCGGCGCCCTGGCCCGCGGCCCGCTCACCGCCGCCCAGCTGCGCGACATCGAGCGCCTGCTGAATCGAGCCTGAGCTGATCAGGCCGGCGGATCGTCGCCGAACAGCGTCCCGACCGCGATCTCGACCGCTGCGAATGGCTCGGCGCGCACGACCTCGCCGCGCTCGGCGCGGATGCGCGTGATGTACCCGTCTGCGCTCCAGCGCATCACCGTCAGGGTCGAGTCGCGCGGATCGACCAGCCAGTAGTGTCCGATTCCCGCGCGCGCGTAGAGCCGCAGCTTCTTGACCGTGTCGTCCGTCGCGTTGCCCGCAGAGATGACCTCACAGATCCAGTCCGGGCACGCAGTGACCGGGAAGCCCGTCGGACGATCGGGGCAGCGCTCGCGTCGCCACCCGACGACGTCGGGGCGAACGACCTCGGTCTCGAGCAGCAGTACCTCGACCTCGGTCGCGATCCACCATCCGCCCGGTCCGCCTCGCCCCGATCCGCGGTGAAACGGAGGGTGGATGGCCCCGACGATGCTGGCCTGCGCGCCGCCGTGCTCGCCCGTGGGTGCGGCCTTCTCGAAGAGCTCGCCCCCGATCAGCTCGTGGAATCGCTGCGCTTCGGGAATGGCCCACAGGTCCTCCAATGTGGCCTCGCGCCTCGCCGACGAGCTCATCGCAGGTCGAGTCTAGCATCCCGCCCGGCGCTCGACGCAACGCAGGGAAGGCCCGAGCCGACAGCTCGAGCCTTCGGGTTCCACGCCGACGCGGCCTTCGAGAGGCAGCGCGAGTCGAGCGGCGCTCCGGTCAGTCGCCCTTGATGAAGGCAAGGAGGTCGGCGTTGAATTGCTCGCGGTGCGTGGCCGTGAGGCCGTGAGGCGCGCCTGGGTACACCTTGAGCGTGGCGTTCTTGACCAGCTTCGAGGAGCGCATCGCCGTGATGCCGACGGGCACGATCTGGTCGTCCTCACCGTGCAGGACGAGCGTCGGGACGTCGAACTTCTTGAGGTCCTCCGTGAAGTCGGTCTCCGAGAAAGCCTTGACGCAGTCGTACACGCCGTTGAAGCCGACCTGCATGCATTGCACCCAGAACTGATCGAGAAGCGCTTGTGACACCTTGGCGCCGGGTCGGTTGGCCCCGTAGAACGGCGCCGCGAAGTCCCTGAAGAACTGCGAGCGGTCGCCCGCGATGCCGGCGCGGATGCCGTCGAAGAGCGCGAGGGGCATTCCCTCCGGATTTGCCTCGGTCTTCAGCAGCGTGGGTGGGACGGCGCCGATGAGGGCGGCCCTGGCGATTCGCCTGGTGCCATGGCGTCCGATGTAGCGAGTGATCTCTCCGCCTCCCGTCGAGTGCCCGACGATGACGGCCTTCTTCAGATCGAGCTGCTCGAACAGCTGCGCGAGGTCGTCGGCGTACGTGTTCATCTCGTTGCCGCGCCAGGCCTGGGTCGACCGGCCATGACCGCGGCGAT
>Ga0126377_10001151_pt1 | contig 17039 bp, 16 predicted proteins | sample PanSoiMetPlot_22_FD_92647 | JGI IMG/M metagenome (GOLD analysis project Ga0126377, IMG submission 92647) | Tropical forest soil microbial communities from Panama - MetaG Plot_22 | ecosystem: Environmental > Terrestrial > Soil > Tropical forest > Bulk soil | place: Panama | collected 2016-02-17 | reverse complement strand
TGGTTAAAAGCTACCGGGTCGGACGCCCGGAAAGTCACGCCTACGAGAGATGAGCGACGGCGCTCAGCGTAGGAATCCCCCGCCATAACGCGAAGCGTTTGGCGGCGGGAGAATGTCAATATCCTGATCTGGTCTGACTGCACAGCGCGCTAATTTCTTTTCAATGCCTCAGCCGCACAAGCCTGGCATGCAAGGATGGGCGGCGCTCCCAGGATGCGCTCCCAGGCGTTAAAGATGAATTCCGCATTCCAGCTTCTTCTCTCCGTCCCATCTCCCGCTACGCTCGTGCGCCCCGGCGACCGCGCGGCGGGTGCAGGGGACGCAGCCGATGCTCGTGTAACCGTCGTCGTAGAGCGGGTTGTAGGGCAGTTCATGGGCAACGATGTAATCCCACACCTGCCGACGCGTCCAGGCGGCCAGCGGATTGATCTTGACCAGACCGTGTCTCGCGTTCCATTCGACGACGCCGATGTTGGCCCGCGTCGGCGACTGATCGCGTCTGAGCGCCGCGATCCAGGCGTTATACCCTTCGAGCGCTTGCTTGAGCGGCTCGACCTTGCGGATGCGGCAGCAGAGGTCGGGATCGCGTTCGTAAAGGCGCTCGCCGTAAATCCGGTTCTGCTCTTCGACGGGGAGCTGGGCGCGGCGCTCGACGATGTTCAGTCCGTAGCGCGCGCGCAACCGCTCTTTCAATTGATCGGTCTCGGCGAATTGGAATCCGGTCTCCAGATAAATGATCGGCGTCCGTGGCGCGACGCGCGCCAGGTGGTCGATCACGACCACGCCCTCGGCGCCGAAGTTTGAAGTCATCGCCAGTCGCGGCGAGAACCTTTCGACCGCCCATTCCAGAATCTCTTCGACCCCGGCTGTTTCAAAACGCCGGGATAGTTGTTTGATTTCAAATTCCGAAAGCTCCGTTTGCGCGTGATTCAATTTTCCTCCTCCTCAGCCTCAACGGCATGATCATGCAAAAATCGGCGCGCCAGGGCGCGCGCCTCATCGAGCCTGCCCGCGCGAATCAGATCAAGCGCGTCGGATTCGACGAACGCGCGCAGCGCGTCTCTGCGCCGCTCGAAATTGGCGATGCGGTCTTTCGCATCGGCGCGCATCTCCGCCGCGAGTTCTAGCAAGACGCCGTACTCTTTTCCGACCAGAGCCGCGACTTCGCGTTTGACCCGCTGTGTGAGCGTCGGGCTGCCGCCGCCGGTCGAGACGCTGATCTGCAATCCGCCGCGAGTGACCAGGGCGGGTGTTATGAAATTGCACAGGTCGGGTTGATCGACGACGTTGCAGAGCAGCCCGCGCTCCTTGGCCGCCTCCGCCACCTTCTCATTCACTTTCCGGTCGCCGGTCGCGCTGACGACCAGAAACACGCCCTTTAAATCCCCCTCGATGAAAGCGCCGCGGCGATGAGTGATCTCCCCGTGGTCAGCCGCCGCGCGCAGCGCTTCGGTCAACTCCGGGCTGACGACGGTCAAGCGGGCTCCGGCTTCGACGAGCTGTAGCGCCTTGCCTTCGGCGATCGCGCCGCCGCCGACAACCAACACGTCGCGCCCATTGAGATCGAGATAGATCGGGTAATAGCGCATCAATTAACTCGCCAACGCCTCGAAGAACGGGTTAGGCGCGCTGTAATTAGCGAGCTGAAGCTCTTCGAACCATTGCAACCTTTCACGCAGCCGGACGACCTCGCCGATGACGATAAGCGCGGGAGATGTGAACTTCCTGCGTTCGACCACCGTCGCGACTCCGGCCAGATTCGAGACGACCGTCTCCTGATGGCCGTATGTCCCCCACCGGATGACCGCCACCGGCGTGTCGGCGTCGCGCCCGTTCGAGATCAATTGATCGGCGATCTCCGCGATCCGAGACATGCCCATAAAGAAGACCAGCGTGTCGGCGCCGTTCGCCAGATGGCCCCAGCGGATCGCCGATTGCGATTTCCCCGGCTCTTCGTGGCCCGTGACGAAAGTCACCGAACTGCTCAAGCCGCGGTGCGTAATCGGAATGCCGGCGTATGCGGCGACCGACGAGCCAGCCGAAACCCCCGGGACGACCTCCCATTCGATTCCGGCATCGACCATCGCCTCGGCCTCCTCGCCGCCGCGACCGAAGATGAACGGGTCGCCGCCCTTCAAACGCACGACGACCGCATGTTCATTGGCTTTCGCGACGAGCAGGCGATTGATCTCGGCCTGCGTCCAGAGTTGCTGCGAACTCTCAAGCCCCCGCTTGCCTACGTAGACCAGTTCGGCCCCGGCGCGCGAGTGTTCGAGAATCTTCGGGTTGACCAGGTAGTCGTAGATCACGCAATCGGCTGCGGCGATGAGATCGCGCGCCTTGAGCGTGAGCAGGCCCGGATCGCCCGGACCCGCGCCGACCAGATAGACCTTGCCGGATCGGTTTTGATTGAATTTCATAAAGCCGCCTTTGCGCTCTCCGCCTCGTCGCTTGATCGCCGCGCGGAGGCGATCAGATTCAATTCCTCGAGCCTGGCCAGAATCTTCGCCGCGCTCTCTTCGACCGTTTCGCGGTCTGTTTCGACCACCAGTTCCGGCCTGAGCGGCTCTTCGTAAGGATCTGAGACGCCGGTGAACTGTTTGATCTCGCCGGCCAGAGCTTTTTTGTAAAGCCCCTTCACGTCGCGCGCGACGAGCGCGTCGATCGAAGCTTTGACGAACACCTCCATGAAGACCGCGCCGTCGGCCTCGACGAGATTGCGCACTTCGTCGCGGATCTCGCGGTAAGGCGAGATGGCCGCCGCGATCACGCCCACGCCGTTTCGCGCCAGCAGCCTGCTGACATAACCGATGCGCCGGATATTGGTGTCGCGGTCTTCCTTGGAGAATCCGAGACCTTTGCTCAGATTTGTGCGCACCTCATCGCCGTCGAGCACTTCGATCTTGACGCCGCGGGCGCGCAGTTGTGGGACGAGCGCGTTTGTGAGCGTCGTTTTGCCTGCGCCAGACAGCCCCGTAAACCATAATGTGAACCCTAGTGTCACGAACCTTTTCCCCTTTTGTAAGTCTGGAGGCGGCGGCCGGAATCGAACCGGCGTATAAAGGTTTTGCAGACCTTCGCCTTACCACTTGGCTACGCCGCCTTGAATTAACCACGAAGAGGATCGAGGATCGAGGATAGAAGATCGCGGACAATCTATTTTCGATCTTCGATCCTCAATCCTCGATCTTCGACTCTCTCAGGCGACCGCGCTCATCCGGCGGAGCCCTTCGATCAGAACCTGCGCGACTTCGGGCCGCGTGAATTCGACCGGCGGAACCTCGCCCCGCGAGAGCATCTCCCGTACGCGCGTGCCGCTCAGGCTGACGTGATGCGACTGGTCGTGCGGGCACGTCTTGAGCGACGCCATTCCGTCGCATACACGGCAGAAGAATGTGTTGTCGAAGAACATCGGCGCGATCTTCAACTCGCCCGGCTCGAAATGGCCGAAGATGAGCTGCGAGTCGTACGTGCCGTAGTAATTGCCGACGCCGGCGTGATCGCGCCCGACGATGAAATGCGAGCAGCCGTAGTTCTGTCTGATGATCGCGTGGAAGATCGCCTCGCGCGGTCCGGCGTAGCGCATCGCCGCGGGCAGCACGGCGAGTAGCGTGCGCGATTGCGGGTAGTAGCGCTCGATGATCACTTCGTAGGCGCGCAGCCGGACCGTCGCCGGGATGTCGTCGGATTTCGTTTCGCCCACGAGAGGATGGAGCAGCAACCCGTCAATCGTTTCGAGCGCGCATTTCTGAATGTATTCGTGAGCGCGATGCACTGGGTTGCGCGTCTGGAACGCGACGACGCTCCGCCATCCGCGTTCGGCGAACAATGCGCGTAATTCGCGGGGCGAGTAACGATAAGGCGCGAACTCGCTGCGCCCCCCCGCTCCTTGAGGATGGTCGACCACGCTGACGTGGCCGCCGAGAAGATAATCGCCCTGCGCATACATCGCTTTCACTCCCGGATGCTTCTCCTCGGTCGTCTGGTAAACGCGCTCCGCCTCGAGTTGCTTGTCGTACTTGAAGATTTCGGCCAGATGCAACACGGCCAGCAGCCGCCCGTCGCGCGAACGCAGCGCGACGTCGTCGCCGATCTTCAATTTCGCTCTCTCTTCTTCGGACGCCGACAGCGTCACTGGAATCGTCCAGACCAATCCGTTGGCCAGCCGCCTCTGGTCGCGAACCAGAACGTAATCGGCCTCACCCATGAAGCCTTCGAGCGGCGAGAGCGCCCCATGGGCGATCAATTCCAGGTCGGCCTCTTCGCGCGCGTTGAGCGTCAGCTCTGGCATTTGCGCCGACGCCCGCATCAGCGCATCGCGCTCGGCTCCGCGCGCCTCACGGTCAATCAGTCTCCCACCATGGGGTTCAATCAAACTCATTTCGTGGCTCCTTTTCGGTGTGTTTGTTTGTCGAAAATTTGAACTCTAAGTCCGGGCGCGTGACGGTCCGATTTGTCCGCGCCTCCGCGCCAACCCTCGCGTTGATTAGTCTGAGCGGCGGGCTTCTTTGCAGCCTTCGTCCGCCCACGCTCGATCGGCTGGCAGAGCAGCCCGTCCCACGTGACTTCAAATCTCCAATCGGCGATATCGAATTTCATGACAGCGCTCCTGCGGAAAATTCAGGGAGCGTCATGAGTAGGACTCATAAGGCTCATGAGACCTATAAGCCCCATTCATTACGCAGCCTTCGGAATTATTTTGTAAGGGAAATTAGCGGAAGCTTTGTTGTGGCCAAAGCCGCGTCGCCCGAGGAAATTAGCGACAACAACAACAACAGGAGCAGGTGGCTTGGAGGGAAATGAAGCAGGCGGAAGAGAAGGGAAGAGAGGAATCCGGTAAAGAGCCGCTACTTATGAGCAGCGACGCCACAGGTAAACGTCTATGTCTTTCGTGTCGTCTCATGATCTTCTTTCTACATTATAGAAGCCGTCAGGTTCGCGACCTGAGAGCTTCGAGTTAACGAGTGTTCAATTCGACTACCTCCGGTTTATAAACGCCAAATCAAATATTGTCAACTTACCGCTGGAGCGCCGGTGTGGGAAATCGCTTGAGCATCTTCCAGAGGATCACTACGCTTCCGTCGATCTCCTTCCGCACGACGCGGAAGGAGACCAGGACATCCGATTTGTCATAGTAGATCGAGCGAAGCGCGTATGTGTAGTTTACGATCGCAGGAGCATCCCATTTATACTCATACTGGCCTCTCAGAATCCCGTCATCGGCGCGTCGTTGCTCTGCGCGCGCCTTATGGATCGCCGATGGAGGACGATAAGCGGCCAGAAACTTCACTCCATCGTGTTCAAGCGTGACTTTATCGAGCGGAACATCCCCCAGCTTGACGATCAATCCGTAGTCGGCGCCTGCAAACCCCGTATGAAAGTTGTACTCCGCAATCGGAGGAGGCACATAGTTTTCATTTGGAGGTGTCATTAGTTCGATGTCCGAGCCGAAGCCGTATTCATGGGTTAAGCGATCGAATGAATAATATGCCCCGCCGCCGCGAATGGTCAGCCTGTCATCGTATAAACCTCTCGGAAGAAGGCGAATCAGGCCGGTTTTCGGCTGCTTCAGAAATTCCGCGAAGGCGGCCAGATCTTCGGCGGGAGGCGATAGAAACAGCTTCTCCTTTTCACTCAATTCCTTCCTCAGTGAAGCGATCTCTTTGATCGTTTTGGATCGATCCACTGATTGCGCGAGCGCGTCGTTATGAAAGAGAATTGCGAAAGTTGAAATCAGCGCGGCAAAAAGAGAACGTCGATTGAACATCAATAGAGTCTCCTTGCTTGAAACTCGTCAACTCATCGCTGGAGTTTCGGTGTCGGAAATCGCTTGAGCATCTTCCAGAGGATCACGAGGCTTCCGTCGATCTCCTTCCGCACGACGCGGAAGGAGACCAGGACATCCGAATTCCTATAGTCGATCGAACGAAGCGCGTATGTGTAGTTTACAGTTACCGGAGCATTCCATCTATATCCACGCCAGCCTCTCCGAATCCCTTCTCGGGCGCGTCGTTGCTCAATGCGCGCCTTTGGCTCTGTTGATGGGGGATTATAGTCGGACAGAAACTTCACTCCATCGTATTCAAGCGTGACTTTATCGAGCGGAACATCTCCCAGCGTGACGATCAATCCGTAATTTGCCCCTGCAAACACCGTCTGAAAGTCGTATTCCGCAATCGGAGGAGGCACATAGTCGTCATTTGGAGTTGATGGAGGCGTCTGAAGCATGATGTCAGATCCGAGTCCGTATTCATGGGTTAAGCGAGTGAATGAATAATATGCCCCGCCGCCGCTAATGGTCAGCCTGTCATCGTATAAACCTCTCGGAAAAAGGCGAATCAAGCCGGTTTTCGGTTGCTTCAGAAATTCCGCGAAGGCGGCCCGGTCTTCGGCGGAAGGCGAGAGAAACAGCATCTCCTTTTCGTTCAATTCCTTCCTTAGCGAAGAGATCTCTTTGATCGTTTTAGATCGATCAATTGATTGCGCAAGCGCGTTGAAGTGAAGGAGAACCGCGAGGGCTGAAGTCAGCGCGGCATAAAGATAACGTCGATTGAACATTATTGGGGCCTCTTTGCTAGAAACTCTTCAAATTATCGCACGAGCGCTGGTGGAAGAAATCGCTTGAGCATCTTCCAGACTATGACTACGCTTCCGTTACTCTCCTCTCGCACGACACGGAAAGCGACCAGAACATCCGACGCTTCATAGTTGATCGAACGAAGCGCGTATGTTTGGTTTACAATTACCGGGGCGATCCTTGCGTATTCATACCCGTTTATCTCAATCCCGTCGCGGCTGCGCCGTTGCTCTACGCGCGCCCTGGTTTCTGATGCCGCTGGACGATAGTCGACCAGAAACTTCATTCCATCGTTTTTAAGCGTGACTTCCTCGATCGGAACATCCCCGAGCCTGACGATAAATCCATAGTCGGCGCCTGCAAAGCCCGTCACAAACTTGTAGTCCGCGATTGTTGGAGGCACGTATGTCCTATCTACAATAATGATAGGAGCCTGAAGTTCGATGTCGGATCCGTAACCGTATTCATAAGTTAAACAATCGAATGAATAATATGCCCCGCCGCCTGAAATATTCAGCTTATTCTCGTATAAGATTCGTGGAATAAGGTGGATCAGGCCGGTTTGTGATCCATTCAGATATTTTGCGAAGGCGGCTTTGTCTTCGGCGGAAGGCGCCAGAGACAACTTCTCCTTCTTGCTCGATTGCTTCCTGAGTGAATTGCTCTCTTTGAACGGACTGCATCGATCAACTGTTTGCGCGAGCGCGTTGATGTGGAATAGAAGCGCGAGGGTTGAAGTAAGCGTGGCGGCAAGAAAACGTTGATTGGACATCAGCGGGGCCTCCTTGCTTAAAGGATAAGTCAATTCTCGAATGAGCGCGCCTCGCGAGGATAGAAATAGATAACGAGTGGCTCGAGCGCGAACATTGAAAGGGGTACACGAATTATTAGATTAGCGCGCCGCTGCAGTCAAGTATTTTTGATGCCTTAGTAAGCTCGCCCTTGCTTGGATTTGGCTTTCTTCAATCCTTCCTGCGCCATCTTCGAGTCGGGGCGCAACTTGAGCGCGTCGGCGTAATTGCGCTCGGCTGCGGCGTAATCCCCCTTACTCGTCTCAAACACGCCCATATTGACCAGCCCATAAAACTTCTCAAGTTCAAGCTTGTGGTCCAGGACCTCCTTGACGCGGGGATCCGTATCCAACGCGTGTTTTACCTGATATTGCCCGTATAGAATGATCGCCTGTTGATAGCGTTCTTCCGTCTCGGCCTCTCTCGCATTTTTCAGCTCGTCTTCCTGGGCGCCGTCAGGGGATGGCGTGGCGGGAATTGGCGTGGCGGGAATTGGAGTGGCGGTTGAGGTGGGTGTTGAAAGGTTTGTTGCGGCCGAGGACAACGCGTCGCCTTGTTTCAACAATAGGAAAGCGCCCCCGCCGACGGCCATCAGGACAAAGAACGCTGCGACGACGAGCAGCCCATATCGGGGCGGCTGGTGGACGGACGGCTTCGCCGCGCGATGATTAATTGGCGCGGGACCAATGACCTGTTGGTCTATGGGCTGCTGGATCGGCGGCCGCTGGACCTGCGGCTGCTGGATTGGGCGCGGCGTTGCGACAGGGGCGGTAGTCGGCGCTTGCCGTGTATCGTATGAGATCGGCTCGGTCATCGAGTGGATAGGCTGCGGCGGCGTAGCCGCCGTGGGCGCGACTGTCGAGACGCCGATTTGCTCGTAAGCGAGCACCGCGTCTAAAAACTCCGCCGCTGATCGGAATCGCGCGTCAGGGTCTTTGTGGAGCGAGCGCATCACCAGCGCCGCCAGCGCTTCCGGAACATCCGGCTTCACTGTTGCGATCGGCGGCGGCGCAAGTTCGATGTGGCCTCTGAGCACATCGTACTCCGAACCGGTATCCGAATGCGGGAAGGGAAGCCGCCCGGTGAGCGCTTCGTAGAAAGTCACGCCCAGGCTGTAGAGGTCAGAGCGCGCGTCGACTTCCAGGCCGCGAATCTGTTCGGGCGACATATATTCGACCGTGCCCGGATTGAATCCCGTCCGTGTCAGGCTGCGCTCGCCCGCCATTTTGACGATGCCGAAATCGGTGATCTTTAATCGCGCCGACCCGCCGAGCAACATATTGGCCGGTTTGATGTCGCGGTGAATGATGCCCGTATGACGTTTGCCCGACTCGTCCACATAATTGAAGTTGTGCGCGTAATCGAGCGCGGAGAGCGCCTGTTTGAAGAGTGGAACGGCGTGCGCCGGGGCGAGCGCGCCCTGCCGGTTGATCAGATCTCGCAGGCTCATCCCGTCGATGAACTCCATCACCAGATAATAATTCTCGGGGGAGGTGAAGAATTCGTAAACGCGGACGATGTTCTGATGATCGAGCTGCGCTTGAATGTAAGCCTCGCGCACGAACCTCGCCTTGAGCTGGTCCTGCGCGTGCGGCGGGAAAGAAGTGAGCAGGATTGCTTTGACGACTACTTCGCGCGGCAAGCTTTGATGGCGTCCGCGGTAGACTGCGCCCATCCCGCCTTGCGCCAGTTCGCCGGTGATCTTGTAGTTGCCGATGATTTTTCCGAGCATAAAAGAGCGGGAGGTATGGAGCCTCGCCTTCAAGCGGAAAGGTCGGGTCGCCCAGGCCATTCCGCCTGACGGCTAGATTTCATACCTCAGACGACGTTTGAAGTTTTGACGGCGTTGATCACGGTCTCGGATGCGCCGAAATTGCGCAACTGATTGACCGCCCCGTCACGCGGTTTGAATTTGATCCCGTATTTGCGCAGCGCCGACACTATGCGCTCTTCAGGCGCGAAATTCTGCACCAGCCAGACCACCTCCATAAAACTCATGCCGCGGTTCGGGCTGGCGGGTTTTCGCGTCGTTTTAACGGGATGCGATTCCGGTTTGGTCGACGCCCCGACCTCGATGCCGGAGACCTCACTGAAGCCGGAAACTTCCCTAACCACATTGCCGGAGAACATGTCGTCGGCTACGCGACCGGCGACCTCGACCAGCCGATCTTCGCCGACGCGCTCCGCCTGCGCTCCCCAATCGCCCGGAGCCGAGCGTTCGACGGTGGCGGCGATCACTTCAGCCCCGGACAGCAATCGCACCGAAGCCGCAGCTTCGGCGTTCACGCCCCCTTCTTTTTTGACATCGTCGGTGACGGGGGTCAGGCGGGAGCTGATCGAGCCTTCAACCACCAGATCGGCCTCGCGTCGCTTGGTCGTCACCCGGAAGCCTGCGGCGGCCAACCGCTCGCTGAGCGTGTTTTTGGCGACTGTGGAAGGCTTGTCGAGATTGGTCTCGCTCAGGTCGAGAAAAATGTGCGCCGGTTTGCGTGTTGTCTGCTGGGCGGCGGCTGTCGTAAGAAGACACGAGGCTGCCGTAAGAAGACTTGCGGCCAGCAGAATTGGCTGGATATGGCTTGGTTTGTTCGATTTGATCATCGCAGTTCTCTACTATTGTTTGACCCATCGCACGGCGTCGCCCTTCAGGACGGCGCCCTTGTCGGCGGTGACGATCTTCGCCTTGGACGCGCTCTCGCGCACTTCGGTTATTTCAATCGTCCCCTTGGCGTCGAGGTCGAATTCGGCCAGTCCTTCCTCTTCGGCGTTCTCGCCGGCGGCCAGCGCGCCCTCGCGCTCAACCTTATGCACGGTGAACTGATCGCCAGGCTTGACGCCATGCCTGGAGCCGAGATTGATGTATACCGTTTGCTGGTCTTCGCCCACGCGCAGCACTCGCCCGCGCTTGAGGAAGAAGGCGGCGAGTTTGGCGGCCAGACGGTCAATGGCTTTCGAGACGAGGTCTTCGTATACGTTCTTCGCGCCGCCGCGATGTTCGGTCTTGTTGCGAATCTCGCTGATCTTGACCTTGTCGCTGAAGCGGATCGCGCGCGTCGCCGGGTCTACGGCCTCCGCGCCCATCTCCACGGTGTAGGTCACCTCGATGCGCGCGAATTTATCGCGTTCGACCGCGCCCACGCGCAGCAGTTCAGGGAAGACGTACGCGTCGGGCGGCTCGGCCAGATTGCCCGGGAGTTGGCGGGAGTAGGCGCCTTTTTTCGAATCGGCGATCAGTTTGGTCAATTGCGCGATCTGCTCGTCGTCGAGCGTGACGATCTGTTTGAAGCCCTTGCTGTTGTCGAGCGCGATGCGCAGGCTGCTGGCCAGCGCCTTCGGGTCACCGTTGTATTCTGAGTCGGTCGCCGAGGTGACGCGAAAATAGCGGACGCCCAGAGTCGGCGTATCTGGAATCTCTTGGACCGAGAGGCTGATTTCACGGCCTTGTGACCCCGCTTCGCGGGGAGGCGTCGGCGCATCCTGGGCCGCGGCGCCGATCAAGGCCATCGCCATCACGGCAAGCAGGGCGGGAAGCTGTAGGCGTAATTTGAACATGGTTAGGTGTCCTGTAGTGGGCGGTAATCCAGGCCGCGCGCCGTATTTCAAATGCCGTGCGGCATTTGAAATACGGCCGCGAGATATGTTTACCAATTGGTAGGAACTTCCTTTTCGTCGGTGACGACCACGGCCTGGAATTTAGCGTTGGTCAGGTCCACGCCGCCGATCTTGGCCAGATGTTTTGCGACGTCGGCCATCGCGGCCGCATGCTTCGGGCCTTCAGTGACGATCTCGTTAAGATTCTTGATGCCAGAATTGAGCCGTTTGGGTTGCGAACCCGCCATGGCGGTCGGATCGCTGCTGAGGTTGGAGGCGGCGGATTGGGCGCGAGGTTGGACCTCTTTGGCCGTCTCGACCGCAGCCTGTTCCTGTTTGGCCGCGGTGAAGAGCAATTTGGCCAGCTTGCCGTAATTGTCACGATCCTGTTGGCCCAAGCCCTTCTCGTTGGCTTCTTTGTCCTTAACCTCTTGATCGACCATGGCTTTCTTCTCGGCGCGTTGCTCCTCGTCGGCCTTGAGCTGAAAAGTGACCTGTTTTTCGGTGTTTTCGTCATACTTGCCGCCGCCGGATTGACGGCCGAGTTCTGCCAGGAGTTTGCGTTTTTCAGCGATCGACTTGTCGAGAGCCTCAATCTCTTTCTTATCCTTCTCAATCTGGCCCCCGGTCGATTTCTTGGCCGAATTGCTCAGCGCCTGACGGCGAATGACGTCGTCGGCGATGCTGAGCGAGATTCGGGCGTAAGCGAACTTCACGCGGGCGCCGTCAATGGTATTTAAGATTGATTCGAGATCGGCGTTGCCACCGCTGCTACTGCCGCCCCCACCTGGGAGCTTCTTTTTAAGACCTCCGAGTTGCGCCTGGGCGTCGGCCGCGACCATAAATAGCAACGCGGCGACCACGAGGCATTGGAAAATACGCTGAGAGAAATGTCGCATTGTAATTTGACCTCCTAATGTTCGAAGCGCGACCACTGAGAGTGTGGATAGCGAAAAAACCAAAGAGCGGGGCAGAGAGTTTGCTGCGGACGGAGTGTAAAAGGACAAATTGAGACTTGCAAGATTTTTCGCAGGGGAACCCCGAATAAACGGAATGCGCGGATTAAGCAGAAAAGCCGCCAGACCAATCTGATCTGGCGGCTTTAACGGTTTTGATTGCGGGGGTAGGATTTGAACCTACGACCTTTGGGTTATGAGCCCAACGAGCTACCAGACTGCTCCACCCCGCGACAAAATTGTTTCAAACAACGAAGGGAAGAACTTTACAAGCGGGGTTTGCGTTTGTCAATAGGGCGTTCTGATATCCAATTAATATCTACGATGCTTTTACGAAAACACGCTCATCCCATATGTATCTTTTTCCCATTCCTCACTTCCCACTCCCCACTCACTCATTTTTGTGCTAAACACTCCGCCATGCCTGAGCTGCCTGAAGTCGAAATTGTCACGAGGCGATTGCGCGAGCTGACTGCGGGAAAGACGATCATCAAGGCTCAACTGATCAGAGCCAGACTCTCGCCCGAGAATTCGCCGCGACAGTTCGCGGCGTCCTTGAAGGGGGCGCGCGTCGAAGATGTCTCGCGGCGTGGCAAACACATCCTCGCGCGTCTTTCGAATGGCCGCACGCTGGTCATTCATCTGCGAATGACCGGACGGTTTTTTTATCTCGACCGGGGCGCCGAAAACACGCCTCACACGCATGCCGTGTTGTGGCTGGATGACGGCAAGAAGCTCCTGTTCGACGATCAGCGCCATTTCGGGTTGATGATGGTAGCTCGCACGGCGGAACTCGGCCGCGTCAAGTATCTGAGCAAGCTCGCGCCCGAGCCTTTCAGCCCCGAATTTTCACCCGAATATTTACACGACACGTTCAAACGCAGCTCGCAGCAGATCAAGCTCGCGCTGCTCGACCAGACGAAGGTCGTAGGGCTGGGCAACATCTACGCGTCCGAGGCGCTGCACCGCGCGAAGATCAACCCGCGACTGCCGGCGCAGAGGCTTTCCAAGCCGCGAGTCGATTTGCTGCGCAAGGAGATTCTGGCGGTGCTCGGCGAAGCCATCGCGAACGACAATCAGTTCGATGCGGAGGCTGGAGATTTGGATTCGAGTTACGGCAGGTATGATCACGTGGCGCGGGTCTACGAGCGCGAAGGCCGGCCATGTCCGGTCTGCGGCGCGCCGATCCGCCGCATCACACAAGGCGCCAGGTCAACATATTATTGTCCCAAGTGCCAGCGCAGATAGTCTGTTCGTCGCTGCTGTAAAAAAGGCCTTTTCCAACGTATCATTAACGCTGCGGACTCTAAAGGCGCTTCTAACCGGGAATGAAAAATCGTCCTTCATCACATTTCCTCCTGCTAATTTTGCTGTTCGCGCTCGACGCGCTGGCATACTTCACGATCTACCGCGCGGGCGTGGCGCGTGGCTATTCGCCCTCGCTGCTGTTGGCGATGCGGGATCTGGCCCTCTTTTTCCCGATTTTCATGATCGTCGTCTGGATCGCGCGGAGGCACCGTTACGCGGGCGATATGACCCTGTTCACCGTCGCTATCTTGCTCTTCAGCGTCGGCCAGTTCATGCAGTACCGCCTCTTCACCGACCCCGAATACAGCGCCGATAAGCGTTCCGAGGCGCGAGATGCGCGCCTGGCGAAGGCCAATACGCTGCGGCAACGATATGTGAACCAATACTATGACGCCGACAAGAAGCGCGCGCTCTTCGGCGACCCCGATTTCAACATACCGATCAAGGATACGAACGCTAACGCGGGCGAGGAGAGTTACTGGACGATCAAACGAATTCTGTCGTCGGTCTCGACGCTCATCCCGATACTGGCGATGCTGGGCTTCTGCGTCGCGTTCATCTTTACCAAACGGGACGACGCGCTGCTCTGGCTGCAGCGGCGCAGCTTCCTGATAGGCTTGCTCACGACCGTGCCGTTCGCGCTGATCGCGATCGTCTATTCGAGCGGCGGGAAGTTCCTCGGCAACACGACGCCGTGGGAGGCCGTCAAAATCACCTTCCTGCTCAGTTACGCCGGAATCCTGGCCGATCATTACCGCAATCTATCTCGGACCTACTGGGGGATGCCGCCGTGGCGTTTCACTCTGCCGTTTCTGCTGGTGGCCGTCATGCCGGTGATCCCGTTCTTCGCGCTCTCGGATTTCGGGCAGATGCTGGTCTTCTTCGGGGCCTACGTGACGCTTTACGTGGTGGCGGTGAGGCGACTGCCGCAGGTAACGATGGCCATCATCTTGATCGCCGCGCTGCTCGGGGCATCGATCTTCTCGGCGGGAATCTATAACACCGCCGTCGACATCTTCAGCGACCAGTCGCAGGTTTCGGCTTTCGAACGCGTCAAAGGAGTGATCGGCCGCGGCGTCCCGCGCCGTATCCACCAGCGGTTTTTCCTGTGGCTGAGCGGCGGCGCCGCCCCAGACCCCGACGAGCATTGGTGGTGGGCGGCGGAATCCGCGGACGCCGAAGGACGGGGTGTGTCGAACGATGAAGCGTGGTATAACAAATACGCTTACCAGCCCTCGCAGGCGCTTTACGGGGTGAGCGACGGGCGGGCGCTCGGATCCGGGCTCGGACGCGGTTACCCGGAGAGCGTGCCGATCGCCGATTCCGATTTCATTTACGCCGCTGTCGCCGAGGAGATGGGGCTGGCCGGCGGCGCGATTATCATCGCCGCGTTCGCCATCATCGTGATCGCCGGGATGCGCGTGGCGATCGAGGCGCGCGACATGTACACGAAACTGATCGCGGCCGGCATTACGGCTTTCTTCGGCTTTCAGGCCGTCGTCAACATCGGCGGGGTGATCCGAATGCTGCCGATGACGGGGATCACGCTGCCGTTCGTCAGTCACGGCGGCTGGTCGTTGCTAACCAGCTTCTTTATGCTGGGGATGCTGATGGCGATTTCACATAGAAACAATAGTGAGCAGTTGGCAGTGGGCAGTGGGCGGTAAACTTGCCGCCCACTACTCACTACCCACTACCCACTGACCACAATGAAAATCACAGTCGGACAAATAACTGACAAGGGGCTTAATCCGAAACGGTTGTCGAATGAAGACAATCTGCTGGCGATGCCCGATCGAGGACTTTTCCTGGTCGCCGACGGCGTCGGCGGGCGGTTGGGTGGCGCGGTAGCCAGCCAGACCGCCGTTGACATCTTCTCGAAAGTCTTCGCCCAGCAGCATCAGGATGATTTGCGCAATATCGTCGAAAGCACGATCGATCTCTGCAATCAGAAGATATACGAAGACGCGCGGTCGGACCCCAACCTCGGCGGAATGGCGACGACGATAGCCATGCTGGCCGTCGAAGGGAATCGCGCGATCGTCGCGCATGTCGGAGACAGCCGGGTCTATCGCTTCGATCGCAAAGGGTTGATCTGTTTGACCGAAGACCATAGCGAGGTCGGCGAGGCTCTGCGCGCCGGTCTGATCACCGCCGACCAGGCCGCGCGCCACCCGCGCCGCAACGTGATCAGTCGCGCGTTGGGCGCCGAAATCGAAGTCGAGCCGGATTTCCGGGAAATAGAGATCGACGATCGAACCAGCTTCATGCTCTGCAGCGACGGCGTTACGCGCCACGTCACCGACGAGGAGATCGCCCGCTTGATGAAGAACGGGCAACGCCCGCAGGCGATCTGCGAGCTGTTGAAGCAACTTTGCTATCAGGGCGGCGCCGAGGACAACCTGACCGCGATCGTGGTCGATTTCGGCGCGCGCTCGTACGCGCCACTCGCCGAGGACGCCACGAAACCGCGCGTCCCCGCGCGAGCCGCGCAAGCTCAGGCCGCTTCTGATGAGATTGGAGGGACGCTGCGCCAGGCGAACAAAATCGAGGTCAATCTCAAATCGCGTGAGTCGGCCTCGGGGAAGATCGGAAGCGCGTCCGCAGGCGGCAAACAGGGAAGCGCCCCATCCGCACAGCAGGCGCAGCAGGGCGCCAATCCACAAGCCGCGCGTCAATTCGAACCCCAAACCGAATCCCAGTCGGGAACGGTTCAGTCGGAAAAATCCCGATCGCAAGCGAGAAGATTCAATAAGCCGAATTCCCGCTCCTTGATGATACAGGGCGATGAACCGCCGCTGGAAGAGGAGATGTCAAAACTTATGAAGATGAGCTTGTTGTTCATAACGTTAGTCATTGGCGTGGTCAGTGGCGCTCTTCTCTATGGATATACCCCATTGAAAGGGATCGTAAACAACCTGATGGGCAAAATCGATCCTTATGAGGAGAGGCGTATTCAATACCGCTTCAAAGACCCTGAGAGCAGCTCCGCGTTCGCGCTCCATCTGGAAGGGCGTACCGACGAGGCCCGTGCGCGCATCAACGCCGCGCTGACAGCCAATTCATCCAACGCCGAAGCGCTCTATTACCTGGGCCGGATCGATCTCGATCAGAAGAAATACGACGACGCGGCGACCCATTTGAAAGAGGCGGCGAAACTGGACGCCAAATTGCCCGATGTGTGGGCGCACCTGGCGACGGCCTATCTGGGATTGGGCCAGTCGCGCAACGCCATGGACGCTCTGCTGCGGCTTTCCGCGACGCCTTCGACCGCGCCAAGCGCGAGTCCGAAGGCGAGTCCGACGCCGGCGGGATGAAGAAGAGGGGAGACGAATCGGCGGGGAGACAGGGCGACGGTGCGACTGAGAGAATATGACTGAGAGAGTAGGGGATAGGGAGACTAGAGAATTGGAATTTTATCGCCTCGTCGCCCAGTCTCCCTGTCTCCCCGTCACCGAACAAAGATGCCTGAACTGAAACTCGAAAACAGCCTGGTCGACGACCGCTACGAAGTGGTGGAGCGGTTGAGCCGCGGCAGCTTCGCGGAGATTTTCGTCGCGCGCGATCGCGAGGCGGGCGGGATGGAGGTCGTGCTCAAGGCGCTCAATACCAGCTTGCAGGGCACCCCCGACGCCGATCTGGAGCGGACGCTGATCGAAAACTTCCAGAACGAGGCCGTCGCGCTCGACGCCGTGCGCCATCCGCACGTGATCCTGCGATGGGGGCATGGCGCCGCCGCCGATCTGCGCGGGACGCCTTTTTATTACCTGTCGCTCGAATACATGCCGGGCGGCGACCTGCTTAAACTCTGCCGCGCCC
>Ga0126377_10001150_pt1 | contig 17039 bp, 13 predicted proteins | sample PanSoiMetPlot_22_FD_92647 | JGI IMG/M metagenome (GOLD analysis project Ga0126377, IMG submission 92647) | Tropical forest soil microbial communities from Panama - MetaG Plot_22 | ecosystem: Environmental > Terrestrial > Soil > Tropical forest > Bulk soil | place: Panama | collected 2016-02-17 | reverse complement strand
TCCTGCATGTCGAACTTCCCCTTGAGCATGCGGACGGCGTCCTCTTCCGCCTTCTCCGCATCCACCACCTGCTCGAAGTCCTTGACCAGGCCGACGATGTCGCCCATCCCGAGGATGCGCGACGCGATGCCGTCGGGGCGGAACTCCTCCAGCCGGTCCAGCGACTCGCCCATGCCGACGAACTTGATCGGCTTGCCGGTCACCTCCTTGACCGACAGCGCCGCGCCGCCGCGCGCGTCGCCGTCCATCTTGGTCAGGATGACGCCGTCGAGGTTGAGGCGCTTGTTGAACGCCTCCGCGGTGCGCACCGCGTCCTGGCCGGTCATGGCGTCGAGCACGAGGAAGATGTTGGCCGGGTGGGTGGCCTTGTCGATGTCCTCGAGCTCCTGCATGAGCGGCTCGTCGATGGCGAGCCGGCCCGCGGTGTCGAAGATGACCACGTCGCGCCCGAGCTGGGCCGCGCGGTCGACCGACTGCTGGCAGATGTCGACCGGATCCGATCCGTCGATGGAGAAGACCGGGACGCCGAGCTGCCCGCCCAGCGTCTTCAGCTGGTCGACTGCCGCCGGCCGGTACACGTCGGCCGCGACCAGGAGCGGCTTCTTGCCGTGCTTGCTCTCGAGGTAGCGGGCCAGCTTGCCGACGGTGGTCGTCTTGCCCGAGCCCTGCAGGCCGACCATCATGATGCCGGTCGCGCCCTTCTTGGCCCAGCGCAGGTCGGTCTCGACCGGGCCCATCATCCTGGTGAGCTCGTCCTGGCAGATCGCGATGAACGCCTGCTCGGGAGTGATCTTGCGCGCGCCCAGCTCGGTCGACTTCGCGCGCAGCTGCACCTCCTCGCCGCGCGCGCCGTCCTTGACCCGGTCGAGGAAGCGCTTGACCACCTTGAACTCGACGTCGGCCTCGAGCAGGCTCATGCGCACGTCGCGCAGGGCGTCGTCGATGACGTCGTCGGACAGCTCGGCGACGCCCGTCAGCTTCTGCTTGGCGGCGCGAAAGCCCTTGCTCAGGGTCTCGAACATGCGGACGTAGCCTATACCACGCGCACGGCCATAGATCAGCGCCGCCCCAGCGCTTCCCCGGTCATCGGAACGAACAGGACGCCGGCCACGACCTCCTCGCGCAGCGCGCCGCTCTCGTCCCGGGTAACGACGCGGAGTTCCTGAAAGTCTTCGCCGACCGGGATGACCATGCGGCCTCCTCGGGCCAGCTGGTCGACGAGCGGCTGCGGCGATCTCGAGCACGCGCTCGCCGCGCTCGATCCGGCCAGCTCGGTCATGAGCGCGACGATGGCCGGCTGGCTGATGGTCTGGCGGTGGCCGATCTGCGGCGTGCGCGGTCCTCGTAGGCCTGCGCCCGCACGTCGGCCGCCACCAGCTCGTGGCGCGGCACCGCGCGCATGGCGGCGAGCACGGCCGGGTCGCGCGCGCCGCCGCCTCGATCTGCTGGCGCACCATGGCCTCGCGCGCCGCGGCGTGTGCGCCTCCCTGGGGCGCATCGCGCCCTGCCGGCTCCGAGGGCGTGCAGGCGCCGCCGGCCATCGGCCAGGCCGGCGCGATCAGAACTGCCCCTGGAGCCGAGATCGACACATCCTCTATACACCCAATGATGAGCGGCAGGCCCTCGCGCCCCCTGAAGTGGAACCCTCCGGTCGCGGCAGCAGCGGCAGCGGCCGCGGCCGCTGCGCTGGTCGCGGGGCTGGTCGCGGCGCCGCGCCCGGCCGCGGCCGGCAACGAGGCCGCCGGCCTCATCTGCCAGGGCGTCGAGCCCGGCGTCATCGACATCGACGCGGCGCTCGACGACTGGCGCGGGTTCGCGGCGCTCGGGCGGGGCGAGCGCAGCGCCGACGCCTCCTTCGATGTGCGCTGCGCCTTCGACCAGGACGACCTCTTCATCGCGGTGCGCGTGCGCGACGAGCGGCTGATCCGCTCCGCGCGCGGCGGGCCCGACGCGCGCGGCGAGGACGCGCTGCACATCTCTCTCCGCGCCCAGGCCGCGGGCGCCTGGACCATGCTGTTCGCGCCCGGCACGCGCGGCTTCCCGTCGCGCCGCGCGGGCGGGGAGGGCGCGCGCGCCGACGACTCGCTGCTCGACGACGGCTGGCAGCTCGAGCTCGCGGTGCCGCTCCGGCGCATCCCCGGCTGGGGCCCGTCGACGCCGCTGGTCCTCGCCGACCTGTGGTACGCGGACGTCGACCGGGCCGGCGGCGCCGTCGAGGGGCAGCCGCGCCTTCGCGGCGCGCTCGAGTTCTCGACCCACCTGCCGGCGCTGCGCGGCTTTCTGTCGGCCGCCGGCCTGCGCGCGCGCGATCTGCGGCTCGACCAGCTGGCCGACGTCGACGGCATGCCGGGCACCGAGCGGGTGGTGGCGGGCGGGCGCTACCTGGGCGTGCTCAGCGACTCGTTCGCCTTCATCCAGCTGCCGCTCGCCTCGCCCGGCGACCTCCTGCGGGTCGAGCTGGTCGACTTCGACGGCGACGGCCGCTCGTCGGTGCTCGCCCACTACCGCCAGCTGGGCGGCGGCGGCAGCCGCGAGGTGGTGACCGTGTGGCGCGTGACTCCGGGCGGCCAGCTGGAGCGCGCGCTCGCGGTCGACGTCGCCCTCGAGCTGGGCGGCCGCAGGCTCACCAACCGGTGGTCGCTGGTGCCGGCCGAGACGAGGCGCGCAGGCGGGAAGCGCGCGCGGCCGGCGAGGCGCGAGCGGCGCGAGCGGCGAGGCGGCCCGCCCGGCGCCGCCCGCGGGCTCGACATCCTCGTCGAGGTGGCGCCGGAGGACAGCGTCGGCTGGGACGCGGCCAGCTTCGCGCGGGTCACGCCGTCGCCCGACGCGCGCCCGATCCTCACGCCGTGGTCGGGCCGCAGCGCGGTGGTCTACTACTTCGACGGCGAGGAGCCGCTCGAGGCGCCGGCCCGCCCCGCGCCCGCGCGCCCGCACGCGGCCCGGCCCGCGCGCTGAGCCGTCACTCGCCCCACGTCTTCGCGGCCGCGTCGGGGAAGTCGGGCGTCTGCGGCCGGATCACGCAGAAGTCGTGGCCGCTCGGGGCGCGCATGACCCACCAGGTGTGGATCTTGTACTTCCGCACCGCGCCCAGCTTCTCCAGCCGCGCCACCTCGGCCTCGACGTCGTCGGTCTCGATGTCGACGTGGTACTCGGCCTCGCCCGGCACGCTCTGCACCAGCACGCGCGGCCCGGCGCCACCCTCGAGCACCGTGTAGCGATCGTCGTCCTTCACCGGCTCGAGCCCGAGCGCCGCGCTCCAGAACGCGATGCTCTTCTCGTACGCGCCTTCGTTGCAGTCGATGAGGATCTGTGTGAGCCGGCTGCGATGCACGGGGGCCTCCTTGACCTCGAGCGTGAGCTCGACGTCTCGATGGTGGTCGACCGAGACTAACCTGTCAATCGCGTTTTGCGGGTTAGTCAGGTCCGGCCGGCCGGGAGGCGATCCCCGACGCCGCTCACACCGCCGCCGACGCCGCGGCCCGGCCCTCCTTCCACAGATCGTGCTCGATGGCGGCCAGCAGCGGAGCCAGGCTCGATCGATCGAGCGCCGACAGCGGGATCGCGCCGATGGTGGCGGCCCGCCGCTCCGCATCGTCCGCCATCAGGCGGTCGGTCTTGTTGCCGGCCAGCAGGCGCGGCTTGGTGGCCAGATCGAGGTCGGCCAGGATGGACGACACCGCCGACACCTGCTGCTCGTGATCGTCGTCGCTCAGGTCGACGACCTGGACCAGGAGGTCGGCGTCGGCCAGCTCCTCGAGGGTGGCGCGGAAGGCGGCCACCAGATCGGCGGGCAGGTCGCGGATGAAGCCGACCGTGTCGGTCAGCACCACCTCGCGCTCGCGCGGGAAGCGCAGCCGCCGGCTGATCGGGTCGAGGGTGGCGAACAGCTTGTCCGCGGCCAGCGCGTTGCCGTCGGTGAGCGCGTTGAGCAGGGTCGACTTGCCGGCGTTGGTGTAGCCCACGATGGCGACGATCGGCACCGCCCGCTCGCCGCGCCGCTGGCGCCGCAGCCGCCGCCCGGCGGCGACGCCGATCTGCCGCTTCTCGAGCAGGCGGATGCGCTCGCGGGCCTGCCGGCGGCCGAGCTCGAGCTTGGTCTCGCCGGGGCCGCGCCCGCCGATGCCGCCGGTCAGGCGCGACATCATGGTGTTCTTCTCGACCAGGCGGGGCAGCGCGTACTTGAGCTGGGCCAGCTCGACCTGCAGCTTGCCGTCGCGGCTGGTCGCGTGCTGGGCGAAGATGTCGAGGATGAGCATCGTGCGGTCGAGGATCTTGAGCTCGGTGAAGTCGCTGACCGCGCGCGCCTGGCTGGGCGTCAGGTCCTGATCGAAGATCACGGTGTCGGCGCCGAGCTGCATCGCGCGCATGAGGATGTGCTGCAGCTTGCCGCGCCCGACCAGGAAGCGCGGATCCGCCTCGGGCCGGCGCTGGACGACGACGTCGAGCGCGTCCACCGCGGCCGTGCGGCACAGCTCGCGCAGCTCGGCGATGCGAGCCTCGCCGTCGCCGGCCCCGCCCAGCGCCACGTGCACGAGCAGGGCGCGGGCGGCGGTCGGCCCCGTCGCCCCGTTGGCGCGCGAGCGGCGGGCGAACTCCGCCTCCAGCGACGACATGAGCTCGGCCACGTCGAGGTCGAGCTGGTGCGCCGGCTGCGGCTCCAGCTCGAGCCACAGCTTGCCCTCCGGGTTGTCGGGCAGCGGGTGGCCGATGAAGACGCGCCCCGGCCGCCCGCCCTGATCGACGGCGATGGCGGCGACCAGATCGAGGCGCAGGAGGGTGAGGTCGGTGAGGTCGTCCTGGGTCAGCGGCTCGCCGCGCAGGTGCGTGTGGACCAGCCGCAGCCCGCGGAAGCGGCCCTTGCCGCCGCGCAGTCGCCCGACGTCGGGCAGCATCAGCTGCGACGCGTCGCCGACCACGACGTGCTCGATGGCGCCGCGGCGGTCGATGAGCACGCCGATCTGACGGTGAAGCTCCGCCGAAACCTCGCACAGAAAACCGGCCAGCTCGTGCGACACCACCTCGCGCGGCGGTACTCGCCGGCGGTAGATGCGCTCCAGTGCCTTGATCTGACTCGGCTTGAGTCCTTTCGTATTTCCGGTCAACTCCTCGGGCATTTGTATGGAACACCTCGTCTGGGATGGTGCTGGTTGGCGCGACAATAACTCCCTCTTGCGAGCGGCTCTCCGATAATAATCACCGCGTGCCGCGCCGATTCGCCGCGCTCGTGGTTCATGTGCAGCCGGAGGCGCTCGGCGAGCTCGTCGAGCTGCTGTCGGGCCCCGAGCTTCGAGTCGACACGGCGCGCTCCGCCACCGAGGCCCACCACAAGATCTCGACCGGCTCCTATAGCATCCTCATCTCCGGGCACAAGCCTCCGCTGCTCGACGGCGCGCGCCTGCTCGAGGAGGCGCTGCGCCACCAGCCCGACGCCTTCCGCATCCTCATCGCGAGCTACGCCAGCGACGCGGTCGACCTCGAGCGCCGGGCCAGCGCCACGGCGGCGTCGCCCATCGTGCGCTTCGTGGGCAAGCCGGGCGAGCGCAGCCGCCTGGCCGCGGTGGTGAGCGAGGGCCTCAAGCTCCTGCGCCTGGTCGCCGAGCAGCGCGAGCTGGTCACCAAGCTGTCGTCGGAGCACGAGCGGCTGCAGCGGCGCGAGAAGCTGCTCGACGTGGTGGTGCGCGAGCGCACCAAGGAGCTCGAGGAGTCGTACCAGAAGCTCAAGGCGGCCAACCGGCAGGCGCTGTTCGGGCTGGCCGAGGCGATCGAGGCCAAGGATCCGTACACCAACGGCCACTGCGGCCGCGTGGCCGCCTACTCGCTGGTCCTGGCCCAGGAGTGCGGCTACCCGGCCGAGGGCCTCGAGACGCTCGAGTTCGGCGCGTTCCTGCACGACATCGGCAAGATCGGCATCCGCGACAGCGTGCTGCTCAAGCCCGGCCCGCTCGACGAGGAGGAGTGGGCGCACATGCGCAGCCACCCGGCCAAGGGGGCGGAGATCGCCGCGCAGATCGACATGCTCAAGCCGATGATGGCCGCGGTGCGCAACCACCACGAGCGCTGGGACGGGTCCGGCTACCCCGACGGCATGAAGTCGGAGGCCATCCCGCTGCCCGCGCGCATCGTCGCCATCGCCGACGCCTACGACGCGATGGCCACCGACCGGCCCTACAAGCACGCGCTGCCGCTCGAGGACTGCGAGGCGCTCCTGCGCAGGAACGCCGGCACCATGTATGACCCGGAGCTGGTCGAGATGTTCTGCCGCCACCACCTGGGCGCCCTCTACCGCGACGACTACGACGGCGGCTACCCGGGCGCCGACCTGGCCGAGGCGGACACGGTGGCCGACGACATCGCCTCGGCGCACGGCGCCCCCTCGGCGCTGCACGCCGACGCGGCCAAGTAATGTGAAATCGTTTACAGGCGCGCGGCCGCGCGAACCGCGGCCGTCCGAACTGCGCCTCAGTCGTCGGAGGAAACCGCGCTCTCGACCGCGGCCGCCTGCTCGGCGTCGTCGAGCAGGGTGAGCGCGATGGCCATCGCCTTCTTGGCCCGCGCCACGGTCGCCTCGTCGGCGCGGATCTTCTGGAACGCGCGCAGCACCTGCTCCTGGTAGCCAGCGTTCTGCCGCTCGAGCTCCTCGCCCTCCTGGCGCAGGGCGGCGATGCGCGCGTCCCGCTCGTTCAGGACCGCGTTCAGCGACGCGATGTTCTCCTCGCGCGCGCGCAGCGTGGCCTGGGCGCGCGACAGGTCCTCGGTGCGCTCGCGCAGGTCCTGCTCGAGGCCGGCCCGCCGCGACTCCAGATCGCGGCGGACCTCTCCGTGCTCGCGCTCCATCGCGCTCTGGGCCGACTCGTGGCGATCGCGCAGCTCGGCCTCGGCCCGCGCCCGCTCCTCGCCGGCGTCGGCCAGCTCGCGCGCGCGGCGCTCCTCGGCCGCGGCCGCCTCCGAGGCGCGGCGCCTCTCCGCCTCCGACACCTCGCTGGCCCTGCGCGCCTCGGCCGACTGCAGGGCCTGTCGGTGCTCGTCCTCGGCGCGCGCCAGCTGCTCGCGGTGGCGCTCCTCCATGGCCTGCAGGCCTTCCCGGTTCTGCCGGGTCAGGGTCTCCACCTCGCCGGCGTGGTCCTGGCGCAGCGAATTCAGCTCCGCCGCGTACTCGCGCCGCACGCCCTCCATGTCGTCCTGCAGGCGCCGGCGCTGCTCGGCCAGCTCCAGCTGCAGGCGCTCCTCGGCCCCGCGCTGCGCCGCGGTCAGCTCCTCCTGGCGGCGCACCTCGGCCAGCGCGAGCGCCGCGCCGAACCCGCGGTCCTTCTCGGCCGAGGTCTCCTCGTACGCCTCCTTGAGCGAGCGCAGGTCGCCGCCGTGCTTCTCGCGCAGCATCTCTTCGGCGCGGGCGCGCTCCCCGTCCATCTCCTGCTTGAGCTGATCGATCTCGGACCCGTGCTTGCGGACCAGCGACTCGCGCTCCTCGCGCCACTGAGCGCGCTCGCGCTCGAGCAGGCGGGAGAGCTGGTCCGCGTCGGCGCGCAGCGAGGTCAGGTTGTCGGTCTGGCGCCGCAGCTGCTCCGACAGGCTCTTGCGCTCGCCGCGCAGCCCGGCCAGCTCCTCGTTGGCGCCGAGCAGGCTCTGCTCGAGCTCGAGGTTCTTGGCGTCCAGGTCCGAGCGGATCCGATCGAGCTCGCGCGTCTTCTCCTTGGCGGCCAGCACCTGGCCGTCCTTGCCGTCGAGCTGGTCGTTGAGGTCGAGGATCAACTTCTCCTTCTTGTTGATGACCTCGCGCAGGTTGAGGAACTCTCGCTCGCGCGAGAACGGGGTGCCGCCGGCGGGCGCCTCCCTCCTGGCCTGCTCCAGCTCCTCCCGCAGCCGCTCCACCTCCCGCTCGAGCTCGGCCGCTCGCAGCTGATGGTGGCGCTCGTCGCCGCCCAGCTGCTCCTCCGCGGCGAGGCTGGCCACCTGGTCGAGGCCCAGATCGAGGTCGGCGACCGGCGCCGACGGCTCGATCCCGCCCTCATCCTCGGGCACCGACTCCCCCTCGTGCGCGGCGGCCATCGGGGCGACCGGCTCGGCGACATCGAGCTGCCCGGCGGAGTCGAACACCAGCGGGAACGGCGAGATCACCGCGGTGCGGTCGGCCTCGAACTCGCCCATGTCGGACAGGTCCGGCCCCTCGAAGCCGGGATCGACGTCGGGTGAGGTGGGCGCGGCCTGCGGCGCGCTCTCTCTGCGCTCGGCGCGCCGGTCCCGCGCCCGCCCGGTGCCGGTCGCGTGGACGGGCGCCATCGGCACCGGCGCGTCGTTGCCTGCGTGCATCGGCTCGCTGAACTCGAAGGAGCCGTCGTCGTCCTCGTCGGCGCCGAGCTCGCGCGGGTCGAACTCCACGCCGCCCTCGTGCGCGATCTGCTCCGGCACCGCGCTCCTGCCGTCGTCGCCGTCGTCGTCGCCGCCGTCCCCGAGCGCGGCGCTGGCCAGCGACGAGTCCTCGACGACGTCCATCATGTCGAGGTCGCCGACCTCGAGCTCCTCGGTGCGCGGCATGGGGGGCGCGCCGGCGGGGAAGCCGCTCAGGCCGACCAGGTAGTCGACCTTGGCGACCACCTCCTCGTCGCTCATGGCCCGCTTGTCGATGTACTCGTCGGCGTGGACCTTGAGCTTGCGGTGGCTGCGGAAGCCGGAGGCCGGGACGCTGCGCGTGGTCAGGATGACCGGGATCTCGCGCGCCAGCCCCTTCTTGGCCTTGTTGCACAGGGCGTAGCCGACCTTGTCGGGCAGCTCGACCGCGATGATGATGAGCGCCGGCCTGACGTCCTTGACGTGCCCGAGCGGATTGTGCGGATCGGGCGGGAGGACGACCTGGAAGCCGTAGGGCCCGAGCCGCTGGTCCAGCAGCTGATGAAACCCCGGGTCGTCGTCGATGAGCAGTACGCGGCGAAGTTTCATGTGACTGGAGGCCCCCCGGCGCGGCTTCCAGTCAGTCTATCCCGCGCTCGGCCGGGCCCGCAATCAGGGCCGGGACCCGCCCAGCCGCAGCACACCCGACAGGAGCTGGTCGCCTTCCATGTCCGAGGTGAAGACCAGGCAGACGCCGTCGCCGCGGTCGACCGTGACGGTGTTGAGGCGGCCGCGCCGACCGACCCAGACCTCGCCGCCGGTCACCCGCACGTGCTGGTCGCCGCGCAGATCGATCCCGCGGCACGCCATGACCTGCAGCAGCACCGTGTGCGTCTGCGAGTCGCTGCGCTGCACGTCGAACTCGACCCGGCGCGGCAGCCAGCTGGTCAGCGGCCCCTGGCCCTGTCCGCCCAGCGCCGACGGGCTGAGCGGGAGGTGCAGAAGTCGATCGGTGGTGGCCGCCACGCGCGGGCGCCCCTCGTCGTCGTCTCGGCCTGCCCCGCGCGGTGCGTGCGAGGTCAGGAACAGGACCAGGGCCGCCGCGGCCGCCAGCACCGACGCGCCCGGCAGGGCCCAGCTGCGCCCGATGCGCCGGCGCGCGCTGCGCGCCTGCTGGTCGTCGCGGTCGAGCGCCTCGCGCACGCGCGCGGCCAGGTGATCGGGCGCCTGCGGCGGGGCCAGGAGCTCGCGCACGCGGGACCGGTACGCGCCCTCGGCCAGCACGCGGTCGCGGCACGCCTCGCAGTCGGCCATGTGGTGCTCGAACGAGAGGTGATCGTGCGCGGCCAGCTCGCCGTCCAGGTAGGTCGGAAGCAGTGTCTCGATATCGTGGCAGTGCGTGGACATGGTCTTGGCGTCGCTCATCGAGGCCGCCTGTAGTCGTCGAGGTGGATCATGGTGGCGGTGGCAGTTCCCCCCGCCGCCGCGGCCGGTGCCGGGCTCGCCGCCTTGTCGATCTTGCCCGCCGGCTTGCCCGCCGGAGCGGCCGCCTCCTCGGGCGTCGCGGCCAGGCCGGCCGAGCGCAGGAAGCCCTGCGCCACCGCGAACTCGCGCAGCGACTGGCGCAGGAGACGGCGACCGCGATGCAGGCGACTCATCACCGTGCCCACCGGGCACTCCATGATGTCCGCGATCTCCTTGTAGCTGAATCCCTCCACGTCGCACAGCACCACCGCGAGCCGGAAGTCGGCCGGCAGATCCTCCAGCGCCTTGGCCACGTCCTCGGACAGGCTGTTGTCGAGCAGCAGCCCCTCCGGGTCGCGCTGGGCCAGCGCGCCTTCGTGCACCAGCACGCCGTCGGTCGCCTCCTGCTCGGTCAGCGCGGCGCTCAGGACCTCTCGGTGTCGCTTGGTCTTCTGGTACTGGTTGATGAATGTGTTGGTGAGGATCTTGAACAGCCAGGCCTTGCAGTTCGACTCCGGCTCGAAGCTGTCCCAGAAGCGATAGGCCCGGAGCATCACGTCCTGCACCAGGTCCTCGGCGTCGCGCGGGTTGCGCGTCAGCCGGAACGCAGCTCCGTACAGCGAGCTCAGGTGGGGGAGGGCGGTGTTCTCGAACTCGCGTCGCTGTTTTCGGCGCTGTAGCATCGCCATCTCTTCTGGGGAACCAGACCCTGCCGCGTCCTATTCCCGCCGAGCCGACCGGGCGGCTGCGCCGGCGGGGCCCCAAGTCGGCGGGTGTGTTGAACTTCCACCGCCCTGGCCCGCCGGCCGAAGGGCCAGATCGCCGGCAGCCGGCTCAGATCGCCAGCGGAGTATAGGTCTGTCCCAGCGCCTCGGCCACCGCGGGGTGGGTGACCTTGCCTCCGTAGGTGTTGACACCCTTGGCGATGGCTGGATCGTCGGTCGCCGCCGCCAGGCCCTTCTTGGCCAGCGCCTTGACGTACGGCATGGTCGCGTTGGTCAGGGCCAGGGTGGAGGTGCGCGGCACCGCTCCCGGCATGTTGGCGACGCAGTAGTGGGTGACCCCGTGGACCACGTAGGTCGGGTCCTCGTGGGTGGTCGGGTGGCAGGTCTCGACGCAGCCGCCCTGGTCGACCGCGACGTCGACGATGACCGAGCCCGGCTCCATCGTCTTGATCATCGCCTCGGTGACCAGCCGCGGCGCGCGCGCGCCGGCGACCAGCACCGCGCCGACCACCAGGTCGGCCTTCTCCACCGTCTCCTCGATCGTGATCGGATCGGAGTAGGCGGTGATGATGCGGCCCTCGTAGATGTCGTCCAGGTACGCCAGCACGTCGAGGTTGATGTCGAGCACGGTGACCTGGGCGCCGAGCCCGATGGCGACGCGGGCCGCGTTGGCGCCGACGATGCCGCCGCCGATGATGCAGACCCGCCCGCGCCGCACGCCGGGCACGCCGCCCAGGAGGATGCCCTTGCCGCCGCGCTCCTTCTCCAGGAAGCTGGCGCCGGCCTGGACCGACATGCGTCCGGCCACCGCGCTCATCGGCGTGAGCAGCGGCAGCTTGCCGTCGGCGGTCTCGATGGTCTCGTAGGCGACGCCGGTGACCTTGCGCTTGAGGAGCTCGGCGCCGAGCTCCTGCGCCGCGGCCAGGTGGAGATAGGTGAAGAGGATCTGCCCCTCGCGCATCAGCGCGAACTCGGGAGCGATCGGCTCCTTCACCTTGACGATCATGTCGGCGCGGGCCCAGACGTCGGCGCGCTCCGGCACCAGCTCGGCGCCCGCGCGCTGGTAGTCGTCGTCGGACAGCCCGCTCCCGACTCCCGCGCCTGACTCGACCATGACCTGGTGCCCTGCCTTACTGAGCACGGCGACACCAGCAGGCGTCAGGCCAACGCGAAACTCCTTGGTCTTTATCTCCGTCGGAACTCCGATGCGCATCGGCGGATGATCTGATGTCGGCTCATGTGCTGTCAATGGCACGAGCCCTTCTGACTCACCGTGCTGCACCGACACGCTACCCGGCGGCGCCGCGCCGCGGCGCTTCACGCGCCTTTCTGGCACGCAGGGTGCTCGCTCCTGTGAACGCTATCGAGCGGAAGGAGAACGAGATGGCTACCTACAATCCACCGAACACGGGAGCGGTACCTGGAACCGGAAGCGAGGGGACCGCCGGCGCCGTCGGCGAGCACGAGCGCAGTGGAGCCGGGGTGACCGGCGCCATCGGCGACCGCCTCGAGCGCGCCGGTGACTATCTGGAAGAGAAGGGACGGGCGGCGTTCGTGTCGGATCGGCTGCACAGCGCTGGCCGCTACCTGCAGGAGAACGACGTCCGGTCGATCACGAAGTCCGTCGACGCCGCCATCTGCGCGCATCCGTACCGGAGCATGATGGTCGGGCTGGGCATCGGCTGGGTCGTGGGCAAGTTCATCAGCCGGTAGAGCACCATGGCCCTCACGCGCAGCGAGCCCCGGGGCGCTCTGGCCCGGGTCGGGCCGGGCACCGCCGCGGGGCTCGGACAGGAGTCGGTCGCCGACCTGGCGGCGCGCCTGGCTCAGGAGAGCGCGGCGCTCGGCGCCGTCGAGCTGCGCCGCATCGGGGCCGAGGCCCGGCGGCGCGGGGGACAGGCCTCCCGCGTGGCGGCGGCGGCGCTCCTGGCCAGCACGTGCGCCGGCGCGGCCCTGGCCGTGCTGGCCGTCGCCCTGATCCTCTACCTCGGGCGCATGTGGCAGGACTACGCGGCGGGCGCCCTCGCCACGGGCGTGTTGTTGCTGCTCGTGGCGCTGGCATCCGGCTGGATGCTGCTCGTCGCGATCCGCAAGCTGACGCGGGGCGAGCGCCCAGGGCCGGACCAGCGGCTGGACGAACAGCTGCACGAACAGCCGGGCGAAAGGAGCGCGACCCATGGCGCGTAACGGGCGAGAGCGGCATCCCGACGATCTCCGGCGCGAGGCGGCCGACCGGCTCGCCGCGGTCAAGCGGACCGCGGCCGCCCTCGAGGACCGGCTGCGCGAGCGCACCGATCAGCTGGGCGAGGCGTTCGACCGGACCCGCGACCAGGTGCACCACGTCGACGCCTTCGTGCGCCGGCACCCCTACTGGTTCATCGGCGGCGCCGTCGGGCTCGGCATCGCGCTCGCCCGCCGGCGGGGGGACCGGGTCGACCTGACCGCGGGCGACGGAGTCCGCTACGTGCTGGTCGAGCGGGACTCGCGCCCCGGCGTGGTGCGCTCGCTCGTGGGCGGGGTCGCCGCCCTCGCGCTGCGCCACGGGGTGTCGTGGCTGGCCGGCCGGCTCGACGACCCGCACCGCGAGGAGGGCGAGCCACCGTTCTCGCCGCCCGGCCGGCGGCCGGGGCGCCGCGAGCCGTGAGCGCGGCGCCCGGCCGGGCTCTCAGGTCCGGTACTCGGCGTTGATCGAGACGTAGTCGTGTGACAGGTCGCAGGCCAGGTGCCGGGCGCGGGCCTCGCCCTGCCCGAGGTCGAGCACGATGGTGTACTCGGGGCGCTGCATGACCGCCCGCGCCCGCGCCTCGCGGTCGGCGTCGGCCACCGCGACGCCGCGGCGAACGACCACGACCTCGTCCAGGTCGAGCGCGAGCCGCGCGGGGTCGAGCGCCACGCCCGCGTTGCCGGCGGCGGCCAGGATGCGGCCCCAGTTGGGGTCGGCGCCGGCGATGGCGGTCTTGACCAGCGGCGAGCGCGCGATGCGTTCGGCCACCAGCCGCGCCGTCCGGGTCGAGCGCGCGCCGCGCACCTCGACCGTCACGACGTGATGGACGCCCTCGCCGCCGCGCATGAGCTGGCGGGCGAGATCGTCGAGCAGGTCGCCCAGCGCCTCGCCGAGCGCGGAGGCCGCCACCGCCGGTCCGGCCCGGCTGGTCATGACCAGCAGCATGTCGTTGGTCGAGGTGTCGCCGTCGACGGTGATGGCGTTGAAGCTGTGCGCGCAGGCGCGGGTGAGCAGCCGGGCGAGCGCCGGCGGCGCGGTGCCCTGGCCGGCCGCGTCGGTGGCGACGAAGGTGAGCGTCGTCGCCATGGTGGGCGCGATCATGCCCGCTCCCTTGGTGCAGCCGATGAGGCGCGCGCCCCCGACCTCGCGCTCGGCCACCTTGGCCGCGCGATCGGTCGTGAGGATGGCGGTCGCGAAGTCGTCGAACCGGGCCGGCTCCGGCCCCAGCCCGGCCGCCGCCGCCGCGATGCCGCGCTCGACCTCGGCGATGGGCAGGCGCACCCCGATGACGCCGGTGGAGGCGACCAGCACGTGGCCCGCGCGGGCGCCGGTGGCGGCGGCGCCGGCCGCGATCATCCGCCGCGCGTCGTCCTCGCCGCCGGCGCCGGTCAGCGCGTTGGCGTTGCCGCTGTTGACGACCACGACCTGGGCCAGGCCGCGGCTGCGGGCCAGCGCCGCCCGCGACAGCCCGACCGGCGCGGCGGCCACCCGGTTCTGCGTGAAGACGGCCGCCGACGGGCACGGCCGATCGGCGGCCATGATGCCGACGTCCAGCCCGCCCTTCGACTTGATGCCGGCCGCGACCCCGGCGAAGCGAAACCCGCGGACCTCGTTGGGCAAGGTCGTGCTCGGGCGCCAGAGCGGGGCGCCCTGGCGCCCAGGTCGGTCTAGACCGCCGCCTCCGACTCCTCGCGGCCGTGACACTTCTTGTACTTCTTGCCGCTGCCGCACGGGCAGGGGTCGTTGCGACCGACCTTGGGCTGCTCGCGGCGCACCGTCTTTGCCTTGGCGGCCGCGGCGCCCCCGTCGGCCGCCTTGCCGTAGGCCGACGACCCCGCCTGCTCCCCTTGCTGCTGGCTCGACTGGCCCACGCTGTCGGCGCCGCTGGTGGCGGAGGCCGCATGCGACTCGACGGTGCGGCGCTGCTTGGCCTGCATGGCCGGGATCTCGGCCTCCTGGCGCTGGATCTGCACGCGGAAGAGCTTGCGCGCGGTGTTGACCTGGATCGCGTGCATCATCTGGGCGAACAGGTCGTAGCCCTCGCGCTTGTACTCCTTCTTGGGGTCCTTCTGCCCGTAGCCGCGCAGGTAGATGCCCTCGCGCAGGTGCTCCATCGCCTTGAGGTGGTCGATCCACTGGTGGTCGATCTCCTCCAGGCAGAAGTGGCGCGAGAAGTACATGAGCCACGGGCGCGACAGCTCCTCCATGCGCTCGCCCAGCCGCTTCTCCAGCGCCTTCCAGATCTGCTCGGCGATCTGCTCCGCGTCGCCGGCCTTGCGCTTGACCTTCAGCTCGACCGCGAACTGGTCGTGCACGGCCTCCTCGAGCGCCTCGTAGTCCCACTCGTCGGACGCCACGTTGGACGGACAGAACTGCTCCACCAGCGAGCCGACCAGCCCGTCGCTGAGATCGTAGACCCGCTCGCGCTGCTGGATGAGCGACGAGGCCACCTGCGCGGTCACGTGATCGATGAGCTTCTCGCGCGGCGCCCCGGTCTCGAGCGTGAACTCCTTCTCGATGTCGGTCCAGGCGCCGGTCTGGCGCCATAGCTGCGTGCGCAGGCGGCGCCACGCGGGCGGCTGCTGCGCGCTCTCCGCCCCGTTGCCGGCGCTGGACTCGCCCTCCTCGTCCTCGTCCTCGTCCTCGTCGTCATCGCCGTCGGCGTTGGCGCTGGCGGGCGTCGGGGCCGGGGGCGGCGCGGCCGCGCGCGCGCGCTCGGCGTCGAGCGCGGTGTTCAGCATGGCCTCGAGCTCGGGCCGGATGTCGGTCGACACGCTCTCGACCGTCCAGTCGCCCGACTGGGTGGGCGGCGGCGGCGGCTCCTTGCCGGCCTTGACCTCCTCCTCGCTCAGCGTGGGCGCGTACTCGCCCTTCAGGATCTGGCGGCGCAGCGCGTAGATGGTCTTGCGCTGCTGGTTCATGACGTCGTCGTACTCGAGGAGGTTCTTGCGCGAGTCGAAGTTGTGCCCCTCCACCTTCTTCTGCGCGTTCTCGATCGAGCGGGTCACCAGCCCGCTCTCGATCGGCACGTCCTCCTCCATGCCGAGCCGCTCCATGAGGCCGGTGATGCGGTCGGCCCCGAAGATGCGGAGCAGGTCGTCCTCGAGCGAGAGGTAGAAGCGCGACGCGCCCGGATCGCCCTGGCGGCCGGCGCGGCCGCGCAGCTGGTTGTCGATGCGGCGCGACTCGTGGCGCTCGGTGCCGATGATCTTGAGCCCGCCCGCCGCCAGCACCTCCTCGCGCTCGGCGTCGCACTGGGCCTTGAGCTTCTCGAGCAAGATGTCGTACTGGCCCGGCTCGCTGGCCCGCCCCTCGGCCTTCATCATCTGCTTGGCCATGTACTCGGCGTTGCCGCCCAGGATGATGTCGGTGCCGCGGCCGGCCATGTTGGTCGAGATGGTGATGGCGCCGCGCCGCCCGGCCTGGGCCACGATGCCGGCCTCGCGCTCGTGCTGCTTGGCGTTCAGCACGTCGAACTTGAGGCCCTCCTTCTTGAGCTGGCTGGCCACCACCTCCGACTTCTCGACCGACGTGGTGCCGACCAGGACCGGCTGCCCGCGCGAGCTGCACTCCACGATGTCCTGGATGACCGCCTTGAACTTGCCCTTCTCGTTCTTGTAGACGAGGTCGGGCATGTCGTCGCGGATCATCGACCGGTTGGTCGGCACCACCATCACCTCGAGCTTGTAGATGTGGTGGAACTCGGCCGCCTCGGTGTCCGCGGTGCCGGTCATGCCGGACAGCTTGTCGTACATGCGGAAGAAGTTCTGGAAGGTGATGGTGGCGAGGGTCTGGTTCTCCTCCTCGATCTCCACGCCCTCCTTGGCCTCGATCGCCTGGTGCAGGCCGTCCGACCAGCGCCGTCCCGGCATCTTCCTGCCGGTGAACTCGTCGATGATGATGATCTTGCCCTCGTCGATCAGGTAGTTGACGTCGCGCTTGTACAGCGTGTGCGCGCGCAGCGCCTGAGTGACGTGGTGGTTGTAGGCGATGTTGGCCGGGTCGTAGAGGTTCTTGAGGCCGAGCAGCTTCTCGACCCGCTCCACGCCCTGGTCGGTCAGCATGGCCGCGTGCGCCTTCTCGTCGACGGTGTAGTCGACGTCGCGCTTGAGCCGCGGCACCACGCGATCGACGGTGCTGTAGAGATCGGCCGACTCCTCCGACGGGCCCGAGATGATGAGCGGGGTGCGCGCCTCGTCGATGAGGATCGAGTCCACCTCGTCGACCAGGGCATAGCGCTGGCCGCGCTGCACCATCCGGTCGGGCGACATTTTCATGTTGTCGCGCAGGTAGTCGAAGCC
>Ga0126377_10001149_pt1 | contig 17040 bp, 5 predicted proteins | sample PanSoiMetPlot_22_FD_92647 | JGI IMG/M metagenome (GOLD analysis project Ga0126377, IMG submission 92647) | Tropical forest soil microbial communities from Panama - MetaG Plot_22 | ecosystem: Environmental > Terrestrial > Soil > Tropical forest > Bulk soil | place: Panama | collected 2016-02-17 | reverse complement strand
CGGTGCGTCGGGCGCCTTCACCGTCGGTGCGTCGGGGGAGTTCACCGTCGTCGGCGCGTCGGGCGCCACCGGGGTGGTGCGGTCGGCCTCGACCGGGCCGTCGTCCGACCGGGGCCCGCGGGGGGCGGATCCGTCGATGTGCGGGTCGACGCTCGGCGCGGCGCGCGGGGCGCTCGGGACGACGGTCCAGTTGCCCTGGCGGTCGTTCGGGTTGCTGTTGACCAGGCGGACCAGCGGGCTGCCGTCCGGCCCGACGACGGTGACCTCGTTGAGGTAGCCGATCGGATTGTCGTAGGAGGTGCCATTCAGCTCGCTGGCAAGGCGGTCGAAGATGTTGCCTCCCGGTCGGTCCGGGGCTCCAGCTCGACGGACCACGATGTCGCCGTTGGCCAGGATCTCGCGAGTCGCACCGCCGCGAAGTGGAGCGCCCGGAGGCGGCCAGTCGGTCACGCGCACGGTGCCGGCGAACTCGCCCGATGGGCGCGGCGCGGCGCCGCTGCGCACGTCGGGTGCGAACTTCGACGCCGCGTGAGCCGCTCCGACGACAAGGTCGCGTTCGTGAGTGACCGGGTCGCTCACGGTCGCGACCTCGACGCTGCGACGGACGGTGGTGCCGCCGCCCGGCGTCGCGTCCTCGACGGTGATGTCGAAGGACTTGCCAGTGGTGGCCCGGTCCTGACCGATGCGGATGACCGAGTCGGGGTTCTCGCCGGCCAGGCGGACCGCGTCGCCCGCCTCGCTGGCCAGGTCGACGACCTGATCGGGCTCGCGCGTGGCCGCGTCGCGCGCGAAGTCGTCGAAGCCGGCCACCCGGCCCTGCGATTCGAGCTCGGCGGCGCGCACGACCATGTCCATGTCGTGGGGGCGGCCCGCGTTGCCGAGCGCGGTGTCGATGGCGCGCAGCTCCGGGATCTGGCGCGGCGGGATGCCGCGGCCGAGCAGATCCGGCTCGTCGATCTGGGCGGGGCGCGCGGGTGTGCCCTCGCCCGCCGGTGACTGGCCGGGCGGGGGCCGCGTGCCGTCGGGCGTGGCCGGCATCGGCGCGGTGCGCGTCGTGGGCGTGGCCGTGGCGGGCGCGGTCGGCGCCGGCGCGGCGGGGCGGCTGGCGAAGGCGTCCCCGGCCGCGTCGCCGGCCGCCCAGGCGTCGACCTCCTCGGGCAGGTTGCGGTAGTCCTGATAGGCGCGCTCGCGCGCCTGCTGGGCGCGCTCCCACGCCTGGTACTTCGCCAGCTTCTCGTCGTAGGGGACCGCCGGGTCGTTCTGGACCTTGAGGTACTCGTCGAGCGCAAGCTTCTCTGCCCTCGGCGTGCTCTCGAGGGCGTTCAGTGTCGCGTCGCGGTGGCCGCGGTTGGTGCCGTAGACGCTGTTGTAGTCGCGCGCCGCGTCGGCGGCCTGCTTGGGCGACATCGGCGTGTGGTCGGCAACCGCCGCGTCGGCGATGTGGCGCGGGATGCCCATCTGCGACGCGATGGTCGGGGCGTCGGCCCCGTTCGCCGCCATGTGGCGCGCCATGTTGTACCACTGCTCGCCGTGGCGGGCCTCGTGGTACGCCGTGTTGGTCATCGCCTGCATGGCGCCGGGGTCGGCATGCGGGCGGGCCATCGCGCCCTCGTTGACCGTCACGCTCCAGGTCGTGAAGTCGAACTCGCCGTTGCGCCCGCCGCCGAGCGGCTTGGCGACGACCTGCACCTCGGGCACGCCTGCCGCGCGCAGGTGGTTGTTGAGGCCGTCGCCGATCGCGGTCGCGCGCTCGGCCGGCGTCATCTGCGCCCAGCGCGCCTCGACGTCGCGCATGCGGTCGGCGAAGGCGCCGGTCTCGCCCGGATCGCGCAGGCCCTCGGCCGGTCGCGGCGCGGGCTGCTCGGGCGCCGGCGCAGCCTCGTCGGGCTTCGGGCCGGTCGTCTCGTCGGGCTTCGGGCCGGTCGTCTCGTCGGGCTTCGGACCGGTCGTCTCGTCGGGCTTCGGGCCGGTCGTCGTCTCGTCCGACGGCCGCGTCCCGCCCTCCTGATCCTGGCGGGCCTGCTCGCGGGCGCGGGCCTCGGCCAGATCGCGCGGCAGATCGCCGGTCGGGTCCTGGCTGCCGCGCAGCTTCTCGGCCAGGTCGCGCTGCACGCGCGCGCGCTGCTCCGGGGTGAGGCTCGGATCGTTCAGCAGCGCCTCGAGCTCGCGGACGCCGTCCTCGTTGGCCTGCGTGTCGCGCAGCGTGTCCCGGGTCGGGGTCTGGCCCGACTCGACCGCGCCCGCGGCCTCGTCGGCCTTTGCCCGCGTGCCCTCCGGATAGCCGAGCTGGCCGAGCCCCGTGTCCTGCGCGCTGACCGCCTCGTCGCCATCGCCGCCGCGCGCGTCGCCGCCTTCGGACTCGTCGCCGTCGCGGGCCGGCCCCTCCTGGCTGTCGTCCGCGCGAGCCGGGCCGTCCTGGCCACCGTCCTCGCGGCCGTCGTCGCCGCGCCGCCCCTCCTCCTGGGTGCCGCCCTCGCGGTCGCCGCGGCGCGGGCCTTCCTTGCTGTCGCCTTCGCCGCCGCCGCGGCGCGGCCCTTCCTTGTCGCCCTCGCCCGGGCGCGGGCCGCCGTCCTCGGCGCCGTCCTCGTCGCCGCCCCGCCGCGAGCGCTGCTCGTCGCCGCGCGGACCCTCGCCGTCGGTGCGGCGCGTGGACTCGCCGTCGGCGCGCGGACCCTCGCCGTCGGTGCGCGGACCCTCGCCGTCGGTGCGGCGCGTGGACTCACCGCCGGTGCGCGGACCGTCGCCGGTGCGCGGACCATCGCCGGTGCGCGGACCATCGCCGGTGCGCGGACCATCGCCGGTGCGCGGACCGGTCGTCTCGGGCCCATCGCCTCGCGGACCGACTCCCTCGCCGCGGCCACCCTGCCCGTCGACGCGCGCGGTCGGCCCATCGCCGCCCGGCCCCACCGATCCATCCCCGCCGGCGCGCGTGCGCGGCGTGGCGCCGTCGCCCGTCCGCGGCGTCGCGCCGTTGCCGCCACCGCCGCCGCCCGCCGGGTCGCCGCCGCGGGCCGTCGTCGGCCGGCCGCCGCCCACATCGACATCGCCACCGCGCGGCGACACGCCACCGCCGCCACCGCCGCCGTCGCCGCCGCGCGCGCTCACCCCGCCGCCCGCGCCGCCGCCACCGTCGCCGCCGCCCACCGACGGCACGTCGACGTGCACGGGGGGCAGGCCGAGGCCGGAGCGGACCCGGGCGCTCATGTTCTCCTGGAACGTGTTGAACCGGGTCGTGCTCGTCACCGCGTTGGTCGCGAGCGACGTCACCAGGTTCTCGGCGCTGAACTCGTACTTCCCGGTGACGATCATCTGCGCGCCCGCGTCGCTCGCCACGTCGGTGCCCACACCGACGCCGGTCCGGATCGCGAACGACGCCAGCCCCTCTCCGCCCTCCATCGCCGTGCGCACGGCGATCGCCGCCGCGCCGACCCTGCCGCCGCCGCCGGCCAGGGCGCCCGCCAGCCCCGTCACGCCCTGGGTCAGGCCGCCCGCGATGCCGCCGCCGAGCGCGCCCAGCGCGACCGACTGCCACGTGATGCCCTCGGTGAGCCCCTGCCCGAGTATCAAGTTGCTGGCCATCTGGCCGGCCACGCTCGCCAGCGCGCCGGCGATGGCGCCGGCAACGATCGGACCGAGCGGCCCCAGCACCGCGGTCAGGACGATGGTGACCACCACCGCGACCACGATGGCGGCGACGAACGCGAGCGCCTTCTGCCACCACGGCTTGACCGCGTCGGCCGCCTTCTTGGCGCTGGCCTGGATGTCCGCCGTCTCCTTGGTCGGGACCGCCTGGTTGAAGCTGTTGCGGATGTTCTCGACCGCGCCGTCGAGCCCCGACCGGAGGTGGGTCGTCGCCTCGCCGTAGGCCGTCTTGACGCCCTTGACGATGCCGTCGAAGCCCTTCGCGGTGTCCTTGCTGGTCTGCCTGGCGGTCTTCTCGTGGCCCTGCGCGATCTTCGCCAGGCCCTGAGAGGCACCCTGCGCCATCTGGTGCAGCGACTGCGCCGCGCCGGCGCCGATGCCGCTGGCCGCCGTCTTCGCCGCGGCGCAGGTGTGCGCCATGCCCTGCGCGGCGCGCTGGGCAGACGCGCGCAGGCTCTGCCCCGAGCCGGCCGCACTGGTGCGCAGCCCGCGCGCGACCTGGTTCGAGCCGTCGGACAGCTGCTGGATGCCCGCGGTCACCGACGCATTGGTCTCGTCCGGGTTCGGCGCCTCGACCTGGCGCGCACCCGACACCAGCCCGACCGCGCCCTTCTCGATCCCGCTGGCCGCCTGCGCGCAGGTCTGCGCCACGGTCGCGCGCGCCGCTCGCCCCTGCCTGGTGATGCCGGTGCGCGCGGCCTGCCCCTGCTGGCGGATGGCCTGGGCCTGGGCCGCGCCCTCGGCGGCGAGCGACGCCCGGGTCGACGCCGCGGTCTGATCGATCTGTGCGAGGGCCTGCGAGCGGGCCGTGCCGGCCGCCTCGATCGACTGCTGCTCCGAGTGCTCGAGCGCCTGCTTGGCCTGCTCGAAGGTGTCGTGGATCGTCTTCTTCTGATCCTCGGCGATCTTCCTGATGTCGGCCTCGGTCCTGGGCTGCTCCTTGGCGATCTCGTTCGCCGCCTTGCCCGCCTCGTCCGGCATCGCCGCCGCGTACTCGTTCGCGACGTCGCGCGCGGCCTTGCGCGCCGCCTCCAGCTTGTCGCCGTCGTAGGCGAGCGGGACCGAGTCGCCCAGCCCGCGGGCCTCGCCCGCCTTGGTGGAGCCGATCTCGACGATCTTGCCGCGGGTGTCGGAGAAGGCCTGCGCGACCGCGGCGAGCTCCTCCTGCAGCGCCGAGTCGATGTCGCTCTGGGCCTTCTGCAGCGCCTGCTGGAGCTCCTGGCTGGCCGAGGCGGTCGCGGCGCGGATGTTCGACACCGCCTGGGTGTGCGCCGTGTTGACCTGTCCCCTGGCCCCGGCCGCGTGTCCGTCGACCTGGCCCTGCACTGCTGCGATGTGAGCGGCCAGGCCGTCACACTGCTCCGCCTCCGCCCCCGATACGGTGGCGAGGGCCTGGTTCTGCGCGCCGGTGATCTGCCCCTGCAGGGCCGGCCGCATCGCGCGCACCGCGCGCGCCTGCTTGAGCTGCGCGGCACGCAGCCGCTCGAGGCTCTTCGCCGAGGCCGCGCGGTCGTCCTCGACCTTCGCCTTGACCAGCTCGACGATGCGCGCGCGCTCGCGGGCGTCCTGGTCGGGCATCGGCTCGGGGAGGTAACGCCCCCAGTCGCTGACCGGCTTGAAGCGGATCGCCGAGCTGGGCGTGACCTTCTCTTCTCTGTCGGGCGCGCCCGGCGCGTCGCCGTCCACCGACGGCTTCAGCTCGGCCGCGCGGTCGAGCTTCGAGCGGGCGTCGGCCGCGCTGGCCTCGCCGCGCTGCCGGTTGGCCTTGCCGGCCTGCTTCGCCCGCTCGCCGGCCGATGAGCTGCGGGCGCGCTCGAGCCCGCGCTTCATGTGATCGAGCTGGGGGCCCGCCGCGCCCTGCACGTGCCTGGTCATCTCGGCGGACTTGCCGTCGACCTTGCCCTTCGCGGCCCCGGCTGCGCGCTGGGCGCGCTCGACCGTGCGGTCGCGCTTGATCCGCATGTCCGGCTGCGAGCCGGGCTGCTTGCCGTCGCCGCGCGGCCCGCGTGCGCCCTCCTCATCCGGACGCGCCGCCTTGCGGAGAAGCGTCCGCGATGGCCGGACCGGGGCCGCGGGCGCCGCCGGGGCCGCGATCGGCAGGACGGGTGCCGGTCGCCCGCGCTCGCCGCGCGCGACCACATCACCGCGCTCGCCGCGGGCGCGGCCATCACCGCGCTCGCCGCGCGGGCGCTCGTCGCGGCGACCGATGATTCGCTCGGCGACCGCGTCCGCCTCGCGCTCGAGGGAATCGCCGGCGCGACTGACGCGGACCCCATCTGCGTGCGGCTCGGTGCGCCCCTGCCACGCCTGCACCACGTGCGCGAGCTCGTGGGCGATGAGCAGGGCGCCGGCCCGCGAGTCCGGCTGGAACGCGCCGGCGGCGAAGAAGATGTCCTCGCCGACGGTGAACGCCTCGGCGCCCACCGCCCGCGCCGCCTCGGCCGCGACCCCATCGGTGTGGACGCGAACGCGCTCGAGCGAGACGCGGAGCTCGCCCTCCATGCGCGCGCGCACCGCCGCGGGCAGCCCGCGGCCGCTGCCCACGCGCCGGAGCGCCTCGTCGACCGCCGGATCGTCGGCCTGGACCGCGCCGGCGTCGCGCGCGCGGCGATAGAGGGTGGCGGCGCGCCGCTCGGCCGCGCGCCACATCGCGCGCCCGCCGCGATCCGCCGCCCGTCTCGGCCCCGCGGACGCCGACCCCGCCCGCGCCTCGCCGGTGGCGGCGGCGAGCGTCGCGTCGATCAGCCCGCGACCGCCGCGCCGAGACGGCAGCGCCGCGAGCACGTCGCGCAGCCCGAGCGTGCGGAACGCGCCGAACGGCCCGCCGCCCGCGCCCTGCCGCAGGAGGCGACCCAGGTCGCGGGCGAGCAGCCGGTCGACCTCGCTCCTGCCGCCGAGCGGGTCCATCTGCGGCAGATCGACGCCGAAGAAGGACACCGCCTCGCGGTCCGGATCGCGCCGGCGATGCGCGTCGGCGTCGCGCCTCCTGGCGTCGAGCCTCGAGGCGTCGAGCAGCTCGCCGTCCAACCCGTCGGCATCGAGCAGCTCCGCCTCCGGCCTCCCGGCCTCGAGCATCGAGGCCTCCACCCGCCCGGCGCCCGGCGCCGCCCGGCCGATCGGCTCCCCCGCCAAATCCCCGACCACCGCCACCACGCCGCGGCGCCGATCACCGCGGATCAGCGTGACGCGTCCCGGCGTCGGCGCATGCACCCGTGCCGGGCGATGGCTCGTGGCCTGCGCCCAGCGCGACACCTTGCCGGGACTCGGCGCCCACGCGTCGTCGACGTCGAGCTCGCCCGGCTCGGGATCGCCGGCGCGGCGGTCGTGGTCCTTGCGGTGCTCGCGATCCCACCCCATGGCCTTCTACTTCATACGGATTCTCGCCCGGATCCCTCCCGCTCGAGGTGGCGCTCGACCCCCCGCGACCGGCGCTTTCTCTCCAGCTCGGCCCCTCCGGCGGACAACACCTCGACTTCGCGAGCGATTCCGCGACCTCGCGGCGCGGTCCGGAGCGCTCGACTGGAAGACCAAACACTTTTTCTGCGCCGCCCCGCCGGCTGACCCTGTGGCACCATGGCGCGAGCGGCCGTGCGAAGACGCGACTTCCTGAGGCTCTCGGCCGCTGGGGCCGCCGGAGCGGCATCGGCGGGCGCGCTGTCCTGGCGCCGCGCGCAGGCCTCGCCGTTCGGAGAGTTTCCCGACGCCGCCCGGCACCTCGCGCTGCCCGCCGAGCTGCGCGCGCAGAGCGTGCTCGAGGTGTTCCTCTACGGCGGCCTCTCGCCCTGGGAGACGCTCTATCTGGTCGAGGAGTACGGGCGCCCCACCGATCCCGACTTCCCCGACCAGCAGTTCTACACATTCCTCGGCGGCGGCGACGACGACAGCGTCGAGGCCGCGCTCGACCGCTGCGCGTTTCCCACCGGCGAGGCGATGGGCCTGCCCTTCGCCCGCGACGCGGCCGGCGCCGACGTGAAGATCGGCCCGTTCGCCCATCGCCTGCGCCAGCGCCCCGACCTGCTCGCGCGCATGCGGCTCCTGGTTCACCACCACCGGCTCGAGCCGCACGAGGCCGCCGTGCCGCAGGCCCTGACCGGAAAGCCGCTGGGCCAGCCTGCCGCCGCCGGGCTCGGCGCCCACATCCAGCGCTTCTCGCTCGAGAGCGTCGGCGCGCGCCCCGCCCCGTACAGCTACGTGTTCGCGACCGGCGGGCTGCCGGGCGACAACGTGTCGGCGGCGGCGGCCACCGGCCTCCACCCGGGCTCGGCGCGCCCGCTCAGCATCAACATCACCAGCGCCGACGGCTTCTACGAGCTGCTCGGCCGCGCCGCCGTCGGACCGCTCGACGCGCGCGACCGCTACGACCAGCTGATGCAGGTCTACACCGATCAATACAGGCGGCGCCTGCGCTGGAAGGGCGCGGGCGAGCCGGTGCGCAGCGCTCGCTTCACCGATCTGTCGCTCGCGGTCGAGGCGGTCGACGGCGCCGACGCGATCGCCGGGGTGGTGGACGCGTCGCTGTTCGTCGCCCGCGGCGGCCAGGCCTGCGGCGAGAACAACCCGGTCGACGTGCCCGGCATGAGCCTCGAGGCCGCCCGCCACCTCCTCCTCCACCCGGAGCAGCCGGCCCGCTACTGCTGCGTGTCCGACATCGGCCTGTACGAGGCCTCGGGCGGCGGCGGCTACGACACGCACACGACCGCCTCGCGCGACACCGCGCGCAACCTCGACAACCTCCTGCGCGGCCTCTCCGCCATCATCAATGCGCCGGGCGAGGCCGACCCGGCCAAGCTCGACCTCGATCGCACGCTCATCATCCTCAACACCGAGTTCGGCCGCACGCCGATCCGCCAGGACGGCGGCACCGGGCGCAACCACCACCCGTACGGCTACGTCACCGCTCTCCTGGGCGGGCCGATCCGCGAGGGCCAGGCCGGGATCAGCGGCGCCATCGGCCCCGACGGCGTCGCCACCGACTTCATGCTGCCGGCCGAGAACCGGGTGGCCGCGCTGCTCGCGCTCGGCATCTGGCCCTTCTCGCCCGACGCGTTCGCCGTGTCCGACGTGCGCGGCGCCGACGGTGAGGAGGACGCCGCGCGTCTGGTGACCGAACGCGCGCTCGGTGTCGCGCCGTGACCGCGCGCGGCCGCCGGCGACCGGCCCTCCTCGCCGCGCTGCTCGCCGCCGCCGCGTGCACCTCGGCCTGCGGCGGCGACGACCACGACGACGCGCGGCCCCGGCCCGACGCCGTCGTCCCCTTCACCGCATGCAACGGCAGCGACCAGGCCTTCGTGCGCCAGGCGATGCTGGCGGTGCTCGGTCGCCGGCCGCGCAGCCAGGCCGAGGTCCTGGTCTACGCCGATCTCATGGCCCAGGTCCGCGCGCTCGCGGCGCCCACGCCCGACCCGCGCGAGGTCGTGGTCCGCGCCCTGTTCGAGGATCCGGCCTACGTCGATCGCTGGTCCGAGCACGTCATGGACGCCCTCAAGGTCCCGCGCATCGAGGACCAGGGCCAGCGCGCATGCTACGGCGCCGCCGCGCGCGAGCCCGGCGAGGGCATCGACGACGGCTCGCTGGCCCGCACCGCGCGCGACACCTCGCCCCGCGACGGCGGCGACGGCGGCGGCCGCTTCACCATGCTCGATCTCCTCCGCTCCGCGCTCCACCTCGACGACCTGTCGATCGTCTACCGCGCGCACCTCTTCGCCATGGTCAGCCGCCCGATCCCCGCCGCCAACGTGCCCGCGCTCCAGGCCGAGCTCGCCCGCCGCGAGGACTTCGGCTCGCTCTTCGACACCACCTACCTGAATCGCGACCTGGTCTGCCTCGGCTGCCACAACAGCGAGTTCTCGGTCACCTTCCGCCCCGAGCCCGAAGCCAACCGCCACTGGCCGGTGCCGGGCGCGTTCGAGAGCGCGATCTACGGCGCCGCCATCGGCGTCGCGCCGGAGCGGGCCCACGCCGCGTTCCGCTTCATGGGCCTGGTCACCGAGCCGGCCGCCAGCGCCGTCCGGCCGTGGGAGTGGGACCGCGCGTGCGGCAGCTTCGCGCCCGACGGCGTGGATCCCGACCCGGCCGGCATCGACGGAAAGCTGGCCAGCCTCGGCGGCGACCGGCTCACCGTGTTCGACCTCGAGGCCGCCCTCGCGCGCGGCTTCGACACCCTGGCCACCGGCGGCCTGGTGCGCGACGACGCCGGCGCCATCGCCGATCCCGACGCCGCCATGGCCTACCTGGTCGCCGCCACCATCGTCGAGGGCGTGTGGCGCGAGGTTGTCGGCACGCCGCTCACCATCGCGAACTACTTCCCGCGCAACCGGAGCGCGCGCGATCTGCTGACCCGCCTCACCGACGATTTCATCGCCAGCCGCTACTCCCTGCGCGAGCTCCTGGTCGACATCACGACGTCCGACTACTTCAACCGGCTGCCGCCCGAGGCCGGCTGCGGCACGGGCCCCTACAACATGCCCGCGGTCTACGACCCGTGGGTCACCGCCGATCCGGATCCGGCGCGGCGCAGGAACGGCCCCGGCGACGCCATCGCGCCGCTCTCGCCTCGCGTGCTCCTGCGCGCCGCCCACGAGGCGCTCGGCTGGCCGCGCCCGTTCTTCTACGCCTTCCCCGAGGACTCGACCGAGCTCGAGGTCTGCAGCGACACGTACACCTGCGAGGACATGGCCGGGGCATGCGATGACCAGGGCGTCTGCTGCGAGGCGTACCAGATCGAGTGCGCCAGCCCGCCCGCGCTGGTGGATCCGCCCGCCGCCTCCCTGCGCGCCTTCGAGCGCGGCATGGGCATCTTTCTCAAGCGCGGCGACAAGGGGTTCCGCGGTCTCGACTTCCAGGCCCGCCTGGTCCTCGAGGACGCGTTCGGCTCGTGCACCAACCCCGTCGCCGATCCCGACTTCGTCGCCGACCTCGTCGCCCGCGCGCGCGCCGATCCCGCCGCCACGGTCGGCGACGTGGTGGCCGCTCTCAAGGATGGTCTGACCGGCGACGCGCGCGTCGGCGACGAGCCCGCGGCATCGGGCGCGCCCGCTGCATCGGATGTGACGGAGCGCGCAGCCCTCGAGGCGCTGCTGGGCGCCCCGCTGGCTCGCGCTGCCAGCGACGCCCCGGATCTCGAGGCCCACGCGCGCGCCCTGTGCGGCGTTCTTCTGTCGAGCCCGCAATTCCTGCTCGGCGGCATGGCAGCTCCGGACGCGAGCACCATTCCGCTCCTCACGCCGGAGGCGGCCAGCTATGGCGCAATCTGTTCGTCGGTGGCCGATCGGGATTTGCCAGGTGGGCTCGTCCTGACTTGTGGTGACAGCGCGCTTTCGGTTGCAAGCGGCCTGTGAATAGCAAGCTCGCGTAATTGCAGAGTTAAATCTGCAACAGCGCCACTGCAACTCACGCGTCGCGGCGAATCCATTATCCAGCCCGACGGTCTGCGTGGATCTCGCGCGCCGCGATCAAATCTATTAATAATCGGCTCGACACTCGGCACTGGCGCCGAGCCGAGAAGACCGGACGGCTGTGCGCTGTCACCGGCCGGACCAACGTCGATGGGACCCGCTGAAGGGCCCGGGAGGTGGCGACGTCATGAGACGAGATACGCTTTTTAGACTCGCGTTGATCGCGACGGTCTGCTTCTGGCAGGCCGGAAATGTTTGGGCACAGAAAGGCAAGACCCGCTCGATCAGCGGCACGGTGCAGGAAGCCGACACCGGCGCGCCACTCGCGGGCGCGACGGTGAAGGTGAACGGCACCGAGTCGACAGCGACCACCGGCGCCGACGGCACCTTCAAGATCGACGCGCCGCGCGGCGATGTCACGCTCGACGTCAGCGGACCCGATCACACGGCGAAGGAGGTCGTGCTGCCGGGCAAGACCAAGACCGTGCAGATCTCCCTGGCCAAGGCAGCCGCGAGCGGTCGCACGGTGACGGGCATCGTCAAGGAGGCCGGGACCGGCAAGCCGATCGCCGGAGCGGTGGTGACTCTCAAAGGCACATCGGTCACCGCCACCAGCGACGAGGACGGCCTGTTCGTCCTCCAGCAGGTGCCGGCCGGCGCGGCGGAGCTCGACATCAGCAGCCAGGCGCACGCGGCCGGCTCGCTGACCGTCCCCGACGGACAGAGCACCGCCAAGCTCGAGCTCCAGCCCACCAACGCGCCCGCCGCGCCGGCCCCCGCGGCCGCGCCGGCCCCGGCGCCCGCGGCCGGGACTCGCGCCATCGTCGGCAAGGTGACGTCCAAGCAGACGGGCGATCCGGTGCCGGGCGCGACGGTCATGGTCAAGGACACCGAGATCAGCGCCATCGCCGCGGATGACGGAAGCTACTCGCTCGACGGCGTGCCGGAGGGCCCGTTCACGCTGGTCGTGATCGGCTACACCCAGGCCCCGGCCGAGATCGCGGTCCCGACGGGTCGCCGCACGGTCGACGTCGCCCTCGAGCTCGGCTCGTCGGAGACGATCGTCATCACCGGCCGCGCGCCGGTGCTCATGAAGCGCAACCTGGCCAACGGCGCCTCGGTCGTGAACGACGAGGACCTCAACCGAGTGTCGGCGGACACGCTCGACGCCGCGATGATCGGCAAGGTCTCGGGCGCCAACCTCCAGACCAACTCGGGCGCGCCGGGCGGCGGCACCCAGCTCCGCCTGCGCGGCATCTCGACCATCAACGGGCAGTCGTCGCCGCTCTACGTGGTGGACGGCGTGATCCTGTCCAACGTGGCCGTCTCGCCGGGCACCAACCTCATCACCGCGGCGCAGGCAGGCGGCAACGCGTCGACCCAGGACAACCCGGTCAACCGCATCGCCGACATCAACCCGAACGACATCGAGAACGTCGAGATCCTCAAGGGACCCGCCGCGGCGGCCCTGTACGGCTCCAAGGCGGCCAACGGCGTCGTCATCATCACCACCAAGCACGGCCGGCCGGGCGCGCCCACCAAGGTCAACGTCACCCAGCGGATCGGCATCACGCAGGCCTCCAACACCCTCGGCTCGCGCCGCTTCACCTCCATGGACGAGGCGATCGCCGCGCTCGGCATGGGCCGCGGCCAGCTGTGGACGCCGGACTACTTCGACCACGAGAAGGAGATGGAGCAGACCTCGGTCGGATTCGAGACCATCGCGTCGGCCACCGGCGGCAACGACTCGGGCAGCTACTCCGGTTCGATGCTGGTCCGCAACGAGCCGGGCGTCATCAAGAGCACGTTCGCCGAGAAGCAGTCGGCCAAGCTCGGTGTCATCTACAACTTCGGCGACAAGCTGAACGTGAACGTCAGCACCAACCTGATCCACTCGCTCAGCGACCGCGGCCTCACCAACAACGACAACACCGGCACGTCGATGTACGTCGCGCTGTCGTCCACTCCGAGCTTCGTCGATCTGCGGAAGAACCCCGACGGCACGTATCCGGCCAACCCGGGCGCCCAGTCGAACCCGCTGCAGACCGCCGCCCTGCTCGAGAACGAAGAGGACGTGTGGCGCTTCATCGGCTCGAGCAGCGCCGCGTTCAAGGTCTACAGCGACGCCATGAACTCGGTCAGCCTGCAGGGCAACTTCGGCGCCGATCGCTTCCAGCAGTTCAATGACCTCTTCGCGCCGCCGGAGCTGCAGTTCGAGCCCAACGACGGGCTGCCCGGCACGCTGGTCAAGGCCACCACGCAGAACCTGAACCTCAACGTCGGCGCCGGCGCGGTGTGGACCCTCACGCCGAAGAGCGGCGCGTTCAAGAGCGCCCTCTCGGGCGGCTTCACCTACGAGTACGTCGATCTCGACACGGTGGCCGTGCAGGCCCAGAACCTCAACGCCGGCCAGTCGAACGTCGATGCGGCCGCGGTGGTCAACACCAACGAGACCCATCTCCGCACCGAGGAGCAGGGCGGATACGTGCAGGAGGAGGTCTCGCTGCTCAACGACAGCCTGACCCTCCTGGCCGGCGTCCTGGCCGAGCGCTCGAGCCTGAACGGCGATGACAGCAAGTTCTGGTTCTTCCCCAAGGCCGGCGCCACCTACAAGCTGCCGGTCCTCGAGCAGCTGTTCAACCCGCTGCGCGTGCGCGCGTCCTACGGCGAGGCCGGCAACCGGCCCAACTACGGCCAGAAGTTCAGCCCGCTCAACGCGACCGCCACGATCGGCGGCAACCCGGGCCTCGTCATCGGCGGCATCAACGGCCTGCTGACGGCCGGCGACCCCAACATCGAACCGGAGCGCCAGCGCGAGTTCGAGCTCGGCGTCGACGCGGCCATGGAGGACCAGCGCGTCGTTCTCGAGCTGACCGGCTACCAGCGCAACATCTCCAACATGCTGCTGCAGCGCACGCTGGCCCCGTCGGACGGCATCACCACGCTGTTCGAGAACGGCGGCTCGATGCGCAACCGCGGCGTCGAGCTGTCGCTGCAGGTCATCCCGATCATGAACCCGGTCGAGTGGACCACGCGGGCGAACCTGACCCTCAACCGCTCGAAGGTGACCGATCTGCCGGGCGAGCCGTTCGACCTCAACACGGTCGGCTTCGGCGCCGGACTCGGCGCGTTCCGCATCGAGGAGGGCAAGAGCGTCACCCAGATCGTCAGCGACGTCGACAATGACGGCATCGAGGACGTGGTCGGCAACGGCGAGCCCGACTTCCGCGTCGGCTGGTCGAACGAGTTCAAGTTCGGCGACTTCGGCGTGTTCGGCCTGCTCGACTGGCAGAAGGGCTCGGAGATCGTCAACCTGACCCGCTTCCTCTACGACGCCGGCGGCGTCTCACCGGATGCCGAGGCGGCGGCCATGCGCCAGGATACGGTCAACAACGGCGACATCAGGCCCTACATCGAGTCGGCCACGTTCGTGAAGATCCGCGAGGTCTCGCTCTACTACAACGTGCCGGAGAAGTGGGCCACGCAGGTCGGCCCGCTCAACACGCTGCGGATCAGCCTGTCGGGTCGCAACCTGGCCACCTTCACCGGCTACTCCGGTCTGGATCCCGAGGTGTCGAACTTCGGAAACCAGCCGATCGGCCGAAACTACGACGTGGCTCCCTATCCGCCGAGTCGCAGCTACTGGCTGTCGATCGACGCGGGCTTCTGAGGCGGAGGAGAAGAAACCATGCGACGCAACAGATGGACGAAGCTCTCCTCTGCGGCGCTGGCGCTGGCGGGTCTCCTCGCCATCGCGGGCTGCGACGTGGAGGTCCCTGACCTCAACAACCCGGGCACCGACCAGCTGGAGGACACCCCGACCGCCACGAAGGTGGCGGCCGCCTGCACGGGCCTCCTCATCGGCTCGCGGGCGGGTACCAGCGCGGCCAACGGGTTCATCATGCAGATGGCCATCCTCGGCCGTGAGGGATTCAACTTCGACCCGGCCGACCCGCGCTTCGTCAGCGAGATGCTGGAGGGATCGCTGTCGCCGGCCAGCCCGTTCGGCGGCGCCTTCTGGGGCCAGGGGTACACCAACATGCGCCTGGGCGACATCATCCAGCGCGCAAAGGACAACGTGCCCGACTTCGGCGACGGCGCGGACACGAAGACGACGGCCATCAGCGGCTTCGTCAAGACGATCCGGGCGCTCGACCTCCTGCGCCTGCTGGAGACGCGCGACAACATCGGAGCGGTCATCGATACCGACCATGACTTCGACACGCTGGCCCCGATCGTCGGCAAGGTGGAGCTGCAGAACGAGATCGTGCGCCTGCTCGACGAGGGCGCCGATGAGCTCGCGGGCGGCGGCGATGCCTTCCCCTTCCAGCTCTCGAGCGGCTTCGAGGGCTTCGACGCCCCGTCCACCACCTTCCTGCAGTTCAACCGCGCCCTCCGGGTCAGGATCGCCATCTACCAGGCGGAGCTCGATCCGAGCCAGTACGACACCGTGCTCGAGCTCTTGCCCGAGACGTTCCTCAACGACGCGCCGGCCACGGTTGCCGATCTCGAGGTCGGCACCTACCACGCGTTCGGCACCGGCATCGGCGACGTCCAGAACGGTCTGGTCAACCCCAACATCTGGACCCACCCGTCGGTCGTGGCGGACGCAGAGGATAACGACACCCGCGTCTTCGACCCTGCCCAGGGACCCAGGGTGGGTGCCGGCCGAAAGGTGGCACAGGCGGCGGGCACGCAGTCGGACCGCGGCGTGACGGCGACCGACAGGCCTCTCCTCTACACGAGGCCCGATTCGCGGGTGCCCATCATCCGCAACGAGGAGCTGCTCCTCTTCAGGGCCGAGGCGGAGATCGAGACCGGCGACCTGGCGGCGGCCAAGGCGGACATCGATCTGAACCGCAGCATCTCGGGCGCGCTGCCCGCGCTGGCCGATGGGCTCGACGAGCTCGGCATGTTGAAGGCGCTCATCAAGGAGCGCAGATACGCGCTCCTGTTCGAGGGTCGCCGTCTCGTCGATGCGCGGCGGCTCAACGCGCGCATGATCGAGCTGAGCCCGGCCGAGGAGCTCGCCGACGATGGGACCTGGATCTCGGCCGAGATCCCCCTCGACACCGGGTCGGACCCGGAGGGGAACCCTGTGCCGCACCAGCTGAACGTGCGCTGGCCGGTGAACCAGTCGGAGTGCAATGCGGGCGCGGATGCGACCGCCTGCGGCAAGGGCAGCATCGTCGGCGACTGGTGGGCTGACGAGCAGGCGCTGCTGGGCAACTGAGGAGAGAGAAGTCCTCGGCGCCGCTCCGCGAGGGGTGGCGCCGTTTCTATTTTCGGATCACTGCATGAGGCCCGGTGGGAGCCGGTTGTCCGGCTCCTCGCCGCGCAGGGCGGACTCGACCAGGGCCGACTTCTCGGCCAGGTACTGGTCGCGCGACTCGCCGTGCATGAAGCCGAAGCGTCGGTGGATGCGGAACGCCTCGTCGACCACGGCCAGGAGCGGCAGGGCCATCTTCGGCTGCCCGGACGTGTCGCGCGCGGTCAGGCGCTCCATGACCGGCATGCCGCCCAGGAGGCACGGCATCTGGATCGACATGCGGTCGAGGAGGTGCGCCACCTCCGCGCGGGTGGTCGGGTCGCTGGTGTCGTCGAGGTTGACCGCGATGACCGAGACGTCGGAGCGGCCGCGGTACTTGCGGTAGAGCGCGTCCACGTGGGGCAGCTCCTCGAGGCAGGGGGCGCAGAACGTCGCCCACAGCGCGATGACGGTGACCTTGGCGCCGTGCGCCCCGAGGGTGGTGGGCTGCCCGGCCAGCGTGTAGAGCGGGATCTGGCCGTCCGGGCCGCGGATCGCCGGTCGGGGGCCTGGGTCCTGGCTCGCGGCCGGCTCCGGGGCGATGCTCGCGTCGCGGGTCGCGCCGCCGCAGCCGGCGGCCCCCGCGGCGGCGAGCAGGATGGCCAGAGCACGAAGAGCAGCCCGCGCGCGCATCTTCCCATTCTGGCCCTTTCCCCGGCCCGCGCAAAGCCATCCTGGACACCGGCGGCGACTCGT
>Ga0126377_10001148_pt1 | contig 17045 bp, 15 predicted proteins | sample PanSoiMetPlot_22_FD_92647 | JGI IMG/M metagenome (GOLD analysis project Ga0126377, IMG submission 92647) | Tropical forest soil microbial communities from Panama - MetaG Plot_22 | ecosystem: Environmental > Terrestrial > Soil > Tropical forest > Bulk soil | place: Panama | collected 2016-02-17 | reverse complement strand
GTGGCCGCACGGCGCGAGCCTCGCTGCCCGAACCGTGCGCCGGCATAGTCGGCGAGGTCGCGAACACACACGAGGTCCGTTGACAACATGGCGTCAATGATCGCTACGGCCTGGACTGGGCGAAGCCAACGCCCAACATCCCATGCGGTCCGGATCGCTGATGTGGACACCATGTCTCCGGTAGCGACGACGTCTGGCCCGTCGAGTTGCCCCGAGTGCTGGCGGATGCCCTGCCGATGTCCGAGCCGTCGGCCGTTCGGGCCGTAGACATGCACCTCGTCGTCCGGTTTGGCGGCGTGTGCCACGCCGTGGACGAATGCGGCCGACGGACCGGCGAGCGGCGTACCCGGTGGCAGCCTGATCAGAGCCGACTGGCACGCGAGCAGGTGGTCGTGGTCGAGGCGCGCGTCGGCGTACACGTCGTGACGGGTGTGCACCCACGCGGACGTGCGCAACTGGTTCGCGCTGAGGTAGTGGTCGCGAATCGCTTCACTGCCGCGGAACACGCGCAATGCCAGATCATTAGGTCGGTACGGATGTCGTGCCACTCTCGTCAGCGTGCACCGCGACCGTGGCGCCGACCAGACCGAGTTCGACCACTGTGGACAGTCGCCCGCGGAGCCGCCTCGGGCCGACAAGATCACGGTCAGCGCACCGCAGTCGTCCTCATTCCGGCGGGCTTAGCGACGACTACGGTGAAGTTGCGGAGAGCGGATGCGCCGCCACGAAGTCGGCGACGTACGCGTCGAGCCTGACCTTCGGAGTCCAGCCCAGTGATCGCGCCTTGTCGGTGTCGGCCCGACCGTGGGTGCGCTCGCCCCGGCGGGCCGGCACCATGCGGTACGGCGCGCCGAACATCTTTGCCACGTCGATGATCCGGTGCGGCGTACCCGTACCGAGCAGGTATCCGTCGCCGAACCCGCGCTCGGCACAGATCATGATCCCGTCGACGATGTCGTCGATGTGCGTGAAGTCGCGGGTCTGCGTGCCGGGCGTCACGACAGTCAGCAGCTCGCCGCGTTCGTACTCGTCCTCGAAGATGCCGATCACAGTGGCATACCGGCCGGTCCGAATCTGGCCGGGACCGTAAACGTTGTAGAAGTACGTGATGACGTGGTCGAGTCCGTACCATGAGTCGAAGTTACGGATGTACTCGATGTTCTTCGCCTTCGTCCACGCGTACGGGTTGAGGCGCTCGTCCTGGCCGCCGTTGCCGAATTTCGAGCTGGATCCGGCGTAGACGAGCTTCGCTTCGTTCGCCTTCGCGAACCGCACGACCTCCTTCGTGCCGTGCAGGTTGAACTCCCATGTGGTGTCGACGTCCTCGAACGACTGCACGATCCGCGAATACTCGCCCATGTGGAAGATGACCGCCGGGGCCGGCAAACCCGCATTCGCCCACACCTTCGCGATGTCGACGGTGCTGCCGTGCAGGTAGGTCGCCCGCTCGTCGTCGACGTGGCTGGCAGGCGTACCCGTGAAGTAGTTGTCCAGTGACACCACGCGGCCATCGGGGTGATCGCGCAGCAGGCGTCGAACGAGGTGGCTGCCCACGAACCCCGCGCCGCCGGTGACCAGATACAGACCGCTCACGATGCCGACGGCCCAACGTTCGCGCGGGACCGCACCGCGTCCACCACATGCGCGACCGCGTCGTCCAGCGGCACGTTGTTGCGCTGCGAGCCGTCGCGATAGCGGAACGACACGGTCTCGCCTTGGACGTCCTCGTCGCCCGCGATCACCATGAACGGGATCTTCTGCTGTTGCGCGGTGCGGATCTTCTTCTGCATCCGCTCGTCGGACGTGTCCACTTCGGCTCGTACGCCGGCCACCCGCAGCCGCTCGACGAACGACGCCAGATAGTCGACGTGGTCGTCTCGGATCGGGATGCCAACGACCTGCACCGGCGCGAGCCACGCGGGGAACGCGCCCGCGTAGTGCTCGGTGAGGATGCCGAAGAACCGTTCGATGGAACCGAACAGCGCACGGTGGATCATCACCGGCTGTGCTCGCGTACCGTCCGCCGTCTGATATTCGAGCCCGAATCGCTTCGGCTGATTGAAGTCCAGCTGGATCGTCGACATCTGCCAGGTGCGCCCGATCGCGTCGCGCGCCTGTACGGAGATCTTCGGTCCGTAGAACGCGGCGCCGCCCGGATCGGGAACGAGTTCTAGGCCCGACTCGGTCGCTGCCTGCCGGAGTGCTTCGGTGGCGGCTTCCCACTCGGCCGCCTCGCCGATGAACTTGTCGGAGTCGTCCCGGGTGGACAGTTCGAGGTAAAAGTCCGCGAGGCCGTAGTCCCGAAGCAGGTCGAGCACGAACGCGAGCAGCGTGCGAAGTTCGGTCTGCATCTGCTCAGGGGTGCAGTAAATGTGCGCGTCGTCCATGGTCAGGCCGCGTACCCGGGTCAGGCCGTGCACCACACCGGACTTCTCGAAGCGGTAGACCGTGCCGAATTCGAACAGCCGCAGTGGCAACTCGCGATAGGACCGCCCACGTGCCGCGAAGATCAGGTTGTGCATCGGGCAGTTCATCGCCTTGAGGTAATACTCCGCGCCCTCGAGTTGCATGGGCGGGTACATCGTGTCGGCGTAGTAGGGCAGGTGCCCGGACGTCTCGAACAGCTGCGCCTTGGTGATGTGCGGGGTGTTCACGAACGAGTAGCCGGCCGCCTCGTGCGCGAGGCGCGAATAGTTCTCCAGCTCGCGGCGGATGATGCCCCCCTTGGGGTGGAACACCGCGAGGCCGGAGCCAAGCTCGTCGGGGAAGCTGAACAGGTCGAGGTCCGCGCCGAGCTTGCGGTGATCGCGGCGGGCCGCCTCTTCGAGCAGCCGCAGGTAGTCCTTGAGTTGGTCGCGTGTGGGCCAAGCGGTGCCGTAGACGCGCTGCAGTTGAGGGTTGCGCTCCGAGCCGCGCCAGTACGCGGCCGCGGTGCGCATCAATTTGAACGCGTTGATCAGACGGGTGTTCGGCAGATGCGGCCCGCGGCACAGGTCGGACCACACCACCTTGTCCGTACCCGCGTCCATGTTGTCGTAGATGGTGAGCTCGGCGCCGCCGACCTCCATGGCCTCGTCGGAGTCCAGGCCCGCGCCGTCGGCGTCGCTCTTTACGTCGACGAGCTCAAGCTTGTACGGCTCGTCGGCCAGCTCGGCCTTCGCGTCGTCGACCGAGTCGAACCGCCGCCGCCGGAAGCGCTGCCCGGACTTGATGATCTCCTGCATGCGCTTCTCGAGCCGGCCGAGATCGTCCGGCTGGAACGGCTTGGCGACGTCGAAGTCGTAGTAGAACCCGTTTTCGATGGGCGGCCCGATGCCGAGCTTCGCCTCCGGGAACACGTCCTGGACCGCCTGTGCGAGCACGTGCGCCGTCGAGTGGCGCAAGACGTTGAGGCCATCGCGCGAGTCGATGGACACCGGCGTCACCACGGTGTCCATGTCGGGTGCCCAGGCGAGGTCGCGGAGCCGGCCGTCGGCGTCGCGCACCACCACGATCGCCTTGGCGCCGGAGGTCGGTAGCCCGGCGGCATCGACCGCCGCGGCGCACGTCGTGCCGGCGGCGACGGCGAGCGCGTCGGGCGCGGCGATATCGACGGCTTCGGGCACGGTGGGCTCCCTCGACAGGTGATCACGCGGTCGGCGACAGTCCATGCTAGCGGTCCATCCCACCAGGGCCGACGTCGTGGGTACGGGTGCGGTGTGGGCCCGCACGGCGTGGCAGCATCCGGCCGGATCGTGTCGCCGGCGATCAACCGGGCGCTAGATTGGCGCCGTGGCCACCACCGAGATGATCGGCGCACTGCAGCGCCGCTACGAGACGTATTTCGCCGATCGGCCGGGTGTGCCGTTCGCGGTCGCCGACGCCGGTGCGCAACCGCATCGCTTCGGCGCGGGCGACCCGCTATTCACGATCACCGTTCGGGATCCACGCGCCGCGAAGGCGCTCACCTCGCTCGACCAGTTCGGCGTCGCGGTGGCCTACCTCGAGGGATGGCTGGACGTGGATGGCGACCTCGGCGAGGCGCTGCGCATGCGGACCTTCTTTCACGACATCCATCCGATCAAGTGGCTGTCGCAATTCGCGCCGGCCCTGGTGAAGGGACGCAAGGCCAGCGACCGGGAAGCGATCTCGCATCACTACGACGAGGACTCCGAGTTCTTCCTGTCGTTCCTCGACGAGCGTCACCGCTGCTACACCGAGGGCGTGTTCGCCAGCGACGACGAACCGCTCGAGGACGCGATGACGCGCAAGATGGATCTCGCGTACGACGCGCTCGGCCTCGAGCCCGGCGACCACGTACTGGAGATCGGCGGCGGGTGGGGCGCCTGGGTGGAGTACGCCGGCAAGCGCGGCGTCGAGGTCACAACGCTCACGCTGTCGAAGGAGTCGGAGCGCTACCTCGCGAAGCTGATCGCCGACGAAGGACTGCCGGCCCGCGTGGTACGGGAGCACGTCTTCGCGTACACGAGCCGGACGCGCTACGACGCGATCGTGAACATGGGCGTCACGGAGCACCTGCCGAATTACCGAGCCACCATCCGCAAGTACGCCGAGCTGGTCAAGCCGGGCGGCCACGTCTACCTCGATGCGCTAGCGATGCGGCGAAAGCACAACATCTCGACGTTCATGAGCCGCTACGTCTACCCCGGCGGCCAGTCGCCGCTGTTGCTACACGAATACCTGCACGAGGTGGCGCGCTCGCCGTTCGAATTGATCAGCCTTCAGGACGACCGGCACAACTACTACCTGACGTGCCTACTGTGGGCGCAGCGGCTGGACGCCCGGCGCGACGAGATCGTGGCGCGCTGGGGTGAACCGCTCTACCGGCGGTTCCGTCTGTTCCTATGGGGCTCGGCAGCCGGGTTCGACACCGGACTTGTCCAGGCCTACCGCTGGGTGTTGCGGATGCCGGAGGGTGCCGCGGCGTGACGGAGGTGGCGTCGTGAAGCGTACGTTTGTGATCATCGGCGTACTGCTCGTACTGGCCGGCGCGGTCTGGACGATGCAAGGGCTGGACGTGTTCGGCGGCACCGGCGGCATGAACGGTCACAAGATCTGGGCGGTGATCGGTCCGATCGTCGCCGTGCTCGGCATCGGTTTGGTGGTGGCCGGCGCCCGGGGCCGCTCGCGCACATCTGTCGACTAGCCGCGAGCGCCGGTGACCGTACGCCGATCTGGCGCGGGTACGCTCGCCGGCATGAGGCGGTTGGCGAGCCCGGGATGGCTGGTTCGGCACGCCATCGTGGTTGTGCTCGTCGCCGCGTTCCTCGGACTTGGCTGGTGGCAGCTGGGCCGTGCGGAAGATGGCAACCCGCTGAGCCTCGGCTACACGATCGAGTGGCCGTTCTTCGCCGCGTTCGTGATCTTCATGTGGATTCGCGAGATGCGGCTCGCGCTGCGCGCCGACGACGATCGGTCGACCCAGTCCGCACCGCAGCCGACCGTCGACACAGCAACCCTCGACACCGCAACCCTCGACCCTCCAACCGTCGACACCGCGACGGTCTACACCGCGGACGGCGTCACGACGTTCGATGTGGGCGCGGCGCTCGCGCGCCGCGCCGGCGACCAGCGTGCCGGCGTCGGCATCGACACGGATTCCGACTACAACCACTATCTGGCATGGCTTGCCGCAAACCCCGGCGCCCGGCCGCGCGACTACCCGGCTCGGGCCGCGCAGGCCAGCACCAAACAGGCCGGCACCGAGCAGGCCAGCACCGAGCAGGGCAGCACCGAGATATCCGGCACCAAGAAGTCCGGCACCAAGAAGACGGAGAACGTTCATGGCTGAACCGGCGACCACCGCGGTGGGCGACGCGATCGGACCGACCACCGCGCGTGCGGTGCCGCCCCGCCTTCGCGGCGCGCTACTGCGCTATCGCGCGCTCGCCTACATCGTCGGCACCGGCCTCGTCATCCTGACGTTCGTCGGCATCCCGATGCAGATCTGGGGACACAACGACGTGGTGGCGACGTACGTCGGCATCGCGCATGGATACCTCTACATCGTGTACGTGCTGCTCGTGTTCGACCTCGCCCGCCGCGCCCGCTGGTCGCTGCGGCGCACGGCGGGCGTCGTGCTCGCCGGCACCATTCCGCTGGCCGGCTTCTTCACCGAGCGCTGGGTCACCCACCGCACGCTCGACGAGCAGTAGCGCAACGCCGACCGGCACGTCTGCGTGGCCGACCGCGCTACTTCTGCGTGCCCGGCCGGAGCGCGATCGCCCGCAGGAAAATGTCGCCGATCTTGGACGGGTCGGCGGTGACGAACGTACCGCCGCCGGTCGCATCCGTGATCTTGCGCAGTTCGGCCTCGCTCACGCCGGTGCCGATGCCGATCGCGATCACCTCGACCGGCTTGGCCGGATTCTTGATCGCCTTCAGCTGCTTGAGTAGCGAGTCGAGGGTGATGCCGGACGGGTCGTCGTTCTCGCCGTCGGTCATGATCACCACGGAGTTGACGCGGCGCGGATCCCAGCCCTGCTGCACCGCCTTATATGCGGCCAGCACCGTGTCGTAGAGCCCGGTGTCGCCGTTGGGCACCGGCTCGATCTGCGACAGCGCGGCGAGCATCCCCGACCGCCCGGTGGACAGCGGCGCAATCGGCGCCAGCTTGCGATAGTCAGTGCTGCCACGCAGGTTCGTCGCGAACGTCCAGAGGCCGATGGTCCACTGGTCGTCGAAGAGCGCGAGGCCGGCCTTGGCGGCCGCCACGGTCACCTGTTCCCGCGTCGCTCCCCCGGCGGTCGGCACCTTCGTGGCCATCGAACCCGACACGTCAATGACGGCCAGCATGCGGCCGGCCACGGTCACCGCCGACCACGTGGACAGCGCCTGATCGACGGTGGCGCCCGGCACTGGCGTCACTGGCCCGAACGGACCGGTCGGCATGCCCGCGATCTTCGGCATATGCGCGCCGAATGTGCCGTCGGCCGCCCGCAGATCGCTCGCGGCGAGGGTGGCACGCCAGGAACTGCCGGACATCAGCGCTCCGAACTCGGCGGCGGCGTCCGCCTTCTCCGCCGAGATGCCGGGCAGTTGCGTGTACGGGTAGTCGAGCGCGGGTGGCGCCGGATCGAGGTACACGCCGACAAGTGGTACCGGCGGCTTGGCCGCATCGTAGGCAAGCACGCTCTGCTCGGGTACCGGCGCGAGCGACAGGCTCCGCGCGATCGACGTCGGGTCTGCCGCCCGGGGGAACCGTCCCATCAGATCGTCGCGCAGTTCGCTCGCGCCAGTGGCGAACGCGCGCATCGCGGCGATCGTCGTGGTCTGCGCGCTCGACGCGTCGCTTGCGCCGGCGGTGCTCTGCGCAGCCCCACCGACGGCCAACAACGCGGCCAAGCCGGACGCGTCCACGTTCGGATCGACGAGCCCGGGTCGCAACTGGCCGGCGGACAGCGCGGCGAGGACCGTCTTCCAGGTTGGCGTCGCGGCGCCGAGAGACGCGGCGACCGGCTGTGGCAACGCGACCACGACCGGGCTGGTGGCCACCGACACGCCGTTCATGGCGATCTCCGGCGAGGCCTCCTTGAGACGAGCCAGCCACGTCGACGAATCGGGGATCCACACGTCGGCGATCGCGGTGTCACCGTTCGCCTCGCCGAGACCGGCGACCGAGACCTTCGCCGCGCCCGCGATCGCCGCCGCTTCGCTCGCCGGGGCAACGGCGCTGACCGTGATGCGGACGCATGACCCGTCCACCGCCGTGCGGTTGGCGTTCCAGGTGCCGGCCAGCCGGGACACGGCCGGCGCGATCTCCGGCGCCGCCGCCACGGTCAGGGTCACGCCGATCGGACACGCCGCCGCCTGCTCGTGGCGCACCGACCGGTAGCCGTACCAACCGCCGACGGCAGCGCCCGCCACCAGCACCACGACCAGCAACGTCACGAAAAAGCGGGCGCCCGCGGACAAGCCGGGCCGACGATGTTGTCCCTTCACGGCTCCCCATAGTCAAGGAACGGACGCGCCGCGACCACCTCCGAGACGAGATAGTTAAACATTCATCACTATCAAAGTGAATGTCCGATTTAGAGGCTGTTTACTGGCTTATCAGGATCTGATGCCAAATTTGACGGCCGCTAAGGCGAGATCGCTAAGGTCACTTGGTGCGGTTTGGTGGGGTACGACTGATCGCGCTCGTCATCGCGTTCGTTGGCGGCGTGAACCTTCTCACATCGGTACGGCCACACGCGAGGCTCGTGCAACTGGCCGCCCCGATCGACGGTGGCGTGCCCGGACGCGCACCGGCGGTGGTCGCCGGCGTGTTGCTGCTTGCCACCGCGCGCGGGCTCGCGACCAGACGGTACGCGGCGTGGCTCGGCGGCGTCGGGATGCTGGCCGTTGCCACGGTGGTCGCCATGGCACATCGAGCCCCCGCGGTCGTGATGACCGCGTGCGGACTGGTGGCACTGGTCGCGCTCCGGCACGAGTTCGTGACCCGACCCGATCCCGTGCGCCTGCGTCTGGCCGGGCACATCGCGCTGGTCGCCCTCGGGGCGGCACTGGTCGGCGGCGGCTACGACCTGGTCAGCAATCGCCATGACGCGGCCGGCGCGGGGCGGGCGGTGATCGTCGACCTGTCCACCGGAACGCCGGCCACCTGGCGCGGCGCGATCATGACGGCGGTGATCGCTGGTGCCGCGGTGATCGCGGTGCTGGTGGCGTTCCTGCCGTCAGCGTCTCCCCCGCCGGCAACCGTCGCCGACCGGGCCGCGGTGCGATTCCTCGCCGCCCACGCCGACGCCGACAGCCTCGCGCCGTTCGCCGGCCGGTCGGACAAGAGCTACGTGTTCAGCCCCGACCGGCGGGCCGCGATCGGCTACCGCGTGCTGTTCGGCACGGCGCTCGTCGGCGGCGACCCGGTCGGCGAGCCGGCCAGCATGCTGGACGCGATGCAGACGTACCTCGACACCTGTACGCGGCACGGCTGGCGCCCCGCGGTGCTCGGCGCGAGTGACGAGATGCGACCACAGTGGCGCCAGCTCGGCCTGCGCGGCTTGCACGTCGGCGACGAGGCGGTGCTCGACGTGACCACGTTCAGCCTCGCGTCGCGGCGCATGCGCAACGTACGGCAGGCGGTCAGCCGTACCCGCAACGCCGGCGTCACAGTGGACATCGCACCGTTGACCGACGAGCACGGGCGACGCCTGCGGCCGGTGCTCGAGCAATGGCTCGGCGGTGCGCACGAACGTGGCTTCGCGATGAACCTCGACGCCGTATTGACGCCGCGGCCGGACTGTCTGGTCGCGACCGCGTACGCGCCGGGCGGCGAGCCGGTCGCGTTCGCGAGGTTCGCGATCTGCGCGGGCGGCTCGATCTACACGCTGGACATCGCGCCGCGCGGCATCCTCGCGCCGAACGGCGTCGCCGAGCGGCTCATCGTCGACGTTGTCGAGCACGCCCGCGAACACGGCGCGCGCGAGGTATCGCTGAACTTCGCCGCGCTCCGCTGGATCTTCGACGCGCCGGGCATCCGCGCCCGCACCGGCGCACTCCTGCTGCACGGCCTGGACCGCTGGATCGAGATCGCGTCGCTGAACCGATTCTGCGAGAAGTTCCAGCCACGATGGCGCCCGCGGAGCCTGCTGACCCCGTCATGGGTACAGGTCGGCTGGGTGGTCGCCGCAGCGCTGCGCGCCGAGTTCGGCGTACCGAAGCAGCGCGTGGCGCCGGACCTCGGCGACGGCGTACTCGTGCCGGGTGTCCCGCTCGCTGGCGACGGCGCGTTGCTGTCCGCCGCCTCGCTGCCGGCCGTGACGCTCAGCGCCGCGGGTACGCCGCCCGAGCAGCTCCTAGCCGAAACGGCGCCGCCGACGACCTTGCCGGAATAGCGGCTAGCCGCGCGGTCCGCCCGCGACGTAGATCGTCTGTCCGGATACGAACGATGCGTCGTCGCTGGCCAGGAACGCGATGACGTTTGCGATGTCGACCGGACGACCCACCCGGCGCACCGGGATCTCCGCGGCGGCGCGCTGTTGGAACTGTTCGAAGTCGACGCCAACGCGGGCGGCCGTCGCCGCCGTCATGTCGGTGACGATGAAACCGGGCGCGACCGCGTTCACCGTCACGCCGAACTGCCCCAGCTCGATCGCGAGCGTCCGCGTGAAGCCCTGCATGCCGGCCTTCGCGGCGGCGTAGTTCGCTTGTCCGCGGTTGCCCAAGGCAGAGGTGCTCGACAGGTTGACGATGCGGCCCCACTTGGCGGCCGTCATGTGAAACTGCGCCGCGCGGCTCATCAGGAACGCGCCGCGCAGGTGGACGCCGAGCACCGTGTCCCAGTCGTCGTCGGTCATCTTGAAGAGCAGGTTGTCGCGCAGCACGCCGGCGTTGTTCACGAGCACGGTCGGGCCGCCCAGGTCGGTCGCGACGCGATCGACCGCGGTGGCAACCGCCTTCGGGTCCGACACGTCCGCGCCGACCGCGATCGCGCGCCCGCCGGCAGCGACGATCTCGGCGACCGTCGCGCCGCACGCCGACTCGTCCAGGTCCACGACCGCGACCGCGTGACCGTCGGCCGCGAGCCGGATCGCCGTCGCGGCGCCGATGCCCCGGGCGGCGCCGGTCACGATCGCCACCCGCTGTTGCGCGTCCGCCATCAGTACTCCCCGCCTCTACCGTCAGGTAACAACTCCCGGCACATTACCGTGCGCGGTGGAGCGCACCGTACTGCCGGCAGCCCTACTGTTGCGGCGCCCCCGGCCACCGGCGGACTACGTCGTCGGTGCGGCGTCCGTACCCGCCGCGTCGGTGGCGCCCCGCGGCGCGGGCGCGACGGTGGCGCGATTCGCGGCGGCCAGCAGATCGCGGATCTCCGCGAGCAGCACGGCCTCGTCGGTCGGCGGCGCCGGCGTCTCGCCGGTCGGCTTGCCGCGGCGGCGCAGGTCGTTGAGCTTGTTCATGGGTACCACGACGGCGAAGTAGAGCACGGCGGCGATCAACAAGAAGTTGATCACTGCGTTGACGAAGTCTGCCCAAAAGAACGTCTGGTGGTGGATGCGGAACGAGCCGGACAGTGTGTTGCCGCCGCCAGCGAGATTGATCAGCGGCTTGATGAAGTCGCCGGTGAACTTTTCCACCAAGCCGTTGAACGCGACACCGATGACCACACCGATGGCGAGGTCGACGATGTTGCCGCGCAGGATGAAGTCGCGAAAGCCGGCGTTGACGCGCAGGAAAGAGTCGCGAAAGCCTCTAAGCACAAGGTCTCCTCGGTTCCGCGCGGCGACCCGTCACGGACTGCCGCCAATCGCGGCGACCGACTCGGCCTTGGACGCGGGGTTGATCGCGGTCAGGGGGACTACCTGCAGGTACATTAGCCGCCGCATCGCCAGCGCGCTCGGGTCAAGTTACGCGCTGACCGGTGCCGGATCGAAATCGCCGCTGAACACCGCCCACTGCGCCGCGTAGAGGCCGCCGTTGGCGAGCAATTCGGCGTGCGTACCCGTCTCGACGACCCGTCCTCCGTCCAGCACCGCGATCCGGTCGGCGCGGGCCGCCGTGGTCAGCCGGTGCGCGACGACCAGCGTGGTACGGCGTACGGCAAGCTGGTCCGACGCGCGGACCACGGCGGCCTCGCTCGCAAGGTCGAGCGCGGCGGTCGCCTCGTCCATGATCAGTACGTCCGGGTCGACGAGTTGCGCGCGAGCGAGCGCGAGCAGCTGCCGTTGGCCGGCGGACAGGTTCCGGCCGCGACCGGTGATCTCGTGGTAGTAGCCGCCGTCCAGCCGCGCGATCATGTCGTGCGCGCCGACCGCACGGGCGGCCGCCTCGACATCGGCGTTCGACGCGCTCGGCCGGCCATACGCGATCGTGTCGCGTACGGTGCCCGGGAACAGGTAGGGCTCCTGTGGCACGACGCCGAGCCGGTGCCGGTACGACGGCGTGTCGTACGCCCGTACGTCCACGTCGTCGACCAGCAGCGCACCGGTGGTCACGTCGTAGAGACGCGACACCAGCTTGACCACCGTCGACTTGCCGGCACCGGTCTGGCCGACCAGCGCGACCGTCTCCCCCGGCCGGACATGCAACGTGATGCCGCGCAACGCCTCGTCGGCGTCCGGGCTGTACCGGAAGTGCACGTCGTCGAAGCGGATGTCGCCGCGCAGGTGAGCACCGGCCGGCACGTAGACCGGGTCCGCGGGCGGCGGCGTGGAGGTCGGCGTGCGCAGCAGGTCCCGGATCCGGTGCAGGCCAACCATCGCCTGTTGGTAGCCGTCGAACACCTGGGACAGCTGCTGGATCGGGGCGAAGAACATGTCGATGTAGAGCAGGTAGGCGATCAGCGCGCCGGCGGTCAGCGATCCGTTGTCGATGAGCGACGCACCGACCACGAGCACCACCGCGGACGCGATGTCCGAGAGCAGTTGCACGAACGGGAAGTACGTGGCGATGTACTGCTGCGCCCGCATCCGGATGACGCGGTACGCATCGCTGCGGCCGGCGAACCGCTTCGCGTTGTGCCGCTCCCGGCGGTAGGCCTGTGCCACGCGCATGCCGGCGACGTTCTCTTGCAGGTCCGCGTTGACGATGCTGACCTTCTCGCGCGCTTCGGTGTAGGCACGCTCCGACTTTGTGCGGAAGATCAGCGTCGCCACGATCATCAGCGGCAGCACTGCGACGATGACAAGGCCGAGCTGAAGGTTCAGGTAGAGCAGCGCGACCAGAATGCCCACGAACGTGAGAAGGCTGACCGCGGTCGTGGTGAGGCCGGTCTGCAGGAACGTAGAGAACGCGTCCACGTCAGTGGTCATGCGCGTCATGATGCGGCCGGACATCTCACGCTCGTAGTAGTCGAGTCCGAGCCGCTGCAGGTGAGCAAACGTCTTGACGCGCAGCGTGTAGAGGAACCGCTCACCCGTGCGCATAGTCACGCGCGTCTGCGCCCAGTTGACCGCCCAGTCCGCGATGACCACCGCGAGAGCGATGACAGACACGATCCAGATCACGTGCACCGCGTGCTGGGTCACGCCCTCGTTCACACCGGTACGGATGAGCAACGGCACCGCGAGCGTCGCGACCGCGTCGAGCGCGACGAGCAGGAACGCGATCGCGAGCGGCCGCAGCAGGGGCCGCAAGAGGCGGCGCAACGTGAAGTGCGGATCCGCGGCTCGTGCGGCGCGCTCGTCGACGTTGGGCAGGTCGGTCGCGGGCGGCAGCTTCGCTACCGCCGCCAACAGCTCGGGGGTCGGCGGCATGCTCGCCAGCGCGGCCGTCATCGGGCCGCCACTTGCGGTGACACGCCGCCCGCCGACCGCACCGCCGCGGCCGCCAGCGGCGAATCTCGCGACCGCTGCGGTCGCGACGGGCGCGCCGTCCACCCGAGTTTCCTGGTACGCCGGCAACTTCGACTCGTCCCACAGTGCCGGCGTGATGCCGTCCACGACCGTGCCGGATTCGGGTGCGCTGACTTCCAGCTCGCCAGCGTCGATGCCCTCGGCGTCGTCGCCGGGACCGGCGAGCAGCAGCCGGTAGAGCGGGCAGCGCTCGGTCAGCTCCGCGGTGGTACCCACATCGACGAGCCGGCCGTCGTCCAGCACCGCCACCCGGTCGGCCAGCTCGAGCGTGGAACGCCGATGTGCGATGAGGAGCGTGGTCCGCGTCGCCATCACGCGGTGCAACGTCGCGTGGATCTCCGCCTCGATGCGTGCGTCGACCGCCGAGGTCGCGTCGTCGAGCAGCAGCAGCCGTGGGTCGGTGATCAGGGCGCGGGCGAGCGCAACCCGTTGGCGCTGTCCGCCAGACAAGGTCAGTCCCTGCTCGCCGATCACCGTGTCGTAGCCGTCCGGCAGCGCCGCGATGAACTCGTGCGCCTCGGCCTGTTTCGCAGCCGCGACGACCTGCTCGTCGGTGGCGTCCGGGCGGCCGTACGCGATGTTTGCCCGTACCGACTCGGAGAACAGGAAGCTGTCCTCCATCACAAGGCCGATCGCTTCACGCAACGAGGCCATGGTCAGTTCGCGTACGTCATGGCCGCCGATGCGCACCGCGCCGCCCTGTACGTCGTAGAACCGCGGCAGCAGCATCGAGATGGTCGACTTGCCGGATCCGGACGTGCCGACCAGCGCGACCGTCTCGCCTTGGCGCACACGCAGAGAGAGACCGTTCAACACCGGCCGCGACGCGACATATCCGAACGTCACGTTGTCGAGCTCGACCTCGGGCGTCGCGTCGTGGCCAAGCACCGTGGCATCCGGCCGCTCGGTGACCACCGGCCGCGAATCGATCACCTCGTACACCCGGATCACACTGGCGCGCGCCTGTTGGCCGATGGTGAGCAGCGTCGACAAGGTGCGTACCGGACCGACCAGCTGGGCGAGATACGTGGAGAACGCGAGGAACGTGCCGAGCGTGATGCTGCCCTGCACGGCGAGATACCCGCCGAGCGCGAGCACGCCGACCTGTCCCAGCGCCGGAATGGCCTGTAGCGCCGGGTTGTAGAGCGCGGTCAGCTTCGCGGCCCGGAGCCGCGAGCCGAACAGCCGTTTCGCGACCGCGTCGAGCTTGCCGAGTTCCTGCTCCTCCTGGCCGAAGCCCTTGACGATGCGTACCCCGGTCACCGAGTCGTCGACCACGGCGGCGACGGCGGCGGCCTGTTGCTGCGCATCCCAGGTCGCCGGAAATAGCCGCCGTCGAGCCAGCGTCGAGATCCACAACAGTCCGGGACCGACCGCCAGCGCGACGACCGTCAGCAACGGCGACAGCACCGCCATCACGACCAGCGACAGGATGAACAGCAGCAGGTTGCCGACCATGATCGGCATCATCGACAGCAGGCCCTGCACCATCTGGATGTCGCTGGTCGCACGACCGATGATCTGGCCGGTCTGCAGCTCGTCCTGACGCGTGCCGTCCAGTCGCGACAGCGCACCGAACATGTCCTGCCGGAGATCGTGCTGTACGTCGAGGGCGACCTTGCCGCCCATGTAGCGGCGTACGAACGCGGCGCCGTACGACACCAGCGCGGCGACGATGAGCACCGCGGCGAGCGGGAGCAACGGGCGTTTGTGCGACAGGATCGAGTCGTCGACGATGGTGCGTTGAACCAGCGGCACAAGAGCCGTGATCGTCATACCGACGATCGAGGCACCGAACGCGAAGATGACGTGACTGCGGTAACGCCAGCAGGCCGCGATGAGACGGCGTAGCCAGCCGCGGGACTCCGGATCGGCCGATGCCGGCTGTCGCGTCATGCGGTCGCCGCCACGGATTCGTCCGCCGGCGTGGTCGCCGCATCCTCGGCCGGCGTCGCGACCTTCTGGCGCAACCGTTCGTCGAGCACGTCGCCGACGGCCAGCAGATCGGCGACGATCCGATCGCCGACCCCGGTCTCGTCGAGGATCGGTGACAGCCTCTCGAGGTACGCGTCGTCGGCCCGCCGAAGCGCCTCGCGCCCCGCGTCGGTCACGTGTAGGCGGACCACCCGTCGGTCGCCGGGATCGCTCTCCCGGGCCGCGTACCCCGCCGCGACCAACCCGTCGGCGATCGCGGTGAGCGTCGGACGGCGGACAGCCAGCCGCTCCGCGAGCCGTGCGGACCGTACGCCGCCGTGGCTGATCACCGCCAGTACCCGGTATTGCGGCAGGGTGAGACCGGAATCGACGGCCTCGAGCACGCGACTCAGCCTGGCCAGCACGCGGAGCGCACTCACGCGATCATGAACGTCCGTCACAGTTCGCAACTCTAATACTTAGAGTGCCTAACCAACCAATCGGTTTGCCGATCGCTGGCCGCGGGTAGATCACCAGCGACCGAAAGGAAGTGGCACATGGGCATCCTGTTGCTTGTCCTGCTGCTGGCGCTGCTGCTTGGTGGCCTGGGTTTCGCGATTCACGTGCTCTGGTGGATCGCACTGATCGTGTTGATCGTCTGGATCGTCGGGTTCTTCGCCCGAGGCACCGGCGCCGGCGGCGCTCGCGGCCGTTGGTATCGCTGGTAGCGACGCGACAAGGGCCGCCCGGAGCGGTCCGCGAAAGCGGGAGGCCCGCACCGATGCGAGGCCGGCCACGTTGTGGCCGGCCTCCGTCGTGTCCGGCGCAGTGTCGACGACCACCGCGACGGCGCGGCGTGCGAGCCTCTAAGACATGACGACGGCGCTCCCCATCCGTGGCAACCTCGCGATTCCGCGAACTGAACTGCGATGGCGTTTCTCGCGGTCGGGCGGTCCGGGCGGCCAGGGCGTCAACACCGCCGACTCGCGGGTGGAGTTGCTGTGGGACCTCGCCAATACCGATGCGCTACCTGAGCCGCTGAAGTCTCGGGCGTTGGAGCGCCTTGGACAACGGCTGGTGGACGGCGTGCTGTCGGTCGTCGTCACCGAGGAGCGCGCGCAGTTGCGCAATCGGCAGATCGCGGAAACGCGGCTAGCTCGCCTCGTCGCCGATGCGATCGCGCCGCCGCCACCGGCACGGCACGCGACCAGGCCGAGCCGCGCATCCGTCGAGCGCCGGCTGGAGTCGAAGCGGCGTACCAGCCAGATCAAGCGGTCCCGCCGGCCACCGACCGACTAGCGAGCCCCGCATTGGTCGCGTGGCGGTGTCGCGTGCGACTCCGAGAGAAGTTATCCGCGCCAAATCCCTTATGCGTCAACAGAATCGTAACCTTACGACCGTTGCTAACATCGGCTTCGTACACTAGTATTAACTTATGAGTGTCGATGGTCGCGAAGACCCCTGCTCGATCGACGCTCTCACTGACACGCTTTGCGACCGCGCACGGGTGGCCGCGATCGCGGACGCCGCGCTGCTCGAGGCGGTGGTCGCGGTGGCAGACCGCGACCCAGCCGGGTTCGATGCAGATCTCGTGGCCTTCTCTTTGAAGTGGACGCACGCCGCTGCTCGGTCACAGGTGGAGTTTGGCCGCTACTTGCAACGTGTCATCAAGCCTGTCTGGTCGGCGTTGTGCGTCGGCGCGATAGACGTCGCTCGCGCCCGTGTCTTCCACGACATGCTCAGCGCAGTCGACGATCAGGTGGCATTTGACATCGCTCTCGACCTTGTTGACCGCGCCGGGCAGTGGACGGTCACCCAGCTTCGCGATCGCCTCCG
>Ga0126377_10001146_pt1 | contig 17060 bp, 10 predicted proteins | sample PanSoiMetPlot_22_FD_92647 | JGI IMG/M metagenome (GOLD analysis project Ga0126377, IMG submission 92647) | Tropical forest soil microbial communities from Panama - MetaG Plot_22 | ecosystem: Environmental > Terrestrial > Soil > Tropical forest > Bulk soil | place: Panama | collected 2016-02-17 | reverse complement strand
CAGGAAGTGATGTGAAAAAAAGTCGCCGAGGTTGTCGTATTTCAGATTCATTTTCCGCCTTACCCAATGAAAACAGTTGTAGAGGGGAAATGCCCATGAAATCAGCCGCAATCACGGGCCGTCTCGGCAGGCTCCTGCCGGAATGGCGGGCGCGTTCGCGCTGGCGCAATGGCGCAGTGAACGCATGCAATTCAATGAGGAGTAGATCAACATGAACGAACACCGCTACACAACCAGGATCTCTTGCGCGCTGGCCGCGATCGTCTTCGGCTTGCTGCCCGGTCGCGGCGAAGCCGCCTCAGCGCAGCAACCGGAGGTGAGGGGCGCCGCGACCGATTCAGTGATCGCGAACTCGAGCCCTGGCACGGTCGAGGCATTTGCCGTCAACCTGAAGTTCGCGCCTGCGACGGCGCCCGTTGTCGCTGAGCCCGTAGAGGGGCCGGGAGACAGCGCCAAGGCGATAGTGAAACAGAGCTTTGCATTGACCGCGAACGCGCTCAGCCCGTTCGCGGTTACCCTCGCCTGGGATGCAGTGGCCAACGCTACCGGCTACACCGTGCTCCGTGACGGCGTCGCGATTGCGCAACTCGCGGGCTCGGTGCGCAACTACCAGGACGAATCGCTCACACCGGGAAGCCGCCGCAGGTACCAGGTGCAGGCGACGCTCGCGCGGCCTCAGCTAAAGATATACCAGCCCACGGCGCCGGAGATCCCGAGCACGTCCGTGGTAGAGGTCGAGACTCCCGCCGTGCTGCCCCCTAGCGGAATCGTCGCGAAGGTGGTGGGCCCGAGTTCGATAGAAGTCTCATGGCGCCTGCGCCCTGGGGCGGCGGGCTATGCGCTGCTGAAGGACGGGACCTCCATCTCGATCGGACCTCAGCCGCAGCCCGGTGTGTATGCGCTGAACAACATCGCGCCCGGCGCGTCGAGATACGCCCTGCGCACGATCTACCGAAAGCCGGACGGCAGCGAGGTCTTGAGTGAGCCGAGTTCTACGGTGAGCTTGCGGACCGGGCCCTTCCACGTGCTCGCAATCGGCGACTCGATCATGTGGGGACAGGGATTGCGCGATGAATCCAAGTTCAAGACAAAGGTCGGGCAATGGATCGCCGCCCAGCTCGGTCGCCAGGTCGACGTTACGCTGCTCGCGCGCTCGGGCGCCGAGCTTACGCCGGCAGCGCAGGCGCAGGGCCAGAACGCGCCTGCGTACTTCGCGCATGGTGAGGTACCCGACTCTCGTCCTTCCATCCGCGATCAGGGATTGACGCTTGGACCGCAGCGTGTCCCGTCGCCTCGTGACGTCGACCTGATACTCGTCGACGGCTGCATAAACGACGTGAGCATACGGACATTACTGGATCCGCGCATTGAGGCCAGTCAGGTTTATGCGAGAACCGTAGGCGCCTGCGGAACGCCGATGCTTTCGCTTCTGCTCGAGCTCGCGAGGACGTACGAGAACAGCAAGATCATTGTGACGGGGTACTACCCGATCGTTTCGGCCTACTCCGATCTGACGGCGCTCACGGCGCTGGCAACGCACACCGGCGCGCTCGCGGGCTCGCTCAGTCCTGCCGCCGCCGCTCTGGTCGGCATTCCGATCGACCCGGTTACCGCTGCGATCATCGGCGCAGTTGCTGGAGCCATTGCTTCGGATCAGTACAAGCGGCACTGCATCGCGAATTCGGACACCTTCGCCATTATATCCACCAACGAGCTGCTGACCGCGGCGGTCCGGGCTAACAATACGTACCCCGGCAATCGCATCGAGTTCGTCCCGGCGCCATTTGGACCCACGAACGCGTACGCAGCGGGGCCCAACACATTCCTCTGGATCGTGCCGATCGCGCCCATCGTGCAGGACGAAGTGTATGCGGAGCGATTCGAGGCCTGCCGCGTAGTGCCAGCCGGCGTGGGCAACGTGCTGTGCGTTGAGGCTTCGATGGGCCATCCCAACGTCCGTGGCGCGCAGGCCTACGCCGATGCGATCACGGGGCGGCTCGGCAAGTTCCTGCCGGAATGGCGGGCGCGCTTCGCGCCGGTGCAGATGGCGCAGTAAACACATGAAATTAGATGAGGAGGAAATCAACATGAACGAACAACGCTACCCGACAAAGAGCGTTTGCGCGCTGGCCGCGATCGTCTTCGGCTTGCTGCTTGGTCGCGGCGACGCCGCCCCGGCGCAGCAACCGGAGGTGAAGATCGCCGCGACCGATTCAGCGGTTGCGAATCATCCGACTGCGACGGTCTCGCTGCCCGCGCCGTACAAAGTCGTAGGCGGCGGCGCGCGAGCCAACTGGAGCCGCGATGGCAGCTTGCTCACGCAGAGCCAGCCCGGCGGGGCAGTCCCGAACTCCTGGATGGTGAGCTCGAAGGATCATTTCGCAGCCGAGCCTGTTAGCATCACGGCCTTCGCGATCGGCCTCGCCGATCCGGCCGACGAGTGGGAAGTCATCGTGCGCGAGTCGCGCTCGCCAGTCGCTGCGAAGCCGGTAGCCACCGCATCACTGCCGCCCGGATACGCGATGACGGGCGGAGGCTGTCTGGACGATTGGCGTACGTCGCCGAGCGTGGCCGGGAATCTGCTGACCGGCTCTTTCCCCTCGTCGGCGAGCTCCTGGGAATGCCGTGGTCAGGAGCACGGCGCCGCGAGTCCGGCTTCGATTGTTGCCTATGTGATCGGCATTCGGCCAAAGAAGCCGGGCATGCCACTGCCTGAGGTTCAGATCACCAGCGCCACCTCCGAAGTGGGCGCGCACGTGACGGCTATTGCGCCGGCCGTGCCGGGCTTCGTCGTCACTGGCGGCGGAGCAGTCACTGGGGGAGGCCCGCTTACACTCAGCAGACCGACGGCAGAAATACTCCGACCGCGAGATCCTGCCCCGCCGCCGGATCAAGGGCAACTGCTCACTGCGACGTTTCCTGAAGTCGCAGCCGGCTCTATCGTCGCGAGCGGCTGGCGCGCCGTGGCCAAGGATCACATGTACGCGAGTCCGGGGACGGTCAAGGCCTACGCGGTAAATCTGCGCTTCGAGCAGCAGCCAGCGGCCACGCCCGCGCTCCATGGCTGGGTCGACTTGCACACACACCCGATGATCCACCTAGCGTTCGGAGGCAAGCTGGTTCATGGCGGCGTGGATGAGCAGTCGAGACTGCCCACGAACGTCCAGTGCGCCGATTGGCTGCCAGCCGGAACCGCAGCGAACGCGCTCAGCGACGATCGGCCCTCGCATGGCGGCTGGGATGCCTTCAGTTTCAAGTGCGGCGACGAGATCCGCAAAGAGATCATCGGCGCGTTGCAAGCGGAGAACGGCGCCCTAGTTACCGCCGGCGGGCGCAGGCCACCCGCGCTTGGCTGGCCGAACTTCGAGCAATGGCCAGCGTGGAACGACATCACGCACCAGAAGATGTGGTGGGAGTGGATCAAGCGTGCGCGCGACGGGGGCCAGCGCGTAATGGTTGCGCTCGCGACGAACAACCGCACGCTCGGCGACGCCGTGAACGGCCACCCGCCGACGGACGACAAGTCCTCCGCGAACCTGCAATTAGGCGCGATAAAGGAATTCGTCGCGAGGCACTCGGATTTCATGGAAGTGGCGCTCACCCCGACACGTCTGAAGGAGATCGTGCAGGCCAACAAGATCGCTGTGGTGCTGGGCGTGGAGCTCGACAACCTGGGGGCTCTCAACCAGTACGCGCCGACGACGCCAGAGCCGACGATGCAGGCCCTGGCCCGTACGGAAATCCAGGCCCTATACGATCAGGGCGTGCGCTATGTCCTGCCAATCCACCTCGTCAACAACCGATTCGGTGGAGCCGCGATCTATCAGCCCACATATAGCCTGGCCAATCTAAGGGAAACGGGCGACTACTTCCAGATGGAGTGCTCGATCAGAGGCGACGACATCACCTTCGAACATCCCGCGCAGCTCAGCACCCTGGTGGTCGTCGCCTCGCTTGTCAAACTCGGCCTGTATCGTCCGTTCACTCCGCCGCCGCAGTGCCCGGGTCCTGGAATTGCGGAGGGTCCCGGCCACCGCAACGGCCTCGGACTCCTGCCGCTGGGTCGGTTCGCGATCACCGAGATGATGAAGAAGGGAATGATCATCGACATCGATCACATGTCGGACAAGGCCGTCGAGCAGGTACTCACACTCGCCGACGGAATCGATGCGCCGCGAGGCTACCCGATCAACTCCGGCCACTCAGGCATCCGCGGTGTGTTCGGAAACGCGGCGGAAACCAGCCGCTCGAGGTCCCAGCTCCAACGCATCGCCAGGCTCCACGGCATGTTCGGCCTCGGCAGCGATGGCACGGACGCCTTAACCTGGTCGCGACAGTATCAGCAAGCGATGCGCGCCATGGGTTTCAGGAATGACGACCCGGCCCTCCGTGCGGCCTACCAGAGCGGCGCCATCGCGCTCGGCACCGATCTCAATGGTCTGGTCAAGGGCCCGAAGCCTCCTGGTACGCGCACTCCCGAATACGACAGAGCGACGTTCCCACCGAATTCGTTACCACCGAGCCGGCTCGGGAACAAACAGTGGGACTATATCTCGGATGGTGTCGCGCATTACGGGTTGCTGCCGGAGTTCATCCGCGACGTGAGCGCAACGCCACGCGCCGCGATCGCCGTCAACACGGCAGGACAGCCGTATAACGCCACGGGTGCGGAGCTCGTAGACCAACACCTGCTACTAGGCGCCGAGTACTTCTACCGCATGTGGGAGCGTTGCGAGGCGCAGAAAGGAAAGGTGCCGTGAATGCGGTCAGTTTCAATTGTCTGCTGTGAGGCAATAACTGCCGCTCTCGTAATGAGAGTGGCGCAAAGATAAAGGATGAGACTATGTTATTTGTCGGCTGTAGTAATTGTCGCACAATCGTGCCCTTATGGTGTGCGGGTCAGTTCCCGCCGCATGCGCCGCTCCCGGCAATGGCGGTCCCGCAAGGGTTTTACTGCGGCATGTGTGGACCGCTTTCCCCGGTCTTTACGTGCACGGTCTGTTGGACGAGGCAGATGCTGTTTCTCCAGGGATCCGCGTTCACTCCATCGAGCGTATATCCGGGGTCGAATCACAGTGTCGCGCCGGTAGTTCAGGCGCGACCGGGAGCATCGCAGGATTTTATCCTGAGCTTGATCAAACAGTTTGTTTCGAGCTTTGCGGGGCAAGCCGGGAATAAATTCGCAACAATGGCCTTCGATCAATGGATGGATGGAGGGGATCAGTCATGGTCGCAAGGAGGGGATCCGTCATGGCCACAAGGAGGGGATCCGTCATGGTGAAACATATGCAATTGGGATTGGAAGAAGAGATTTCTTCGGAAGCTCTGGCGCCTCTTCTCGCGAAATATGCTCCGGAGGCGACGCCCGACTGTGTGGCGGAGCTTGCGGCCTTACTGGAGCCATTCCTGCGATCCATGCCACAAGCTCTTTCAGTCGCCGTACAAATGACGAAGAGCCGCGGGTGTGGCCGGGCCGTGTCTTTCGCCACCGGGCAGACACTCATCTATGTCCTTGATGAAGACGACCTGTTGCCGGAGCAGGACTTCGGAATAATCGGGCTTTTGGATGACGCCTATCTGGCGCATATCTATGCGGGAAGGCTAAGTCGGATGTATCAGGAGGCGCCTATTTCCGGAGTGGGTTATCAACCGCCTGACGAGCGAACTCTCAATGTCGTGCGCTCGCTGTTGCCGGCTGGCGTCGCAAGCGCGCTGGAGCGCACTGTCGATAACCTTCTCCTCGCAGCGAACTCGTTGTTTGGCGGGGGCGCAGGCGCCGAAGAGCATCCCCCGGAGTCCGCTCCGAGCTTGCATGTAAGCGAGGCGATACGGGCAATGCGCGCAGCAGGTATCTAGGGTGGCCAGCGTCATTTCGGCGCACCCGCCGCCCAGTTGATCACCACCGTCAGCGGCGCGTTCGGCTCCGTCTCCACTATCGCGTTGATCAGAAAACGCTGCCCGTCGCCCGTAACGGCATAGGGCGCATAGTAGGCCTGAACAGTCCCGGAGCGGAACTCGAAAAGCGAAACCGCAAAGCCTATCTCGAAGCTCTCGCCGCTTCTTACAGGCGCCGCCATCAGCTTCCCGTCTCTCGCGTAGTAGAATAACTCCCGTCCATCCCGCCGCCAGCGCGGATGGACGCCCCCGCCGGTCGAGACCTGCCGCTTGCCGCCGCCCCCGGGGAAACTCTGCACATAGACCTCATACTGGCCTGACACATCCGAGGCGTAGGCGAGCCACCGCCCATCGGGCGAGAGCGTTCCCGTAATTTCATTCGCATCCGTCTGTATAACGGGGAACGGCTTCGCCTCACTACTCCCGATCACTGGCAAGAACCACAAATCCGCTTTCGTCTTCGGATCGTCCTGGCGATAGATGATGAAGCGCCCGTCCCGCGACCAGTCGGTGGGGTATTTGGGGTGATCCGAATTCCACAACAGCGTCTCCTCTCCGGCGCCGCTGGCCGCCTTCTGATAGATATTCGGAAACCCATCCCGAGACGAAGACCATGCGATGCGGCTTCCGTCCGGCGACCAGACGGGATACATATCAGTCGCAGGATTGAAGGTTAAGCGCGTGGAGGCGCCTCCCGATACGTCATACAACCAGAGGTCGGAGGTGCGAAATTGGGAATCGGGGCGGTCAGCGATAAAACGCTTTTCGTCCGGGGAGAGCCAATGCTGGAAATAACCTGCGGGCACGTCCAGCGAGTTGATTAACTGACCGCGACGATCCACCCAGCGGTATTGGCGACGATGCCGCTTGAGGCTCGGGTCAAACACCAACACGCCATTGTCAGAAACGGAAAAGGTGAAGTCATTGGCGGAAACAAGATCACTCCCAACCTTGTCTGAGAGCGAGAATGGCTCACCGGTGAACTCCATCCGACTTGTGTCAAAGGGCCGGGCCAGCAAGGCGCCGTCGCGCCCGAAGATCAACCAGCCTGCGCCGTCGGCCCTGTCTCCAGGGACCCCGGCCACATACTTGATGACAGTGACCTCGTCGAGCAGCCGACGCTTGACTGTCCCGTCGAGCAGCGATCCGAGATAGACCCCACGCGTCTCCTTCTGTCCGGTATTAATAGCGTAGAGGAAGTGATGACTGTCAGGCAGAAAAGTTGGGTAGCGCTGAGAAGTCTCCCGGCGTGATCGGTCGTAGCTCGTCACCTGTGTAACTTCTCCACCCGTCGCGGAGATTCGCAACAGCCCAAACTGCCCCTGCCCAAAGAGAATCACTCCAACGCGGCTCCAGGCTCCGCCTGTTACGTTCCTTGGCGCCTCGCAGAGCGTTATTACCGGCCCGCCTGTGAACTCGATCTTCTTGAGCCGGCCGTCGGCGAAGAAGGCGATGAAGCGGCTGTCAGGCGACCAGAATGGTAAGGAAGCGCCTTGAGTCCCGGCGAGCGCCTTAGCGTCGGTTGAATCTAGCGCGCGCACCCAGAGCTGGACCAGGCCGCCAGTCGCCGCAGTGAAGGCCAGATGACGGCCATCCGGAGAGACAGCGATCTGGCCAAAGCTCGAGTTCTCTGGCGGCAGGATGGAAGTCTTGAAGACCTTTGTATCCGAGGCTGGCTGGCGTGTGAAGTACGCCCACGCGAATCCCAACATCCCAAGTAACAATGCCGCCACCAAAATCCAGGCTAGCCGCGCCTGGCCGAATAAACGCGACGGGCTGGCGCCCGCCGCTTCCAGCCTTGAGCCTGATGAGGCAGATAACGCTTCGAGCGCATAGCCGAGGTCGTGCGCGGAATGGAAGCGCATCTCTGGCTGTTTCTCCAGACACCGCCGCACCACGCGCCCTAGCTGCGGCGTGACTTTGCTGTTCATCTCAGTCAAATCTGGCGGATCGCCCTTCAGGATCGCGGCCAGACAATCGCTTGCCGTCGCTCCGGTGAAGGGCGCGTGACCGGTGAGCATCTCGTAGAGCGTCACTCCCAAACTGAAAATGTCCGTCCGCGCATCCACCTTCTCGCCCCGCACTTGCTCCGGCGACATATAGTGCGGTGTGCCCATCACTACTCCTGAATCGGTGCTGTTCCTTTGCAATGTCGCAGCCTGCGAATCCATAACGGGCAGGTTCGTTTCGGTCAGCTTGGCCAGGCCGAAGTCGAGCACTTTGACAATACCATTGCGCCTCACCATCACATTTTCCGGCTTGATGTCGCGGTGGATGATCCCGGCCTCGTGCGCAGCTGAGAGAGCGCCGGCCACCTGGATTGCGATTGCGAGCGACTCGGCGATAGTTATCCCATCGTTTTGCATCGCCTGGCGTAAGGTCACGCCCTCAACGAACTCCGTGGCGATGAAGTGCAACCCTTCAGCTTGCCCGATCTCATAAATGGTCAGAATGTTTGGATGGTTGGTCGCGCTCGCCGCTTTCGCCTCGCGCTCGAAACGGCGCACCCGTTCGGCGTCATTCGTGAACTGCGCAGGCAACAACTTGAGAGCGACCTTGCGGCGCAGCCGTTTGTCTTCGGCCAGGTATACCTCGCCCATCCCGCCTCTGCCCAACAGTGAAACAATCCTGTAATTCGCAAGTTCCCGTCCGATAAGCTGAGGCGCTGGGGAGGTAACCTCGTTAGTGATAATTTCCCGCGCGGCGATTTCGACGGCTGGCGTCTGAAGGAATGTCCCGGCGTTCGCGTGCGCGGCGAGTAGCGATTCGACTTCGCGGCGAAGATCGTCGTCGCGGGCGCAGGCTTCCGCAAGAAAGCCCTCGCGCTCATCCCCGCCGAGATCGAGCGCTTTATCATAGATTTCCTTGATTTGCCCCCACCGTTTCGCGTCCATCACTCTCTCCGGCTAAGCTCACGATAGAGCCACGCCTGCGCCAGACTCCATTCCCGCTGCACGGCGCCGCGCCGAAATCTCCAACGCCTCGGCAGTCTCCTCCAGACTCATCCCACCAAAAATCGCATCTCGACAAACTTGCTCTGGCGCTCGTCGAAGGTCGCCAACTCGTTCAGCGCGCGGTCCAACAAGACCAGGTCCGTTCCTGTCTCAGGTAGCGCCGCGCCAGGCGGCGCATCTCGGCGTCAACCAGCGGAATCAGCCGTTCCAGCGCAGTCTCGTCCCCCTCGCTCCACGCCTTCAGCAGGCGTGTCGTTTCAAAAATGTCGGCGGCAGGTGTGTTTTCCATATTCATTTGAACCGGTCGGTTACGCGCTATGTAGATAAGCGACTCGCCTGCTTAACTGAGGCCAAAAAAACTGCGCCGGCGTGTCGTGTTTCGGAGCCGTTTTTCGCCTTACGAAGTGGAAGACAATAAATCAAATACGCAAGGAGAAATCGGGATGCGGAGTTTTCCGATGTAATGACTGTGACTGGTTACTCGCCCCGCTGACTATCGGGACGATTCGTATGAGCAATAAAAGATGCCAGCTTCGGATAAGCGCGAAGCCGGATTGTGCGTCACACCGGACAACAGTGTCAACACGGAAACAAGTTTCCGTATGCAGAAACCTGTTTCCGTATTTGGAAAGTTTTGCCGTCCGCATAATTTAAGTTTCGCCGGAGCGCGCGAAGCCGATTTGGTTATTGTCGCCGAAGGGCGTCGCGCGCCCGGTAAGTATAGCGTTAGTCGTTACAGACAGCGCAAAGGAGGTTGTCATGCTTAGTAAGATACTCAGACATGCGAACCCAGTAAGGGTTCGAAATCTGCTCTTCACCTCGGCAGTGATCTGCCTGGCCTTATTTGTATCCGCCTTTGCACAGGCCCCTGCCGAACATGGACAAAGACAACGATTCGCACAAGATCCGCCAAAACACGCTTGGATCGTCGAACTGCGAGAAGAGGAATACAAGACCGTTAGGCATCCCGAGAAACGGTTTTACGCAGACATTTGGTCTACCGGGCTCCAGGTGCACTTCAAAACCGCACTAGGGCACTTCGGCACATACGAGTTTGCGCATGAGAAGTTTCCGGTGGGCGAGACGGCTTTCTTGTCATGTCCAGGTTCACCGGACCTCTTGCCCCTGCGTGTCGTGCGTCTTAATGATAGCGAGGTAAACTACTGCTACAAGATCGAGTGGTTAGCCAAGTCACCAGCGACATCGGACGGGGCAAGCATAGTTGTCCGTTACCGCTGAGCCATCCGCAGCGCGGTGAGGCGCAGTGTGGCTGAACGCATAAGTCCTTTTCACTTCTGCAATCTCACATCGTCCACCAAGGAAAGGGGGATTCGATGCCAGTTCTCGCTAGGAGTCTTCTCATCGGGGCCTGTTTATTCTGGTTTCAGATAACGACTTCCGCACAGCCGATGCAGGATGCTGTCTCTTTACAGAAACAGGCTATTGAGCGCGTCGAACGCTGCGCCGCGAATCTCCGTAAGAAAGGGGAGTTGCAATCCGTCATGCCCGAGGTCCGGCAGGCAGAAGAAGATCTAACGCGGAGCTATCAAGAATTTATGAATCGCGAGAATTGGACTGCTGCCGCGTTAAGTCTGTACAAACTGGCGGTTTTGCAACGATGGCAACACAAATGGCAGCCCGCCAAAGACCTCTATCAACAAGCCTATGATCTGGCGCGGCGCGCAAATCACGTGGGGTACCAAGTGAAAATGTTGACCGGTCTGGCCAAAGTAGCGTGCTTAGGGTTGAAAGATTACGAGGCGGCAATCTCCTACCTGGACGAAGCGGCTCGGTTGGGTGAATCAGGAGTTGATAAAAGAGATCTCTTCGAGATCTATGATTTGAAGAGCCTGGCATACGGCTCTCGCAACGATCTGGCTGTCGCTTTCAACTCCGCCAGCCGCGCTCTCTCGCTGGCGCTGGAGGTAAATGACCCGGAGTCTCTTTATTATGGCTATTTCAGCCGCGGATCCGTTTACCAGACAATCAGTTTTGCCTGCGATGACAAGCGCGGAGCGAGTCTCTGCGTTGAGTCTCTGGACCGATCCCGAACTGATTACGAAGAAGCTCTGCGGATCGCGCAAAAAGAGGGCTACGATTTCCTGGTCCAGCTGGCGAAGGAATCGCTGGAGGCCAATGAAGAGCGACGGAAGTTGTTCGGCTTATCCGAGAGTTTCGCACAGAAACTTAACCCACCAAAATTATTCACTCCGGCCAAACCAACCGATGTCCTTGTGAATGAAACGTTTCTCCCCCAGGCTGCAATGGCGCCAGCGTTGGAGAATTATTTGCAAGGATGGACGGATCTCTTCAAGGACGAAGCGGGCGGATCTTTCCATCGGGCCATATTGCTCTACTCGCACGGTCAGGTCGAAGAGGCGCTGCAGAATTTTCTGAAAGCCGCGGCGCAACTAGAGGCCGACCGGCGCAAATTGAGTGATGAAAGCGGGCGAAGCGCATTTGTCGATGACAAGATGAGGTTCTTCTACTATCCGATCCTGCTCTTGTTGGAGCTTCGTCGTTATCCGGAGGCCTTTGAGCTACTGGAACGTTCGCGTTCCCGTGCGCTGGCCGATCTGTTACAGACCCAGGAACTAAAATTCGCAGAGCCTGCCGACCGGGCGCTGTACTCTGAAACGGTCAAACTCAATGCTCGCGTCTCGCGATTACAGAAAGAACTGTTCGATCTGCGTGGCGGCGCCAGTGAGCGGAACGCCTCCAGGATTGCGGAGAAGGAACAGGAGATTCGGCGTCTCGAGGGTGAATCTCAAAAACTGACCGGGGATATTTTGCGCAGCGGTTCAAAACTACGAGAACTGACCGATTCACGCCCGGTCTCCCTGGCCGATCTACAGCGGGTTATGAGAGCAGAGAATTTTGAGACCCTCATCTATCTTTCAGAGTCGTCTGGGGTCGTGTTGTGGCATATCAGCGGCGAGGCGGTCCATGTACGTTCAATCTTTCTTCCGCAGAAACATCTGGTTAACAAAGTCGCCGCGTTGCAACGAAGCCTAAAGGACAATAAGGCGTCGTTTGATGAAAAGACCGCGCGGGAACTCTTCCTGTACCTGATACAACCGGCCCTTCAATGGATCAGGTCGGATCGACTGATTATCATTCCGCACGATGACCTGCATTACATTCCGTTTCAAGTGTTGACGGATCCAGCCACAGGCCGCGCGCTCGGCGAACGATTCGCGATCTCCTACGCTCCGAGCGCCACCGTGCTGCTTCGGTTGAAGAAGTCGGAAAGTCTCGGTTCGGGCCGGTTGCTGGCCGCCGCCCGCTCGACCCTGGCCGGTGAGGTCACAGCAATCGGTAACATCTATCCTGGGCGCAGCCGGATACTCAAGAGGTTGGTGACGAAGGATGAGTTGAAACGAGCGGTGAGCGGTTACGACCAGATCCACTTATCAGTTCACGGCAATTTCGTCGGCAAAGAACCGCTGCTTTCCCACCTGGAACTCCAGCCGGGCGAAAACGATGACGGAAGGCTGACTGCGGCCGAGATGTTCGGATTGCCGCTTCAGAACGCGCGCCTGGTAGTACTCAGCGCCTGCGAAACCGGACAGGCGGAGGCCACCCGCGGCAACGAAGTGATCGGTATGACGCGCGCACTGCTCTATGCCGGGGCGAACAGCCTCGTTCTTTCATCGTGGAGAGTTGACTCCGAAGCGACCGCGCTCTGGATGGAGACTTTCTATCGCGAGGCTCAGACGAGAACGCCCGCCGAAGCCGCACGCGCGGCTTTGATGACGGTCAAGAAACACCCGGGTTATTCGCACCCGTACTACTGGAGCGCCTTCCTTCTGATCGGCAGGTGAAGATGACAGAGACCATCGAGGCCCTGACAGGCAAGCTGAAAGAATTGGCCGGAAACTGGGCGTCATACTCGGCGCTTGGCAGCTTCGCGCTCTACTTGGGAGGTTACCTCTCCCTGCGCTTCCATCTGACGATGCTCGGCGTGGGAACCGACCTGGCCGTACTCGACGAAAGGTATCTTTTCGCCGGCGCAAAGTTTCTGGTCTACCTGGGCGCGACGATTCCGAATGTCGTGCTGCTGGCGTCGGTCGTCATCTGCGTCTTTGCGGTCGTCATCTATCTGCCATACCGGGTGTGGCGACGCCTGAATCCAGCGCGCGCCGTCGACCGTTGGCGCAGGTTGTATGATTGGCGCCTGACGCCGTCCAGATTGTCACTGGCCGGAATCGTGGTCTCTGTCACGCTGATTCAGTTCGTGATGCGAAAATGCTTCCTGTTCACCAATCTTTTGTTGACTGAAAGCCTGCCGAAGCCGGACTGGATGGGACACCTGCTGCTCAGCGAAGATGACCTCGCCCGTTCGCTCTACTTCAGCGGGTTGGTGGCGGGCGTCGCTCTAACCAGCTGGTTGTTGTTGGCTGCGCGGGATCGCCGCGAACAGACTGCGAATTCACGCCGTCTGACCAGGCTGCTGGCGGCGCTGGTAGCGCTGCAGTTACTGATGCTGCCGGTTACTTACGGAATACTGATCGCGGACAATGCGCTGCCGAAAGTCGCCAACCTGGGCGGGGTGGAACCAATGCCAGAGGGCCAGGAAGCATGGCTGATATGGGAAGGCAAGGACGGTGTGACCTATCTGTTGCGCGCCACCGGGCCGGACGGCGTGAAATCAAAACTTGTCACGATTCCGCGAACAGAGGTGAAGAGGATTGAAATCATCCGATATGACCCGATCCTGCGTCGCATTTTAGGCGAAGGATACCCCGAATCATCGGGGGGACAGGGCGATTAGTCGCATGAAAGGAATGAACGATGATCATCACGGCTTATTTGATGGCTCTGTTGTCGATCACTGCTCCGGCCACAGTCGGGAACTTGCAATCGCAGGCAGGAAATCGGCAGAACAATCAACCCGGCAATCAACAGAAACCGAAACCGCAAACACCGCCCAAACCGGAACCGCTCTGGAAAATAGCGCTCAAGTTCGCTGGCATCTCCGCTACCCCAAGCGCGATGAAGGGTGGTGAAAATGAGCTGGCCGGCGATCTTTTGATCTTCGATCTGATCACTCGATCTGAGCGTCGCATCACTCGCCACGGTGGGTATCGTTCGCCGATCTTTTTGCCGGGAGAGGGAAAGTTGCTGGCGCTCCGGGGAGAGGACATTGTTGAAATCCCGTTCGACGGAGGCGAGGGGAAGATCTTATTTACGATCAAAGGCGTGGAGAAACTGGTTGGTGTGAGCAAAGACGGCGGCAAACAAGTGTTATTGTTGAAGAAAGATGAGCCAGGGAAGTCGCCCATCGGTCTTCTTTCATTGAGCAATCAGTCGATAGCGCCGGTCGCATTCAACGAAAATTCCGATGATGACAACAGGTTATTGGAGCACCTTCGCGGGTGGGAGCGAGTTTTCAGTAACCATAACATGATTCTTTACACAAGAACCGAAACTAAGGATGGATTGGCGGGTTCGAAGATCGAATGGAGCGACGTTTATCTGAAAAAAGATAAACAAGAGCCTGTAAATATCAGCGACTGCGACGGCGCGAACTGTGGTCAGCCTTCGTTGTCATTCAATGCGCGATATGTAGTCTACCTCAAATCGGATAGATAATGACTGTCTTTAGGCGCCGGCCTTGTCGCGGAGTAGCCAGGTAGGATTCTTCATGTCCGTATCTTCCTGCGCTCGGGGAGAAGGACGATGAAGCAGTACAAAACTTGGAAGATGCTCGCCTGGGCGAACGAAATACTAAGCTGATCATCATTCCGTTGCCATAAACTTCAAAGGGATCAGGGTCAAATCCATCACATAAATTTCAGCGTTGCCATCGCGACTGCTGTGGTAAAGCAATTTCGAACCGTCCGGAGACCAGCGCGGCCCGCTGTTGAGCTGGCCTTTGGCGGTGAGGCGGACGGGGCGGCGGCCATCCGCATCCATTACCCAAATGATGCCGCCGTCTTCATTTCTGACGCTGACGGCGATCTTTTGCCCGTCGGGCGACCAGGCGGGTGGGCCGTACTCGCCAACGACAGGCGACAGCTTTCGCGGCCTGCCGCCGTTCAGGTGGTCAACGAGATACAGGTCGTTCGGAAATGCGTTCTCTTGGCTCTGTTCCGTGCCAATGAGTGCAATTTTCTTTCCGTCGGGCGACAAGGCCGGAAAGCGCGCCGCCAGAGAGACATGCGCGATCCTTTGCTGATCACGCCCGTCCGAGTTCATCGTGTAGAGTCGCGATTTCCCGTCATGACCGGAGATGAAAAGGATACGGTTTCCATCAGGGAACCAAAAAGGGTCGCTGGTGTTGTGATCGGTGAGTCTTTTGATGTCGGCGCCGTTGGCATTCATCGAGCACACGGCATAATAGCCATCCCGCGCTTCGACGAACGCGATCCGCGCGCCGTCGGGCGACCAGCGGGGCCTCGCATATACCGCGCGCCAATCCAGGTCGTGTAGCTTGCGCACGTTGGCGCCGTCGGCGTTCATCGCATAGATGGCGCGACCGCCGTCACGGGCGCTGACAAAGACGATCTGTTTGCCGTCCGGCGACCAGTCCGGTTGGACATCGTCGGCGACGTGGCGGGTGAGCCGGGTGTCCGCGCTGAACTCCGCGCTGACGATGTAGATTTCGTCATCGCCTGTCTGTTCGCTCGTGGTCACGAGTCTTTTACCATCGCGCGACCAACTGAACCAACCGCCGGAATTGCTTTTGTTAAACCAGGGCAGCTTCACAATGCCCGAACCGTCGGGTTCCATCAGATAGATGGCGTGATCGATCACGGCCATACTGCTGGACATCCCAAAGGCGATGCGCTTGCCGTCCGGCGACCACATCGGGCCGCCAGCCCAGGCTTTGAAGTTGGTCAATTGCCGCTGGCCACTGCCGTCAGCGTTCATCACAAAAACGTTCAGCACGCCTGGGGCCGTATCTCTGGAAAAAACGATTTGTGAGCCATCGGGCGACCACGACGGGTTGGCGTCGAAGGCGGCGTTATTGGTCAAGCGCACGGGATCGCCGCCTGAGAGATTGACGACGTAAATCTCCACCGCCGCCTCTCGCCCCCGATGAAAAGCGATCCGCTTGCCATCGGGCGACCACGCCGGCCAACCGGCGTTGTCAATTAGCTTGACCATATCGCTGCCGTCGGGATTGATGAGAAAAATCCCCATCCCGCCGTCGCGGCCGCTCTCAAATGCGATGCGCTTGCCGTTCGGCGACCACTGCGGAAAGCTGCTGCCGTAGGAGACATCCGTGATTCTCCGGGCATCACCGCCATCGGCGCTCATCACGAAGAGAGCCGGTTTGCCGTCACGGTTGCTGATGAACGCGATTTGCCGGTCGTTTGGAGAAAAAACCGGAAACACGTCCATGGCCTGATTGAAGGTCAACCGCCGTACGCTTGGCGGCTCCGCGCGACGGCGAGGGATGAGACTCCGCCAAACTGCCAGACCACTGAGCAGCAACGCTCCGGCCGCCGTGAAGCTTAGCGCAACGACCAACGCTGCGCGCATCCGGCGGGGCTTGGCGCCGGAATGGGCTTTGCGGCGGTTCGCTACGCCAGCGCTGGCTAACGCCTGCTTCGACGAAACATCGCGCGACAGCAGCTTCAAGTCCGCCAGCAAATCTTTGGCCGATTGGTAACGCGCCTCGCGGTCTTTCTCCAATGCCTTGCCGACGACTTGTTCCAGTTCGACCGGCAGGTCGGGATTCAGTTCGCGCACGGGCGGCGGCAAGTGTTTAAGCAACTCGGCGAAGACCGCCGCGTGCGTCTCGCCCTTGAACGGCGCGTAGCCCGTGGCCATTTCGTAAAGCATCACGCCAAAAGAAAAGAGATCGGTGCGCGCATCCAACTCCTGGCCGCGCGCCTGTTCAGGCGACATGTAAGCCGGCGTGCCCATCACTACCCCAGGCTCGGTGCTCAGCCGGGCCATCTGCTCCGCTTGTGAATCAACCTCTGACGCTGCCGTGGTTCGTTCCGTGAGCTTGGCCAGGCCGAAATCGAGCACTTTGACCAGGCCGTCGGGCCGCACCATCACGTTCTCCGGCTTGATGTCGCGATGAATGATCCCTGCTTCGTGCGCCACGCCAAGCGCGCCTGCGACTTGCTCGGCTATCCCTATTGCTTCGCTAATGCCAAGCCTGCCGCGCTTGATCAACGCGCGCAGCGTCTCGCCTTCGACAAACTCGCTGACGATGTAATGCGCGCCGTCCACCTCTCCGATCTCGTGAAT
>Ga0126377_10001145_pt1 | contig 17062 bp, 15 predicted proteins | sample PanSoiMetPlot_22_FD_92647 | JGI IMG/M metagenome (GOLD analysis project Ga0126377, IMG submission 92647) | Tropical forest soil microbial communities from Panama - MetaG Plot_22 | ecosystem: Environmental > Terrestrial > Soil > Tropical forest > Bulk soil | place: Panama | collected 2016-02-17 | reverse complement strand
CGGCGCCACGGCGATCGCATCGCGGTGGTGACGCTGGCGATCGAGTCGGACGAGGGCGAGGTGCGGCAGCTGGCCGCCAGGCTGGGCCTGCCGCTGATCTGGGCGATGGGCAGCCCTGAGCTCGCCCGACAGTTCGGCGACATCAGCGCGGTGCCCACCCTCTTCCTGTTCGATGGCCGCGGGGTGGCGGCCGGCGCGTTCTACGGCGCTCCGCCCGATCTGCACGCCGCGGTCGAGGCCCGGCTCAGCGCGCTGCTCGGGCCGCCCGGGTGATCGCGGGCGCCAGCCCGGCCGCAAGGGCCGTCTCGCGCATGGCGGCGTCCACCGGCGTCGCGCGCAGGCCGAAGGTGGCGGTCATGCGCCCGTCGTCGAGCACGTACGGCGTCTCCCACTGATAGATCATCTCGGCGACCTCGCCGAGGTCGCGCGCGAACGGGCCCGCGGCGCGGAACACCCAGCGCGGGACGCGCATGGTCCGCGGCCGCACGCCCAGCTCGGCGGCCACGCGGGCCACGAGCTCGCGCGTGCTGCCGCGCTTCCACGCGACCGGCAGATGGAAGACCTTGCCGGCGGCGAGGTCGGGGCGCGCGCCGAGCGCGGCCAGGCCGGCCACCACGTCCGGCACGTAGGAGTAGCTGCGCGGCAGGTCGGGGTCGCCGAGCAGGAGGGCGCGGCGGCCGCGCGCCAGGCCGCGCACGAACTGCTCGCCGTAGAACGACATCGCGCCGGCGCCGGGGCCGAAGAAGTCGGACGCGCGCGCGATGGTCGCCCGCACCTCGCCGCGCGCGTCGGCCTCGAGGAGCTCGCGCGCCAGCCGCGCGCGCAGCTCTCCCTTGGCGCTGCGCGGGCGGAGCGGAGTGTCCTCGGTCATCACGCCGCCCTCCGGCACGCCGTAGGCGTAGAGGTTGTCGAGCGAGACCAGGAGCGCGCCGGTGCGCGCCGCCGCCGCGGTCACGCCGCGGCGCATCGGGGCGAGCACGGCGTTCCACGCGCTGTAGCCGGCCGGATTGGTGCAGTCGTAGATGACCGCCGCGCCCTCGCAGGCCGCCGCCGCCGCGGCCGCGTCCATGAGATCGGCGCGCCGCCACTCGATGGCGGGGCTGGCCTGGCCCGCCTCGCCGCGGCGGACCACGCGCACGCGGTGCCTGCGCGCGAGCAGAGCCTCGGCCAGGCGCGGGCCGACCTGCCCCGCGCCGAGCACGACGTGGACCGGGCCGCCGGACCTGTCCGCCCTCCCGCTCTGGCTCTCGCTCTGGCTCTCGATCTGGCTCTCGCTCTCGTTCTCGCTCATCTCCGTCCTCCTCGGGGCAGAGGATGGCTATTGCGAATACGCAGGGCAAGGCGCAGCATTGCCGGGTATGGCTGCAGAAATGCAAGGCCGGTTCCGGTGGGACGACGCGCGCGTGCTGCTCGCCCTGCGCCGGGGCGGGACGCTTTCCGCCGCGGCCGCCGCCCTCGGGGTCGACGCCTCCACCGTGGGGCGGCGGGTCGACGCGCTCGAGAGGTCGCTGGGCGCGCGCCTGTTCGACCGCACGCCCGACGGCGCGGTGTCGACCGCGGTCGCCGACGAGCTGGCCATCCACGCCGAGACCATGGAGCGCGCCGCGATGGAGCTGGCCGGCGCGGCCGGCACCTTCGAGCGCGAGGTGGAGGGCGTGGTGCGCCTCAGCCTGCCCCCCGGCGTGGCGGACATCCTGGTCGCGCCGTTCCTGCCCGAGCTGCACGAGCGCCACCCGCGGCTGCGGATCGAGCTCGACGCGCGGGTCGGCTACGTGGACCTGGCCCGCCGCGAGGCGGACCTGGTCTTGCGCGGCATGCGCCCGGACCGCGGCGACCTCGTCGCCGTGCGCGTCGCCACGTCGCGGTCGGTGCCGCTGGTGCACGACAGCCTGGGCGCGCAACTCGAGCGCGTGTCGGACGCGGCCGCGATCCCTTGGATCACGTACGGCCACGAGCTGGCCCACATCCCGGACGCCGCCTGGATCGGCGCGGTCGCCCCGGAGAGCGCGATCCTCCTCCGCACCAGCAGCTTCAGCGCGCAGCTGGCGGCGGTCGAGGCCGGCCTCGGCGCGACGCTCATCCCCGAGGAGCTGGTCGCGCTGCGACCGCGCCTGGTGCCGGTCCGCTTCGCGCGCAAGCTCTCGGCCAGGCTGCCGCCCTTCCCCGAGGGGCAGCTATGGCTGGCCGCGCATCGCGCGATGCGATCGGTCCCGCGGGTCGCCGCGGTGTGGGACTTCATCGTCGAGCAAACCGCCGGAGCGGGCCGGCGCCGCGCGTGAGCCCGCGCGGCACGACCCGTCGCGTGCCGCCGCTCAGCCGGGCAGCTTGGCGCCCAGCACGTCCACCTGCTCGATGGTGGGCGGCTCGGCCAGGAGGTTCGGCGCCTGCTCGAACAGCGCGGCGGCGATGGCCCCCTTGATGTGCTTCTGGCGATCGGCGTCCTGGGCGAAGGCGTCGACGATGTAGAAGACCGCGGTCCCCGCGCGCAGGGCGAACCACGCGGGCGTGAAGCTCTCCTCCTGGGCCAGGGGCAGCGCTCCGCCCAGGAACCGGGCCACTTCCTCCTCCTTGCCCGGCTTCGCGACGATGCGGACGACGAGACCGACCTTGACGCTCATGGGAACCTCCTCAGCCGCGCGCGTGCGCCGGCGACCATGCATAGCGCCGCGCGCGGGAGCCCGCCAGTGGCGTCGTCGACTTTGAGCGCCGCGCGATCAATCGGATGGCGTCAGGTCGTGACCGTCGCGCGCCAGGTAGAGGAGAGCGGCCGGCGAGTCGCCTTCGGTGTCCAGCGGTTCGACCATCAGCTGCGGCAGGAGCGCCGCGACCGCGCCGGGGAACTCCCGCTCGAAGTCGGCGCGCGCGCGTGCGTCGCGATGCGTGACGCGCAGGCGGCAGAGGGTCGCGCGGCACTCCAGGTCGTCCACCGACGTCGCGGCGAGCGCGCCCGCGGCGAGCGCGAGCCGGATCGCGTCGCGCGCATCGCTCGACCATCGCGGGTCCACCGCCTCCTCGCCGAGCGCCACCTCGATGGCGAGCGCCCGTCCGCGCACGCGGTCGCGCGCCTCCGCCTCGAGCGTCTGACGGTCCTGCTCCACCGCCCGGCCGCGGGCCGCCGCGCGCGCGAGCGCCAGATCGCGGCGCAACGCGACGACCTCGCGGGCGAGCTCCGCGACGCCGCGCTCGCGGCCATCGCCGGGCACGGCCGCGCACGCGACGCGGAGCGCGGCCGCCGCCGCGGCCGCGATGAGCGCGAGGCGGAGGAATCGCCAGTGTCGCGAACGGGAGGCGCCGATGGCGCGGTGGAGATGCGTCACGGCGCGCTCCCCTCGCGGCGGACATCGATCGCGTCGGCCGCGCCGGCGCCGCCCTCGGCCTCTCCGGCGTGGTAGCCGATCACGGCCGCGCCGGGCGGCAACGTGCAGGCGAGGTACGCGCTGCCGGCGGCGCCCAGGTACGCGGACGGGACGTTGAAGGTGAGCGCGGTCGGCGTCGCGCTGAAAGTCGTGCGCGAGAAGGCGGCGATGAGCTGGCCCGACGATCCGAGGCTGTGCAGGGTGCAGGTCGTGCGGGCGTCGCCGGTGCTCTCGACCGTGACGCTCACCTCGAGCGCACCGCCCGGAGCGGGCGCGGCTGCGAGGCCGACGGGGCACACGACGGCGTCGGGACCGGCCCCGAGGTTCTGGATGTCGCCGCGGGTCGCGAAGCTGGCCGCGTGCGAGCCGAGCACCGGCCGGCAGGCAGCGCCCGGCTGTCCCATGGGCTCCTGGGTGCCGGCGTGGCTGGGCCGCGCGAAGGCGGCGAGGGCGAGGGCGAGGACGATGGCGAGGACGATGGCGTGGATGGCCAGCGATAGAGAGGGCCTGGTCATGAGCATGGGAGAGACGCGATTGCACGGGCCGGGCCGCCCCCGGGGCCCGCGCAAGCTCGCATCGCCAGCCCCGCCGCCCGCGTCGCCGCCCGGATCGAGCGCGCGAGCTGTGCGCGCGATCCGGGCCCGCGATCCGGGCCCGCGATCCGGGCCGGGTGCGGCGGCTCAGGTGCGCGCCCGCTCGACGGCGCGCCAGAGGTACCAGCTCGCCACCGTGCGATAGGGGCGCCAGCGCTCGCCCCGACGGAGGAGGTCGGCCCGTCCCGGCAGCTCGCGCCGGCGGAAGGCCAGCGCGTAGCCCTTGCGGATGCCGAGGTCGTCGACCGGCAGCACGTCGGGTCGGCCGAGGCGGAAGATGAGCAGCATCTCCACCGTCCAGCGCCCGATGCCGCGCACCTGGCTGAGCCGCTCGATGATGGCCTCGTCGTCCATGCGCCGGACCTCGGCCAGCGTCGGCAGCTCGCCGCTCGCGGCGCGGCTCGCCAGGTCGCGCAGCGCCAGCAGCTTGTTCTGCGACAGCCCGGCGCCGCGCAGCTTGTCGTCGGAGGCGCGCAGGACCTGGGCGGGGGTCGGCCCCTCGTGGGCGCGCGCGAACAGCGCCCGCACGCGCGCGAAGATGGTCGCCGCCGCGCGCGCGGTCAGCTGCTGGTAGACGATCGCCTCGGCCAGGGCGAGGAAGATGCTCGGCGTGCGATCGGGGCGCAGGCCGAGCGGCCCGACCGCGTCGACCAGGCGCGCGAGCGTCGCGTCCGAGGCGCGCAGGTGCGCGAGCGCGGCGGCGGCGTCGAAGCCGAGCTCGCCGTCGCCCTCGCCCTCGCCCTCGCCCTGGCCGCCGCCGTCGCCGACGCCGCCGACCGAGGCCGCGCGCGCGCCCGCGCCCGCGCGCGCGGCGCGCCCCGACTCGATCGCGAGCAGGCGCAGCTTGGTCGCGATCCCACCCCGGGCCGAGAAGCCGCCGACCCGCTGGCCGGCGGCGAGCACGCGGTGGCACGGCACCACCAGGGCGAACGGGTTCCGGCCCAGCGCCTGGCCCACCGCGCGCGCCGCGCCCGGCGAGCCCACCAGCGCGGCGATGTCGCCGTACGACGCCGTCGCTCCGGCGGGGATGGCGCGCGCCGCCTCGTACACGCGGCGGTGAAACGGCGAGACGCCCTCCATGTCGAGCGCGATGGAGGCGAGGTCGCTGTCCTCGCCGCGCAGGAGCGCGCCGATGCGGTCGATCGCGCGCCGCACGTCGCGCGGCGGCGGCGCCTCGCGCGCGCCCGGAAAGCGGCGCTGGACGCGCGCGCGCGTCTCGGCCTCGCGCCCGTCGGGCAGCTGCACTCCCGCGATGCGCTTCCCGCTCCACGCGATCCCGCACCGCCCGATGGCCGTGTCGAACAGCGCAAACCCTTGTGCCGTCATGGTCTTCGCTACAGGCTAGCAGCGGCGCCTCAGCCTCGACTTGGAGAATGTTGCGCGGCCGGCGCCTTCCCGCGATATGCCGGGCCCCGACCCCCGTTCTCGCTGCATGCAGGCAAAGGACCCGGGCCTCGCGAGCTCGCTCGCCGGAGCCCGCGCGCCGGATCCGAGCGGTCCGAGCGATCCGAGCGGTCCGAGCCATCCGAGCGGTCCGAGCCATCCGAGCGGCCCCGGCGCCGCCGTCCCCGTGCCCGTGTCCGCACTCGCCGAAAAGCCGGAGCAGGAGATCGTCGAGCGGGCGCGCGCCGGCGACCGGCTGGCGTGGGACGTCCTCATCGCGCGCCACGATCATCGGGTCGTGCTGTCCCTGCTGGCCCGCGGGATGCGGATGCAGCGCGCACGCGAGCTGGCGCAGCGGACCTGGACCCGCCTCTACGCCCAGCAGCGCGCCGGCCGGCTCGACCGCCTGGAGCTGCCCGGCCTCGCCATCCGCCAGGCCGCCTTCCTCGCGCTCGAGGACGCGCGCAGCCGCCCGCCGGACGACGCCAGCCTCGACGCGGCGCCGGCGGCGGCCGTGATCGATCCGGCGGCCAGCATCGAGGAGCGCCTCATCCGGCGCGACGAGCTGCGCCGCGCCCACGCCGAGCTCGAGCGCTGTCCCCCCGCGGCTCGCCGCGTGTTCACCTTCATCCACGCCAACCCCGGCATGCGCCACGCCGACGCCGCCCGCGCGCTCGGCCTGAGCGTGCAGCGCGTGCGGCAGATCCTCTGCGAGGTGCGCGCCCGGCTGCGCGCCGCCATCGAGACGGAGCCCATCCATGACTGAGCACGTGAGCGACACCGAGATCGAGGACTTCGCGCTGGGCGAGCTGCCCGCCGCGCGGCTCCCTGGCTTCGAGGCACACGTCTCGATCTGCGACCAGTGCGCGGGCCGGCTGGCGCGCGAGGCGCGCCTGGAGCTGGTGCTGGCGGAGGCGGCCGCCACGGCGCCGGCCGAGCGCCGGGCGCGCCGCGCGCTGCTCACGCGCCGGACCGCGGGCGCGGCGCTGGCCACTTTCGCGCTGGCCGCGGCGGTGCTGCTCCTCGTCCTGCGCGGCGCGGGCGAGCAGCAGCCGGCGGCGCCGGCCATCCCCGAACTCGTGTGCGCCGACGGCCCCGGCCAGACCGGGTGCGTGCAGCGCGCGCAGCGCCACGGACTGTTCGTCCAGTACCCCGACTGGGCCGGCCCGGGCCCGTTCGGTCCCCGCGATCCGTCGGCCGGCCCGTCGGTCGCGCCGTTCCCGGTCGCCCGGCCGAGGCCGTGAGCGCCATGTTGCACGCCACTCGCATCCATCGACCGGCCCTCTCGCTCGCCGCCGCGTGCCTGCTGGCCTCGGCCGTGGCCTGCGATCGGGGCGCGGACGCCAGCGACCCGGCGCCGGCCGCGCCTCCGGGCTGGTTCCTCTCCGGCCGTGACGCGACCAGCTTCCGCATCGCCGTCGACCGCCACGACCGGGCCGGGGGCGCCGCCAGCGGACGGCTCCAGTCGGTCGGCCGCGCCGCGACCGGCGCCGCCACGCTCATGCAGTCGATCCCGGCCGATCCCTACCGCGGCAAGCGCGTGCGCCTGTCCGCCGCGCTCCGCACCGACGGCGTCGTGCGCTGGGCCGGCCTGTGGATGCGGGTGGACCGCGCCGGCGGGCGGGGCGCGTTCGACAACATGCAGGACCGGCCGCTGCGCGGCACCGGCGCCTGGACCCGCCGCCAGGTCGTGCTCGACGTGGCGGCAGACGCCACCGCGATCCAGTTCGGCCTCCTGCAGGACGGACCTGGCGCGTCGCACATCGACGACGTGGCGCTCGACGTGGTCGACTCCGCGGTCCCGGCCACCGACCTGGACCGCCGCGGGCGGGCGCTGCGCAACGCCGGCTTCGAGGCCGGCCGCGACGGGCCCGACGACTGGCAGCCGTGCGGCTTCGGCCTCGAGGACATGGAGATCGCCGTCGACCGCGCACAGAGGCGCAGCGGGGGCGCCAGCCTCCGCCTGCAGAGCCGCGTGCCGCACCCGCGCGGGCGCGCCGCCGTCATGCAGAGCATCCGCGCCGCCGACCACCGCGGCAAGCGGATGCGCGCGAGCGCGTGGCTGCGCGGCGCGGACGCGGACGACGCCGCCCTCCTGGTCCAGGTCATGACGGGCGAGTCGGGGCCGGGCAGCGAGGGCATCAGCAGCGGCGTGTGCGGCGCGCAGGGCACGTTCGACTGGCGCCGCTGCGACGTGGTGTTCGACGTGCCGGAGCGCGCCGACACCATCCACATCACGCCCTACCTCGAGGGGCGGGGCACCGTGTGGATCGACGACGTGAGCCTCGACGAGGTCGGGCGCGACGTGCCGCTCACCTGGGTCGACCGGCGCCCGCGCGCGCCCGAGAACGGAAGCCTCGAGCGCGCCGACGGCGGCGCCCCGGCCGGCTGGTTCATCTCGGGCGGCGCCCGCGGACACTACGAGGCGGCGATCGACCGCGCCGTCGCGCACGGCGGCCGCTCCAGCGCGCGCCTCTCGCCGTCGGTCGCCTCGCCGGGCGGCTACGGCACCCTCATGCAGCTCTTCCGCGCCGACGACTATCGCGGCCGCCGCATGCGCATGACCGCCGCCGTGCGCGGCCGCGGCATCGAGGGGCGCGGCGACCTGTGGCTGCGGGTGCAGGGCGTGGAGTCGCCCGCCGACGGCCCCGGTCTGGGCGGAGGCCACGACACCCTGAGCGGCAGCTTCGACTGGCGCGCGGTCTCGATCGTGTTCGACGTGCCGCCCGCCGGCGACTCGATCCAGTGGGGCGTCGGCCTCGACGGGCGCGGCACCATCTGGATCGACGACGTCGGTTTCGAGGAGGTCGGCCGCGACGTGCCGCTCGAGCGCGGCGACGCCCTCCCGTCGAGCGGGCTCACCAACGGCGGCATCGAGGACGGCCTCGCCCGGCCGGCCGGCTGGTTCATGTCGGGCGGCGCCAGCGGCGACTACGAGGTGGCGCTCGACCGCGACGTGCGCGCGGCGGGCACGAGCAGCGCGCGCCTGCGCTCGCGAGTGCCCGCGCCGCACGGATACGGCACCCTGATGCAGAGCCTGCGGGCGGGAGAGCACCGCGGCGAGCGCCTGCGAGCGCGGGCCCAGCTGCGCGCGAGCGGGGTCGCGGCGGGCAACTTCTGGCTGCGCGTCCAGGCCGCCTACTCGCCGGCCGACGGCCCCGGTCTGGCCGGCGGCGCGTGCCCGCTCGCGGGCGACACCGGCTGGACCCGCTGCGAGATCGTGTTCGACGTGCCGGGCGCAGGCGAGTCGATCCAGCTCGGCTTCGGCCTCACCGGCCCGGGCACGCTGTGGCTCGACGACGTGAGCCTGGAAGCCGTCCCGCTCACCGTTCCGCTGACCGGCGCGGCCCTTCCACCGCCGGGGCCCGTCAACCTCGACTTCGAGACCGCCGCCCGCCGGCGCTGATCGCCGGCTCCGGCCCTTCTTCCACCTCCATCCAGGAGCGTCTCATGCGAACCGCGTTGCTCGCGTCGGTATCCGTCTGTCTCCTCTCCTCGGCGACCGCACCCGCGGCGTCGGCCCGCCCGATCGATCGACGGGCGCTGACGGCGCTGCTGGCGCGCGCGAAGGAGTCGAGGTCCGACGCGGTCGTCATCTACAAGGATGGCGCACTGGTCGGCCAGTGGTACTTCGGCAGGCCGGAGGGGCCGATCGAGGCCATGTCGGCGACCAAGTCGATCGTCAACCTCGCGATCGGCCGCCTGATCCACAGCGGGAAGATCCGCTCGCTCGACCAGCCGGTGTCCGACTTCTTCCCGGAGTGGCGCCAGGGCAAGAAGCGCCTGATCACCATCAGACACCTCCTGAACCACACGTCGGGCCTGCAGAACGAGCCGAGCAACACGATGCTCGAGATCTATCCCAGTCCCGACTTCGTCAAGCTGGCGCTCGCGGCCGAGCTCACCGCCGATCCGGGCACCGCGTTCGCCTACAACAACAAGGCGGTCAACCTCCTGGCCGGCATCGTCAAGGTCGCCTCGGGCAAGCGGATGGACCTGTACGTGCGCGACGAGATCTTCGCCCCGCTGGGCATCACCGACTTCACGTGGACCCTGGACACCGCGGGCAACCCGCACGCGATGTCGGGCTTGCAGATCCGCGCGCTCGACTTCGCCCGGATCGGAGAGCTGATGCTGCGGGGCGGGACCTGGAACGGCAAGACCATCATCCCGCGCTCGTGGGTGGACGAGTCGACCCGGCCCGGCCAGCGCTTCAATCCGAGGTGCGGGCTGCTGTGGTGGCGGCTCGGTCACTTCCGCTACCGCGCGGCCAGCGACGAGCTCATCGCCGCGTGGCGCAAGGGCGGCGCCAGCGAGGACTTCATCACCAGGATGCTGCCCTTCAAGGGCGTCGTCTACGCCGACCGCAAGCAGCTGGCCGCCGCGCTCGAACGCGCATTCCCGGCCGCGCCCGACCAGCCGAGCATGCGCGATCGGAACACCTGGATGAAGGGCCTACCCGCCGGTGAGACCCTGCCGGCACCGACTCACGGCTTCTACGCCGACGGCTACCTCGGCCAGTACCTGGTGGTCATCCCGCGCGAGCGGCTGGTCGCCGTCAGGCAGATGCGCTCGCCCGAGAAGGAGGATCCCGCGCACCCGGTCGACTCGTTCGAGGAGTTTCCCGAGATGGTGAGCGCTCTGGTCGGCCTGTGAGCCGCTCCCCGCGCGGCGGATCGCGCCAGGTGCACGCCGTTCGCGCGCTCGCTACACTCGGGCAGTGCTGCTGGACGTCGCGAGCGCGGGCGGCGCGGGGCTGGAGGAGATCGCCGCGCTCCTGCGCGGGCGCCGCGCCGCCGCGCTGACCGGCGCCGGCATCAGCACCGAGTCGGGCATCCCCGACTACCGCGGGCCGCTCACGCGGGCGCGCGCGCGCAACCCGATCCAGCACGGCCAGTTCGTGCGCGACCCGGCCGCGCGGCGGCGCTACTGGGCGCGCAGCGTGATCGGCTGGCCGCGGGTGGACGCCGCCGCGCCCAACGCGGCCCACGCCGCCCTCGCCGCCATGGAGCGCGGCGGCGCGCTGACCGGGGTCGTGACCCAGAACGTCGACCGGCTGCACGCGCGCGCCGGCAGCTGCCGCGTGGTCGAGCTGCACGGCGCGCTCAGCGACGTGGCCTGCCTCGACTGCGGCGGGCGCGAGGCGCGCGCCGCCCTGCAGGAGCGGCTGCTCGCCCTCAACCCGGGCTTCGCCTCGCGCTCGGCCGAGGTGGCGCCCGACGGCGACGCCGAGCTGCCGGCCGCGCTGGTCGACGCGTTCGCGGTGGCGGCCTGCACGGCGTGCGGCGGCGTGCTCAAGCCGGACGTGGTCTTCTTCGGCGGCTCGGTCGCGCGCGACGTGGTCGACGCGGCGTTCGCGCTGGTCGACGCCGCCGACGCGCTCCTCGTGGTCGGCTCGTCGCTCGAGGTCTACTCCGGCTTCCGCTTCGTGCGGCGCGCCGCCGAGCGCTCCATCCCGGTCGCGATCATCAACCTCGGCCCCACGCGCGGCGATCCGCTGGCCGCGGCGCGCTGGGACGAGCGGGCGTGCGCCGCCCTCCCCGCGCTGGCAGCGGCCATCGCGGGCGCCGGCTCCGGCCTCGCGCCCATGCGATAGCCGTCACCTCGACCGGCCACCTTCCCGCCAGCCCGCTGCCCGTGGCATCCATGGGGGCGCAGCGCGGCGGTCAGGGGCGGCGCTCAGCCGGCCGAATCGACCGGCGCGTCGGCCGCGGCGTCGAGCTCGGCGCGCAGCCGCTCCAGCACCTGGCGCGGGGCCCGCACCTCGAGGCGGGTGCCCAGCTCGTCGTGCGTCTCGGACAGGATGTGGCAGCGCTCGTGGATCGCGTGCACCAGCTGGTGGCGCACCCACGGCACGGCGAGCTCGACGACCTCGAGCTCGCCGAGGAAGTGGACGAGGATGCGATCGCGCAGCGCCGTCACGTCCTCGGGGCGCAGCGCCGACAGCGGGATGGCGTCGGGCAGCTCGAGGGCCAGCTCGGCGGCGCGCGCCGGGTCGACCCGGTCCATCTTGTTGAGCAGCAGCCAGCCCGGCGCGTCGGCGCCGATCTCGCCCAGCACCTCGCCGGTGACCCGCATCTGCTCGCGGAACGCCGGATCCGACGCGTCCACCACGCGCAGCAGCAGATCGGCCGAGGCCGCCTCCTCCAGGGTCGAGCGGAACGAGGCCACCAGGTCGTGCGGCAGCTTCTTGATGAAGCCGACCGTGTCCGACACCAGGACCGGCGGATCGGTGCGCGGGGCCAGCGCGCGCACCGTGGTGTCGAGCGTGGCGAACAGCTCGTCGGCCACGTAGACGTGGCTGCCGGTCAGCGCGCGCATGAGCGACGACTTGCCGGCGTTGGTGTAGCCGACCAGCGCCACCGTCGGCAGGTCACCGCGCCGGCGGCGCCTCACCTGCGACGCGCCCTCGATGGCGGTGAGCTCGCGCCGGAGCTCGGCGATGCGGTCGCGGATGCGGCGGCGATCGAGCTCGAGCGCGCTCTCGCCGGCGCCCTTGCCGCCGATCCCGCCGCGCACGCGGTCGCCGCCGCCGCCGCTCTCGCGCAGGCGCGGCGCCAGGTAGGCCAGCCGCGCGATCTGGACCTGTAGTTGCGCCTCGCGCGTGCGCGCGTGCCGGTGGAAGATGCCGAGGATGACCGAGGTGCGATCGTGCACCTCGGCGCCGGTCGCGCGCTCGAGGTTGCGCTGCTGGGTCGGCGTCAGATCATGATCGACCAGCACGACCGTGGCCCGGTTCGCGCCACGTCCTCGATCGCCGCCGCCCGGCGAGCCGCCGCCCGCCTCGCGGACCGGCCCGTCGCCGTCATCGCGGCCGTCGCCGCCACCATCGCCATCATCGCCGCCGCCACCATCGCCATCATCGCCGTCGCCACCATCTCCGGCGCCCGCGCCGCGGCCCGGCTTGCTGTAGGCGGGCACCACGCCGGTCCCGCCGGTCCAGCCGGCCAGCTCGACCAGCTTGCCGTCGCCCAGCACCTTGCCGGCGGCCAGGCTCGCGCGCCGCTGGGTCACCGAGCCCACCACCGCCAGGCCCAGGGTCGTCGCCAGCCGCGTCAGCTCGGCGACCGACGAGGCCAGCTCGCGGTCGGTCACGCCGGGCAGCTGCACCGCGACGACCACCGCTCGCGGGCGCTCCCCTCCCTCACGCCTGGAGACTTCCAGCACCGGCGCACATTGCCCACGAGCGGGGCCCGTGGCAAGAGGGAGCGCCGGAACAGCCGGCGGGCGCGACTCCAGTTCGCGGGGTACGCTGCCCGGACAGCCACCTGCACCCGAGAAGGAACCAACATGGCGACTGTGGAAGTGACCGAGCAGAACTTCAACGACATCACCCGCGAAGGCACCATCCTGCTGGACTGGTGGGCCTCGTGGTGCGGGCCGTGCCGCAGCTTCGCGCCGATCTACGAGGAGGCGTCGACCCGACACCCCGACATCGTGTTCGGCAAGGTCGACACCGAGGCGCAGTCGAACCTGGCCGCGTCCTTCGGCATCCAGTCGATCCCGACCATCATGGTCATCCGCGACGGGGTGATGCTGTTCGCCCAGCCGGGCGCGCTGCCCGGCGCGGTGCTCGAGGAGCTCATCGGCAAGGTGCGCGAGGTCGACATGGACGAGGTGCGCCGCCACCTGCATGAGGCCGAGGGCGCGGAGGCGCCCGACTGACCGACTGTGGCAACATGCGGCGCGGATGACCGCTGTCCTGACGGCCCAGGATCTGTGGAAGAGCTTCGGGGACCGCCGGGTCCTGGGCGGCGTGTCGTTCGCGGTGCACGAGCGCGATCGCATCGGCCTCATCGGGGTCAACGGCTCGGGCAAGTCCACCCTGATGAAGATGGTGGTGGCCGGCGCGGTCGGCGGCGCCGGCGTCGATGAGCGAGAGAGCGCGGCGCTCGAGCCCGACCGCGGGCTCATCACCTGGCGGCGCGAGCTGCGCCTCGAGTACGTGGCGCAGGAGCCGCGCCTCGATCTCGACGCCGCGGTGTCCGCCGTCCTCGACCGCGGGCCCGAGGTGCCGGCCCACGAGATCCGCGGCCTGTCCGCGGCGCTGCGCCTGCCGCCGCCCGACGCGCGCATCGGCGTCCTGTCGCTGGGCGAGCGGCGCCGCGTCGCGCTGGCCCGCGCGCTCCTGGCCAGCGCCGACCTGCTCGCGCTCGACGAGCCGACCAACCACCTCGACGCCGCCACCGTCGACTGGCTCGAGCAGCGCCTGTCCGCCCGGCGCGGCGCGCTCCTGGTCGTCACGCACGACCGCTACTTCCTCGATCGGGTCGCCACCCGCATCCTCGAGCTCGATCGCGGGCGGCTGTTCTCGTACGACGGCGACTACACCGCCTTCCTGCAGCGCCAGGCGGAGCGGCTGGCGGTCGAGGCCGACCAGGAGCAGGAGCGCGCCGCGTTCGTGCGCCGCGAGCTCGACTGGATCCGGCGCGGCCCCAGCGCGCGCGGCACCAAGCAGAAGGCGCGCATCGACCGCTTCGACGCCGCCGTCGCGGCGCGCCCCGAGGCGGGCGACCTGGCCCCGCGCGCGATGTCGCTGCGCCTGCCCACCGGCGGCCGCCTGGGCAAGACCATCCTCGAGCTGCGCGGGGTCGGGCGCTCGGTGGCCGGCCGGCGCCTGTTCGGCGACCTCACCCTGGCGATGAAGCCGGGCGACCGGATCGGCGTGGTCGGCCCCAACGGCGCGGGCAAGACCACGCTGGTCCGCACGGTCCTCGGCATCGACCGGCCCGACCAGGGCGAGGTCGTGGTCGGGCAGAACACGCGCCTCGCCTACCTGGAGCAGGGGCGCAGCGATCTGGTCGACGAGCACACCGTGCTCGACGAGGTGGCGGGCGGCGATCAGCACGTCTACCTCGAGGACGGCCCCATCCACGTGCGCACCTTCCTGCGCATGCTGCTGTTCGCCGACAGCGACGCCGATCGCCCGGTCGGCAGCCTGTCGGGCGGCGAGCGCAACCGCGTGCAGCTGGCCAAGCTCCTGCGCCGCGGCGGCAACCTCATCGTGCTCGACGAGCCGACCAACGACCTCGATCTCATGACCCTGGGCGCGCTCGAGCAGGCGCTGGTCGAGTTCCCCGGCTGCGCGATCATCGTCTCGCACGACCGCTGGTTCCTCGATCGGGTCGCGACCGGCATCCTGGCCTTCGAGAGCGGCCAGGTCGCCTTCTACGAGGGCGACTACAGCTCGTACCACGCGCGGCGCCGCGCGCGCGAGCTCGAGGCCGAGGCCGACGCCGAGGACGCACCGGCGGCGCGACGACCCGCCCCGCGCGCCGCGCAGCGCGGTCCGCGCCGCATCAGCTACCGGGAGCGCCAGGAGCTCGACGGCATGGAGGCCGCCATCGTCGCCGCCGAGGCGCGCGTGTCGGAGCTCGAGGCCGCGCTGTCCGATCCGGGCCTGTTCAAGGAGCGCGGCACCGAGGTCCCGGGCCTGGTGGCCGCGCTCGATCAGGCCCGCGCCCGCGTCGAGGAGCTGTTCGCCCGCTGGCACGAGCTCGAGGAGCTGGCCGGCGCGAGCTGATCGAGGGCGCTCCCGGCCTCGCGCTCGCTCCCGACCCCGCCGCGGCCGCGGCCTACGCCGGCCACAGCGCGCGCAGCGCGCCGTCGGGATCGTCGGCCACCCGCGACTCGCGGTCGATGATCATGGTGGCGCGGCGCGCGGCGTCGTAGGTCGGCCAGGGCGGCAGCCCGGCGCCGGCCGGGTCGCCGCCGCGGATGAAAGCCGCCCAGGTGTCGTGCATGGCGGTGGCGAGCGCCCGCGCCTCGTCGGTCTCGCTGCCGATCAGGAGCTGCGCGGCCGGGCGATCGATCGTGTTCCACACGAACGGCAGATCGAGCGCATGCGCCGCGCCGAGGCGGCCGCCGACGGCCGGGCTCGCCCAGTCGAAGCGGTACATCCACACCGGCACGAAGCAGGCCGACTGCGCCTCGGCCAGGCGGACGATCGGGATCCAGAAGGCGATGTGGCCCGCCAGATCGACCCAGGCCCGCTCGGGCGAGCGATCGGGCCTGGCGTCGCGATAGGCCGCGTGGAGGCGCGCGACCGCGTCGGCGCCGAGGCGCTCCTCGAGCGCCCGCCTCACCGCGCCGGTGGGGCCGTCGCCCAGGAACACCTCGAACAGCGACCACTCGTCGCGCGTGCTGCCCAGGAGCAGCGGCACGCGCGCGCCCAGGCCCGCGCGCATGATCGCGAGCGGCGCGTCCGGCACGGTGACGCCGTCGACGTAGGGCGCGAACGCGGCCAGCCCGCGCCGGCCGATCACCGTGTCCTGCGCGGCGAGCAGCCGCTCCAGCGGCAGGGACGCGAGCATCTCGGGCGCGCGGGCTCGATCCACGTCGAGCTCGCGGAGGATGCCCTCGGCCAGCAGGGTGGCGTCGCCTCTCGTGGGCGGCGTCAGCCCCGACGCGCCGCTCTGCAGGATCGCCCGCCGGAACAGGCCGCGCGCGGTCGGCATGGCCAGGAGGGTCGCGATCGAGATCGCGCCGGCCGACTGTCCCATCACCGTGACCGCGTCCGGATCGCCGCCGAACCGGGCGATGTTGCCCTGCACCCAGGTGAGCGCCGCGATCTGATCGAGCAGCGCGCAGTTGCCCTCGGCGTGGTCGTCGCCGGCGATGTCGCCCAGGTAGAGGAAGCCGAGCAGGCCGAGCCGGTAGTTCACGGTGACCACGACCATGTCGTGGCGGGCGGCGAACGAGGCCCCGTCGTAGAGCGGGATCGAGCTGGTCCCCATGATGAAGGCGCCGCCGTGGATCCACACCATCACCGGGCGCCTGGCCCCGTCGGCCGCCGGCGAGTAGACGTTCAGCGTGAGGCAGTCCTCGCTCATGGCGGCCCCGTCGCCGATGCCGCTCATCATCTGCGCGCGCGGGTCCCGCGACTGCGGCGCGATCGGGCCGAAGCCGGTGGCATCGCGCTCGCCGGTCCACGGCGGCGGCGGCCGCGGCGGCCGGAAGCGCAGGCTGCCCGTGGGCGACTCGGCGTAGCGGATGCCGCACCACATCGCCACCTCGCCCCGCATGCGGCCGCGCACCGCGCCCTGCTGCGTCTGGACCACGAGCTCGGACATCCTGTTCTCCTTGCCTACGAGACGGCGCGCTCGAGCTCGCCGAGCGCCTCGCCGCAGAACACCGCCATGCGCTGGAGGTGCGGGACCGTGTCGCGGCATCCGGTGAAGCCGAAGCAGACGCTGCCGGCGTAGCTCGCGCACGTGATGTTGAGGGCCTGGCCGTGCACCGGGATCGACATGGGAAACGACCCCTCCAGGCGCGCGCCGCGGAAGTAGAGCGGCTCCTCGGGGCCCGGCACGTTCGAGATGACCAGGTTGAAGGTGGGCGGCACGCGCCCGGCCACCGACGGCATCATCTGCAGCATGGCCGGCGCGCACAGGAGCGAGCTGTACTGCAGGATCGCCGCGCGCGACATGCCCTGCATCTGCTGCTTGGCGCTCGCCGTCGAGCTGACGATGGCGGCGAGGCGCTCGCCCGGATCGGCGAGGTCGGTGGCGAGCGAGGCCAGCATGGCCGCGACCGCGTTGCCTCCGCCCGCGTCTCCCTTGGCGCGCAGGCTGACCGGCAGCATCGCGACCAGCGGCGCCGACGGCAGCGCGCCCTGCTCGAGCAGGTAGCGGCGCAGGCTGGCCGCCGACAGGGCCAGCACCACGTCGTTGAGCGTGCCGCCGGCCGCCTTCGCCACCGCCCGCATGCGCGACGCGTCCAGCTTCTGGG
>Ga0126377_10001144_pt1 | contig 17062 bp, 16 predicted proteins | sample PanSoiMetPlot_22_FD_92647 | JGI IMG/M metagenome (GOLD analysis project Ga0126377, IMG submission 92647) | Tropical forest soil microbial communities from Panama - MetaG Plot_22 | ecosystem: Environmental > Terrestrial > Soil > Tropical forest > Bulk soil | place: Panama | collected 2016-02-17 | reverse complement strand
TTCACCGGCGCATCGATCTGGATGAAGTCGTCATAGGGGCCGGCGCCGATGTCGCGCCCGCGCGCCGAGACGATGCCGGCGGTCACGGTGCCGCCGAGGCCGAACGGATTGCCGACCGCCAGCACCCAGTCGCCGATCCGCGGCGATTCGTCGGCCAACCGCACGAACGGGAAGCTGCCGCCGCCTTCGACTTTGATCAGCGCCAGGTCGGTGCGCGCATCGGTGCCGATCACCTTGGCGTTGTGGATCTTGCCATCGTCGGTGGTGACCTCGACGCTCTCGGCCTTGTCGACCACGTGGTTGTTGGTCACCGCATAGCCATCGGCCGAGATGAAGAAGCCGGAGCCCTGGCCGGTAGTGAACTGGCGCCGCGGGAATTGGCCGCGCAGCCCCGGAACCTCCTGCCCGAAGCGGCGGAAGAAGAACTGGAACGGCGAGTTCTGCCCTTGCGGGTTGCTGTCTTCATCGAGGCTCGACGACTCCGGACCGGCGCTCATCTTGACGCGCACGGAAATCACGGACGGCTTCACCTTCTCGACGATGTCGGCAAATCCCACCGGGCGCTGTGCGGTCTGCGCGTGGGCGGGCGCCGTGAACGAGGCGAAGGGCGCGTAGTGACCGAAATCCGGGGCTGCGAGGGCAAGGACCGCGCCGAAACCGGCGGCGCTCGCGAGCAGCGCGTAACGTCGCGCATGCAACGGGCGCTTGGGCGCGGGTGAAACACTCGACATAAGGCTTGGCTCCATCACCGAGGGGAAGGCGCGAGGGGCGCGCTGGATTGCCTGGCAGGATGGGGAGCCGCGCCTTTCCGCAAGATGTCCAGAAAATTAACAGTTGGTAAGCTTTGAAAATCGATAAAAAATATGCCGATTCAATCACTTGGACGAAAAGTCGCCATCGCGGACGATTCTCAGGGGCCGCCCGGCCGGGTGAGCTCCGCAATCCTTGCCCGCTCGCTGTCGCTCAGCGGCGCAACCGTCTCGACCCGTGCGCTGGCCGCGCGCCTGCGTCGCCGCAGCGCAGCGCCCAGGGTCGCGGCACCGACCAGCAGAAGGCCGATCGGCGCGAGCCAGAGCGGCGCCGTATGCCACTCGAAGCGCGGCCGGAGCAGGACGAATTCGCCATAGCGGGCGACCAGAAAGTCGATGACCTCGCGATCGCTGTCGCCGGCCTTGAGCCGGTCGCGCACCAGCACCCGCAGATCATGTGCCAACGGCGCTTCCGAGTCGTCGATCGACTGGTTCTGACAGACCATGCAGCGCAAGTCGTGCGACAGCGCGCGCGCCCGTGCTTCGAGCGCGGGATCGGGCAGGATTTCGTCCGGCTGCACCGCAAGGCTCGGCGTCGCACCGCCAACCGCGAAGGCGACGACGATGAAGGCCAGGCGCAGGAACGATGCCATGCCCCTACTCCGCAGGCTGCAAGGCCGCCCGGCTCCTTGCGGGCTTGGGGGCGCCGACGCGCAGGCGCCGATCGGAAAGCGACAGGGCGCCGCCGAACGCCATCACGACGCAGCCGAGCCAGATCATCAGCACGAGCGGCTTGTGATAGAGCCGCACCGCGATCGCGCCGTCCGCGGCGGCCTCGCCGAGCGACACATAGAGTTGGCCGAAGCCGCGCGTCATGAGAGCGGCCTCGGTGGTCGTCATTTCGCGCGCCGGAAACGACCGCTTCGACGGCTGCATCACGCCGATCATCTCGCCGTTGCGACGCACCGTGAACTGGGCGACCAGCTCCTGGTAGTTTGGGCCGGTACGCGGCACCGTACGGTCGAACGTGAATTCGTAGTGCCGCAGCGCCACCTTGTCGCCCGGGCGCAGCGAGACGATCTGCTCGCTGCCCCACTGGGTCTCGCCAACCACGCCGAGCAGCGAGATGCCGAGCCCGAGATGCGCAAACGCTGCGCCCCAGGCGGACCGGGGCAGGCCGATCGCGCGTCGCGTGGCGACCGGAAACGGCGCACGCCACATTCCGGTGCGCTCGACGATGTCGGTGATCGCGCCCGCGATGACGAAGCCGGCGAGCCCGACGCCGAAGGCGGCGAGCACCGGACGTCCCTCGACGATGCAAACGGCCGTGATGCCGACGAGCGCGAGCACGAAAGCGGCGGTGAGCCGCTGCATGACGCCTTGAAGGTCGCCGCGTTTCCAGGCGAGCAGCGGACCGAATGGCACCACGGCCAGGAGCAGCGCGAACAGCGGTCCGAAGGTGAGGTTGAAGAACGGCGCGCCGACGGAGATCTTCGTGCCGAACGCCTCGGTCACCAGCGGGTAGATCGTGCCGAAAAACACCGTCGCACAGGCGACCGTTAGAAACAGGTTGTTGAGCACAAGCGCGCCCTCGCGCGAGATCGGCGCGAACAACCCGCCGGCCTTGAGCAGCGGCGCGCGCCAGGCGTAGAGCGCGAGGCCGCCGCCGATGAACAGCACCAGGATTGCCAGGATGAAGACGCCGCGCGTCGGGTCCGACGCGAACGCATGCACCGAGGTGATCACGCCCGAGCGCACCAGGAAGGTGCCGATGAGCGAAAGCGAGAACGTGAGGATGGCGAGCAGGATGGTCCAGATCTTAAGCGCTTCACGCTTCTCCATCACGAGCGCCGAGTGGAGCAGCGCGGTGCCGGCGAGCCAGGGCATGAAGGAGGCGTTCTCGACTGGGTCCCAGTACCACCAGCCGCCCCAGCCGAGCGTGTAGTAGGCCCAGAACGAGCCCATCGCGATGCCGAGGGTGAGGAAAATCCAGGCCACCAGCGTCCACGGCCGCACCCAGCGCGCCCATGCGGCATCGATCCTCCCCTCGATCAGTGCGGCGATCGCGAACGAGAAGGAAATCGAGAAGCCGACATAACCGACATAGAGCATCGGCGGGTGAACAGCGAGACCGAAGTCCTGCAGGATCGGATTGAGGTCGCGGCCCTCGAACGGCGCCTCGGGCAGGCGCACGAAGGGGTTCGAGGTGACGAGGATGAACAGGTAGAACGCGCTCGCCACCCACGACTGCACCGCCAGAACGGTTGCCTTGAGGGTCGCCGGCATGTTGCGGCCGAACGCGGCGACCAGCGCCCCGAACACGGCCAGGATGAGAACCCAGAGCAGCATGGAGCCCTCGTGGTTTCCCCACACGCTGGTGAACTTGTAGATCAGCGGCATGGTCGAGTGCGAATTCTCGAACACGGTCGCAACCGAGAAGTCGGATGTGACGTAGCAGGCAACCAGCGCCGCAAAGGAAAATGCGACGAAGCCGAACTGCGCGAGCGCGGCCGGCTCGGCGACGCGAATGAGGACGGCATCGCGCATGCGCGCGCCGTAGAGCGGAACGGTCGACTGCACGAGCGCGATCGCGAGCGCGAGAACGAGCGCGTAGTGGCCCAGCTCGGGAATCATGGCGTCTTCCTCGTCCCTGCACCCATGCCCTTGGCGGTGTCGTCCTTCCAGTGGCCCTGCTGCTTCAAGGCGTCGGCGACTTCCTTGGGCATGTAGCGCTCGTCATGCTTGGCGAGCACCGAATCCGCCTTGAACACGCCCGACGCATCGATGGTACCGTCGGTCACCACGCCCTGCCCGTCGCGAAACAGATCGGGCAGGATGCCCTGGTAGGTGACCGGGACCGCCCGGTTCCCATCGCTCACCTCGAACCGCACGTTGAGGTCCTTGCCGCGCACGACGCTGCCCGGAACCACCAGGCCGCCGAGGCGAACGCGGGTTCCCGGCGCGACATGATTCTCGACCAGATCGGTCGGCGAATTGAAGAAACGGATCGAGTCGCTGAGCGCCCACATCACCAGCCCGGCGGCAAATCCGAGGACGCCGACGCCAGCCGAGATCAAGACGAGGCGGCGCTTCTTGCGGGTCATGTCCGGTCGCTCATCCTCCGCAGGTGAGATCGCGCGGCGCGCCGCCGCGGGGCGTTTCGCGGGCGACAAGCACTCTACTGGTACGTGCGGGCCGAGGCCATGCTCGAATTGCAAACGAGCCGCGCGCGCCGTCGGGCGCACGGCCGGAGCAGATCCGGTGCTTGTCGTCCCACCCACATACAACATGCCGGTCGCGCGGCCGCAACCCGTGAACGTCCGGCCGCGACGTTATGTGCGGCATAGTGCGTGGGTGTCATCGCGCCCGAACCGGGCGGCGGGATTTTACCGCGCGGTCCAAAGGGAAAGAGTCTGGCCTTCACCAGCACGAGCGCCATCAGGTGGATCTCGCGCATGCGGCCGGCGGTCGCGTCCGTGAGGAGGTGATCGAGGCGATCTGCTCATCGGTGAGGTTGCGGATGCACCGCGAGCACGTCGCGCACGCAGGAGCGCCGCGAGATAGCGTACGTCGTCGAGCGCGCGCGTCGTCCCGACCCGGTGGGCGAGCTTGCATCGCGCCCGGTCGTCGCTCGCAGTTGCGCGTAGGCCTTGTCGATCGCCTGTACGACAACGACACGGTCCTGGAACGCGCTCGCCGCCTGCGCCGGCCCGGCTTTGCTCGTTGGCCGCGAAAAGCCGTGTGACATCGGCGAGCAGCATGGCCCGCGCGGGGTCATTTGCCGCAGGTATCCCCGCAATTTCTCGACCCTTTGGCCGTCGATCGCCGTGGCGGGCACCGGACGGTTTAGCCTTTGATTCAGTATAGCGGGCGCGGTCTTAATAAGTCGTTGAATGCACGGGAAAATCAGGTGGCCATCGCGGGTCCACGAGCCGGCTTGCCCGGCGAATATTGACCCGCCTCGTCGCCACCGCGCGCACACCAAACCGGAAACCGCACGTTGCGACAGGGCCCGCAATCGCGCAGGCTCCGCGGCGGGCGCCGTCGCGACGGATCGCGAACGGCAAGGACGCAACATGAAACACAACAGCGAGCGCATCCTCACCACCCACGCGGGCAGCCTTCCACGGCCGCGGGACCTGCTTGCGCAGGTCCGCGCCCGCGCGCGCGGCGAGCGCATTGACGAGGAGGCGTTCCAGGCGCGGCTGCGGCTCGCGGTCGGCGAGATCGTGCGCCGGCAGGCCGATCTCGGCATCGACATCATCGACGACGGCGAGTTCGGCAAGCCGAGCTTCGTCACCTATGTGCGCGAGCGGCTCGCCGGGCTCACGCGTCAAGAGGGCGAGCGGCAGAGCCCGTGGATCCGTTCGCGTGAGGCAATCTCATTTCCCGAGTTCTACCAGATGCAGTCCGGCGCTGTGAACGCGCGCCAGTCGCTCATGGCCTGCACGGGGCCGATCAGCTATCGGGGTCACAAGGAGCTGCAGACCGACCTCGACAATCTCAAGGCCGCATTCAAGAGCGTGGATGTGGTCGAGGCCTTCGTGCCCTCGATCTCGCCCTCGAACGTCGAGGACTGGAACCGCAACGAACACTACAAGAGCGCCGAGGAGTATCTCTACGCGATCGCCGACGCGATGCGCGAGGAATATCGGGCGATCGTCGCGGCCGGATTCCTGGTGCAGATCGACGACCCGCAGCTCGTCACGCATTTCAACGTCAATCCCACCGCCACGATCGAGCAGTGTCGCAAGTGGGCGCAGATTCATGTCGAGGCGCTCAATCACGCCTTGCGGGGAATTCCGCGTGAAAAGATCCGCTATCACACCTGCTATGGCATCAACATGGGTCCGCGCATCCACGACATGGAGGTGAAGGACATCATCGACATCGTGCTCAAGGTCAATGCCGGCGCGTTCTCGTTCGAGGCCGCCAATCCGCGTCACGAGCACGAATGGACCGTGTGGGCGGACGCAAAGATTCCCGATGGCGCCGTGCTGATCCCGGGGGTGATCTCGCATTCGACCATCCTGGTCGAGCATCCCGAGTTGATCGCCCAGCGCATCGCGCGCTACGCCGACATCGTCGGCCGCGAGAACGTCGTTGCCGGCTCGGACTGCGGCTTTGCGACGTTCGCGGGCTCGGACGAGGTGCATGAGAGCATCGTGTGGGCAAAGCTCGACGCGCTCGCCAAAGGGGCGCGCCTCGCCTCGCAACGGTTGTGGGCGAAGCGCGGCGCGAAGACGAAGGCCGCGGCCGCCACCGCGCGCAAGTCCAAACGCCCGAGCGCGAGGCCGTCCAAGAAGGCGCGGCGCGCGTCGAAGCGCTGAACGAGCCCGCGTCCCATGTCGGCGGCGAATGGATCACCGAAGACGCGGCAGGATGAATTGGCCTCGCATCCCTGCGGAGCGCCCGTGTCATCGTCGTCCGGTAATGCGTCCCGCGCTTGCAGCCCGGTGGGCACTGAGGGGCCGCGATGAGATACCGACATTCATCCATTCTGGCACTCGCCGTGCTGGCATGCGGCTGGTGGGGCTCGCCTGCGCCAGCCCAGAACTCCGGCGCACCGGTCGAGGTGACCATCCTTGCCATCAACGACTTCCACGGTCACCTCATGCCGCCGCCCGGCGGCATCACGATCGCCGATCCGGCCGACCGCAACCGTAAGATCCCGGTCTCGGCCGGCGGCGCCGAGCACATGGCAACGCTGGTCAAAGGGCTGCGCGCGCAAATCCGCAACACGGTGTTCGTCGCGGCCGGCGACCTGATCGGCGCGAGCCCACTCCTCTCCGGCGCGTTCTCCGACGAGCCGACGATCGAGTCGCTGTCGGTCATGGGCCTCGAGCTGTCGGCGGTCGGAAATCACGAGTTCGACCGTGGCGCGCGCGAGCTCCTGCGCATGCAGAACGGCGGCTGTCATCCCGTCAAAGGATGTCTCGGCCCGCATCCGTTCGCGGGCGCCGCGTTTCGCTACCTCGCGGCCAGCACGATCGACCGGGCCACCGGCAAGACGCTGTTTCCGCCCTACGCGGTCAGGGAATTCGACGGCGTGCCGATCGCCTTCATCGGGCTCACGCTGAAGGGGACCGCCGGCATCATCAGCCCGGCGGCCGCCGCCGGGCTTGACTTCGCCGACGAGGCCGAAACCATCAACGCCTTGGTGCCGCAGCTCAGGCAGCGCGGCATCGAGGCGATCGTGGTGCTGATCCACGAGGGCGGGCAGCCGACCGGCGACTACAACGAATGTCCCGGAATATCCGGGCCGATCGTCGATATCGTCAACAAGCTCGACAAGGCCGTCGACGTGGTGGTGAGCGGCCATACCCACCGCGCCTACAATTGCAGGATCGACGGACGCCTCGTCACCAGCGCCGATCAATACGGCACCCTGGTCACGCGGATCGACCTCAGGCTCGATCGCACGACGCACGACGTCGTGGACGCCAAGGCGGAGAACCTGATCGTTCGCACCGACGGCTCCGCCAAGGATCGCGAGCAGACCGAGCTGATCGCGGCCTACGAGCAACGCGTACAGGCAGTCGCGCGGCGCGTGGTCGGATCCGTCACGGCGACGCTGTCGCGCGCGCCCGCCGCCACGGGCGAGAGCGTGCTCGGGGGCGTCATCGCTGACGCCCAGCTCGCCGCGACGCGCGCCGAGCCGGATGGCGGGGCGGCGCTCGCCTTCACGAACCCGGGCGGCATTCGCACCGACATCCTCAAGCGGGAGGACGGCATGGTCACCTATGCGGACCTGTTCGCCTCCCAGCCGTTCGGCAACCAGCTTGTCACCCTCACGCTCTCGGGGGCGCAGATCAAGCGGTTGCTCGAGCAGCAGTGGCTCGGGCAGCAGACGCCGCGCATCCTGCAGGTCTCGAAGAACTTTTCCTACCTGTGGGATGCCGCACGGCCGGCCGGCGAGCGGGTCGCGGTCGATGCCATCACGCTCAACGGGCAGCCGATCGATCCGGCGGCACGCTATCGCGTGACGGTGAACGGGTTCCTGGCGCAAGGCGGCGATGGATTCGCGGTTCTCAGGGAAGGCACCGCGCCCCGGACGGGCCTCCCCGACGTAGAGGCGCTGGCGACCTATTTCGAGGCGAACAGCCCGGTATCGCCCGGCCCGCTCGATCGCATCCGGCGCGCGAACTGAGCGACCGCGCCACGCCTCACGCCGCCGGCAGCACCAGTTCGGCGCGCAAGCCGCCGATCGGCGCGTTGGAAAGTGTCAGGCCGCCGCCGTAGAGGGCGGAGAGCTCGAGCACGATCGAGAGCCCGAGGCCCGAGCCTGGCTTGGTCTCGTCCAGCCGCTGGCCGCGGCGCGCCACCTGCTCGCGGTCGCCCGGCGAGAGGCCCGGCCCGTCGTCATCGACCACGACGCGGATGACGCCCTTGGGCAGACCGCCGCTGGTCCCGGCGGCGCGTTCCGGGGTCACCTCGATGCTCACGCGCGCCTGCGCCCACTTGCACGCATTGTCGACCAGGTTCCCGAGCATCTCCTCGAGATCCTGTCGCTCGCCCCGGAAGCGCACGCTGTCCGGCGCCGCGAAATCGATCGCGATCCCGCGCGGATGGTAGATCTTCTCCATGGTGCGGGTGAGCGCGGTGACCACCGGGACGACGTCCGTGACGGTCCCGACCACGGTCGCGCGCGCCGCGAGGCGGGCGCGCTCGAGGTGGCGGGCGACCTGGTCGCGCATGATCCCGGCCTGCTCGCGCACCTTGATGGCAAGCGCATCGTCGTTGCGCGAGGCCGCCTCGTTCATCATCACCGACAGCGGCGTCTTGAGCGCATGGGCGAGGTTACCGACATGGGTCCGGGCGCGCTCGACGATCTCGCGATTGGCGTCGATCAGCGCGTTGGTTTCGCGCGCGAGCGGTTCGATCTCGACCGGGAATCGTCCGGCCAGCCGCTCGGCGGTGCCGGCGCGGATGGCGGCAAGGCTTTCGGAGATGCGCTTGAGCGGCGCAAGTCCGAAGCGTACCTGGAACATGGTGGTGAGCAGCAGCACGGCCGCGAGGATGACGAAGGTCAGAGCGAGCGCGCGATCGAACGAGCGGGTCTCATCGTCGATCTCCTGCGAATCGCCCGCGACCGCGACCAGGTAACGGCCGTCTTCGCCGAGGTCGACCGTGCGCTCGATCAGCCGCAGCCGCTGGTCCTCGGGGCCGACCACATACGCGCGGCGCGTGCCGTCGTCGCTCGCCGCGATCCCCTGATCGGAGAGATGCGGCAGGCCGGAATCCCAGAGCGAGCGCGAGGAGCGCACCTCCGGCTTTGGGCCGCCCAGGCGGGTCAGCTGCCAGTACCAGCCGGACAGCGGCAGGTCGAACTCCGGCTCGCCGAGCGACTGCGGGGTTCGCTCGCCCGTATCCTCGGGTGCCGCTACCTCGGCGACCAGCGTGCGCAGGAACACGTTGAGCCGACGGTCGAACGCGCGCTCGACCGCGTCGCGATAGAGTGAGGACAGGACGAAGCCGGTGATCAACAGGATGATGACCGTCCAGGCGGTCGCCGAGACGAACAGGCGCAGCGCGAGCGAGTTAGCGCGCATCGCTCGGCGGAGTGAGCAGGTAGCCGAGGCCGCGCACCGTCTGGATCACGTCGACGCCGAGCTTCTTGCGGATGCGGCCGACGAACACCTCGATCGTGTTCGAGTCGCGATCGAAGTCCTGATCGTAGAGGTGCTCGACCAGCTCGGTGCGCGACACCACCCTGCCGGTGTGGTGCATCAGATAGGCGAGCAGCCGATACTCGTGCGATGTGAGCTTGACGGGCGTTCCATCGACGGTGACGCGGCCGGTGCGCGAATCGAGCCGCACCGGGCCGCACAGGAACTCGCTCTTGGCGTGGCCGACCGAGCGGCGCAGCAGGGCGCGGATGCGCGCCAGCACCTCCTCGAGGTGGAACGGCTTTGCCACATAGTCGTCGGCGCCGGCGTCGAAACCCTGCACCTTGTCGCTCCAGCGGTCGCGCGCCGTGAGCATCAGCACCGGCATGGCGCGGCCGGCGCGCCGCCACGACTCGAGCACCGAGATGCCGTCCATCTTGGGCAGGCCGATGTCGAGGATGACCGCGTCATAGGGCTCGGTCTCGCCCAGATAGTGGCCTTCCTCGCCATCGAAGGCGCGGTCGACCACGTAGCCCGCATCGGTCAGCGCGGTGGCGAGCTGCCGGTTGAGATCGGGATCGTCCTCGATCACGAGCAAGCGCATGAGGTCTCCTGGGCGGGTCTATTTCTTCTCTGGTTTCTTGTCTGGCTTGTCTTGTTTGTCCTGCTTGTCCTGCTTGTCCTGCTTGTCCTGCGCGCGCGCGTCCGACTTCTTGTCCTCGGCATGCGTCTCCGGTTTTTTCTCCTCGGCATGCGTCTCCGGCTTTTTCTCCTCGCCATGGACGCCGACCAGCGCACCGTTGCCGGCGTCGACGGCCGTCTGCGCCACCTTGCCGTCGCGGCCGAGCACGGTCAGCAGGTAGACCAGATTGCCGCCGCGCTCGCACAGCCGCGCATGGATGATCTCGCCCCGCTGACGCACCGACCGCATCGCCCGCGACAGCGGGACGACCGCATGTGCGGCGGTCTTCGCCTTCTGCTCGTTGCGGCTCAGGCAGCGGTCCGCCGCATGCGCGGCTGCGCCGAACAGCAGGAGGCCCGCCATCACGATTCGTACCACGATCATTGGCCCCCCGGCTGCTGACAGCTGTAAGGTTCCATTGGGTCAGGACTGCGGCATAGCCTGTTCGGCGAAGCCGCGAAAGGTGGCGAATGCGTCGAGGCCGGCCCGCGGGGCGCGCCAGCCGTTGATGGCCGCCGCCTCGTCGGCGACGCCGATTCCGATGCCGCAGAACAGCATGTGGTCGGCCGGCAGACCGAGAAACGGCGGGACGGTCTTGTGCCAGTGGGTCCAGGCCTCCTGGGCGCAGCTATGCAGCCCGTGCGCCCGCGCGAGCAGCAGGATGGTCTGCACGAAGCCGCCGAGGTCCGACCACTGCGGCGGTCCCATGGCGCGGTCGATCGAGACGAACAGGCCGACCGGGGCGCCGAACATCTCGAAGTTCCGGGCATACTGCGTAAGCCGGGCCGGCCGGTCCTCGCGCGGAATGCCGAGGGCGGCGTACAGCAGCGCGCCGACCTCGAAGCGTCGCGCATGGTAGGGCTCCTTGAGCGGCGCCGGATAGATTTGGTACTCGGCGCCCTCCCCGCGCGGCAACTCGGCGTGGCGCGGGCGAATGAGCGCCTTGAGCGCCTCGAGCGGCGCTCCGGCAAGGGCGTCGACCCGCCAAGGCTGCAAGTTGCCGCCCGAGGGGGAGCGCGCCGCGCGTTCGAGGATGTCGCGGACCACCGCGAGCGGCACCGGGGTCGGCAGAAAGGCGCGGCAGCTGAAGCGGCTCGCAACGGCGTCACGCACGTCCATAATGACTGGCTCCGACAATCGGCCTCCGCGGCAGGCCGCCGGCGCAGCCGGACCGCCATCGGGCCGAATGTGCAGCGAATCGGCGCCGTTGACAAAACCGCCGCGCTCCGGCTCAACGCCACCATGCGTCGTCTTGCCCTCGCATTCCTGCTTGCTTGGTCCGCACCCGCAGCCGCCATGGTGGGCGGCGCGGCCCCGGCGGATCCCGCGGTCGCGCGGCATGTGGTGCTGATCGTCGGGTCGCGTGGAACGTTCTGCACCGGCGTCGCGATCGCGCGCGATCTCGTGCTCACCGCCGCCCACTGCACGCTGCCGGGCGCCGACTACAAACTGATGGAGCTCGACGCGCACCATCAGCCGACGCTGCGCGACATCGCCGACATCGCGCGCCACCCGCAGTTCGATCTCAAGACCTTGCTCGCGCATCGGGCGACCGCCGATCTCACGCTCATCCGGCTGGCAGCGCCGCTCGGCGGCAATTTCGCGCCCGCCGCACTCGCCGTGCCCGACCGCCCGGTCACGGCGGGAGACCCCTTCGTGGTCGCGGGTTACGGGGTCGCGGTGCGCGGCGACGGCAAGAGCAGCGGGGTCGTCCGCATCGCTCATCTCATCGCCACCGGCCAGCCGGGCAGCCTGCAGATCCGGCTCGTCGACGGCGTCGCCAAGGGGGCGCGCGCCGGCCTCGGCGCCTGCACCGGCGACTCGGGCGCACCGGTGTTCGTCGCGGAGGCCGCGCGGCTCGCGCTCGCCGGCGTGGTGAGCTGGTCGACCGGGCCGAACCTCTCGGACGGCTGCGGCGGCCTCACGGGGGTCACGCCGCTGGTGCGCTACCGCGAATGGATCGTCGAGACCGCGCGCGCGCTGGGCTCGCCGCTGCCGCCGTGAGGCGAGACGATGCTGCGCGTGCTCATCCTGCTTGCCGCCATCACCACGACCGCTGTGGCGCTGTTGCAGTGGGCGTCTCGGTTTCGCATGTTCGGGCTTCCCGCCATGGAGGTGACGGCCCAACACTGGCAGGCGCGCATCGGCAACACCGTCGTGGCCGCGATCCTCTGGTTCGTGTGGTGGAACGTGTGAAACGCCCTTGCGGCGGCGCCGGGAAAAGTCGAGCCTCGGGTATCCGGGCGTCCGACAGGAGGACCGCATGACCAGGATTGCTCTCGCGCTTGCGGCGGCGGTCGCCGCCGTCTCGTTCTGCATCCCGGCCGGCGCCCAGGAGGCCGACCGGCAACTCGGCAATGTTCATTTCGCGACCTCGTGCAATGAGGTGGCGCAGCGTCGCTTCGACCGCGCCATGCGCTATCAGCATTCGTTCTGGTATCGCGCCTCGCGCGAGATTTTCGAGGACGTGCTCAGGGCCGATGCGGAGTGCGGCATCGCCTATTGGGGCATCGCGCTCAGCCTGTGGAACAACCCGCACAATCAGCCGCCCGCGTCCAACCTCGCGCCGGCACTCGCCGCCATCGAGAAGGGCAAGGCGGTCGGCGCCAAGAGCGAGCGCGAGCGCGACTACATCCAGGCGCTCGCGGTGCTCTACACCGACTACGACAACGTCGACTACCGCACCCGCCTGCAGGCCTATCTCAAGGCGATGGAGGCGCTGGCGGCAAAATATCCCGACGACGACGAGGCGCAGATCTTCTATGCGATCACCCTCAACGTCGCAGCCTCGCCGAGCGACAAGACCTATGCGAACCAGGTCAAGGGAGCCGCGATCCTCGAGCCGATCTTCCGCCGCCAACCGCAGCATCCCGGCATCGCCCACTACCTGATCCATCTCTACGACTACCCGGCGATCGCCGAGAAGGGCCTCGACGCCGCCAAGCGCTACGCCGCCATCGCCCCGTCGGCGCCGCACGCGCAGCACATGCCGTCCCACATCTTCACGCGCGTGGGCGCCTGGAAAGACTCGATCTCGTCCAACCTCGCCTCCGTCAAAGCCGCCAAGGCGGACAAGGAAGGGACCGAGCAGATCCACGGCATGGACTATCTGGTCTACGCCTACCTGCAGCTCGCCCAGGACGCCAATGCGCGCACGGTCGTCGACGAGATGGGACGGTCGACCAACGTCAATGCCGACGCATTCGGCGGCTGGTTCGGGCTCGCCGCCTCGCCCGCGCGCTACATGGTCGAGCGCGGCGACTGGAAGGGCGCCGCCGGGCTCGAGGTGCGGCCGACCAAGTTCGCGCACGTGATGGCGATCAGCCATTTCGCCCGCGCGCTCGGCGCGGCGCGCTCCGGTGATACTCAGGCCGCGAAGGCCGACATCGCCAAGCTTGCCGAGCTGCGCGACCAGCTGCGCGAGGCGAAGAATGCGTATTGGGCTGACCAGGTCGACATCCAGTACCGGGTCGCGACCGCCTGGCTCCTCAATGCCGAAGGCAGGTCCGACGAAGCGCTGAAGGCGTTGAGCGCGGCCGCCGACGCCGAGGACAGCACCGAGAAGTCGCCGGTCACGCCCGGCCCGCTCGCGCCGGCGCGCGAGCTTCTTGGCGCGATGCTGCTCGAGCGCGGTGATTACGCAGAGGCTCTCGCCGCCTTCGAGACGACGCTCAAGAAGGAGCCCAACCGCTTCAACGCGTTCGCGGGCGCCGCGACGGCAGCCGAGAAGCTCGGCGACAAGACCAATGCGACGGCCTACTATGAGAAACTGCTCGCGCTCGCGGAAGGATCAACCGCTGATCGTCCTGCGCTCGCGGCCGCCAAGCAGTTTCTGGCGAAGAATTGACAACGCGGATTGCCGCTGCGACGGCGGGGACCACGGATGAAAAAGAGCCTCATCCTTGCGATTGCGCTCTGCAGCCTTGGGCTTGCGGCCGGCGCCGCCGTCGTCGCCTCGAAGTCCGCGGGCCCACGCATCCTGACGCCGAACTTCCGCGAGGTCGCCTGGCCGTTTCCGATGGATCAATGGGGTCTCGGGCACGCCTACCGCTGCCGGCCCGCGGATTGCGGCATCGAGGTCAATGTCTTTGTGCGCGCCAAGATCGGCTTCTGCAACTGCGCGACCGGGGTCTCCGACGACGAGGAGCTCGAACGCGTCGGCGACGTCGAGCTGCTGGGCGAGAAGTTCTCCGCGCCCGGCAGCGGGCACGAGATCGCGGTCGCCTGGATGAAGGGGCGCAGCCGCGCCTATGACGTGCCGGGCCATGCCCCCGCCTCGACGCTCGCGATCGCCTTCAACGACCGCTGCGACGTGATCGTCGCGACCGCCGTGGTGGCGGACGGTCCCGCCGCGCGGGTCGAGCCGGCGGTGCTCGCCTTCCTCAACAGCGACACGGTGGTGCACTGGGCCGAGAAGGTGCTGGGGCTGTGAGGGGCGTCTGCGGCACGGCATCATGTGCCAATGCGGCGCGCGAACCGGCGTCCACGCGACCCTGCGTGGCCTCATTAGAACTCTTGGGCCACCATGAATACTGCACATCAATACTGCGCATCGTCGACGAGCGCTGGCGGCTTTGGTATCAGCAGGTCGCTTCCATATTCTGTCTGAGCCAATCAAACCCTGCGCAAGGAGTATTTTATGGCCGCGAGACCCCTTGAGGTATCCCGCAAGGCAGCGTCCATGCCGGCAATGAGCGAAGCAGAACGGCAGATGCGCCGTGATCTCGCCGCCTGCTACAGGCTCGTGGCGCTCTATGGCATGGATGACATGTTCTCGACCCACATTTCGGCGCGGGTGCCCGGTTCAGAGGAGCATTTCCTGCTCAACCCGTATGGCGTGCTGTTCGAACAGGTCACGGCCTCGGACCTAGTCAAAGTCGATCTCGACGGCAATATCGTGCAGGACACGGGATACTCTATCAACTCTGCCGGCTTCGTGATTCATTCCGCGGTTCATGCCTCGCGACCCGACGCGAAATGCGTTCTACATACTCATACGGTCGCGGGCATGGCGATCGCCAGCATCGAGGAAGGCCTCCTGCCGCTCACCCAGAAATCAATGCGCTTTTACAACCGCATCGGCTATCATGATTACGAGGGCGTTGCCGATGACCTCAACGAACGCGAACGGTTGGCGCGCGACCTCGGGTCACATAACGCGCTGATCTTGCGCAACCATGGTCTCCTCACCTGCGGGCAAACGGTAGCGCGGGCGTTCTTTCTGATGAAGAATCTGGAAAAATCCTGCCAAACACAATTGGCTGCGATGGCGAGCGGCGGCAAGCTCCGTGAGCTCTCACCCCGTCTGATGGAGCATGCCGCGACCCAGGTCGCGGGTAGGCTTGATGGTGAGGCAAGCGGCTGGGCGGCGCTGCTCAAGAAGCTCGACGACATCGATCCGAGCTACCGAAACTGAGCTGCGGTCCCGACACGGGGTGCGCTTGAAGAACGTGGACTATCTGATTTTGCCCCTCAGCAGCCCTATTGTTTTCAGGATGTTCTCCTCGAACGGATGGAGCTTGTAATCCCAATATTCATGCATCCCCATCTTCGACGCCACCTTCTGTCGAAGGAATTGGGTGGCGAGAGGCTGGTCAACAAGGAATAACTGGCCCTGCTCGTCCCTTTGCTTGACGTATAAATAGGGCGCTCCTACCGGAGGCAGGCGACGAACGGAGGGGACTCCGTTGGGAACCGAAACCCGATCGAACTGGTGCTTCAGCTCGCCACACAGATCGATATGTTTTGCGATGAAATGTATATGCGCGTGATTTATGCAGCCGCCCGCCTTTCGTTTGTCGTCGATTGCGCCATGCTCGAAAATCGTGACCTCTCCAAACTCGCTCAGGAAAAGTTTTTCGATCTTTGCAAAGAGACAGTTGAATTCGGATTGGGATTCATCCGGAGAGAGTGAAAAATTGTCGAAATGCCGATGCGTAATCAGAAGAACGTATCCCGGTATCCAGGCGCCGAGCCCACAAAGGACGTAGTGAAACTCGCCTGAATACAGCAACTCGTTCGCCGGGTCGCTTAACAGCTCGGCGTCGAATTTCATTCGACAGAATACGCAGCCGGCATCGAATGGATCGATGTTCAAATTCTCGATGGCACTCATTCATCACCCATCAGATCAGATACTGCTTCGAGGAGTTGCTCCTTCGTCACCACGACCCTAGTCGCGTGATAGCGAAGCCAAGGACGACGATCGTTGGTGGTCGTACCGGTGTAGACGACGATGGGCTTTCCCATTCGATGCGCGTAAGCCATTTCAAAGATGCAACCGATGTAATTCCAGTTTTCGATCGAACAGTCGAAAATCATGAAGTCACAGCGGGTCAGAAGGGAAAGGCCCTGCTCCACGATTTCTGCATCTGTCCTCCCGGCTTCGCCATCGAGCGAATCCGCCACAGAGACGATTTCGACATCGAGACCCTCCAACAAGACACGAAATTTCTCGTGGTTGGCCTTGGCATCGGCGGTATCGAGAAAATCGATTCGGTGGGAAAGAAACGCGTGTTTCATTGTCGCCGAAGTGCAATATCAGTGTCGTCGAAGTGCAATATCAGCCCTCGAGTTCGATTGCGAGATGGCGTCCTCGCCCGAACCACTATTCGGGGCGACCAGCGTCATACGTGGTCGACCCATTTTTGCGAACCATCTTGGTCGGGTCGGTGGCCCAGCCGGTCATCTGCAACTCTCCCCTGACCATGTTGAGAGAGGGTATCTTGCACAAAGACTGGGTTCGTTGTTGCGAGGCTGGCGTATCCGTGCACGGACCGGTGATCAGGTTGGCAGGTAGTCCGATTTTGCGGAGCACTTGCGTCCCGCCCCATGCGCCGAGCGGATCTGCCGCAGCGAGCACAACCCTGGCGTTCGAACGTCGCTTTTTGAGGCGCTTGAGGAAAACAGGAATGTTCGCAGCGAGCATGTCACCCCCGCATTCGATGATGATGGCGGCGGCGAGCACGCCGAGGCAGATATCGAGCGCCCTGTCGAAAAGTCGCTCCATACCTTTCCGGTGC
>Ga0126377_10001143_pt1 | contig 17065 bp, 15 predicted proteins | sample PanSoiMetPlot_22_FD_92647 | JGI IMG/M metagenome (GOLD analysis project Ga0126377, IMG submission 92647) | Tropical forest soil microbial communities from Panama - MetaG Plot_22 | ecosystem: Environmental > Terrestrial > Soil > Tropical forest > Bulk soil | place: Panama | collected 2016-02-17 | reverse complement strand
TCTCGACCATCACTCCTATCTCAACGTCTTCGGCATGCTCGATCTGTTCGTCGCGGAGGTCCCTTTCAACCTCTGCGATGATCTCTTTGGCCCGCCGCACCTCGTCGAGATTTGAAACGAACGGCAGTAATATCTTCAACCGCGATGTTTCGCCATTGTGTTTGTCCGCACGCAGGATGGCGCGCACCTGCGTGCGAAAGACGTGTTCCACTTTGAGCGAGAGCCGGATGGCGCGCAGCCCCAGCGCCGGATTGCGTTCGGGTTTGAATCCATCGGGACACAGTTTGTCGCCGCCCAGATCGAAGGTGCGAATCACCGCGCCGTCTTCACCGCCCATCTCCGCCAGCAGTTTGTACGCCTCCATCTGCTCTTCTTCCGTGGGCAATCCGAAGGCGGCCTGGGAATAGAGAAACTCCGAGCGGTACAGGCCGACGCCAGCCGCGTTGAAGCGCCGGAGAGCGTCAATTTCTTCAATTAGTTCGATGTTCGCACGCAGTTTGATCTCATGGTTGTCGAGCGTGACGGCAGGCAATTCGCGTTCTTCCACGGCGCGCACTTGTTGCTCGCGCCGGCGCGACTGTTGTTCGGTATAAAAGCGCAGCGTTTCGGGCGCAGGGTTGAGGATTACTTGTCCCGTGGCGCCGTCAATGATTATTGTCTCGCCGGAACGAACCTGCCCACTGACGCCGCGAGCGCCAACGACGGCCGGGATGTTGATGCTGCGCGCGATGATCGAGGTGTGCGAGGCCCATCCGCCGGCGTTGGTGACGAAGCCGAGCACGCGTCGCGGATCGAGGTCCGCCGCGGCCGAAGGCAAGAGGTCGTCCGCGACGATAATCGCCCTCTCAGCCATTTCGTTCAAGTCGTAGGTCTGCGAACCGGAAAGGATTTTGATCAAGCGATACGAGATGTCAGCAATGTCCCCGCCACGTTCGCTCAGGTAATCGTTGGTGATCTGCTCGTAGACTTCAAGCAACCGGTTGGTTACAGCGCGGATTGCCCCCTCGGCGCTCGCGCGGCTGGAGCGGATCAGCTCCTCGACCTGGCGCCAGAGACTGCGGTCTTCGAGCATCAGCAGGTGCGTTTCCAGAATGTTTTCGCATTCGGCGCCGAGCGCGGCGCGAACTCTCTCAATTGTCCCCCGCACCTGTTGCTGCGCGGTCGCAATTGCCGACTTCAGGCGCTCGATTTCCGCCTCGATCTGTTCGGCAGGGATGAACATCCGCGCGATCCGTCCGCATGGATCGCCCACTAGAAAAGCCCGACCGATCGCCACGCCCCGACAAACGCCGATGCCGTCATATCGCTTTTCGTGACTCGTTCCGGCAAAACCGCCCATGGATTAGCTCTCACTCTTCGTCGAATTTACTTTCGATCGATTGACACGCCGCCCCCAAGTCTTCGACCACGTCATGGCCTTCGGTGATGACCTCCATATAGTTTGGGTAGGCATGCTCATTTCTTCCCCATTCGCACTCGCGGTTGAGTGGTCACGCAATATTTCAACGACTCAAATATTCCCGACCGTAGACAGGCTACCGCCATTGCGTTTGGAATTCCCCTCCGCTCTTGGCTTCCGAATAAGCTACCGCCATTGCGGGTTCTGCCTCCCCCCTCCAGGCTTTTTTTGATAGTGACGGTGAGCGAGCAACGATTGACCGAGAGAATGAATGTTAGGCTAATGCTTTGACATGCACCCTCTCGACTTCCACGTGAACTTGAAAACTTACGCAGTCCAGGAGTATTTTGATCCGGTCAGCGGCGCTTGCCTCTCGCTCAAAAATTCCCGTGAGCCCTTTGAATGGACCTGCTTGAATCAACACCTTGGCGCCAGGCTCGAGACCTGCGCCAATTTTTACAAAACCCACTTCATCTATTTGCGCAGCGATGATATCGATCACACTGTCATCAACTGGCGCAGGGGCGTTACCCACACACACAACGCTATGTACTCCTCTGGTGAAACGAATCTTATGAAGCATACTGTTCAGTGCGAACCGTGCGAAGAGATATCTAGGAAACAAAGGTTTAATGAAATAAGACGGTTCATATGTGAATTCATTGAAACGCCAGTCCCTTATCCTGGGGAAGAATATTTCCACGTTCCAAGCCTTTAAATTGCTCTCAGCACGATTTTCCTGTTTTGGATGCGTGTGAATTGCGTACCAATGAGGAACATCAGTTACTGTTGCGCAGCTCATTTAGAAACCTCCAAAGGGCCCAGTCTGGCTTTCCGTACAAAAGCGCTCAGGCTTCAACACCATTCAGAATAGCTTCCCCCCGACCAATATCCGTAGCTTAGGCTTACGCTTTCGGTAGCGGTCCGAATTTGGCCGCGCCGATTCGTGAAATCATCGCTCACCCAAAGATGATTTGTAGTATGCCTATAAATGAACGCTTGATAACTAACGCCCTCTTAATAGCTAAATAGGGGGTGAGCCGTCATTGACCTGGATCAAATATTTCGATAAATATTTAGAGGGATTTACGAGTGATTGAGGCTGATAGACGATATATACCATTCTCCGGATCAGCCCTTGGGTCACCGGTCTGATAATTCTCCCCATTATTTCGCTCCGCTAGGAGGCGTAGCCATGTCAAATAGAAAGTGGTTACTGATGATTTTCTTGGTGGTGGCTGCCGCGCCGGCCAATGCGCAATACGCCGGCGCGATCAAAGGGCGGGTGCTGGATCCGCAAGGGGCCCTCGTTGCCGACGCTACGCTGACACTGGCTGGCTCGGAGCTACAGGGGCGGAGGACTTTTGTTTCAAATGAGATGGGCGCCTATATATTTCTCGGACTGCCTCCGGGCGTCTATCAACTGGAAGCCACGCGAAAGGGGTTTCGCGCCTTCACACAGCCAGGGATCTCTCTACGCGCCGGATCGACTCTCGTTTTAGACGTGAGACTGACAGTGACTGATATAGCCCAAACGGTTGATGTTGCGGCGCGTGACGGAGGCAAAGATATCCCGATTGTTGACATTAGTAGTCCGGAGCAAAAGTTCAATGTCAGCGGTGAATTCATTAATCGACTCCCGCTCAGCTCGCGGCAGAATTGGGAAAGCGTGTGGTTTCTCATCCCCGGCGCCGTGACGATCGGGCGTAACGGGCCGGATGGAGTCAATTTCGATCCGCAAATTCATGGCGCGTCCGAGCGCTCTAATATTTATAAGCTGGATGGCTTCGAGATCGGGAATGCCTTTACCAATCAGGGGTGGACGACGCAATTCAGCACTGAAGCGATTCAAGATGTGCAGATTAAAACTTCCGGCCTCGACGCTTCCACGCCCTTGGGTCAAGGCGGCTACGTCAACATCATTACCAAATCTGGTGGCGCCGAATTTCATGGGGCGGCCTCATTTTTTTCCCAGCCACGCAGCTTCAACGGGAACAACGTGCGGGGAGGCGCGCCGCTCGACCAGGAGCTTCATCAACCCGATCTTGCGGTCGGCGGCCCGCTGATCAAAGACAAGACCTGGTTTTTCGCCTCCTATCGCCGCACATTTCTCAATCAAGGGGTACCGCGTACCCCCGCGGTGTTGCAGGTCTTTACCGACAACGGATTCGAGCGTCCGAGCTATGACCTGCAGGAACGCAACCATCGTTTCCTCGGCAAAATCACACACAACCTCACGAACAATAATATACTGACCTTCAATTATCTAAGTGACGCTGGATTGACATTGAACTCGGATTCGCGCGATCTGGGAACCCAGGAGACGACAATCGACATTCACAATGGCGGGCCGACTTACCAAATCTCCTGGGCCTCGACCCTCACATCACGTCTGCTCCTCAATATGCAGTATGGTTACCGCGCCATCAACAGCGATGTCGATCTGAACGGCGGCGATAAACCGGCGGTCAACCGCTACGCCGCCACGACGATCAACGCCGGGAATCTCACCGGACAGACATTGATCCTGCAATATGGCAATCGCGCAGGCGCGGCCGGCGGCTCGAAAGGCGTGCGCGATCATCACGAGTTGACCGGCGATCTTTCCCATTTCAAAGAGGGATGGCGGGGGCAGCATATTTTCCAAGCAGGCTTGCGGTGGAAGCCACGCAGCAGGATCGAGAGCGATACGTTCTATCCCGCCGCCGGGCACGTCTTCAACGATGAGGCAAGGAGGGTTATAAATGGAGAGGTTACATATGTCACTTTCCATCGACAATTCCGCGCCCCTATACGATTCCTTGCAGCCACAGGCGCGACAACACTGCTCGGCTTTTACTTTCAGGATAAGTGGTCTCCGCATCAACGATTGACTTTAAATTTCGGCGCTCGGTTCGACCGGCAAACCAGCCGCGACGCTTTTGGAATCGAGCGCCTCGATTCGTGGTCGGCGGATCCGCGAGTGGGCGCGTCCTACAGCTTGACGAAAAGTGGCCGCGACGTCGTGCGCGTCTCGTGGGGGCGTATTCACGACATCATATATAACCAGGCGGCGCCCAGCTTCGGCAGCCGCACGCCGGAGATCCGCGATGAGTGGGACAACGACTTGGACGGCGTCTTTGAAACTGTGCGCGTCATTCCGGCGGTCGGATTGACGGGCGCGCCGCAGATCGTCGCCCGGCTGGTCGATCCTCGCCTTCATGCCTCACACGCGGATGAATTCCACATCGGATATACACGGCAACTCCCCAGACAATTCGTCTTCGACTTTGCATACGTCAATCGCAAATATCAGGAGGCCATCGGAACGCTCGACAGCAACATTATTTACGAAAACGGCCTGTTTCGCGGATACAGGGACCCGGCGTTCGATGCGGTCCTCCTCACCACCAATCTGACCAACTCCTTCCAGCGATATCAGTCGCTGGAATTCAGCTTGATTCGCAACATCGGTTCCCGCCTGCAAGCCTTCTGCGGCTACACCTACCAGCGGCAAGTCGAGAAGGGCGATTTCAAGTACGATGACATCTCCGGTTATTTGAATCCTCGTGAGTGGTTTGAAAATGACAAAGTCGCAAGGCCGCACATCTTGCGAGTCAACGGAAGCTACTACCTGCCATTCCGATTTACAGTGGCGATGATTTTCTCACTGCAATCCGGGGAATACAGCGGGCCGACAGTCAAAGATTTGGCCGCTAATGATCCGGAAGTCGGCGCGCGCGGGCCGAGAACTCTCACTTTATCTAACGGCCGTGTCGTGAATAATCCGCTCTTCACCACGCGTCGCCTGGCCGGGCCGCGCGGCGAAAGACAGCTTCAAACGGGATCTGTCCCCAGATTGAATCTGAGGTTCGGCAAGGAGTTCCGCTTTAAGGAAAATCAGGCGCTCGAAGCCAATGTGGACTTCTTCAACATCACCAACGACGCCACGCCTCTCTTTTTCCGCGCCGGCGCGAATAACCTCTCTTCGGCGACCTTTGGCCAGTTTCAGTCTGCCGTTCAATCGCCGCGCGGCGCGCAGCTTTCGATTAGGTATCGGTTTTAGAAAATGGCGAGGCGATGATTCGCCAGCGAAGAAAGATCACAATCCAAACGCTCTTCTCTATCTCTGCCTTGCTCCGTAGCGCCCTCTAGAGAGTCTTTTTATTAAGAGGCTTGATTCAAATCAACGCGGCCTTGCCCAAACCTTTCTATAGAGGTAGATTTCAGTAGCCGGCTTTGTAAGGCTCATTCGGCGCACAGGTAAACTGCGCAACGAGATCGCGCCAGTTCAAGATGATCACCGCACGTCGTATCGCTCAAAACTGAGGACGCTCAACATCGCCAAAATAACCATTTCGGCGATCAGAATTGAGAGCGGCCAGGTGGCCGTCGCCAGCCGTTGTGATAAAGTCGGGGACGGCGCTCGTAAAGGACGTAATTGAAGCCGGTCGTCCGGATTGGCTGCGTTCAGCCAGGGATTTTGGCGTGAAAGCAGATCGAGACTTTTGGGAATGAACTCTTGATGTCTGTAGCGTTCGACCGCCGCAAGGAACTCGTCGTAACTTTCCAGCCCTGTGCCGCAAAGGCTTCCCAGAACTTCTTTGAAAGCGACGTAAGGCGAGAACAACGAAATGCGTCTGGCGAAAGCCTGTTGATCGCGGATCTGCTTTTTCCGCTCCCTGACCAAGCGTCCGATCTCCTCATTCCTTCTTTCTATCCATCTGCGCCTGAGTTCCAGGTATCGCTGCCAGGCGGTTTCGACCCCGACCTGTTGGGCTTTCAGATCAGCGGCGGTTTTTCTATGCTCGGCGAGTTCTTCCCGGATTAACTCCTTTTCTTTCGTGATCATATCGCGCTGGAACGCCTCCGGTGAGGAAACAGGTTTGAGTGAAGAGGCCAAATGTGGTCCAAGGGTTGGCCATATCAGGATTATTACTATCCAGATAGAAGCGCACAGAGAGAGCGCGCGCGATGAGCGATTGACCGACGCGGAGACCGCGACACCAAGAGCGACAGTCACCATCAATACTATGATCGCCGCCAGCGTGAATACGGTAAGCGCGCTCAGGTTGGCGCCGGACAAGTCAACCGTTCCTCTGCTAAAGATTGTCACCACGGTTGTGTATAGTGATACCACGTAGACGAGAATGACGGTCGTGGGAAGGATAACCCCCGTCAACTTGGCGGCCAAAACCGTGCGCTTCTGAATTGGACTGGCCAGGATGAGCTTAAGCGCGCCCTGTTCTCTATCCCCTGCGATAGTGTCGTGAGCCAATAGAATGGTCAGCAGTGTCATCAAGACGCCGATGATGAAGCTGAGATCAATTTTGGGGAAGAGCCAGTCGAGGGGCGTAAGATCTCCGCCGGGCGGGTTAGTAATGGCCGAGTCTCGCTGTAGCCTAAACTCGTCCGGGAGACTATCGTATGCGCCATTGTAGAATGGCGCCAGTGGCGGGATGGGACGGATGAGGATGATACTCTGACTGCCACTTTCGGTTTGATGAATACTCTGCCTGATGGCGTAATCTTCAACGACATGCCGATGATAGCGCGCCTGAATGTAGGCGCTTAGCGGAACAAGAATCGTCAGCGCGACGAGGGCGGATAGGAGAGTAAAACTGGCGCCAGTTTCTTGAAGTTCTCGACGAAGGATGGTTCGGAACATAGCCTATCTCACGTCATACCGCTTGAACCGCCAGCAAGCCGCCAATCCAAAGAATACTGCCCAGGCAAGCAAAGAGGTGACAGAAATGATGGACGACCGGAGGCTGGCTCCCAGAGTTTCCGTGCGCCGCTCCTTATTGGCGATCGTTTGGCGGGCTTCTTGCGTAAGTTTATCTCCTGCCTGAGGGGTGAGATCTAAGCTTCGCTTAAGAGCGTCAATCATTACGTCCCTCCTGGAGCGAAATAATTCCAAATATGAGTTGTATGCGTCCACGCCCGTGCCGGCGAGATCACTCGACCCAAAGGTAAGAGCGCCGGCGGGCGATAAAGCGGAGAAGAGCCTTGCCCGGCGGTTCTGATCCTTTTTGCTTTTAAGGTAATTGTCCGTCTCCTGGCGTTCGATCTCATAGAGGCGAGGCCGCGATTGTATGGAGACGGGCCGAGCGAGCGGTAGCCGGGCCGCCGGGTTGGCTTCGGACTCCCCCTGGAGAATCCGCCTGTGCGCCTCCCACAGGCGCGCATTGAGCTGGTTATAGGATGGGGTCGGGGTCAGCAGTTTGGCCAACAGCATAGACGCATTGGGTAATATCAGCACGATCGTCACCCAGATGAGTAAGGCTGTTGTGACCGCGATTCTGGTCCGGGTTGTGATTGTCGAAATGAATAGCCCGATATGCACGAAAACAACTCCGTAGAGTGATGCCAGGCCGAAGATTAGCAATGCGCGGACTAAACTCTGCCGGTCGCTTAACAATCCGTGCGCCAACTGGAGATAAATAACTTCGACGGAGTAGGCCACGGCAAAAGGCGCCAGCAGACAGATCGAGGCTCCGAGCGATTTGAATATAATCAACTCCCGGCGGCGAATCGGCTGGGAGAGCATTGCCCTGAGCGTTCCAAACTCTCTTTCGCGAGTCACTGTGTCAAGCGAGAACATCAGCGCGAATAGTGAGACCAGCAGCTTTACGACGAAAGAGGTGTCGGGAGTGTCGAAAAGGGCGCTTGCGGCCAACTCGTCCTGCCTTGCCCCAAAAACTATTCGCTGGCTCACACTGACTGTGCGATCCATTTCGGCATCCATCCCCTTGACCAGCGCGGAGAACGGCTGGGGCGGCTGAATGGGAGGGCGGTTGCCAAAGACTACCCCGTGAGAAAACTTACCGTCAGAGAGATCATAACTGACACTACCCCGAACAGATGGATCACGTTGGCTATCACAGTTGACGGACCAGTTATTCAACCTGTTTCGGTAATCGAGGGCCAGCGCGTGGGCGGAAAGAAGCGACAGCAGAGTCATAGTCACAAGCGCAACAGGAGTCTTGAAATTCCTGATGTTTGCTATGATCTCTTTCTTGGCGATGAGCCAGATTAGACGCCTGCCAGGCTCCATCGTTTGTTTCCCCGCGAAATTGCTCTTAGCTCGACTTTGGCCATTTAGGCCGCAGAACTAACAGCGTCCGTTAAGCGCTCCAATAAAGAGCGCGGGACTTTTTAAACATCACGACTTTGACTCGACGTTGAAAAATGACAACTGCTCCACAAACAACGCCTTACCAGTGCAATCGCATCGGCGAAGGCCGTGCGTTTACCGGTGGCCAGGGTCGCTCCAGCCAACAAGACCTTGGCATGCTCCCAAACGGGCTTGGAGAACAGCGGCGCGAACTCTACAATCAAAGTCAACAACTCGGCAGGCAGTACGGGCATATGGAAGACCTCTCTTGGCGGAAAGTTCTTCCGAAGCTTATGCGGCCTGCCGTTACTTTTTCAAAGACCAAAATTGGACAAAGTCGAGCTTAGAGCGATTATTCGGATGTTTACAGTCCTGCGATACTTCTGTCACTTCTTACCACGCTGATAACGTCTGGCGCTTTTTCAGTAGATCAGCCAGGATAATAACAACTTGAATCCAGGATGTTGCAGCGGCAAGGGGCCAGGCAATCATCATCGCTCACACAATACCCAGAACAGTAGTTTCCTCCGTTACCAGTGAGCGCCAGTATCGAATTATGCGCGGTAACCATCGCCAGAACCAGCCAAGAGACCCGCAGCGCCGTCCAGATATTCTTTTTCATCGTCTTCTCCTTCGCAGTTTTTTCCTATTGTCATCAGTTTCAGCGGGATGATCATTTCCCGCCTCCAAGCCATTTCCGGTTTAGGGCAACTGAACATTCAGCGCCAGTTCGACATCCTGTTTATCTTCTCCCCACAGGACTCCGGTCCAGACCTTCTCAACTTTACCGCCAGCGTCAATAAGGATGGTCTGGGGCGTCAGCGCCAGATTGTACGCGACCCTCTGCTTCGGATCAATTTTAGTGAGGACGGGAACCTGATTGATTCCGCGCTGACTTGCATATTCTTTGAAGCCTTCGGATCGCAGTGAGACTGCCGCGAGCCGAAATGACCGCCGGTCAAGTCCATTTATAATCGCCTCCCAGTTCGGCATGTTCTCTTCGCAGGCCTGGCATCGGGGTGATAGGACGAGCAGAACCGTTTTCCGCGGATCTTGACCGTAGTAAATGCTATGCCTGGCGCCATTGCTGTCGAATCCCTCCAGTGGCGGAAGCGTCGTCCCGGGGTTGATTTCCAAAGCGCGATCCGGTCTGCTGGCCAGAACCTTGAGCATTTTATTTTGATGTACGAGCAGAACATTCACAAGCAATAGCACGGCGCCGAAAAAAAACATCAGCAGAGTCACTACTCTGCTCTTTGGTTGACACACTAATGACTGGCTTTTCATGGTTACCTCCTTTTTGTTGGGGGATTACTCGGCCGAATGTCGCACGACTTAATCACAATCATCCGTGCTACGGAGCTTGCGAACGTCGGAGACGATCATACAGCCATCTTCCTCACGCAATACGCCTTCTTGTTTGATCTGTTGCAAGACGCGGCTTAAGTGTTCAGGTCTAATACCGATCAACTGGGCGATCTCCCAGTGCTTCAATGGCAATCTGATCTTCATTGAGTTTTGCCTCTCGTGAGTAGGTACTGACGAAAGAAATTGCAGTAATAACCTCTCGAAACGTTGTCTGGCCGATAGATGCTTAAGCGCGGCCAATTGCTTGGCTTTCCGGTGAACCTCACGGCTGTGAACCTCATGGAGATACCAGCAGAATTCCTCATCGGTCTTCGCTAGGTGAAGAAAGAGATCTGCCGTGATACGGCTCAAAGCGCAATTTGTAACCGTAATGGCGGTAAACGGGTATGGTTCTTGAACAACCACTGAAGCGGCGCCAAGCAATGAGCCTCGTGACGGCAGGTCGAAGGCCAATTCCTGGCCATTCTCGCTCATGTGTATGAGTTTGACCAAGCCTCTCTCGATGTAGAATACCCCGTGCGGCGTGGCGCCCTGAAGAAATAGGGTAGTGTAAGGCGGAAACTCTCGCGACGGAACTGACTGCGCGCTCCATCGCATGTGAGTTGAAAAAGGGAGTCCGTTTACGTCGCGATTTGTCTCGGTTCCCATTCCAAGTGTGGCATGTGTTCTTGCCTCCATTGCCGTCATCTCCCAGTTCTGTAGACGTTGCGCATATAATCGAGATAAAGCGCCTGCAAATCTTCGTGTTCGAGATCCTCGCGTGTGCGCTCCAGGACTTTCCGACCTTCTTTTATTATGCCGACGCGGTCGGCAATTTCTCTGATGCGGAATATGTCTTGCGCCGTGATCAGAATCGCTTTGCCCTGGCGGCGCAATTGATCAATTGTCCCCATCAACTCTTCGCTCGCCTTTGTATCAAGCCCGGCGGTTGGCTCGTCAAGCAATATCGCCGGCGTATCCCTTATCATGGCTATCGCTATACAGACCTTCCTCTGCATGCCCTTCGAGAAGAACCGCGCCTTCCGCTCGAAAGCATTTTCCTGCAAACCCACTTCGCGTAAGACCGCGTAATAATCATTTTTCGTCAAGCTCGGTTTGCCGCCGAGCTTGACGAAAAAGTCCAGGTTCTCCCGCGCGGTAAAGTGACCGTAAAGCGTGACTTCCTCTGAACAATATGAGACATACTTCTTCGCCTCGAGCGGGTTCTCTGCCACCTCGATGCCGTTGATCAGAGCCCGCCCGGATGTAGGTTTAATGAAGTCAAGCAACAGGTCTATTACCGTTGTCTTGCCTGCGCCGCTTGCGCCGAGCAGGCAATACACCTCCCCCTTCTTAACATTGAAATTGAGCGCATCCAGGGCGAGCGTCTCGTTGTCAAACCGCTTTGTCAGATTCTCCGCTACAATCATATCGATGTTGGTTGCTTCCTTATTTGCGTAATAGCCGCCTACCGCCGGCGCCCGATCAGCGATTCGGCAAAATGCGTTCCAAAATCTCCGCCGCCGTTACTGTTGCAAAAGCAAATAATTACTGTCAATCGGCCAGGCCGAGGTGGGAAATCCCTTACACACGGCGGGTCAATCGTTACACAACCATTGGGTTTCAGGGACGACGGAGGGCGGTTGGCGCGCCGTAGAGTGGACGTTTGCGAGGCCGACGCCGGAAGGGGGCTGGCATTGGGATTGCAAGCTATTTAGGAAACTTGCGGACCCAGCATAGAAGATAGAATAAGAATAAAAGGGAGAATTATATGGACTATGATCCATCACAAATTGAAACCAGAGATCTTAGGCTGTGCGAAGCTTGCATGGCGGAACCGCGCGAACGCGATAAATTCTGCCGCCGTTGTGGCGCAAGACTCGGCGCCTCGGACGGGGTACAAAGCATCAGCGCCGCTTCCTCGTCGGCGCGAATCACGACCTCGCTCCCACAAGACGCGTCCCCCCTGGTCTCAGGCCGACTGATCGCAGCCGCTGTGAGTGGCGTTTCCATTCACGTCGCGCCATTGCATAACCGCCTCCTCAAAAGGCTGATCTCCGCGCTCCTCTCTATTCCGATCTGGCTGATCATCGTGCTCCTCTCGCCGATCGACGCGTACGCCACGGCCAAAACTATCTCGAAGCAGATTTGAGCTTGACGATTTGAAAAGTGAGTCCGATGCAAACCTATGTCAGTCCCGATCCTCAGTATTTTCATCTGAAAATCCATATTGGCGCATTTTGTTGAACAGGGTTTTGCGACTTATTCCCAGGGATTCCGCCGTGGCCGTTCGATTGCCAGCCATCCTGGCGAGCCGCGAGGAAATGATGGTCTTCTCCAGCCTTTCTGTCACATCTTTAACGACATCGGCGAGGGGCATGTTACCGACATTAGGGGTTTCAATCGCCCTCAACCCTCCCGCATCCGGGTGAGCTACGGCGATGGCGCCGCGCAGGCGCGGGGGCAAGTCTTGCGCCTCGACCACATTTTTTTCGCATGTAATAATTGCGCCACAGATTACATTTTCAAGCTCACGGACGTTTCCGGGCCAATCGTACAGCTCAAGGAGCCGTCGCGCTTCTGGCGTTATCGATTTCACCCCAAGTCGAAGCTCACGACTGAATCGCTCGAACATGTGATCGATGAGGAGAGGAATATCCTCACGCCGATCGCGCAGGCTCGGCATTATGATCTTGACGACATTCAACCTCCAGTAGAGGTCATTACGGAACTTGCCGGAGTCGACCGCCTTTTGAAGTTCTACATTCGTGGCGGCGATAATACGCACATCTATTTTGATCGGCGTCCGGCCGCCGAGTTTAACCACTTCATGGTCTTGCAGAACACGTAGTAATTTCACCTGAGCTTCAAGCGGGAGTTCGCCCACCTCATCAAGAAAGAGAGTTCCTCCCTGCGCCTGCTCAAACCGTCCTACGCGAGCCTCGCGGGCGTCTGTGAAAGCGCCTCGCTCGTGACCGAAGAACTCGGCCTCGACAAGTGACTGTGGTATGGCCCCACAATTGACGGCCACAAATGGCTTGCCTGAGCGATTGCTGCGGCGATGGATCGCGCGGGCGACCAATTCCTTACCCGTTCCAGACTCCCCCTCGATCAACACAGTGGCTTCAACCGGGGCGACTTTCGCCATGGTGCTGAAGACGGACTGAAGTCTTGGACTGATTCCGATTATTTCATTGAATCCATAGCGGCTCGACAGTTCATTGCGAAGCTCCTCCACTTCACGCGACAGGTTGCGCATTTCGAGCGCCCGGTTGATGATCAGCAGGATCTCGTCATTATCGAACGGCTTGGTAAGATAATCATAAGCTCCGGATTTCATCGCTTCGACGGCGGAGCGGATCGTGCCGTAAGCGGTCATCATGACGCAGTCTAGCTTGCCGTGAATTTCAAGCAACGCGCGCAGCGCCGTTAGGCCGTCCATTCCCGGCATGTTTATGTCCAGCAACGCAATGTCGGGTCGAAACTTCTCGGCGACGGCCAGAGCCCGCTCTCCGGATTCCGCCTCTGCGACTTCGAAGCCATTATCCGAGAGCAGGGCTGAAAGAATTCGTCTTATCTGCGGCTCGTCATCAACAATGAGTATTCTTGGCATATCTCCTCCGCGCAGAGCTTACAGGCCACTACCTGGCTAGCGGAAGTCGCACATTAACTGTGGCGCCCTCATTTTCCTGACTGCTGATCTCTATATCACCATTGTGTTGTTTAGCGATAGCATAGCAGGTTGAAAGCCCGAGGCCAGTCCCCCCTGGCTTGGTGGTGAAAAAGGGATCGAAAACCCTATCCAGGGTTTCGGGAGGGATACCGCACCCGGTGTCGGTAATCGATATTACAGCCCAATCCTTCTCTCCTGGCGACCCAAGGGCCTGCGACCTTACGTGCAAATCAATCTGCAGACGCCCTCCATTCGGCATCGCCTGCATTGAATTCATCACCAGATTTAGCATCAGTTGTTTGAGTTGCGCCGCATCCGCCATAGCATAAATCTCTTGCGGCGCCCCCTCCCATACGATCTCGATCGACTGCTCTCGCGCCTGCGTTCGTATGAGCAGCAGCGTCTGCCCGATCAACTGCGCGAGAGAAATCTTGCTGGGGGTAAATTCAGTGCGGCGCGTCAGACTGAGTAGCCCATCGACGATCCGGTCTATCCGATCGACTTCTGCGATTACCCCCTGAGCCAGTTCGCGTTTCGGGTTGTCGTCGTCGAATTCACGCAGCAAGTACTGTATGGTGGAGCGGATTGCAGTCATGGGATTGCGAATTTCATGCGCGACCGACGCCGCAAGTTGTCCCACGGTCGCAAGTCGTTCCGCACGGTAAAGCCTTCGCATACGATCTCGCTGAAACTGTGATAAGTAGGCGCTCTCGAAGGCGATGCTGGCCTGAGTGAGGAGCATCAGCAAAAGGTTGAGGTCTTCCTCATTCATGCTCCACTCCTTTTGAGTCGAAGAGAGCAGCATCATGCCGGTCAATCTGTTCAATGCCAGCATTGGCACGCACACGCGCACATCAAGCCTCTCCAGCATTTCGCGCTCAGTCGCGCCGAGATAGCTCATAACCCCTTGATCCTGTTCCACGACCAGCGCTGTTTCATTCGTAAGCAACCACTTAGCGAGGCGGTCTCGCTGAGTCAGATGCACGCCTGTCAATGTTTCAGGATCATAGCCTAAGTTGAACGCCAACGAAAATACGTTGCTGTCCGGATAAGTGTGCAACAAGATCACCCGGTCCGTGCCGAATATCTCTTTAATGCGATCGACAATCGAGGGTATAAGCGCGTCGATGTCGGCGATCAGGGTGATGGAGCGATTGAAATCTTGGATTATCCGGCGAGTATCGCGCCAGTTGCGTTTGGATTGCCGCCAGTTGAAGGGCTTTAGCGCGCCCCGGATCATGGAAAGCAGAAACTGAAGGAAATCGTTCAACATTTTTCGCCTCCGTGACCCTGATGGGCGCTAAAAAACCACCATATAAAATTATAGTCGAACTTGATCCAGATCAATGACAACAGAGGAGCCTTCCCACTAAAAAGATATCGCTAGTAGCCCGCTGGCTTATAAGAACTGAAAGGAGTCGAGCCGCGCTCGTCATCTTGAAAAGGGCGCGGCCTTTTTTAATGTTTCTGCCTCGACGCTGAATCGGTATAACCACCTTTGTCTTACAGGCAACCCTTGATTTCACACAAGGGCGCGGAGATCAGAGTGAGACTCACGACAAACCCGATCAACAGGTCGAGGCGAGGCGTCGAGTATGAGTTTGGCGGACATCCATGCGCAGATTCTCGAGGCGAAGCGAGCGCGATTGGCTCGTTTACACACTCGCCCCTTGGAAGAACTGCGCGAGGAAGCTCTGGGGAAGCGCGAGAACGCCTTTCCTCATCTATTGCGCGACGCGATTGCTCGGCCGGATCGCCTAAACATAATTGCGGAGATAAAACGCGCTTCGCCCTGGCAAGATGTCATTCAAACTGAGATTGAACCTGCGGCGCTGGCGCTGGCGTACAGCGGAAGCGGAGCGGCGGCGATTTCAGTCTGGACGGAAGAAGACTTTTTTCACGGCTCACTCGATGACCTGCGAGTAGTACGAGGCGCCGTATCGCTCCCGGTGTTGCGCAAAGACTTCATTATTGAGTCTAGCCAGGTATACGAAACGGCCATCGCCGGCGCGGACGCGTTGCTGTTGATTGCGGCGGCTTTGGACGAGGAGCGGCTCGCACTTCTACGGCGAATCACGGAAGAAGAATTGGGTCTTGACGCGCTTGTAGAAGTTCAAAACACGAATGAAATGCTCTGGGCGCATGCCATGGGCGCGACTTTGATCGGAGTCAACAACCGCAACCCATCTACACTCGAGGTCTCGCTTGATGTTTCGGTCGAAGTAGCCCGCGCAGCGCCGGAAGGCGTTCTGCTTGTGAGCGAAAACGGTTTGCGCACAAGAAAACAATTACGCGGCTTGCGCGCGCTCGGCTACAGAGGATTCCTTATAGGGGAATCGCCAACAGGGAGCGAGCTCCCCGACGGAATCTTAAGAGACTTACTATAGGGTGTAGGCGCATTTGCAGCAATTCTCGGTTTAGAAAATGTAAGCCGTCTTCACCAGTCGCCCCAGTTCCTGCAGGCCGCGGTAAAGCTTGTTGCGGTGACTGGCGGCGCTGACCTTACTGACGATCAGCGAAGCTCGCACTTCACCACATTTGATGGACGCAACGAGACGGAGAATTTCATCCCAGCTCTCGCGGATCAGATCAACGTTGATCTTGCCGGTAAAGACCTTCTTGATGTAACGGTGGGATGCGCCAGGCAGCCGCCAGAGCCTCTGTTCAGGGAGATCTTTGATGCGCGGACAGAAACGAATGCCGAGGACGTGACTGATTCCAAAGATCGCGTCAGTAAAGCCGTGAGTGTCAGTGTAGTGTTCCTTCGGTGAGTCGGCGTCGCTCTATGTGCAATTCCGATTTTGGGAAGGGGTAGTTTCGATAACGAATATCACGACCTTGTCTTTCTGCCTTTTCTGACCCGGCTGATTCGAGCTTTCACGACCTGCCGGGCAACTTACTTTTTCTCGATCCCACTCGACCTGAAAGTGCGAGAAATCAAAACCATTCCCCTGTACTTGTCGCCATCGACCATTACTTTGCGCCGGACCGATCATATCAATGTCATACTCACGCTGACTCTCCACCAGGTTACTGGCTTCAATGTATCCGGCATCAACCAGGTGTTTGTCTAGTAATAGCTCTGCTTGAGAAAGCTGCTCATGAATTTTCGGCAACGAGTAGTTATTTCCGAAGTTACACGAAAGCGCCCCCGACGATGTTCGCAGTCTCGCCGTTCACAGTCAACACCCCACCCGCTTCGCCGCGCCCGGTCAGGCTGCCTGTCGATTGCGCGTTGGCTTGATACAGTCCGACAAAGACCGGCGACAGCGCTTCCGCATAGCGCCGCAAGACCCGGCGTTATTTATCAGCGAAAACGCCCCACTTGGCCCGGCCATTCACCAGAATTGCGGAAAAGAAAAACCGCCCCGTCGAATTGGTCGCCACTGCTTGGAAAGTTATCCCGAAATCGCTTCCGGTTCCTCGAGCCTTCTCGCCCACAGTGACAAATTCGCGCAATACGCCTGCCGAATCAGCGATGACGTGGCCCTGCAGATTCGGAGCGCCGGAGACATTGAAGACGAAGATGCTCATCTCGCCCGATTCTGTC
>Ga0126377_10001142_pt1 | contig 17093 bp, 16 predicted proteins | sample PanSoiMetPlot_22_FD_92647 | JGI IMG/M metagenome (GOLD analysis project Ga0126377, IMG submission 92647) | Tropical forest soil microbial communities from Panama - MetaG Plot_22 | ecosystem: Environmental > Terrestrial > Soil > Tropical forest > Bulk soil | place: Panama | collected 2016-02-17 | reverse complement strand
TGCTTCTACGACGACGCCGTGCACGAGGTGCTCGGTCTGGCCGGTGACACGTGGCAAAGCCTGTATCACTTCTCGATGGGCATGCCGGTCGATGACCCGCGCCTCACGACGGAGCCGGGATATTCGTGGGAAGTCGGTACGCAGAGGTAGCAGGGGGCGCGCCGAGAAGAGCGATCAGGCAGAGAACGCCGAGGGGCCGAGGGAGCGGAAGTTCTTGGAGAAACGGTTTTAGCACACGGAGTCGTCATGAGCGTTAGCTCACCCCGCACAATGAAAATTGGGGAGCGACTTTCCTCCGCCTTCGTTGCCGCAAGGACACGGAGGTTTGTGGACAGAACGGAGAATGTTCACACGGAGGTAACGGAGCAAACGGAGTATGAAATGTTCTTCTCCGTTTCCCCCGTTGCCTCCGTGTTGACGCTTTTCTCCGTTTCCTCCGTTGTCGGTGTCAACCCGGAAGCAGATTTCTGAGCAGAAACGAAGGACCGGAGACTCAACGGAGGCCAGCGCCCCCACTCGCGCGTAATCGTGCGGAGCAGTCAGCTCCGTCCGTTCTCCGTGTCTCCGTTCCTCCTGTTAATCCGTGTCTCCGTCATCTCCGGACCTATTTCGGGATCGCTCTCGGTCTCAGTTCACGAGATCATCGAACGTGAATCAGGATATCGCGGCTGATCGTCGGGCGATTTCCAGCCGACGATCGCCCCTCGACGTGAATCAGGTATGGCCCTGGGGCGGTATCGAGACGCAGGGCGGCGGTGAACCCGTAGCCCCCGGACTTGCCCTGGAGTTCGGTCGACGAACGCTGCTCGTTGACGTGACTGACCTCGCGACCATCCTCGCTCTTAAGCGTCGCCGTCAGATCGATGGTGTGCGCCGCCTTCGGCGCGTTCTCGTAGATCTCTGCGAACAGCGTGATCGTGTCGCCGCGCGGGAAATCGCGCGATGCGGTGATCGGCCCGGGCAGCGCGTCCTTGAGCGGCTCCTTCGGACGCATCGTCTGCACGGTCGACAGCGCCTTCGATGTGATCGCGATGCCGCTCATCGTCAGCGGGCCGCGGGCGAAATCTGGTACGTCGAGATCGTAGACGACGCTGCCTGACTTGCCGGTGCGATCGCCGACGGCGACGCGGATCTGAAAACGTCCGCGGGGAAGGTGCATCTCCGCCAGCACGCGCAGGCCATCATGCTTGAATCGATCGTACGAATCCGGCTTCAGGGAGATGTTGCCGATTTGGTATTCCCCTGGATGAATCTTGTTCTGCGCGTCGGTGGCGAGATAGCTCACCTCTACGCCGCCGGTCATTGCACCGTTGCGGTCGATGAGCGTGAGCGCCGATCCGTCGATCTCGAGCGCCATTGCCACACTGGCGTCACCCTGCGCCGACTTGAAGGGTGCGGCGAACACGCGAACCGGGATTCCGTTCGTCGCGACCGCGCTGTTGACTGCACTCATCACCGAAGGGGTGAGTGGTGTGGTTCGCTTCGGCTCGACCGGCACCGGTTCGCGCCCGAGGGGTCCGAGATAGCCGGCGCGCGCGCGAACCTGCAGCCCGGGTCGACGCACGCGGACCTGCAGCCGGCGATAGCGACCGTCACGCCGATCGTTGGTCGACGTGTAGCCCATCACGTAGTACGAGCTGTTCTCGCGGACGATGCGACTGAAGGCGGCATCGAAGCTGTTCGAGTTGACGACCGAGAAGCCGCCGGTCACTGCCCCCAACGCGCGCATGCCTTGTGACGTTTCCATGCGGCCGATGGAGTCGACCGTTGGAGCGCTCTCGTCTTCGCCGAGACCGCCATCTGGAGTCAGACCCCGTGGATCGATCGGATAAATGGTGACGTTGTTGCGGGTGGCGGCAGTGATCGCCTTGTGTGCGTCCTCTTCAGCCAGCGTCAATGTGCCGCCTCGGTAATCGACGACCTTCTGCATGTCGACGCGCAGGGTCTCGCTGAACAGCAGCAGCATCTTCCGTCGGCCCTTGATCGCCGCGACCGCCTCGGTAATCTTCTTCAGCGCGTCCATCGAGTTTCGCGCGGCGAACATGGCCTCGGGGGCGGGACCCGCGAGCGTATCCGCCGGACGGCTGTCGGGAATCTGCGGGTTGGCAGTCGGTGCGGTCGGAAATCCTCCAGTGAAGGAATCGATCGATTCGAGCAGCAGCCTGGGATTGCTCGTCAGGCTTTGTGCGCTGGCAGCCCGTGCGCGTCCCAGGAATGAGACCGCGGCGACGTCGTTGGCGCCGAAATACTGCTCGATGAATCGCCGCAGGAATCGCCGCGTCCGCAGCGCCTGGTCTGGTGCGACCTCGTCGAGGACGAAGACATACAGCCGCCCTTCGGGCTGCTGGTTCGTCTGCACGTCGGGCTCGATCGCGTGCCCTGCGAACTGGGGGCGTTCGAGGCGTTCGACCGGGATGTTGACAACCGTGAAGGACGTAATGGTTTGCGGCTTCTTGTCTTCGAGGATCTCGAAATCGTCGGCAGTCAGATTGGTGACCGGGTTGCCGGCCGCATCGGTCACCGACGCATCGATCTCGACGGCGTCGACGCGGACGCGGAACGTGGCTTGCGGCTGCGGCGAGCTCTGTCCGAGCAACGCGTGCGAGCCGAGGATCACAACTACGAGAGCGACGACGAGGCGGCGTGTCATGAAGAGTCGCTAGTCGAGAGAATCTCGCGTTTATCCCAGGAAGTCCACCGTTACGGCGAACTCGCCGAGGATCGCCCGTGCACGAGCGGTGCCATCGGCCGTCAGGTGAGGCGGCCAGTCCTCTCCGCGACGAGGCGGTGCGAGGCTGGCCGCTTCTTTGAGCGCCGCCTGCCACGCCGTGACCGCCTGCGAGAGGGTAGCGTGCTCCCGCCACCACGCCTGCGCGGCACGTCCGAGATTCGCGGCGAGCGAAGAGTCGGTGGCAAGACGACGCAGCGCAAGGGCGAGCGAGTGCTCCTCGTCGCGAGGATCGATCGCGACGGCGATTGGCCGTTCGTGCACATCGATCCCACGTGGCAGCCAGGTTTGCGGATCGAGCGTGGGCCAGCCCGCGCTCGATTCAGTTTCGAAGATGACGAGGGGACGCCCCGACGACATCGCCGCGATCGCAGGTATCGGATCGTCGCTCGGTGGCCACGGCAACGCGAGAATCACATCCGCCTCGCGGAGCACGGCATCGGGAGACGCCTCGGCCATCAGTTCGAGACTCGCACCGGACTGCATCGCCCGCTGCACCGCGCGAACGATGGTCTGACGTGGGACGTGGCCGAGCACTCCGATGCGGAGGGGCGAATGGGGTCGGGAGTCATTTTTCGCGGATGGCTCGCTGAAAAATGACTCCCGACCCCATCCGACCGGCACGACCCGAATCTGTGTGTGCGGATAGTCGCGCCTCAACGAGTCGGCAAGGTGCTCATCGTGCACCACGACCATCCGCGACGCGAGGATCGGAGCCACCGACAAGTCTCCGCGTCCGAACGCCAGCTCCGCGCGGCGATCGTCGCCGCGCCGCTGGCGGGCCAGCGACGTCGCGCGGCTGTGATGGAGTGAGCCGCTGCGAAGGCGAACGATGCCTGGGTAGTGGAAGACGTACGGCCACAGGCATGCGTGGTCGTCGGTATCCGCGAGCTCGTAGACGAGCAGGTCGAAGGGCTGCCGAGAATCGAGTCGTACGAGGTCGTGCATCGACGACTGGTCGAGTCGTGTGATGTCGTGGTGGGATCGCAGCTCGTCGATGAGCGTCACACTGTCGTCGAGCCGATCCGACAGACCTGTCGTCGGGCGGCACCACGCGAGCCTCATAATTGACCTTTCAGTGTGGCTTCTATAGCATGAACAGGTTTGGGAAACTCTTCACAAGCGTACTGAGGCAAGAGGTCAACGGAGCGGACGGAGAGAGCGGATTCACGTCTCCGTCGCCTCGGTTTCTTCAGGGATAAGGTATCGATGGACGGCTGGCTTGGCGTCGTGATCATGATTGGGCTCGGCGTGGGCTTTGCCGCCACCATGATCGGCGCATCGGCGCTGCTCGGTCCACGCAATCCCACGCCCGAGAAGCTCGCGCCGTACGAATGCGGCATGCCGGCCGTCGGCGACGCGAGAGAGCGCCACTCGGTCAAGTTCTACCTGGTGGCGATGATCTTCCTGCTCTTCGACATCGAGATCGCCTTTCTCTACCCGTGGGCGCTCGCGTTCCGCGGTCTTGGCTGGGCCGGGTTCTTTCAGATCCTCGCGTTTTTCCTGATTCTCCTGGTGGGCTATGTCTACGTCTGGCGCAAGGGCGCCCTCGACTGGGGACCCGCGGTCCGTCGTCCACGCGTCCAAATAAAGAAGGTCGCTTAGTGGCATGTCCTTCCAACCACGGAATCGGGCGCTCCGTTGTCGCGCCCGCGGACTCGCGGTCGGGGGCCTGTTGTGACTAGTACCACTTCAGTAGGAATGGTCCAGTAAGATGGCCGCCCCAGCGGAACTGCAACAACACGATCACGGGCTCGTCGATCCGGAGCTGCCCTTCCTGACCACGAAATTCGAGTGGCTGGTCCAGTGGGCGCGCCGATCGGCGATCTGGCCGGCCCAGTTCGGTTTGGCCTGTTGCGCGATCGAGATGATGGCGATGGTCGCCAGCCGCTATGACGTCGCGCGATTTGGCGCGGAAGTCTTTCGCGGGTCGCCCCGGCAGTCCGACCTGATGATCGTGGCGGGACGGTTGTCGCGCAAGATGGCGCCGGCGATGCGCCGCGTCTACGACCAGATGCCGGATCCGAAGTGGGTGATCTCGATGGGTGCCTGCGCCTCGGTGGGTGGTGTGTTCGACAACTACGCGATCGTGCAGGGCGTGGACCAGGTCGTGCCGGTCGACGTTTTCGTGCCGGGCTGCCCCCCGCGGCCCGAGTCGCTCATTTACGGTCTCGTGCAATTGCAACAGAAGATCGCACGATCAAGGGCGTAGGAGCGTTCTGTAATTCAAAATGCAAAATGCAAGATGCAAAATGAAAAACACGAATGCAAAAGGGTTTCAGGGGCATCGATGAAGGGCGACTTCCTTTTGCATTCTGTATTTTGCATTTCGCATTGAGCCCTCATGGACGCCTCCTCGATCATCGCTGCGCTCCAGCCGCTTGTGCCAGGCGCCTCGTATGAGGCCGGTTCGAGTGTCGATTTCGCCACGATCTACGTCCCGGCGGACACGCTGGTCGAGACGTGCACGGTGCTGCGCGACAATCCGGCGTTCGCGTTCAACGTCCTGATCGAGGTGACGGCTGCCGACTACTTTCCGCGTGATCCGCGTTTCGAGGTGGTCTATCACCTGCTGTCGGTCGGCAATCGGCGGCGGCTGCGCCTCAAGGTGCGGACCGGCGCTGACGGCGCGGTGCCGACCGTGCAGCGCGTCTGGCGAAGCGCCGGCTGGCTCGAGCGCGAGACGTGGGACATGTTCGGCATCGTCTTCGATGGTCATCCGGATCTGCGCCGGCTGCTGATGCCGGAAGACTGGGAAGGACATCCCGCGCGCAAGGACTACCCGGTGCAGATTCGAAAGGCGGCGCAGACCTACGAGCCGCTCGAGGTCAGCGAGACGGAGTTCAAGGCGAACATCGAGCGAGATCGGGTGAAACGAGCGCATTGAGATAGACACGCCGGGCCTGCAGAACAGGCCCGGCCTACACTGATCGGCTTCGAGCGAGATGGCGGAACTCAGAACAGAAACGATGACGGTGAACATGGGGCCGCAGCACCCCAGCACGCACGGCGTGCTCCGTCTCGTGCTCGAACTCGACGGCGAGATCATCAAGTCGGCGATGCCGACGATCGGGTACCTGCACACCGGCATCGAGAAGACCGCCGAGCAGAAGAAGTGGCAGCAGGTGATCCCGCTCGTCGAGCGGATGGACTACCTCGGCGCCCAGTCGAACAGCCTGGCCTATGCGCTGAGCGTCGAGAAGCTGCTCGGGCTCACCATGCCCAAGCGGGTCGACGACATCCGCGTCCTCATCGCCGAACTGCAGCGGATCTCGAGCCATCTGATCTGGCTGGGAACGCATGGCCTCGAGGTCGGCGCGGTCTCGATGCTGTTCTACTGCGTCCGCGAGCGCGAGCTCCTGATGAACATCAACGAGCTCATCGCCGGCTTCAGGTTCTTCCCGAGCTACATCCGTATCGGCGGGCTTCGCGAGGATCTCCCGCGTGGATTTCACGAGGCGGTCAACGCGTTTCTCGAGCGATTTCCCGAGAAGATCGACGAGTTCGAACGCCTGCTGACCAAGAACGACGTCTACCGGCGGCGGACCGAGAACGTCGGCGTGCTGACGCAGGAAGAAGCGTTCGATTGGGGGCTGGTCGGCCCGATCGCCCGCGGCTGCGGATCGGACTACGACGTTCGCAAGTACTTCCCGTATTGCGGCTACGACACCTACGACTTCACGGTGCCGACCGCCACTGAAGGGGACGTCTACGCGCGCTATCGCGTGCGCGTTGCGGAGATGCGGCAGAGCGTCAACATCTGCAAGCAGGCGATTGCCCGCATCTCGCCGACGGGCGAGTGGGCGTGCGACGATCCGCGCGTCGTGCCGCCGCCGAAAGACAAGGTCTACTCGGAGATGGAAGCGCTCATCCAGCACTTCCTGATCTATTCGCAGGGCTTCACCGTGCCGGCGGGCGATGTCTACGTACCGGTCGAAGGTCCGCGCGGCGAGCACGGCTGCTACGTGGTGTCGGACGGCACGAACCGGCCGTGGCGCGTGAAGATGAGGGCGCCATCTTTCATGGCGATTCAGGCGCTTCCGTACATCATTCACGAAGGCCTCATCGCCGACGTCGTCGCCGTCATCGGCAGCACCGACGTCGTCATGGGAGACTGCGACCGGTGAGCTTTCATCCACCAATGGACTACGCGCCGGCCCGGTTCCAACGGTCCGGGCGGAAGCTGGCCGAGGAAGGCGAGCCGTTCACCTACACACCCGAGAACCAGAAGAAGTTCGACGAGAACGTCAAGCGGTATCCGGCGGACCAGCGCAAGTCGGCAATTCTCCACGCGCTGTATCTGGTGCAGCAGCAACAGGGGTACATCACCGGCGAGGGCATGCGCCACGTCGCGCACCAGATCGGATGTTCCGCTGCCGATGTCGAGGACGTCGTGTCGTATTACACGATGTTCTACACCAAGCCGGTCGGCAAGTACGTGCTGAACGTGTGCCGCACGCTCTCGTGCGCGCTCCTCGGCGCGGAGCGTGTGACCGAGGAATTGAGCGCGACGCTCGGCATCAAGCCGGGTCAGACCACCTCCGACGGGATGTTCACGCTGATGGAAGTGGAGTGCCTCGGCGCCTGCGACCGCGCGCCGGTCGTCATGGTCAACGACGACTGGCACGAACGGCTGTCGCCCGAGCAATGCGGGAAGTTTGTAGACGATATTCGTACGCGGGGAAGGGCAGTGTTCAGCGGATGCCATCTCCACGTGGAGAAGAAGTGAAAGGGCCCAGGGCTCAGGGCCCGGGCCTCAGGGCTGGGCAAGGCCTGAGGCCTGAGAACGCCCTGGGGCCAGAGGCCTGAGCCCTGAGGCCTGCAGAGACGTCATGGCTTTTCAACCCGTCTTGACCAACCACGTTCGCGAGCCGCAGGCGTACACGCTCGACTTCTATCTGAAGTCCGCACGTGGATACGAAGGGCTGCGCAAGGCGCTCACGCTCGAGCCGAACGACATCATCGAGCAGGTGAAGGCGTCCGGGCTGCGCGGGCGCGGCGGTGCGGGGTTCCCGACCGGGCTCAAGTGGCAGTTCGTGCTGAAGGACACGCCCAGGCCGAAGTACATCGCCTGCAACGCCGACGAAAGCGAGCCGGGCACGTTCAAGGATCACGTGCTGATGGAGCGCAATCCGCATCTGCTGATCGAAGGGTGCGCGATCTCCTGCTTCGCCATCGGCGCGAAAGTCGCCTACATCTACATTCGCGGCGAGTTCTATCACGTGCAGGAAGTGCTCGAGCGCGCCATCGACGAGGCCTACGAGGCCGGACACCTCGGGAAGAACATCTACGGCAGCGGCTTCGACTGCGACGTCTATGTACATCGGGGCGCGGGTGCCTATGAAGCTGGCGAGGAGACCGCGCTCATCGAGTCGCTCGAAGGCAAGCGCGCCCAGCCGCGCATCAAGCCGCCGTTTCCTGCCGTCGCCGGCCTGTATCAGTGCCCGACGGCGGTGAACAACGTCGAGACGCTGTGCAACGTTCCGCTCATCGTGCTGAACGGCCCCGAGTGGTTTGCCGGTCTCGGTCCTGAGAAGAACGGCGGCCCCAAGCTCTATTGCATCAGCGGCCACGTGAAGCGGCCGGGCGTCTACGAGGCGTCGATGCACACCACGCTTCGCGAGCTGATCTACGGCGATCAGTTTGCGCAGGGGATGGCCGGCGACAAGAAATTCAAGGCGATTATTCCGGGCGGATCGTCGGTCCCGCTCCTGCTCGAACAGCATCTCGATACGCCGGCCAGCTTCGATCACATCCAGAAGGCGGGCTCGCTGCTGGGATCAGCTGGGCTCATCGTCCTCGACGAAACGGTCTGCATGGTGTGGCTGGCGATGAACCTCCTGCACTTCTACCGCCACGAATCGTGCGGCAAGTGCACGCCCTGTCGCGAGGGCGGCGATTGGCTGTACAAGCTCCTGCAGCGGGTCGAGGCCGGAGAAGGGCGGATGAAGGACATCGACCTCTTATACGGGGTCGCGAACAACATCATCGGCAAGACGCTGTGCGCGTTCGGCGACGCCGCGGCCACGCCGGTGCTGACGACGCTCAACCTGTTCAGGCACGAGTTCGAGGCGCACGTTCGCGAGGGCCGATGCACGCTGCCGGCCGCCTGGCGATCGCAGCACACGGTGATGGCGCACTGATGGAAGAGTATCTGCGGCCGACCGTCATCGGTCTGATGATCTTCATCGTCTTCAACGCCCTGATCATCGCGTCGGCGATCCTGGTGCTTGCCGAGCGCAAGATCATGGGCTTCATCCAGCAGCGCTTCGGCCCCTATCTCGTCGGGCCGTATGGCACGCTGCAACCGATCGCCGACATCCTCAAGCTGCTCTTCAAAGAGGAACTGCGTCCCAAGGGCGCGGACAAGTGGCTGTTTACTCTGGCGCCGGTCCTGGCGATCGTGACCGCGTTCGTCGCGTTTGCGGCGGTTCCCTTTGGCGCGGAGACGACGCTCTTTGGGCTGCTCGCCGAGCCGATCAAGCTCGGGGTTTCCGATGTCAATGTCGGCGTGCTGGTGGTGTTCGCGGTCACGTCGATGGGCGTCTACGGCATCGTGCTCGCAGGGTGGGCGTCCAACAGCAAGTACTCGCTCTTCGGCGGCCTGCGCGCATCGGCGCAGATGATCAGCTACGAGCTCGCCTATGCGACCGCGCTCGCCTCGGTCATCCTGATCGCAGGATCGTTGTCGCTGCGCGAAGTCGTCGACTCGCAGAGCGGCTACTGGCTCGGGTTCATCCCGAAGTGGTACGTGTTCCTCCAGCCATTCGGCTTCCTCATCTACGTGATTGCCGGTGTCGCCGAGACCAACCGCGCGCCCTTTGATTTCCCCGAGGCAGAGCAGGAGCTCGTCGCCGGCTTCAATACCGAGTACAGCTCGGTCCGTTTCGCGCTGTTCCCGCAGGCCGAGTACATCAACATGGTGACGATGTCGGCGGTCGCCACCGATTTGTACCTCGGTGGCTGGCATGGACCGTTCATCCCCGAGCAGTACGGCTGGATCTGGTTCCTGATCAAGGTCGGGCTGATCCTCTTTGCCTACATCTGGGTGCGGTGGACGGTGCCTCGTTACCGCTACGACCAGCTCATGACGTTTGGATGGAAGTGGCTGTTCCCGGCGGCAGTCATCAACCTGGTGATGACCGCTGCGCTCGTGCTGTATTTCAATGCCTGAAACGGTCGCCTTTTATCTGTTCGCCGCGCTCGCGGTCGGGGCATCGGCGCTCGTCATCGGCCAGCGCAACCCGATGTACAGCGTGCTGCTGTTGATCGCGTCGTTCGGCGCGCTGTCGGGCCTCTACATTCAGCTCGATGCGCCCTTCGTGGCGGTCGCGCAGATCATCATCTACGCCGGCGCCATCATGGTGCTGTTCCTCTTCGTGGTGATGCTGCTGAACGCGCCGCGAGAGGACGCTGCGGAATGGGACCGGACCCACCCGCTCCGGCAGCCTGGCATCACCCGGTGGGGCTCGCTGCTCGCCGGGCTCCTCATCGTGCAGCTCGCGCTGGCGCTCAGCAGGATGAACGAACTGTCGGCGCCCGTGGCGACCCGAACCGACGCGGCGACGGTGAGCTCGGTCCACGAACTGGGCCGCGTGCTCTTCACGCGTCACACGTTTGCGTTCGAGGCGACCTCGATCCTGATTCTCGTCGCGATGGTCGGAGCCGTGTTGCTGGCGCGCCGAGAGGATCACGCATGATCCCGCTCAGTCACTATCTGGTGCTGTCGGCAATTCTCTTCTCGATCGGCACGGCCGGAGTGTTTCTGCGCCGCAATCTGATCACGATTCTGCTGTCGATCGAGATCATGCTGAACGCGGTCAATCTGAGCTTCGTGGCGTTCGGCCGCGCCGCCGGCGATCTCGACGGCCAGATCATCGTGTTCTTCGTGATGACGGTCGCGGCGGCCGAAGCTGCAGTCGGCCTGGCGCTCATCATCGCGCTGTTCCGACACAAGGAATCACTGAACCCCGACGCGTTCACGTCGCTCAAGTGGTGATGCTGGCTCTCATACCTCTCTTCCCGCTGCTCGGTTTCGTCATCAACGCGACGATGGGGCGACGTCTGCCCAAGGCAGTGTCAGGCGGCCTGGCGTCGCTGGTGATGATCGCCTCGTTCGTCGTCTCCGTGATGAGCGTGTGGCAGCTGGCGAGCCTGGCACCCGAGGCGCGCGGAACCCAACTGCCCGAGGTCATCTACACCTGGATCGCGTCAGGCGACCTGAAAGTCGATCTCGGATTCCGCCTCGATCAGCTGTCCGCGGTGATGATCCTCGTCGTCACCGGGATCGGCTCGCTGATTCACATCTACTCGACGGCATACATGCACGACGAGAGTGACGGCGAGTTTGCCCGTTACTTCTCGTATCTGAATCTCTTCGCGTTCTTCATGCTGGTGCTCGTGCTCGGCTCCAGCTTCCCGGTGCTGTTCGTCGGGTGGGAAGGCGTCGGCCTCTGCTCGTACCTGCTGATCGGCTTCTGGTACAAGAAGAAGTCGGCCAACGACGCCGGCAAGAAGGCGTTCGTCGTCAACCGCATCGGCGACTATGCATTCCTCCTGGGGATGTTCGCGATTTTCGCGCAGTTCGGCACGCTCGACTTCCAGTCGGTCGCGTCGGCCGTGGCGGCGCTGCCGAAGGAGACCGGGTTCGGCATCCTCTCGATTTCCACGCTGCTGCTCTTCATCGGCGCCACCGGCAAGTCGGCGCAGATTCCGCTCTACACCTGGCTGCCGGACGCGATGGAAGGTCCGACGCCGGTGTCCGCGCTGATCCATGCGGCGACGATGGTGACGGCGGGCGTCTACATGATTGGCCGCAACGCCGTGCTCTTCAGCCACGCGCCGGCGACGATGCTGACGGTGGCGATCATCGGTGCGCTCACCGCGCTGATGGCGGGCACGATCGGCCTCGTCCAGAACGACATCAAGCGCGTGCTCGCGTACTCGACCGTCTCGCAGCTCGGCTACATGTTCCTCGCGATGGGCATGGGCGCGTTCGGCGCGGGCATCTTCCACCTGTACACGCACGCGTTCTTCAAGGCGCTGCTCTTCCTCGGCTCGGGCGCCGTCATTCACGCGCTGCACGGCGAGCAGGACATCCGCAACATGGGCGGTCTGCGCAAAGATCTGCCGATCACGTCCTGGACGTTCCTGATCGGCGCAATTGCGATCGCCGGCCTGCCGCCGCTTGCCGGCTTCTTCAGCAAGGACGAGATCCTCTTCGAGACGTGGATGGCCGGCCACTGGATCCTCTGGATCATCGGTGTGATCACCGCACTGCTGACCGCCACCTACATGTTCCGCCTCGTGTTCCTGACCTTCTGGGGTGAACGCGCGCACGGACAGCTCGTGCCCGCGCATCCGCCTTCGCCTCCGGCTTCGGCGAGACAGGCGGATGCGCATGCACACGGTCACGATCATGGTCATGCCCACGGCCACCTGCATGACGCGCCGCCGGCGATGGCGTTTGCGCTGATCGTGCTCGCGATTGGATCGGTGACTGCGGGTTGGATTGGCTGGCCACACGCCATCGGTGGAAACAACGCGCTGCACTCGTGGTTGCAGCCGGCGTTCGAAGCTCCGGTCCGCGCAGGTGCCGCTGAAGTGGAAGCTGCACGAGAAGGTGGCGAGGCAGCTGCGAACATCGCGGTGGAACAAACGCTCATGCTGGTGTCGACGACGATCGCGGCGCTCGGCATCTTCATCGCGTGGCGCATCTGGGTGAAACGGCGGATCATCGCAGACCGGTTTGCCGAGACGTATCCCGGCCTCTATCGGCTGCTGCTGAACAAGTACTACGTCGACGAGCTCTACGATGCCGCGATCGTGCAGCCGATCAAGGTCGGATCGACCGAGGGGCTGTGGCGCGCCTTCGATGTGAATCTGATCGACGGCGCGGTCAACGGCGTCGCCTCGATCGTGTCGTCGAGCGCTTCGGGGCTCCGTCGAATGCAGAGTGGATCGGTCCGCACCTATGCGGGCTCGCTGTTCGTCGGGGTCATCGTGATCCTCGGCTATTACCTGTGGAGATGAGCCGAGGATGTTGACCCTGTCCTGGCTATTGCCGCTCGCGGGCGGGCTCCTGCTGCTCCTCATTCCGAATGCGGACCGACGCCGCGACGGTCTGATCCGGTGGCTGGCGTTCGCCATCTCGGTCCTCGGCTTTGCCGTCACGCTCGTGGTGTGGGCGCGCTTCGATCCGACTTCGGCGGAGTTCCAGTTCGTGGAGCGCGTGCCCTGGATTCACATCGACCCCACACTTGCGATCGACTACTACGTCGGCATCGACGGCATCAGTCTGCTGCTGGTGGTCCTGACCGCCTTCCTGACGCCGATTGCGCTCCTCTCGTCGTGGGAAGGCATCCAGAAACAGGTGAAGGCGTTCTCGGTCCTCATCCTCCTGCTCGACTCGGCGATGATCGGCGTGTTCGTCTCGATCGATCTCTTCCTCTTCTACGTGTTCTGGGACGCGATGCTGATCCCGATGTATTTCCTGATCGGCATCTGGGGATACGACCAGCGGATCTACGCCGCCATCAAGTTCATGCTCTACACCATGGCGGGCAGCGTCCTGATGCTCGTCGCGATCCTGGTACTGGCTTACATGTACAGCGACGGTCCGGGGCAGGGGCAGTACTCCTTCGATCTGCTGAAGCTCTACACGCTGCAGATCGCGCCCGAGACGCAGCGCTGGCTCTTCCTCGCGTTCGCGGTCGCATTTGCGATCAAGGTGCCGCTCTTCCCGTTTCACACGTGGCTGCCCGATGCGCACGTCCAGGCGCCGACCGCGGGCTCGATCATCCTGGCCGGCGTCCTGCTGAAGATGGGCACCTACGGTCTGGTGCGTTTCGCGTTCCCGCTGTTCCCGGTCGCGGCCGCCGCGTTCGCGCCGTGGATCGCGGTGCTGGCGGTGATCGGCATCATTTACGGCGCGCTGGTCGCGATGGTGCAGCCGGACATGAAGAAGCTGGTGGCCTACTCCTCGGTCAGCCACCTTGGCTTCGTCGTGCTCGGCATCTGTGCGATGAACGTGCAGGGGATGCAGGGCGCCGTCTACCAGATGCTGGCGCACGGCGTGAGCACCGGCGGACTCTTCCTGATCGTCGGCATGCTCTCCGACCGCCGCCACACCCGTCTCATCTCCGAGTTCGGCGGCCTGAAGAGCGTCATGCCGCATCTGACCGCGGCGTTTCTGATCATCACGCTCGCGTCGATCGGGATGCCGGCGCTCAACGGGTTCATCGGCGAGTTTCTGACCATGCTCGGCGCGTTCCTGTGGGAGCCGCGTTTCGTGGTGGGCGCCGGTCTTGGCGTGATCTTCTCGGCGGTGTACATGCTCTGGATGTTCCAGCGTGTGTATCTCGGTGACATCACCAACGCGAAGAACGCGACGCTGCCCGATCTCAAGCCACGCGAGTGGGCCACTGTCGTGCCGCTCTGCGCGCTGGCGATTTTCATGGGCGTCTTCCCGGCGCTGTTCCTGTCGCCGATGGAGTTGTCGGTGAAGAAGGTCGTCGACCGCGTGCAGAGCGTGCAGACGCAGAGAGCGCAGCGCTGATCATGCTGACTTCGAACCTCGACGCGGTCGCCCCGATGCTCTGCATCGTCCTTGGCGCGCTGGCCGCCATGGCGGCTGAAGCGTTTCGCCGCAGGGGCGAGCAGATGCCGATCGGCTGGTTCGGCGTGATCGTGCTCGCCGGTGCCGCGCTGTCTTCCATCTTTCTCTGGGACAGGAAGCTGTCGGCGTTCGACGTCATCGCCGCCGACAACTTCGGCCTGTTCGTCGCGCTCGTGCTGTGCATCGTCGGGATACTGACGGTGATGTTCTCCTCGCAGGTGATTCATCGCGACAACCTGCCGGCGGGCGAGTACTACGCGCTCGTGCTGTTCGCCATCTCCGGCATGATGATGATGGCGATGGCGACCGACCTGCTGGTGATCTTCATCGCCCTGGAGATCCTGTCGCTGTCGGTTTACGTGCTCACCGGCATCCGGCGGGACAACCTCGCGGGCACTGAAGCCGCCTTCAAATACTTCCTGCTGGGCGCATTCTCGAGCGCGTTCTTCCTCTACGGCATCGCGTTCACATACGGCGTGACCGGCAGCACGCGGTTGTCGGCAGTGGGCCCGTATCTGTCGGCGCAGTCGATGACCGGCAACCCGATGATCCTGATCGCACTGGGCCTGCTGCTCGTGGGCTTCGCGTTCAAGATATCGGCGGTGCCGTTCCACATGTGGACGCCGGATGCTTATGAGGGCGCCCCGGCGATCGTGACCGGCTTCATGTCGACCGGCGTGAAGGCTGCGGCATTCGCCGCGTTCGCGCGCGTGTTTCTCTCCAGCTTCGAGCCGTTCCGTCTCGAGTCGCCCGCTGGTCCGGGATGGGCCAACGTGGTCTCCGCAATCGCGATACTGACGATGGTGCTCGGCACTGTGGTGGGCGTGGCGCAGAGCAGCCTGAAGCGCATGCTCGCGTACTCGAGCATCGCGCACGGTGGATATCTGCTGGTGGGCCTGGTCGCCGCCAATCAAGTGGGGAAAGTGGCGATTCTGTTCTATCTGCTGGTCTACTCGGTGACCAACCTCGCCGCGTTCGGCGTGATCGCGATGCTCGGCGCGCGCGACAAGGCCAACGACAGCCTCCGCGACTACGCCGGGTTGTGGCATACCCATCCCGCGCTGGCAGCGCTGATGACCGTCTCGCTGCTCTCGCTCGGCGGACTTCCACCGACCGCCGGCTTCATCGGCAAGTGGTACATCTTCAGCGCGGCGGTCAGCGCCGGCTACTACAAGCTCGCCATCATCGGCGTGCTCACGAGTGTGGTATCGGTGTTCTTCTACCTGCGCGTCGTCGTGATGATGTACATGGCAGAACGCGATGCCACACAAGCGCCCGTCACGATCACGCCAATCGGCATGGCCGCGCTGTCACTCGCGATCGCCGTGATTCTCTATCTCGGTATCCTGCCAGCGCCCGTGCTGGACCTGGCGTCGAGGTCGATTTCGACGATCTTCTAAGCTCGAGGGAAACGGAGATTACGGAGGAAACGGAGAAACGGGATCAACACGGAGGCAACGGGGGAAACGAAGAAAAACGATTCATCCTCCGTTTGCTCCGTTGCCTCCGTGTGAACCCATTTCTCCGTTCTTCTGTCTACAATTCCCCGTGTTCTCACGGCAGCGAAGGTCGGGTGGACGTGGGCGACTCCGTGTGAATACGGCCCGCGCGCTCAGGGGAGAGTAAGTGGAGTGGAGGTGGGCAGGCTTGGGGGGACGGTACTGCCCCGGCATATTGTCCGGCGCCGTCTGGCGGCGCCGGACAGGTCTTCGTGGTTCAGGGTTTGGTGACGTTGCCCGCCTGCGGACCTTTTGGGCCGTCGACGATCTCGAACTCAACCGCCTGCCCTTCTTCTAGGGACCGGAAGCCGTTGCCACTGATAGCGGAGTAATGCACGAACACGTCACTGCCTCCCTCGCGTTCAATGAACCCGTAACCCTTGGCATTGTTGAACCACTTGACCTTGCCTGTGATGCGCATCGCTCTTCTTCCCTACGTGCTAGTGCCGGTCCTCTGTGTCGGGCAGCGGCCGTGCTTGATCGCGTGCTCTCGGAAGCGCTGATGAGCTTCGAGGCACAAAAAAAAGACCGCGAGTGCTAACGCGGCCTCGACTTCGACGCCTGGGGAACACCCCTCAAACGCAGGCATATCCTATGCGTGTGCTACATACCTGTCAAGCATCTGCGGAGCTGGATCGTTTAGATTGCTCCGGAATGCAAGCGAATCGACCATGCCACGTGCTCTTCTGAGCCTATCGGACAAGTCGGGTCTGGCCGAGCTCGGCCGTGGCCTTGCTGAGCGCGGCTTCGACCTTATCTCAACCGGAGGGACCGCGGCCGAGCTCGAAGCGGCCGGGCTGGCGGTCATTCCGGTGGCTGAGGTCACCGGTTTCCCCGAAATGATGGGCGGCCGGGTCAAGACGCTGCATCCGCGCATTCACGGCGGCATCCTGGCTCGTCGCAGTCTGCCCGATGATCTGGAGGCCGCAGCCCGTCATGGCATCACGCTGATCGATCTCGTGGTCGTGAATCTGTATCCGTTCGCGAAGGCGGCAGCGAATCCGGCGACGAGCGTCGATGCGCTCATTGAAGAAATCGACATCGGCGGTCCCAGTCTGGTGCGCGCCGCGGCAAAGAATTTCGAGCACGTCCTCGTGGTCGTGTCACCCGCCGACTACGCGCCGCTGTTGAACGAGCTCGATCAGACGCGCGGCCCCTCGCTCGCGTTTCGTTTCGAGCTGGCACGAAAAGCCTTTGCCCATACCGGTCAGTACGATTCGGCGATCGCATCGGCGCTCGATGCGATCGA
>Ga0126377_10001141_pt1 | contig 17094 bp, 22 predicted proteins | sample PanSoiMetPlot_22_FD_92647 | JGI IMG/M metagenome (GOLD analysis project Ga0126377, IMG submission 92647) | Tropical forest soil microbial communities from Panama - MetaG Plot_22 | ecosystem: Environmental > Terrestrial > Soil > Tropical forest > Bulk soil | place: Panama | collected 2016-02-17 | reverse complement strand
CCGTGGCGATTTTCCGGCCGGGGGCCGCGCTTCCGTCTGCGGCATTTCCTCCGCAACCCGTGCAGCGAGCTCCTCGCAGCCAGGTCGTAGTGCCTGGCGGGCGGTGTCCCGGACCTCTCGAGGTGCGGTTACGAACCGCAGCCGCAAGACGCCACACCTTGCTCCGCATTCAGGGACCGTCTCCGGAACACGCCCCTCGATGAGCAAGGCAAAGCGAGTCATACGATAGATGCATTATGTAGTCAATATCAAATTCGCAATGTAGTCGCAGGCCTGCGCCACCACGCTCAGCAACCCTCTGACCTCGCGCCCGGGATCGGCGGCGCGCATCACGCCGCCCATGGCGGCGAACCCGACCGGGCTCGCCATGAGCGGCGTAGGGTGGGCAAAGGCGCGAACACAGAGTTCAACTCGCGCCACAAAAGAAGGTGCAGCGCCGTGCCCATGCGTTACGTGCCCGACGCGCGTGCCATCAAGGGAAGCTCACGGCTCGTGATCTGGCTGATCGTTTGCCTCTAGTTCGCCCGCCATCTTCGTCCATTCACTAGCGATCTCGATCAGCTGCTCGCGGACGTATGGGTCAGCTGTCTGGGAAGCCATTCGCAGAAACTCTTGGGCGTACCGTTCAAATTCCTCTTTCGACATTCCGAGGGCAACTTTTCCGGCTTGTGCAAGCGCGCCCCTAGGGGCTTACAGATCAGAGCCCGCACCGTGCCGAAAGCCGACAAATTGTCCCTATGTTCCATGCGACGCCAAGCTCGCGCCGAATAACTGGTGTCAAGCGCGAGGTACCTAGTTGATGATCACGACGCCGGTTCCGATGGCCACGCGCTTTTCGAGGTCGACCACGTCATCATTGATGAGCCGAAAGCATCCAAGCGTAGGCGTCTGACCGATGGATTGTGGCGCGTTAGTGCCGTGGATTCCCGGAATGCTGCTTTCGAAATAGAGGGCATAGGCCCCCAGCGGGTTTCCGGGCCCGCCGGCGACGCGAGATGGATAGCTGCCGCGCTTGAGGAGCGCGGGCGAGGGAGACCATTCCGGCCACTGCGACGACTTGCTCTTTATGCGGTATAGGCCCGGGCTGAGGTCGCACTCGCCGCCAACGCCGATGCCGTAGCGCCAGGCTCTTGTCTGCGGTTGCACCAGGTACAGGTATCTCTGCGACCGATCGACGACGATCATCCCATCGGAATAGATGGACCGGTAGTACACCGCCTGCCGCCGGAGGTAATAAGGAAGACCGGCATTGGTCGAGCCGCCGTCCACGCCAGGGGGCAGATCGTTGTCGTCCAGGGTCGAGCGAGATGCAGTCCCGCCGGCTTGAGGGGCGGTAGCCACGGTGGCGCCAGGAGCCTTCGTGGACGTGCTCGACGATCCGTTGAAGGCATAAATCGCAAGTCCGATGAAAAGAACGGCACACAGTGCCGCCGCACTCCACGCTGCAATGCGACCAATGCCGCGCTTCGACTGATCCGAGGAAACAGCATGCGGTCGTGCAGGGAGGTGGTCGGTTCGGCCGGCCGGCGAATGCCGCCGATATCGTCCTGTCGAGTCGTTCGCCGTACGCCGCGCAAACTCCGATTCGACGCGTTTTGCTGCAGTGTCGAAATTAGCGATTTCCTTCCACGCCGCCTCGTCCGTCCAGCGTTCGCGGTCATTCTCGATTTTGTCGATGAGCATGCCACGCGCGCGCTGAAACAGCGTGGCCCGCGCCTGCGTTGTATTTCTATCAAGCGAGGAGACGGCGCGCGAAAGGATGGAATAATAGTCGGTCAACGGGCCGCTCCGTCAGACGGCGTCAGCGGATCGGCGGAGCATACTGAATACCGCCATTCGTCCAAAGGCTGTTGATGCCGCGCGGTATTGCCAGCTTGGAGCCAGTGCCGACGTTTCGTTCGAAGACTTCTCCGTAATTTCCGACGTGTCGGATAATGCGAATCGCCCAATCGTTGGTCAGGCCCATCTGCTCGCCGTAGTTTTGTTCACTTCCGACGAGACGTTTCACGTCCGGCTTGCCGGACTTCTGGGCTTCCGCGATCGTTTGCGAGCTCACACCAAGCTCCTCGGCATTGACCATCGCATAGTGCGTCCACTTCACGATATTGAGCCACTGGTCGTCACCGAAGCGCACATACGGGCCGAGCGGCTCCTTGGAAATGATGTCCGGCAGCACGACGTGATCGTCGGGAGACTTCAATCGAAGTCGCTCCGAAAATAATGCTGATGTATCGCTGGTAAGGACCGTGCACTTCTCCTCGTCGTAGGCCTTGCGCGCCTCATCCGCATCCGGGAGCGCGACGACTTGGTACTTCATGTTGTTGGCCCGGAAATAGTCCGCGAGATTGAGCTCGCTGGTTGTTCCTCTCTGAACGCAGACCGACGCGCCATCAAGTTCAAGGGCCGACGTTGCGTTCCTGCTGCGCCGCACGAGAAATCCCTGGCCGTCGTAGTATGTCACGGCTGCAAAGCTCAATTTGAGCGGCGCCTCACGCGAAAAGGTCCAAGTGGTGTTGCGCGAGAGAACGTCAATCTTGTCCGCCTGAAGCGCCTGCAATCGCTCCGCCGTCGAAAGCGGAGTGAGCAGCACCTTGGCTGGATCGTTGAAGATCGCTGCAGCCAGCGCGCGACAGAAGTCAATGTCGAAGCCGCTCCAGTTTCCTTGCGCATCGCGCGTGGAAAATCCCAGCAAGTCCGGATTGACGCCGCAAGCCAGGGTCCCGCGTGCCTTGACTTTTTCCAAGGTTTGCGCGGATGCAGCGGCAGGAACCAGCAGTATCGATCCGCCAAATGCGAGCGCGGAAAGGAGGCGGCGGACGTGCTGAGCTGTAACCATGGTAGGTCCTCGCTGTACTGAACGAAATGTGAATGGCGTACGCGGAATCATGCGATGCCACGTCGGGTGACGGAATTTGTGCGGCAGACCTCACAAGGTCGGCCGCTGCCGCACAACGACCTTTGTTCCCACCGGGACGCGCTCATACAAGTCAGTGACATCGCCGTTCACTAGCCGAAAGCAGCCCGACGATACGGCGCTTCCGATCGTATGCGGCTGATTGGTTCCATGGATGCGGTAAATTGTGGCGCCAAGATACATTGCGCGCGCCCCCATTGGATTGCCCGGCCCGCCTGCCATGAAGCGCGGCAGATACGGTTGGCGCTGGATCATCTCCGGCGGCGGTGTCCAATCGGGCCATTCCGCCTTGCGGCTGATTTGCAGCAACCCTTGCCACTGGAAACCCTCGCGGCCGACGCCGATCCCATAACGGATCGCCCGGTTATTACCTTGAATGAGATACAGATAGCGATCGGCCGTATCGACGATGATCGTCCCCGGCGGTTCGTTGGTCCGGTAGAAGACCGCCTGCCGCTGCAAGGCCGCCGGCAATTGCTCGTCGCGCGCATCGGGTACGACGCCCGGCTGATCGTCGATCGGCATCGACCGGCCCGGTTGCGCGACGGCGCTCCCCGCAATCGCTATCAAGCCTAGCGTGACGCCGACCGGGATCCACGATAATTGCCGGAAGAAATTTCGCAGTCGCATGGGTGCTCCTCCCGCCATCACTTGATCTCCATCATCACATCATTCTCCATGGCCTTGCCGTTTCAAGAGGCTACCTTCGGTGCCAATTGGTCGTCCAGTAGGCGCCTCCAAATACCGCTATCCGCATTCTGCATACCGCGCAGTATCCGGAATGTCGGGACCGCCACGATGTGGGCGCCCAATGCGGAGGTCGTGGAAAGATTCCCTCGATCCCGCCGGTGGTCAGCGCACTCTGCGCAGCCTGCCGCCGGCTGAGAGCGCGCGGCGAGAGTACCTCAAGATCGCCAGTTCATATGGCACGATCGCGGAAGATAGGGAATTTTCTCGCGAAGCATTCGCTCGCGTAGCTTAGCCCCTGACGGCTGGTAGCGGTGCGCGCCGTCTCGCCAAAGGCGGCAAAGCGCGATTGATTTTCTGGTACAGGATTGTCGGTGCTACTATCTTGCTTCCGGTCGCAATTGAAGACTGGCGACACCCAGCGCCAAGTTAAGGCCGACCTGGCCTTCAACGGACAGCGGCTGCAGCGCCACGGCGGCATTGTTGCCTCCGATCAAAAGGTTGGCGCCAACGCCTACGCCGACCGAGATATCGCCGCTGCCCCCGACATAAGTTCCGGTGAGCGGCCATCGCGCGGGTACTGGAGCGCTCATCAAGACCGCCCAAGCCATCGCGCCGCCCGCAGTGATGCCCAGATCGAGCCCGATTCGACTCATCACGCCGGAATAGAACTCAGGCGCTCCGCGTTCGGGTCTAAACTCGCAACGCATCGTTTGCCGCGACCCGATGATCAACCCGATCGTCGGCGCCATCGTGCACGACAACATACCAGCCCGGTTGTACTGCTGCTGAGCGACAGGCGGCATTGCCGTCAATGCCAGCGGTGTAGCAATACACAAGACGTACAGTGCGCTTTTCAAACCGATCCTCAGCATTTGCCTTCCCATGTCTTTGTGACACTCACCGCGTGGCGTCTTCACTCGGGCAGTGCACCCAGCATGAACAACGCGTCGAGCAATATACCCGGCTCAAGGCCGACGTTCGAAAGCCACTTGTTATAGATCGGAATGACCGCACTACGCCGGTACATGTCCGCGAGCCCGGCGTTGACCGCAAGCCGGAAATTCCAATCGCCCAACGGCAAGACGATGGCATAGGGCTCAATGGATAGATCGTCCGGAAGCAGCACAAGTTCTTGCGCCTTTTGATACTGCGCGGCGGCAAGCAGTATCTTGTCGCCGGCAAAGGCGTCGACAGCGCCGCTCTCCAGAGCGCTGATACCCTCTGACCGGTCCTTCACGGGCACTACGGTTATTTTCAACTGGCCCCCTTCGTTGAGTGCGTTGACCGCCTGCTCATTAGTTGTGCCGCTGATCACGGCGATCTTCTTGCCGATCAAGTCGCGAGCGCCTTTGACCCCCGATGAAAGCTTCGTGATCAGCCCGGTGCTCTGGACAAACACCAAGCTGGAGAAGTCGACCTGCTTCATGCGGCCTAGCGTGACAGTGGTCGCTCCACACTCCATATCGGCAGAGCCGTTCGCGATCGCGTCCAGACGGTTTTGCGTGGTGACAGGCACCCACTCGGTCTTCAGACCTTGGATATTGAGACGGCGTTCCAGTGATGCGATGACGATCTTGCAGATATCGATCGTGTAGCCAGCAGGCTGGTTATCTTGAACAAACGAAAACGGCGCAGCGTCCGTGCGGTGAGCGACCTTGATAGTCTTGGTCTGACTGATCCGATCGAGTCTGCTATCGGCGGCTTCGGCGTATGCGCCCAGCGCGATCAGCAAAAGGGCCAGAGCCGCCAGGAAGGCGCGCATTAGCAATCTCCGATTTTCGTGAAGTGGCCAGAACCGTCCCATAAGACGTTATACAATCATTTTCTGTCGAAATGGCAACGATTTCTTTTTCCGTGAGAAACGCTCGTGCTTCATCGGATGTCCTGCTTTGGGTCACACCGGAAAAGCTCGGAGCGAGCAAATTTCGTCCGACTCCGGCGCGCACTAACTCGACCATCTGCTCGACCGTGAAGCCGTGCGCGATTACCAGAGCCGCCGCGCACGCGATCGCGGCACGACGCGAGCAAATCGAGGCGCGCGTGAACGCGCTTATGACGTAGGACGCTCGCCTCTCGGCGGTCCACCGTGGCTGTTGGTGGTGCGGCGGAAATAACGTAACGATATCAACGTGTAGTTCGAGTGTCCCAATAGTGTCCCAAAGAGCTATTCACTGTGATCTGCCAATGGATCCGGTCCTCCCCTGACTGATCTTTGGAAACAGAGTATCCCTGCCACCCGCGCCGGGGGCCGCTACAGCGCCAAGACACAGTTCCGTATTATGGTCCAGGTACTATTCTTCGTCGGCGATCTGATCCTTCAGAGCGGACTGGCTGAAAGAACTAGGGTGCGTACTCATAAAGTCGGCAGCTGGGAGTAGGCACACCTGATGTCTGCTTCTCCCCCAACAGGGCGAAAAAGCGGACATTCAAACTTCAGGCCACTAGCGAACGCTAATGCCTTGCGATGAAGCGGGGAACCTCTTTCCCATCATTATAGGCAAGCAGGATGTCCGCTGCCGCGTCCGCAAATTGCGAATACATTTCGTCGGTGGGCCAGCCGAGGTGTGGCGTTAGAACGACATTCGGTAGCTTCGTAAGCGGATGTCCCTCCGGCAGCGGCTCTGTATCGAATACGTCGAGACCCGCCCCAGCGATTTGGCGAGATGAGAGAGCTGTGCAAAGGGCGCCCTCATCAACGATTGGCCCGCGCGCGGTATTGATCAGGAACGATGTCGGCTTCATTAGCGCCAAACGCTTGCCATCAATGATCCCGCGGGTTTCCTCGCTGAGCGTCGCATGAACAGACACAACATCCGAAGACCGCAGAAGATGATCAAGTTCACAGCTCTCGACGCCGGCTTGAGCTGCCGCCTCAGGTGTTAGCCGCCGACCCCATGCAAGCACCTTCATTTCAAAATGCTGTGGCGATCTTTGCAACATGACGACCAACATGCCCCAGACCGACTATACCAAGTGTCTTACCGCGAAGAACGTGTGTCATAGGCATTGGCCACCGCCCGTTCTTGACCTCTCGATCTGCAAACGGGATTTGCCTCATAACAGCGATCATCAATCCGATTGCAAGTTCGCCGGCGCTCCGGCAAAAACCACCTGCGGCTTTAGCGACGATGATCCGACGTTGCTCAGCGGCAGCAAGATCAATGTGGTACGCATGATTGCCAGTTTGGGCAATGATCCGTAAGTCTGGCAGGCGTTGTAATAGCTCGCCGGTGAAGCGAGTTCGTTCCCGGTTCGCTATCAGTGCATCGCACCCTCTGAGCGCGGAGGGATCACCAAAAGGCTCGGTAAATATTTTGACCTCAGCGCGATCGCGTAGGCGACGCACTCCATCGGTCCCTTTGTAAGCGTGATGGAGATCATCCAAGATTGCGACACGCATTGCGCCCCCCGCCTGCTTGTGAACCCAGGGAGTGTACAGGTTGCCGACAATGGTCAAAATAGGGATGCCTTGCGTATGTCCGGATCGGTGACGACCGACAAAACTCACTTGAGACAATAGGCTCCGCTGAGCGTTGCGCTGGTCCTTCTGATGCTCTCGTGATCCAAGCGATACCCGGCCGCCGGTGGAAGACCGCGAGCCGTGGCCGCAACTACGATTTTGCGCGGGGCGCCAGCGCGGACGCTATCCTGCTAAAGGAGTGGCCAATGCCGCCCGTCTGCAGGGACAGTCATGAAGGAAGCGCTCAACTAGGTCGCGCAAAACGTGCCCAGTAAGACATCGGTCGACGCACGGCATCCAAACGGTATACGCCCCGCTAATCCTGGCAAAGTGGGCAAATACCTCGTCCGAGTCAGCATCATGGAAAGCAAACCACGGGTCGCCGTCGTCGCTTACCCCGCAGTCGGTCCCAACGGAAACTCCATCGTTCCACAAGACGGCTATCGCGCGATGGAAATGCGCGAGCTCTTGATTGGACCAGTCTCCCCGACGGAAGCGCACTTCGGCCTTGCGAACAGCGCTCACCTTGGACTCCCACGTGCGACCGTTTGGCCTCCAACGCACCGTGGATTTTAGATTGGCAGCGCCTTTAACGCGTGTGACCGACGTCACGGAGGGCCTTAATTTTTTGGCGATAAAGCCATAGAGCATCATGTCGTCCGTCCACAGAAGCCCCGAAGCGTGACGCTGGTACGTACTGGCTGCCGATGATGCGTGCGTCATCGGCGACCGCGAGCGGCGGCCTCGAGCGTTTCGGAACGGAAATGATCGTGAAGAAACGATCGTCTCAGGTTCTTGGGTCGTAATAAGACGCGAGTCTTCGAACAAACTCACGCCGCTCGACCTTCAAGGCGTCAGCCCACAAAAGCTGGCGATTTCGAGGGATAACACCTCGCCCGCTCTCAAGTTGCGATATGAGAGTGTAGACCTCGACTCCCACCTTGTCGGCCAGTTCGCGCTGGGACAATCCCCGCTCCTCTCTCAACCTGCGCAGCCAGAGTCCCGCCTCTTTGCGTCGTTCCTGCGTTAACTGCTTCGGCGTAACCGAGCGCTTCTGTTCATGCCCTGGCATATAAGGGCGCCTCCCCCTGACGGCGAATCTGTTGGATCACGAACGGGAACAAACGCCTTCGACTCAAGTCGCAATTGCATCAGTCGGCTTTGGCTACAGCAAAAAAGAGACCGGCGCGGCGCGGTGCACACCTGCCGGCCAAGACATTTCAAACAAGGCAACGACACATCGCGCTTTCGCAAATACGCATTGCAAAGTTGCCATGTTCGCCGCACATTCGGAACCGGGCGAATAGCATATTCGAAAACCGCCAGTGGTAAGGTGCCCGTAAGGTTGCGCCTGCAACCGAGGGCAGCAATGGCCTATGCCATGTACGCGAGATGCTAGTAATTGTGGATGCTGAGTGTAAGTGCTTACGCCATTAGGTATTATGTTAAGGCACGGTAATTCGCGGTTCCGGTCATCAGGGTGATGACAAATTTTTTGACAGTTTCTCTATTCGCTTGAACGGAACATATTGTGGTTTATCCCCGGTTACATGCCTAACCTGCACTCTGCGGCGCTCGCGTTCCCCAGCAAGGTGGCGCAATTGCTGCGGCCGGTAGAGGTGCTTGACCAGCTTCACAAGAACGTGGCGGCGCGGTGCGACCTCAAGGTTCTGGGCGCCTGGCGATTGGCGTTCGATCCGCAGGACTGGCAGGGATATGTGCTGGGCAAAAATGTCTTCGCTCATCCGAGCGTGGCGGAGGACTTCTGGCTGGAATACTTCGCGCAGGCGCACATGCACGGCCCGAGCGCAACGGCGCGCATGGCGTGGCAGAACGTCGGATCGTTCACCTTGACCGAAGCGATGCGAGCGTCGAAGGCCTCGAACGGGGATCACTGGATATTCGACCTGGCCACCAAGTACGGGATGCGCGATGGATTCTACGTTCCACTCGGCGCCTGGATGGTCGTGTACTGGTCGTCACACGTCGTGAGGCTCGACCAGCCGACGCGTGCCTCGCTAGAATTCGCGACAATTCACGCAGTACGGCGTTTGGTGCAACTGATGCCCCGCAGAAGGAGAGCGGACAGACCCCCGTCGTTGACTGCGCGCGAGCTGAGGGTGCTGTCAGCGCTCTCGCGCGGCCAGGCCGTTGCCGAGATCGCGACCGAACTCAACATAACCCAGCCGACCGTGCGCACGTTCGCGCGCCGCGCGAAGAGCAAGCTCGGGGCAAAAACGCTGACGCAGGCGGTCGCCAGTGCGCTGCGCTACGTGTTGATGCGGTGAACCCACGGTGAAAAGGAAACGGGTATGGTGACTGACCCGCAGTCTGGGTTCTGGTCGTGAAACATCTGAATATGAAGTACCAATGCTAGTGTCTGTGTTTGTTCGTGGCGTGAGCGTCAATACGGTGCAGCGGATCAGTGCAGGTCTAATTGCTCCGCCGCGGCTGTTCGCAGGTAGAAATAACTAAATGATATCAATGACACTCGGCCCGAGTGTCCCAATAGTGTCCGAAAGCGCAGGAAATTTTGATGCTGCCAAGGGTTCCTTAGTCATGGGGGCGCTTTTCGTGGGGAGAGCAGACAGGCCCTCGCTCAATACCTCCCAGCAACCCGCGAATTGGATATAGAATTGCACGCGGCTCCACTGTGGAATCCTGATGCAATTCGGTCAACACAAACGGCGCGAGCCTACCGAACGTAAGCCGCCGCCAACACCGCTCCTGTGGCTCCTTGGCTGCGTGGCAGTGGCACTTGCCGTGCTGCCCGCGATCTTCGCCAGATCACCAGCTTCCGAGCAAAACAAGGAGCTTGCCGTTCTCACCACCTCGTCAATGCAATCCAAAGAGGACAACGACCTGACCGTTTTTGCGGCCTCGTCAATGCAAGATGCGCTCGACGACATAAATGCGGCGTTCACAGAGAGCGCCGGTGTCAAGGTGATTGCGGGCTACGCATCGAGTTCAGCGCTTATTAGGCAGATCGAGCAGGGTGCGGCGGCCGACGTATTCCTCTCCGCCAACTCCGACTCAATGGATTGGGGTTTGAAAAGGAAGCTCATCAAGGACGCACGGGTCAATCTGCTGGGCAACCGACTGGTACTAATCGCTCCAAAAGATTCCAAACTCGATCGTGTCGCGATCGGCGCGAACTTTGATCTTGCCAAGCTTGCGGGCAACGGTTCGATTGTCATCGGTGATGCACAGGAGGTGCCGGCCGGTAGGTACGCCAGGGCGGCGCTGGAGACGCTCGGCGCTTGGCAAGCCGCCGCGCCAAAACTTGTGATGGCTCCAAACGTCCGCGCGACGCTCAAAGTGGTCGAACGTGGAGCAGTGCCGCTTGGCATCGTCTACGCAACCGATGCTAAGGTCAGCCCCGGAGTGAAGATAATTGGCACGTTCCCCGCGGATTCCCATCCCGCAATCATTTATCCCGTAGCTGCCACCGTGACCGCGAATCCAAAAGCGGTCGGCTACCTCGCATATCTACGCTCAATGACCGCTAAGGCGATATTCGAGCAGTATGGCTTCGAATTTCTGATCCGGCCTACATCGTAGCCGTGCGCTCGAACTGCGCGCGTCCTGCCGCGACGGCTGGCCCAGGTGCCGCCAGTTGTGCACGGGTTCTCGGTCCAGCAGATGGTCGAGCGAGTGCGAGCCGGGCTAATGGATCGGTTTGGCCCTGCGTGCTGCTTCGTACGCTTCCCGACGCGTTGCAGCCTCACGGTCCGGTGTGCCGAGCATTACCGCGACAATCGCCGTGAGCAGAAGCAGCCAAACGGCAGCACAAATGGCGCAATCGAACATGGCGCAGCCGGGACTTGAGGGTCCTCCAAACTAACGCGAGGAGCCAACGCCGGAAATCGGTAGTTCACCTGAAAACGACATAGGGACACCCCGGGCGCGCCTGCCAGGGAAGGGTGCAGCGGGGCGACGGGCGCGGCGGTGAGGTGACGGCTGCCGAGACCGATCTCCCACGGGCGAAGCCCCTATCACGACGCGGGCTCAGGGCCGGAGTCCGCTTTTCGGAAAAATCGGCATGGGAAGCGAAAAATCTGTTAGTGTCGCAAGCGCGCCGCTTCAAACAACGTCACCGGTTCTGCTCAGCTTTTGCGTCGCTCAAGTGCGGAGTAGCCGATGTGGGTTCTAATATACATCTTTTCGTACTCGGTCAGTCCGGCGGCCACAACCGACAAGGCTGAGTGGAGACTGCTCCCCAGCGTGGTTTTTCAGGAATTTTCAAGTGAAGAGCGATGTAAGGACGCTAAGTCGAAAATTGAGACAACGCTGAAGCAGGCGGGAGACAGACTGAGAAGCGGCCTGGACGATCTGAAAAAAGTGGGCTCGGCTGACCCAACTCAAATTATTATTGCGTACAGCGTGGAGTGCTTGCCGAAGTGAATGCCACGCAAAGGCTCTGGAATGGCCTACCGACCCGCGCCATCGCGCAGACCAAATATTTTTCTGAGTCTGATCAAACTCGATGTGCCGCTGACGCTGCTCGCGCAGGCCGACGAGGTGATCAAATAGCTTCCTATGCTGCATTGCATATGTCGCCTTGTGGCGCTTTGCGGCTGTTAGGCGATGTCCGCTCTGGCGCCGCTGTTGTTGGACAAGCGGACATCACCAACTTCAGCGGTCTAGCCCGCGCCGCGCGCGGCCTCAGGGCGCCAAATATTGAAAAATCACCGCACATTGAACCGAGCCGCCACTTCGCCCGACCATAAGTAGATGCCATTGAAAAACAAAAAAGGAGGCATCTATGATCAGGACAATCGTAATCGCAACGGCATTGGTTTTGGCGACAACGGTCATCTCCAACGCTGCTCAGCACTCGGCCCAGCGTTCCTACGATCCCAGCGTCGACAGTGTCGGCTTCAAGAACACGACGGAGCAGCAGTGGGCCCAGCGTCCCTACGATCCCAGCGCCGGCAGTGTCGGCTTCAAGCCGACGAAGAAGAAGAAAAAGACCACCACCAACGGGTAAGGCTCATCCGGGAGCGCGAACCCTTCTGAAATGCGCTGGAGTGCTGGCCCTCGTCGCGCGAAAAGGCCCCGACCCACCAAAACCGCTTTGTGCGCAATGGCAGAGGCTCGGAGCGATTCCGCAGCGGGAGTTCGATCTTGCCATAGGTGAGAGCGTCAAGCCGCCGACGACCAAGGGCCAACGCGCGGCGCGATCAGCAGCCGGCGACGGTCGTGCGCTGACCCTTGCGGTATCGCTCGATGCAGTCGGCCTTCTCCTGATCGCGCGTGTCTTGAGCACTGTCTTGAGCGCCCTTGAATGCCGTCGTCACGACCCCCTGAGGACCGTACGCGGCGAGAAACAGCGCGCAGCCGGCGAGCAGCATCAAAAGTCTCATCAGAAATCCCATGGATGCATTTTACCCTGGCCGCTATTAATGACCCCTTACAGATCGTGCTCGGGCCGTGAATCATGGACGACCTGGATGTGCCAAAGGGCTCGCAGCGACCCTCCTGGCGTAGATTTTACATCGGCAGCGCCGCCATTTTTTGGTTTGTTGTGGCGCCGCTCATATGGGGGGCACTGTTCTATCTAAGCCTAACATTCAAAAAAGACGGTGACTGGTTTCTGGCATCGTATTTTTCCGCGCCAGCACTCTTCGCGGCGCTGCTTGCGGTCTTAATTCGGAACCTGAGCTACAACGATATCCCCGCGTGGCTGATTACGCCCCCCGCGTTTGTATTCGTTAGCTACATCATGTTTCGCAAACTCTTCACCTAGAGGCATGGGGCTTTTGAACGTGATCAGCGGTCGAGCCCGCGCCGCTCGATTTCGTCCATGCCGCGGGCGGGGGCCTCGCCAGCGATCAGGCGGTGAACGGGTGCGATTTGATGACGCCTGGCCAGTGCAGATCAGGCGTCACTTTTTGCGATTACGATTGGCGCGCTGCGCGCTTGCCGATCCCCCAGAGATCGGCGGCATCGCGGAACCGAACCCCCTTCAAACCTGCGCCAGCACGCTCAGCAGCCCCCTCACCTCGCGCCCAGGATCGGCGGCGCGCATCACGCCGCCCATGGCAGCGAACCCGACCGGGCCCGCTGCCAGCACCTCGGCGGCGCGCGTGGCATTGAGGCCGCCGATGGCGAGCACCGGCACCGGCGCGGCGCGCGCGATCTCGGCCAGACCCTTGCGGCCGATCTCGGGGCCATAGCCGGGCTTGCTCGGCGTCTCGAAGGCGGGTCCGGCGATGGCGTAGTCGACAACGTGCCGATCGAGCGCTTCGGCTTCGGTGACGGTATGGATCGATACGCCGATCAGCTTGACCGGGCCAAGCATCTTGCGCGCGGCGAGCGGATCGCTGCCCGCCGGCAGGTGAACGCCGTCGCTGCCGCACAACTTCGCGAGCGCGGCCTCACCGTGCAGCGTCAGGCATGCGCCATGCCGCCGGGCGATCGGCAGCAATAAGCGCACGAGCGAGATCTGATCGTCCTCGGATAGGTCCTTCTCCCGCACGCTGACCCAGCGGCAGCCGGCCTCGATGGCAGCGCCGACCACGTCGGGCAGCGGCAGCCGGGCCTGATGGCGGTCGGTGACGAGGAGGAACGGTGGATCGGGAAGCCTCACGGCTATTGGTGTTCCGGATGCGCCGCAGCGCGGAGCGTCTTCGCGTAGCGGTGCACCGCTGATCCGGGACCGCCAAGAACTACTCGGTATGTGACGGTCCCGGGTCTGCAGCACACCGCGTCGCAGGCTTCACGCTGCGCTGCGCCCGGGACACGCACGGCTATGTCCCCACCAGCCCGAATTGCGGGCTCGACGGCTCGGCGTGGGCGAGCTTCGGGATGCGTCCGGCCAGGCGGGCGCAGCGGCCGGCCTCGACCGCTGCCCGCATGCTCTTCGCCATCAGCACGGGATCGCGGGCCTTCGACACCGCGGTGTTGAGCAGCACGGCCGAGCAGCCGAGCTCCATCGCAAGCGCGGCGTCGGAGGCGGTGCCGATGCCGGCATCGAGCACGACCGGCACCGGCGAGCGCGCGCAGATCAACTCGATCAGATGCGGATTGCAGATGCCGAGCCCGGAGCCGATCGGGGCGCCGAGCGGCATCACCGCAGCGGCGCCGGCGTCCGCCAGCTTGCGGCAGACCACCGGATCCTCGGTGCAGTACGGCAGCACGATGAATCCCTTGGCGACCAGCGTCTCGGTGGCGCGCACCAGTTCCTCGGTGTCGGGATAGAGCAGCTCGCGATCGCCGATCACCTCGAGCTTGATCCAATTGGTCTCCAGCGCCTCGCGCGCGAGCTCGGCGGTGAGCACGGCGTCCTTCGCGGTCTGGCAGCCCGCGGTATTGGGCAGGAAATGGATCTGCTTGGGGATCAGATCGACCAGGCTCTCGTCCTCGCCGGCGAGGCTGATGCGCCGGATCGACGCGGTTACCATCTCGGTTCCGCTGGCGGCGATGGAGTCGAGCATGAGCTTGCGGTTGGGATAACCGGCAGTGCCGAGAAAGAGCCGCGAGCGCAGCTCCCGGCCGGCAATGATCAGCGGATCGGACATGTCCTGTGGCTCCTTAGCCGCCCTGACGGGCGCGAACGATTTCGACGTTGTCACCGGCGCTGAGCCTGGTCTGCGACCACGCCGCGCGCGGCACGATCGCCCCGTTGAGTGCGACCGCAATCCCGCGCTGGCCGGTATCGACCGCCTTCTCCTCCAGGAGCGCCGCCAGCGTCGCGGCAGCGAGCGGCTCGTCCTGGCCGTTCACCCGGATGCTCGTCTGCGCGGCAGCGTCGGTCATGGTGATCTCCTTATTCGGCGACGGCGCGCGTCTGGTCGGCGAACCGTTCGACGCCGAACGGACGGATCGCCGGCTCGGCCTGACCGTCGAGCACCAGCCGCGCGATGGCATCGGCGGTGATCGGGGCCAGCAGAATTCCGTTGCGGTGATGCCCGGTGGCGTAGATGAGCCCATCGATTGGGCCCGCGCCGAGGATCGGCGCGTCGTCGCGGCTGCCGGGCCGATGGCCGACCCACATTTCATCGATCGGCAATTCCTCGACCGCGGGCACCGCTCGCCAGGCCGCTTCGAGCAAGGTGAGCACGCCACCGGCCGTCAGCGTTGTGTCGTAGCCCTTCTCCTCGACTGTGGCGCCGATCAGCAGACGGCCGTCGCGCCGCGGCACCAGATAGGCGCCCGGCGCCCAGAGCACGTGCGCGAGCAGCGGAGCTGTCGCGTCCATGCGCAGCGAAAGCATCTGTCCCTTGATCGGCCGCACCGGCGGGCGCAGCGCAGGCGGAACGCCTTCGATGCTGCGCGACCAGGCGCCGGCGGCCAGCACCACCGCCTCGGCGGCGACCTTGGTGCCGTCGGCAAGCACGACGCCGTCGACCCGTCCCGCATGCGACGAAATCGCGCCGACCGGCTGATGCTCGTGGACGACGGCGCCGGCCGTCTCGGCGGCAACGCGCAGGGCGGCCGCGAGCTTGCGATTATCGACCTGGTGATCCTCGGGGCTGAACACCGCGCCGGCCAGCTTGCCGGCGAGATGCGGCTCGCGCCGCCGCGTCTCGGCGGCTGAAATCCAGTGCAGCGGCAGCCCGAGCTGCTGCTGGAACACGAGGTGATGGTTGAGCCGCGCCTGGTCGTCTGCGGTCAGGGCGACGACCAGCGTGCCCTCGGTCCGCAACTCCACATCGATGCCGGACGCCTGCAGCAGGTTCGCGGCGAAGGCCGGCCAGCGTGCCTGGCTCTCGCGTCCGAGCGCGACCAGGGCCTCCTCGCCCGGCTCGGCCTCCGAGCAGGCGGCGAGCATCCCGGCCGCGGCGTGGCTCGCGCCGGAACCGGCCGCGCCCTTGTCGAACACCTTGACCGTCGCGCCCTGGGCCGCCAGCCGCCAGGCGACGCCAAGGCCCACCACTCCGGCGCCGATGACGGCGACGGTGGGCTTTGCGACATTGGCTGAGCGGCGGTTCGGCAACCGGCGGCTCCCTTCGCTGGAATGACCCAGACAGGTTCAGTGGGTTTGATCTCAGCCGCGTCGCCGCGGCACCCCAGGCCGTTACAGCCATGATGGGGATTCTTGCGGCCTTTCACAAGCCCATTTCGGGCTGCTGTCCCAACGCCCAAATCCGATGGGGCGCGATGCCCTTCTGACGCAATTCGCAATCGAAAGGGCATGAACCGGGGCGTGTACTCGTTGACGCCAAGATATTAGAGAGCCGCGAGCGTCATTTGCTTCGACTCGTTGCTACAGGGTTTCGGTGAGGTCGCGCAGCGCATTCTCCGCCTCGATCTGTTCGGTAACATCCGTATTGGTTCCGAACCAGGTGAGCCGGCCCATCGCCTGGCCGGCATCGGTGAGCTTCCGCTCAGTGCCACAAACCGACATACATATTCGCCGCCGCAGCCTGCAGCGAGCCCTTGTTTTAGTGCTCCGGAGTCAGCTCAAACTACCAAGGGTACCGTTGGCCGCCGCCGCCGCCGATCGGCTGGCTACTGCCGTAGTAATAGCGGGGAGCACCGTAGTAGCCATAGTAGCTGCGGCGGTAGACCCTCCGGCTAACTCGGCGGTAACGGCCATAAGTGATGGCGTGCGCCTGATTGACGCTCAGCCCTAAGCCAAGTGGCGGCGTCACTTCCGGTGAGATTGGGATTGTCGCGATGATCGCGGCTGCGAACACCAGACCGATGACTGACCATGCCTTCATCACTCAATTCCTCCCAATATCATGCTGGATGCTGTTGAGAGGGCGGCGGGCGCGATGCCAGCTCCACCCCAACAAACCAACCTGGAGACGGGAGGCTCGGTTCCAAATTCAAGGTGTAAGCCAATCGCAGCAAAACCTGGCTTACTCGATCACCTCGTCGGTGCGGGTCAGCACAGCCTGGAGGGATGGAGAGATCGAGTGGTGGCGTCGCCGCTGACGGCGGCAAAAGGCACGTTGGGTTATCCTGGTCCTAAACCAGTGCAAGTGTATCGGGTGCAGTCCTGGTAAACACCCCGACACTCGAACGACGGCACCTGGTTCAGACGACGACAGTCGCGATAGCGTGCACGACAGGTGTT
>Ga0126377_10001136_pt1 | contig 17114 bp, 17 predicted proteins | sample PanSoiMetPlot_22_FD_92647 | JGI IMG/M metagenome (GOLD analysis project Ga0126377, IMG submission 92647) | Tropical forest soil microbial communities from Panama - MetaG Plot_22 | ecosystem: Environmental > Terrestrial > Soil > Tropical forest > Bulk soil | place: Panama | collected 2016-02-17 | reverse complement strand
CGAGAAGACCGATCTCGAGCATGGGATTGACGCGGTCTCGCAGCGCCCGGCGGCCCGGAAACTTGGCTGTGTCGAAAAATTCGACCCAGGTCTTGGGGTGCTTGCCGTCGGGGAACACCTCCTTGTTGTAGGCGATGTTATACGACCAGACGATATTGGCGATGCCGTACTCGTGCACGAACTTTACGGGCAGCGCCTTGGTGTCGACGATGGACGTGTCGATCTTCTCGAAAAGATTGTCCTGTGCGGCGTTGAGCAAAAAGTCGATGGTGACGTCCACAACGTCCCAAGTGGGGGCGCCGCTCTGGATCATCGTGCGAAGCTTCGCGTAGTCGACGGGCCCGTCCTGAATCACGATGGCGCCGGTCTTAGCGGCGAACGAATCGCAATAGCCAATCTTGGAGGCCTCCTGATAGACGCCGCCCCAGCTCGCGAACACAACCTTCTGGCCGGCATACTTACTCTGCGCCTTGGCGGCACGTAAACCCGCAGTGGTCCCGGCCGCGAGCGCGAGAGCGCCTTTCAGAATCTGCCGTCGGTCTACACTGCGGCCGTTTGGCTTGCTCGCACCGTCCATTGCTTCCTCCCTGGGTCTACGCAGATGCAAACGCGGGCATGACCTCGCGAATGAAGAGCTCGAGCGATCGCTTCGCAAGCTCGTGGCTGAGGCCGAACGAAGCGCCATAGCAGAAATTTTCCACTCCGCAGGCCTCGTAAAACCGGAGCTTCGCGACGACTTCATCGGGGGTGCCGAATATGTTGTACTCGCGCACGTTTTGCGGAATGTACTCGCCGCGGTTGGCAATCATCGCGTAGTCCACGGGCGCGGGAAAGCCCATATGGACAGGCCCAACGTTCTTGAACAGGTTCTCGAAATAGCGCCCATAGTCGATGGCAGCAGAGACTGGAGCCTTCCATCCGTCCGCATTTTCGTACACGCAGGTTCGGCGCAGCATCAGGAAGCGCGGGCGCCGGGCGCTAGGATTCGCCGCGACAGCGGCCGCGAATTTCTGCGAAAGCAGCTGAACTTCCGTTGGGGGACGTGACAGGGGTGTGCTCATGATGTGGGCGCCCTGCTTGATCGCCCAGTCGAAGGTGTCAGGATCACGGGCAGCTACCCAGATTGGTGGAAACGGGCTCTGCAGCGGACGCGGAACCGAGGTCGCAAGTGGAAAGGACCAATATTCGCCCTTATGCTCGTAGTCTCCGGCCCAGAGCGCCTTAACCACCGGCAGCATCTCCTTCATGTATGCAACGCCCCGCTCCTGCGGAATGCCCCCCGCCATGCGGTCGAATTCGTATTGGTAGGCCCCCCGGCCGATGCCGAACTCGAGGCGGCCGTTGCTCATCACATCGACCAGAGCCGCCTCCCCGGCAACGCGAATGGGGTGCCAGTAGGGTGCGACAACAACGGCAGTGCCGAGACGGATGGTGCGGGTATGGGCGGCCCAGTGTGAGAGAACCACGAAGGGATTGGGCCCGATCGTGAACTCGACCGTGTGATGCTCGGGCGTCCAGGCGATCTCGAACCCGCCCGCCTCGGCGATCTGAACGAGCTCCAGCGCGCGCAGCTGGACGTCGCGCATGTCAGTCTTGGGGTCGAAGCGCTCGAGACTTATCGAGATCGAGAACTTCATGGCTGCCCGCTCATATGCAACTGGGCTCTAAAGGTGCTTCGTTCTGGAGACGATAGATGGAAGTTTCGCAATGCGCGTTGAGTCCGTCCCTAGCGAGGTCACCTGCGGTATTGTTCATCCGCAACCTTTTCCATCCAGTCCACGGCTTTGCCATTGAGGCGCTCCTGGATTGCGATATGCGTCATGGCCGTTGTCGGTGTTGCGCCGTGCCAATGCTTTTCGCCCGGCGGAAACCAGACCACGTCGCCGGGCCGGATTTCCTCGATCGGTCCGCCCTCGCGCTGAACCCAGCCGCATCCATAAGTGACAATGAGGGTCTGCCCGAGGGGATGGGTGTGCCAGGCGGTGCGCGCGCCAGGTTCAAAAGTTACGCTCGCGCCGGCGACGCGCGCCGGATCAGCGGCAGAGAACAACGGATCGACGCGGACCGTACCTGTAAAGTAATCCGCCGGTCCCTTCCCGGAGGGTTGCGAACCGTTGCGTTTGATCTCCATCCCAGATCTCCTTAATCGGCTTGCCACGGCAGCGTACGCCGGGGATCAGTCCATTGAACTCTGCGTTACAATCTGAAGGAGGTCAGCTGTGCGCCCTTAAGAAGCGGAGGACGTGCGGCGCCACCCTGTCGGGGCCTTCGATGAGGATCGCATGCTTCAGTCCGTCCAGGATCACGAGCTCCGAATCCGGCAGAGTGTCGGCAATTTGCCGGTTGAGGCGGGGATTGCAGCCACCGTCGAGCTCACCCGTCAAGACGAGGCATGGGACTTTCACCTCGTGGAGCCAGGGTGCCATTTCGGTCTGGGCGTAGATGTGGAAAACGTTGAGGAACACCTTCGGGTCAGTCTCGACGACCTGGTGTTTGCGTGCCGCAATGCGTGCCGGTTGTTCCTTCATGAACTTGTCGGTGAACCAGCGGTCCGCGAGCGTATCGAGGGTTTGAGGTATGCCGTTTTGCTCCATGGTCGCGACCACGCCTTGCACCTTGGCGCTGTCGTCGGCGGTGCGGAAAGCAGCGGTCGAGAGCAGACCCAGCGAAAGGACGCGCTGCGGATAGGCGCGGGCGTAGGCGGGGCCGATCATGCCTCCGAGTGAGTGGCCAATGACGTGGGCGCGCTCGATGCCGAGCTTGGCGCGCAGCGCTTCGAGGTCAGCCACAAGCTCATCGAGTCCAAATGAGCCCTCCGACTTCGGCGAGTCACCATGGCCGCGCAAATCGTAGCTGATGCACTGGAAATTCGACTTCAGATGCTCCACCAGCCCGGCCCAACCCTGTCGTCGCGCGCCGATGCCGTGAACCAGAAAGATTGGAGGACCTTTTCCTTCAATGGAATAGACGCAATCAACTGCCTTCGACGGAGCGGTATCCGAGGCTAGGTGGCCGGCGACACCCCAATCATCCTTGGCCACGTCTTGAAAGATGACCTGAACGCTTTGCGGTGTGCCGCCGCAGGTGCTGACGAAAGCCTCGGTCACCGCTTTGGTGAACGCGCGCTTTTGCTCGCGGGTGCGTCCGGCAAACAGCTCCACTCGGATAACAGGCATAAGTAACTCCTTGGATCATCCGAACGCCCTGGTGGGCGCTCGAAAATGGGGCATCACTTCGTCGGCGAACCGGTGCATCATCTCGAGTGTCTCGCCTGCGCTTTGACCGTAGCCGCAGGGCGCTAGAACCTCGTCGATGCCAAGTTCGGCATAGACTGAGAGCCGGTCAATGAGCTCCGCGCTGGTACAAATCAGGAGGTTCTGGGCCAGTTCATCAGGTGTTTGCTTGCGCGGCAGCGGCTCGATCATGCCGCCGCGCACGATCCCGGGGTTCTTAATGTTGTCAAAGCGCTTGTAATAATCGTGCGCCAGCGCAATCTTCTGGCTTGCATCGGCGTCGTTGCGCGCCGCATAGAGGCCGCGTTGCAGGGAGAGGCGCAGGTTGAGTCCTGCGGCACCGACCTCCTCCTTGCCGCGCCGGAAAGCCTCCACCTGCTGCAGTAACACCTCGTGCGAGCCGCTGAGCGGCGTCGTCTGCACATGGTATCCGCGCTTTGCTGCGTGATAGATGCCATCGGCCGATACGGCGGCGATCACGAACGGAATTGGCGAGGCGGGCCGCGGCATCACCGTGATCGGCTCAAAGCGGTAGTACTTGCCGTCCCAGGACACTTCCTCTCGCGTCATCAGCGCTTCCAGGATGGCAAGAGACTCGTCGAACCGCTCACGCGTCGTTTCGAGCGGCGCACCGAGCCGCGCGGTTTCGTAGGGAAACGCGCCGCGTCCAACACCCACGATCAACCGCTCGTCGCAGAGCGCATGGGCCTGGATGATCTCGCCCGCAAGAATGCGGACGTCGCGGATCGGCAGAACCACCACCGAGGTTGCGATCTCGATGCGGCGGGTCATGGCAGCAATCTTCACGGCCATCTGCAGGGGGGAAGGCACCATCAGGATATTGATTAGGTGGTGCTCGGGAATGGCCACGCCGCGGTAGCCGAGCTTCTCGGCCGCGACCGCCTGCTCGACCATATCGGCGTACACGCGCTTTCCGCCGTAGCTGGCATCCGGCATGTAGCTTGAGAGGAAGTAGCTGAAGTCCATTAGGCGCCCTCGTGCCTTCGAAAAAAGATTTGCCGCACCCTCCGAAAGCGTGATCCGCTTTGCCGTGCGACGTTCTCGGAACGGTTTGTGGCGCAATGAGCCGTCATGCGGCGCGACCCTGCGGTTCGATCGCGATCGGGCCAGCCGCGATGCTCCTGCGCTGCGCCCGGCGCCGGCGAATCCAGGCATCCGCCAGCAGCAGCAATAGCGTCGCTACGATGAGAACGACCGAAACCGCGGCGATCGTCGGATCAATGCGATCCTGCAACCCGTCCCAAATGCGCTTCGGCAAGGTCTTGATTTCGCGGCTGGTGATGAACAGCACGATGACCAGTTCATCGAACGAGTGGATGAAGGCAAAGACGCCGCCCGAGATCAGGCCTGGTACGACGGCGGGAATGACGACAAGACGGATCGTGTCGAGTGCTGATGCTCCGAGGCCGCGCGCCGCCTGTTCGAGCCTGACGTCGAATCCTGCAAGGGAAGCGGATACTGTGATGATGACATAGGGTATGCCGGTAATGGTGTGTGCCAGTACCACGCCCGCGTAAGTGTCATAGAGCCCGGCAGCCGCCCATAGCCGATACATGGCGAGACCCTGGATGACGGTTGGAACGATCAGCGGAGCGAGCATGAGAAGCCTCACCGCCGCTGACCAACCGTTGGAGAGGCGCCAACACCCGATCGCGCAAAGCGCTCCGAGAAAGACTGAAGCCGCCGCCGAGACCGCGGCAATGAGAAGGCTCTGCAAAGTCGATGCAAACCATAGAGGATTGGCAAGGAACGTCGCGTAATGACGCAGCGAGAGCGAATGCTCGGGAAGGGAAAGATAGTTACGGTCGGTCAGCGACACCGGCACAACGATGAGCATCGGCACGACGAGAAAGCCAAGAACGCTCCAGGCCCCCGCTAACAGCAAGGTCCAGCGAAGGCGCGGCCAAAAATTATGCCCGGTCATGCGCCGAACACCTTTTGCACATTGATAGTTCGCGCGACCAGCGCCAGCCCGAGCGACAGCGCGATAAGGAGTGTCGACGCCAGCATTGTGGCATAGCCCCAGCGCAGCGTCTCATCGAAGCTCACGCGAATGTATTCAGCGATCATCACGACGCGGCCGCCGCCGAGGATTGCGGGCGTGATGAAGAAGCCGAGAGAGAAAATGAACACCAACACGGACGCAGCGATGATCCCAGGTTTGCTCAAGGGCAGATAGACCCAGAAGAAGGTCTGCCACGCCCGGGCGCCGAGGCCGCGCGCCGCGTCGACGTAGGTTCGTGGAATGGCCTGCATGCTCGAATACATGGGCAGCACCGCAATCGGCAGCATGTAGTGCGCCATGCCGATGAGCACGCCGATTTCGTTGCGCACAAGCCGGACCGGCTGGTCAACGAGGCCCAGGCAGAGCAGGGCACTATTGAGCACGCCCTCCGTGCGCAGGATCATGACCCACGCAAAGGCTCGAATCAGAACACTGAGCCAGAAGGTGAGCACGATGCAGAAGATCATCAAGGTGCGGTGCTGCTCGCCCACCTGTGCCATCGCATAGGCGACCGGATAGCCCGCAGTTAAGGCAATCAACGTGGTGAGCGCGCAGACACGAATCGTGTTCAACCACACGCGGTGCAGCAGTGGATTGTCGATCAGCGCCGCATAGTTCTGCAGGCCTAACGTGGGCTCGGAGACGCTGAGCCAGAGCACTTGTAGCAGCGGCAAGACGAAGAACACCACGACAAGCAGAACCGCTGGTGCCATTGCCCAATAGTAGAAACGCTTTTGACCATCGCCCATGTGCCGTCAACTTGCTTTCACCACCACGGACGCGTCGGGACTCCAGCCGAGCCAGACCTGCGCATCGATGCTTGGATTGAAGGTGGCGCTTGCGGCCGGCGTTTTGACCATGATGCGGCCGAGAAGCTTGGTTGCCACCTGTAGGTAGAAGGTGGACCCGAAGTACTTGAAGTCGGCGATGCGTCCTTCCACGGAATTAGTCAGATTGGTGGGCTCTGCGGCGAGGCTAATTTTCTCGGGCCGAAGCGCGACAAGTACCGAACCGTCGGGTTCTTTGGGTGCCGCTTCTCCGGCTTGCAGGAACGAGCGATCCTGGACTGTGTAGCGAAAGCGGTCGGACTCGATGTTGCTCACCTGCCCCCGAATGAAATTGCTCTCACCGAGGAAGCTCGCAACGAATCGGGTCGCCGGCCGCTCATAAAGGGTCGAAGGGTTTCCTGACTGTTCCACGCGTCCCTCCCGCAAGATAACGATGTCGTCCGACATCGAGAGCGCCTCCTCCTGGTCGTGCGTCACGTTGATGAAGGTGGAGCCGAGACGACGATGAAGCGCGCTTATCTCCCATTGCAGGTCGGCGCGCAGACGTTTGTCGAGCGCTGACAAGGGTTCATCAAGGAGCATCAGATCTGGCTGAAACACTAGGGCGCGCGCCAATGCCACCCGCTGCTGCTGTCCGCCTGAGAGCTCGCCCGGTAGACGCCCCGCCAGCCCGCCAAGCTGCACCAGGTCGAGAATTTCCCGGACCCTTTTTTGCGCCCCGACAAGAGAGATGCCGCGCACACGCAGCGGGAACCACACGTTTTCCTCGACGGTCATGTGGGGGAACAAAGCGTATCCCTGAAACACCATGCCGAAGTTGCGGTGCTCGGGTGCGAGTTGCGTGATGTCGCGTTCATCGAGCAAGATCCTGCCGCTGCTTGGTGTAATAAATCCCGCGACCACCATCAAGATTGTGGTCTTCCCGGAGCCGGAGGGTCCGAGCAGGGTGACGAATTTGCCGCGCACGACATTCATGGTCACGCTCTCGATGGCCGTTTGCTGGCCGTAGCGTTTGGTCAGCTTATCGAGGCTGAGGGAGTGTGACGCTGCCCTGGCGGCTTTGTTGTCGTCGTCGCCCACGCTGCATGCCCTCACGTCCCAGCGTGCAAGCACGCCGATCGCACGTCCCTGGGCGTCGCTACCACGCGGGTCGCCGGTCTATTGCGACACCGCATCAAGCCATTTCTCGCGCACGAGAGCATCGTTGGAAAGGCCGCCCCGGCCGCTCGGCTCGTTCCACCATGCCGGGTTGAGCACGGCCTGTACCGCGCGGTGCTCCGGTTGGGTGGGATCATACATCTTGATATCGTCCGGCACCATCGCCGCGGCTGCCGGATTGACGGGCCCGTTGCCGAGAATCCGTAACAGGTCTACCTGACGCTGAGGATCCTGGGTGAAGGCAATTAGCTTCATGGCGGCCTCTGTGCCGGCCGGATTGTTCTTTGGAACCGACCAGACGTCGACGTTCATGAGGCCCTGGTTCCACGTCCAGCGATACTTCCCATTCGACTCTTTGAAGAGCGTCGCCGATCGCGAATGCCAGAGCTGCGCCATAACGACCTCACCGTTGCGCAGGAGATCCTGGCTTTGCGAACCGGTATTCCAGGTGATCAGGTTGGGCTTGAGTTCCTTCACCTTTGATACGACAAGATCGATATCGATCGGGTAGACGTCCTTGGTTGCGCGGCCGGCAGCCATCATGCAGGCCTCGATGCCTCCCTCAGGCGTCTTACGCAGGCCGCGTTGGCCCGGGAACTTGCCGACGTCCCAGAAGTCCACCCAGGAGTTGGGCTTCTCCTTGAGCTTCGAGGTATCGTAAGTGAGAACGGAGGAATAGATGTAGAAGGCGACGCCGGCATTGTAAGCCCAGCCGGGGTAGACCTTGTTCTTGTCGACGATGCTGTAGTCGATGGGTTGCAGCAATCCCTCCGCGTCGAGGACCACCGCCTTGCTTGCGTCGAAGTCGATGAGGTCCCATACGACCTTGCCGGACTGCACCATGGCGCGGATCTTGGCTGGCAGCGGGCCGGTACCATCGAGGGCAACCTTGATGCCGGTCGCCTTCTCGTAGGGCTCGCCAAATGCCTTGGTGTAGGCAGGTATAGAATCACCGCCCCAATTGACGATGACAACCTCGCGGACGGCGGCTTGCGTTTTGTCCTGGGTGCCCATCAGGGGGAGGGCGCCGAGCATCGTTGCGCAACTGAGAAAGCAGCGCCGGCTGATCTCCCCCCTTGCCAGGCGTTCGGCCGCCAGTGCCAGACAATCGCGCGCGTAGGAGGTTTCGCCAATTTGGTCGAGCTCGGGGTAGAGGTCCTTCTCGTAGAGCGTCTTGAGCAGGGTCATTGCGTGCCTCCCTCTGACGGTTCACAGGCAATTGACGATTGGATCGCGGCGAGGCCCAAGTTCACAACCATGAAATATAGGGCATGAATTTCACCTAGGCGCAAGAATCTTTTCGCGCTATGAGGTCACACAGTCCTGGGAGCAGCTCAGTGGATACGATCAAAATCGGAGAGGGCGTCGTCGCGCACAAGGATTGGAGCGCGTTGGATGCTCTGTTGGGAGAGCGCATCCGACATCGCCGGCGTGCGCAGAGAATTTCCCTCAAGCAGTTAGCCGAGTGCTCGGGTATTTCCATCGGATTGCTGAGCCAAATCGAACGAGGCCTGTCATCGCCGTCGCTGCGTGTGCTCGCAAGTCTCGCCGATGCGCTAAAGCTCGACCTGGCCGATCTTTTCGGCGACGATCCCCCAGAGCCCTCCGCGAAGGAAAAGATCGTCGTGCGTGCCGACGAGCGCAAGAAGCTGAGCTTTTGGCGTACGGGCATTTCCAAGGAATTGCTAACCCCCCAGGTACAGGACTCAACACTCGATATCTTCCTGGTCGTACTCGATCCGGGTGGAACTACGGGTAGTCAGCTCTACTCCCACGCCGGCGAAGAGGGGGGGGTGGTGCTTGAGGGAAGCATTGCCATCCATGTGGACGGCAGGGAGCACCGTTTGCATGCGGGGGATGGCTTCCGTTTTCAAAGTACACTTCGCCACAGCTTTTGGAACATCGGTCCGGGGACGGCGCGCGTGCTGTGGGTCAATGCTCGTCCGAAGACGGGAAAGCGCGATGCTAAGCGCTGACGCGGCGACCGGCGCTAGCAGGCGGGCGAGGTTCATTCAGTTGACCGAAATGACAGCGCTACGCGGCTCGTAGACTTGACTTATGGCTGCGATCGCCTCGCTGCCCGCGACATGGTCCTGGCCAGGGCGACCTGTGCGGGGGCCACCTGTTGGGCCGCTGCCACCCTTTCTACCACCTCGGCAACCGTGGTGTCGTTCGGGCGACCGTAAATCTTGAGCGCATAGTCGTCGCTCCGCAGTCGTTCGGTGGGAGCCGAGCCATCGCGGCGGCTCTTGCCCGTGAGGAAACCGCGCCATCGGACTGTAGGGGATGACGGCGCTGTGTACGCGACCCGCCGCGCAGGCAACATCACGACGCCCATCACAACCTCCCTGAACACAACTACCCTACCCCATCTGTAGCCGTCCCAGAACCGGCGCGCCGGCCGGTTCCCTACACCCAACCACAACCTTCCCGTCGCGCTAGCCTGCACGGGCCTTGACTGTTAATCAGCCTCCCATACCCTCAACTGCATCAAATGTCAGCTCGGAGTACCAATATGGCGGACAGGCAAATAACCGGTCGATGCCTCTGTGGAGCAGTGAGCTACTCGATCAACGGGCAGCCGCTCGGTATGGGCCAGTGCCACTGCAAAGACTGCCAGCGCGCATCAGGTACCGGCCACATGTCACTCGCTCGTTTCCGCAAAGACGATATCGTCATCAAAGGCCAGACCACGTCGTACGCATCCCGAGCAGACAGTGGCAATACCAACACCCGCCATTTCTGCCCAACATGCGGCAGCCGGATCTATGGCGAGAACTCGGCGCGTCCGGGGGTCGTCAACGTGTCGGTCGGGTGTATGGAGGATCATTCATGGTTCGCTCCTGGCGTTGTCGTCTACGTAAAAGATCGCGCGGTGTGGGACCACACGTCGACCAGCATTCCTAACTACGAGCGCATGCCCCCGTCGTAGCCGGCACCAGCGAAACCAAACCACCCTGCCGTATCTCTCTGTAGCCGTTCCAGAACCGGCGCGTCGGCCGGTCAAGGGCGAGCGCAGCTCGCCGCGGAGCGGTTCCCTTGACGGGCCGCTCAAAGCGCCGGTTACCCTTGTGTCAGCTGAGAGAGCGCGAAGCGGCGCAGCAGCAACAACGTCGATGCGACCAATACGAGAAACGTCAGTATCATCCCCACGATCCGCCCGACGATGAATTGCGGCGTCATTGGCTTCGCATGCATGCCAAAGGGATGCAGGATCCGCGATACCGTGAGCGTTCCAAGCAGGACGTGCATCTGCACCGACGCCGCGCCTCCCATCTCCAACAATGCATTCATGAGCACGATGATGGGCACATACTCCGCAAAGTTCGCATGCGCACGGATCGCGCTTCGGAGATAGAGATTGTCGGCATCCCCGAAGACGATCTTGTTGCCGCGGCGGAATCTCGCGACCCGCAGGCCCAAGAACGCATAGAGCAGCCCCAGCACGCCCAGGTAGACCGCTGTGATCGCCGGTATTGTCATGACGGTTCTCCCCCACAGACAGCCACCGCACCAATCGCTCAACCGCGCGCTTCGCGTGCCGGGCCACTCCCAAAATCCGTGAGACGTCACGCATCGAATTTTCGTGACGTCATCTTCCAAAATTCGTGTGCTTACCACCAGAAACTGAGCGATGCAGACTCTCGTTCTCGCTGAGTGGATACCCACTCACCGATTGAGGTCATACTCCTCAGGGGACTCCGGTTTCGTTAGGTTCATACGCCCGTCGTAAATTGGACGCGCACCGGTCGTCGGACCCGGATATTGAAGAAACACAACCGTACATCCGCTCTTCGTGGTCATCTCGTCCTCGAAGTGCGGATCGGGCATGTACACGAATGTTCCTGGACCGTAGGTCGTGCCGCCGCAGCAAAGTTCTCCCTCGAGGACGTACCACACTTGCGCGAATTCGTGTCTGTGGAGCGGATAACTTGCTCCGGGCTCGTACCGAATAAGGCCGGCGTTCGGCTCGGTCGGACGATCTGCTCGGGGATGAAAGAGAAACTTCGTCTTGTTCTTGAATCGGCCCATCTCCCATTGCATGTCATCAACATGCTTGTACTCAGGAGCATGGTCGCCAACTCGTTTTCCTTCTGCCATCACAAGCCTCCTTGGGTTTCCTCCAGAATAGCTCTCCGCCACAATACGCCATGCGTAGTCATGCGTCCGCGTGGCGCTTGATAATTTCAGTCCACCCAGCCACGTCCTCGGGCGCGCGGATCGGCGGGTTCAGGCGGCCACCACCCAACAAAGATACAAGGACCCGGTGCACACCAAGACGCTGCAGCGCCTCAAGCTCAGCGGTCTCGCTCGGTAAGCTCGTCGAGATTTCTAGCTTGCCTGGATCGCGCCCAGCTTTCTCAGCTGCCTCCCGTGCGATTGCGATCAGCTTCGCCTGCTCGCGCGCGTAAGGAAAGAAACCGTCGCCAAGCCGGCCGGCCCTGCGCGCCGCGGCCTCAGAGTGGCCGCCGACGATGATCGGCACCGACTTGTTGACGGGCTGCGGCCGGCAATACACATCCTTGAAGGTCACGAACCGTCCATCAAATGTTGCCTTCTCTGCCGCCCACAGCTCACGCATCGCGGCGATGTACTCATCGGTTCGGGCGCCGCGTTCCTCGAAGGGTACGCCAAGCGCCACGAACTCTTCTCGCAGCCAGCCGATGCCGACACCCAAGAGCGTACGCCCACGCGAGAGATGGTCGAGCGTCGCGATCTGCTTGGCGGCATGCACCGGATTGTGCTGCGGCAGGATCAGGATCCCAGTCCCAAGCTTAATCGTGCTCGTGGCCGCTGCCACGAAACTCATCCATATCAGCGGGTCCGGCAACGGGAAATCCTCTCGGCCGCCAGGCATCTTCCCGCTTTCATCGTACGGATATGCGGAGGCGTAGCCGGCGGGAACGATGGTGTGCTCTACGGTCCAGAGTGACTCAAACCCCGCCGCCTCCGCAGCTTTCGCCAATGCGACCGCATTGCTCGGGTCGACGTAGCGGCCGGTATTGCCAGTCCACAGTCCGAACTTCATCCTGCGCCTCCCTCCGCCCAAGCCTGTCCCTCGGCTCTATCTCGCGTCCGCCTTCCCCCAACACTAGCAAAATCTGTGACGCCCGAGCCGCACTGTTTGCGCGCTCTCGTCTTTCGATTTCCGTGCGCTGCATGATACGGTGGGCACATACTATTAATTGTATGTTGGCACCAATCCCCGTATCGCGCGCGTCCCCCTCACCAACAAGACGTACCCATTCCGAAGGGGTCATCCCGGCGAACCGGCTGGCCGAAATCAACGGCGATGACCTGCCCCGTTCAACGGAAGGCGGCAGCCTTTGCGCGATGGCACGAGCCGGATGATTCGAGAGTATCCCGTCCGGATCTGTGAGGGGCTCGGGGTGAAACTCCCCCGGGCGACTCGACGACATGCACGACAGGGCGCAACAGGACGCCGCGGTCCGCTTTCAAAGTGAAGCGGTCGTCGCCAGCGGGTGGCGCGCTTGCTGGTTAGACAACGTCTACTCAGGCGGCATGGTCAAAACGCGGCAGGCCCGCTCAACTCCGTCATCTCGGCATTGGTGATACCGGCGTGTCTGCGTGCATTCTCGGCAATCTTCGTGGCGACCCCGCCGGGGTGCACCACGGTAACGCCGAGGTTGCTTCCCGCAAGCTCCAAACGCAGAGCGTTTGAGAAGCCTCGAACGGCGAACTTGCTTGCCGCATAGGCGGTCTGCCCGGACGGCGAGACCAGGCCGAACAGGCTCGACATTTTGATGATCCGTGCATCGTCGCTGGACTTCAGATGCGGTACGAACGCCCGCGTCAGTGCACCGCCGCGGCGAAATTGATCTCAAACAGCCAGTCGAAATCGGCCTCGCTGACTTGGTCGAACGTCCCGGCGAGTGCAACGCCCGCATTGTTGAACATCAGATCGACGCGGCCGTGCCCGGCCATGACCGCCTACGGCAAGGTGGCAGCCGCAGCGCGATCGGCGACGTCGAGCCTATGGCGGGAGATGCGGATGCAGTAGGACAGTTCAACCCTCGCCCGAGTGGCGGGAATTGGCGCGCCACCTGCTCCGCGGACATCCGTGGGAAGGCTTCCGGCGCCTTCATCAGCAAGCTTGGCGCATCGATGAGCTGGGTCTGTGCGTGAACAGCAGGCGCGAGGGAATGGTGGCCGCGGCAATGAAGCCCAATGCCCCGTGGGCCTGTTGCGACGCAAGATGTCCGCATCGCTGGATGCACTGACCGTCGATTACTGATGCTTTACGTCAGCTCTGCCGCCAATTCCGCGTCACGGCTGCCAGCGAGGCTGACTATCAGCTGGGCATAGGGCTGGAGAACGATGCGCGCCTGTGCCCTGCGTCGCTGGCGGGTCAGAAAACGCGCCCAGCTGGTGGCTGCTCGGAGCGCGGGTAACGGCGCATTCTGCTTGGTGGCAATGTCGACAGCACTGCGAAACAGCGCTTCGACCTCCTTGACGTTTCCGCCCTTCAGCTCGGCTAGCACCTCGGCCTTTATCCGGATAATCTCCGATAAGAGGAAATGTGTTCCATTCTGCATGGCGCTCGTAGTGGCCTCACCGAGCGCAGCAAGCGCAAGATCCTTCTGACCCACCGTGGCAAGCGTCTCCCCGAGCAAGCCTAGAAGATACGGCAAGCCCATCTCGGCGCCCGTGGCGCGAATGGCTTGCACGCCCTGCTCCATCTGAGCAATCCCAGCTTGCACGTCACCCAACTGGGCCACAGACCATCCGGCCTGAAACTCCCCTTGCGAACGCAGGAGCGGCAACGAGTATTCGTCGCAGACGGCGATTTCTTTCTGGGCCCAGGCGAAGGCCGATTCAGGCTCGCGGCGAAGGATACTGAGGAAGCTCAGGGCCCAGTACGCCAGCGCCATCGTCAAGGGATGCGACAAGCGCTCCGCCAACGCAAGCGCCCCATCGCATCTCTCGGAGGCCCGATCGAGGGCTCCCCGATGCCACGCCGCAAGCCCAGCAACGCACTGGCTGCACACGCCGGGGTCGTGACCCGAATACTTGTAGGTCAGCGCATGGTGGCACTCGGGATCGTAGAGACCGATCGCCTCCTCCGCATGCTTTTCCGCGTCTTCGCACTCGCCCATGAAAAAATTGTTGGTCCAGAACATGTGATGGGTTTCGATGGCGATAGCTGCGTCCTGCAGATTCTTGGTCATTTTAGCGCATCGCAAGGCGATGGTTTGCGCCACGCGCGGTTGTCCGCTGATCATGTAGTATTGGGCTTGGCCGCGCAGGGTAATGAAGCGCTCCGATTCGTCGCCGATATCGTCGCACAACACCTCGGCGCGTTCATACGCCATGAGAACCTCCTTGGCGCCCCACCCCTTTGCCGCCATCCAGGCCACGCCAATAAGTTTTTGGTACTCCAATTCGACCCGGTCACGGTGCGAGGATTTCGGCCGCTTGACCAGAATTTCCAGCCCCCTCTGAAGGAACGAAAGCGCAATATTGTGCGACGAGCGCTGCAAAGCGCGCCCGGCCGAACGCAGAAGATACTTTTCGGCCTTGTCCCAGCGTTCAGCGTTGGTCGCGTGCTCGCTCAGCTTTTCGACATGGTCGTCGATCAAATGCGGAAACGCCGTCTCCAGGGTATCGATCAGCCGGCTGTGGAGCAGCTTGCGATCGGCGTGCACCAGGCTGTCATAAGCGACCTTCTGCACCAGCGCGTGCTTGAACGTGAATATCTGCACTGGGAACAGCTGGGATTCGTAGAGGAATCCAGCGACTTGCAGCTTGACCACGCCGGCGGCTGCCGCTTCCTCGTCGAGCCCGGCTATCGAGGCCAGGATCTTGAGCGACACATCGCGGCCTATGATCGCCGCGTTCTGCAGCAGCCAGCGCTCGTTTGCAGCCAGCCGATCGATGCGCGCCGCGATCACGGACTGGATCGTCGCCGGCACGCGCAGGCCTGTGATCTCGCTGACGGTGGCGTAGTCGCCAAGCGAGCCCCTCAGCGCGCCGCTCTGTTTCAGCGCCTGCACAGTCTCTTCGATGAACAGGGGCACCCCATCGGTCCGTTCGGCGATGTGCTTTACCGAAGCGCGCAAGCTGCTGTTGTCGCCCAGCAGTACCTCGATGAGCGCTTCCGCCTCCGTCCGCGGCAGAGGGTCGAGGCGAAGCTGATTGTAGTTTCTTCTAGAGCCCCAGGCGTGGTTATAGTCCGGCCTGAACGTCAACAGCAGAAGAACCTGCTGAGTGGCCACGCCGTCGATCAGCCGGTCAAGCAAAGCCTCACTCTCGGCATCGATCCAATGCAAATCCTCGACAACGACGACTAATGGCTTCGTTTTCGCGATCAGCACCAGCAGAATCGAAATTGCATTGCGCATGCGCCTGACGTGCTCGGACGCCGGCAGCGACGCCCATTCGCGATCGTCCGGGGGGATATCCAGAGCGAAGAGGAGCGGCGACTTGATGCTCAAATCCGCGCCCAGGGATGCCATGAGGGCGGCGACCTTGCCCGATGTTGCCGGCGCATCGTCGCTCTCCTCGATGGAAAGGATCGTGCGCAGCAGCTTCTTGATGATGTGAAAGCTTGCCAAAGCGTCGGAATCGAGTGCCCCGATCTCGACAATGCGGCACTCTGTGGCCGCGGTCGAAGACAAAAACTCGTAAAGCAACCGAGACTTGCCGATACCCGCGTCACCCACGACGCCGACGCACTGGCCCGTGCCCGCGCTCACGCGTTGCCAAACGTCGTTCAGATACGCCAGTTCCTGCACGCGCCCGATGAGTGGCGTCAAGCCCCTGGCGCGCCGCAGCTGCCAGCGCGAACTGACCTTGTTTTGGTCGAGAATCTCATAGCAATTGCTGACCGGCCGCCCGCCGGTAAAGTCGGCGTCGGACATAACCTCGGCCCTCACAAAACCAACGAGTGCATCGTTCATGCGCGAGGTGCAGGCGATCGCATGACGGCGCAGGGTCTGGGCCAAACGGCGCGCAGTACGCACGACGGCGCCGTGTGTCTCGATCTGCCCCCTGTCGCCGGTGGCGACCGGGCGAACAACACTCTCGCCGCTGTCGAGCCCAATCGTCAGCTGCACCTGAGTCTGGCCGCCGTTCTCGACGGCGGCCCTGGTGGCTAGCGCCGCGCTGCATGCTTGGAAGGGGTGATCCTCGGTCGCGACTCGAGCACCGAAGATGCCGATGGTGCTGGCGTCGGTCGAGCTGAGAACGATGCCACCGTATCTTTCCACTTCGCGACGCGCTACCTCCACGAGCGGACTGATGATCGCGATACCGGCTTCGGGGTCCTGATCCTCGAAGTCTTGGAAGGGCGTCACGATTTCAGCCGCCAGCACGCTGACTTGTCTCCGCACCTGGTCTGCAACCGTCAGCCGGGTCGGCTTCCCTTGCTCCTTTGAGGGAGGCGTGTACGGTCCGCGTTGCAACGGCGCGAGATGGTCGGGGGACGCCGCCGTGGCAAGCTGGCGGGCTTGCGATGTCAGACGTTCAATCACCGCAGCCAGGCCGGCCGCTGGGGCGAGTGCATGCAGTACAAAAGCATGGTGAAGCGCGCGTTGCGGACTCTCGCGCAAGCGGTCGACGAGCAGCCGAAGAGCGCGCAGCCGGAGCATCTCGGCCTCCTCAGCTTGCGCAACTCGCCAGGCCTCGAAGTCGGGGCAGTTGGGCAGATAGAGGTCTTCCAGAAACCCACCCTTGAAGGCCTCTGCCAGCGCCTCCAAGCTGGCCACGTCCAGCTGCTCCACCTGCTCCGGCTTCAATCCGGCGATCCGGCGGAAATCGCAATCGAACCGGGAGGTATCCAGGGTAACGAAATTGCGGTCGGCACGTACCCAGCTTTCGTTGTCAGAGTCGACGATCTGCCGGATCCTCGACAGGCTCCAGCGCAACGCGCCGCGAGGGTCGTCAGGG
>Ga0126377_10001135_pt1 | contig 17142 bp, 15 predicted proteins | sample PanSoiMetPlot_22_FD_92647 | JGI IMG/M metagenome (GOLD analysis project Ga0126377, IMG submission 92647) | Tropical forest soil microbial communities from Panama - MetaG Plot_22 | ecosystem: Environmental > Terrestrial > Soil > Tropical forest > Bulk soil | place: Panama | collected 2016-02-17 | reverse complement strand
TGACAAATGGTTCGTCGGGCAGAAGACGTTACGCGGCGGATCGTTCGCCACGCCGCAAATTCATATCCGATCTACCTATCGAAACTTCTTCCATCCGCCGGAGCGATGGATGATCTCCGGGTTCCGCTGCGCGAAGACTTTATGAAACAATGAAGATCGTCCGCTCTCAATGCGCTCCGTCTCAACTGATCAGCCATCTTCAGGAAGCGCGCGCGCGCACGCTCGACCTCGTCGACGACCTGGACGACGAGCAAATGATCGGGCCGCGTCTCGCAATCGTGAATCCGCTGCGTTGGGAGATCGCGCACGTGGCTTTCTTCCAGGAGTTCTGGCTCCTGCGCCACCTGCGCGGATTCGATCCGATAAGACCCGCGCCCCATCTTGATCCCGATAAACTTTATGATTCGGCCCGCGTGGCGCACGACACGCGCTGGGATTTGCCACTCCTGTCGAAGCGGGAGACGATCGCCTATGCGCGCCGGGTCCTCGACCGCGTGATCGAAGAGACGACGAAGGGCGACGGCGATTTGCGCGACGCTGACGGTTACGACGAAGCCTATTTTCTCGAACTCGCGCTGTTCCACGAAGACATGCACAGCGAAGCGATTACCTACACGCGGCAGACGCTCGGCTACAGCGCGCCGAGGTTAAGAGCGGAAGAGACAGGGCGACGGAGAGACGGAGAGACAGAGGGTCGGGGGGACAGAGAGATAGAAATCGGCAGCCCGGGTGACGCTTTTGTTCCGGGCGGTAAATTCATTCTGGGCAGCGGGGATGATTCTGGTTTTATCTTCGACAACGAGCAGTGGGCGCATGAAGTCAAAGTCGAGCCTTTTTACATCTCACGCGCGACTGTCACGCAGGCTGAATTCGCCGAATTCGTGAATGACGGAGGTTATCGGCGCCGCGAACTATGGTGTAAGGACGGCTGGCGATGGCGGAAAGCCGTGAACGCAAAGCATCCGGTCTACTGGGAGCCAGTCGGCGAAGGAAAATGGATGCGTAGAGCGTTTGATCAATGGATTCCGTTGGAGCCGGACCTTCCCGTTATTCACGTCAATTGGTACGAAGCTGAGGCTTACTGCCATTGGTCGTGTCGCCGCTTGCCAACCGAAGCCGAGTGGGAGATGGCCGCAAGCTGCGAGCCCGCCGCTGATGGCCATGGCGTTACATCACGCAAACGCCGCTATCCCTGGGGCGATGATTCGCCGACCCCGGAACGCGCCAATCTCGATTGGCGCGCAGCCCGGCGCCTCAGTGTCAACGCCTTGCCGGCGGGCGACAGCGCATTCGGTGTTCGCCAATTGATCGGCAACGTGTGGGAATGGACGGTGACCGATTTCGCCCCTTACCCGGGCTTTGAATCGGGCCCTTATAAGGAATACTCGGCGCCCTGGTTCGGCGATCATAAGATTTTGCGCGGAGGCTGTTGGGCGACGCGCTCAAGGCTGATTCGCAACAACTACCGCAACTTTTATAAACCGGATCGGCGCGACGTGTGGTCGGGATTCAGAACCTGCGGCGTTTGATTGCGGATTGCGGATTGCGGATTGCGGATTCATAGTTATCAAACGGCTAGATGAAAATAACGACACCGAGAGAAAGAGAGAATCGAGACCAAACGTCGACCGGCGAAAATCAATCCGCAATCCGCAATCCGCAATCCGCAATCGAGAGATCCGCAATCCGCAATCTGCAATCCGCAATCAAAGAATCCGCAATCCTGAAGATCGGCATAGTAACTCCCGCGCCTCCGCGTTCACGCCACGGCAACCGCGTCACGGCGTTGCGATGGGCCGAGATACTGCGCAATCTCGGACATCGTGTGACAATCGCGCAAAACTTCGAAGGTGAATCGTACGACCTGCTCATAGCTCTGCACGCGCTTCGCAGCCACGATGCGATCAAGCGTTTCCATCACGAATATCCTGACCGTCCATTGATCGTCGCGCTGACCGGCACTGACCTTTACCGCGATTTGCCGCGCAGCGCACGGGCGCGTCTGTCGCTCGAACTCGCTACGCGGCTGGTCGCGCTCCAGCCAAAAGCCTTCGACGCCTTACCTGAACATCTTCACGCCAAAACGCGAGTCGTTTATCAATCGGTCAAACCGTTCCCCGCGATCCGCGATCCGCGATCCGCGATCCGCAATTTCCAGGTCTGCGTCATCGGCCACCTGCGCGAAATTAAAGACCCGTTTCGCGCGGCCATGGCGGCTCGATTGCTGCCCGCCGTTTCGCGCGTGAGAGTCATCCACATGGGCAAGGCGATGAACGATAAGATGGCCGAACGCGCGCGCCGCGAAATGGAGGTCAATCCGCGCTATCTCTGGATCGGCGAGAAACCGCCATGGCGCGTTCGACAGATTTTGATGCGCAGCCAGTTGTGAATCCATTCCTCCCGCCTGGAGGGCGGGGCGAATGTGATTTCGGAAGCGATTGTCGCGGGCGCGCCGGTCATCGCTTCGCGCATTGACGGGAATGTCGGATTGTTGGGCGAAGATTACGCCGGATATTTTTCGACCGGAGATACACACGAGTTGGCCCGCTTGATGGCGCGTGCGGAAAGCGATTCGGAGTTTCTGGCCGAATTGAAATCGCATTGCGCGCGGCTGGCGCATCTGTTCAGCCCCGAGCGCGAACTGGCGGCGTGGATGGATGTGATAACGGAATGCGTTTGAGGTCGGGGAAAAACCTCTTTCCTGCCGGAATACAACCTGCTATCGTTTATCAAATGGGACGCAACATCTCATACGGCAAATAGTCAATATGGTAGATAACGAAATCAATCGGAACGCCGCCGCAGGGCAACGCCAATTTCGCCTGGCTGCAGCGCATTCTCTATCACCTGAAGCCCGACGGAATGGCGGGCGTCGTACTGGCCAACGGCTCGATGTCTTCGACGCAGAACTACGAAGGCGCGATCCGCCGCGCGATGATCGAGGCTGATGTGATCGATTGCATGGTTGCGCTGCCGCCACAACTTTTTATCAACACGCAGATTCCGGCCTGCCTCTGGTTTCTCGCTAAAGACAAACACGGGCGTCAATCGGGAGAGTGGCGCGACCGGCGAGGCGAGACGCTCTTCATTGACGCGCGCAAACTCGGGCGGATGGAAGAAGAAATTAGAAAGAACCTGCAACGGCTTGGTTTTGAGGTTAAAATCTGAGCGAAGGAGGCATGAAACATGTCGGTTGAATTAGTCGAGGCTATCAAACATCAGATCAATCAATTGACCCCACAGGAACAAGGCGAGATTGAGCAATATCTGCATGAGCGGAAAAAACCGAATGGCGCGCCGCCGCAACTGTCGCCTGAAATAGCCGAGCGAGAACGCAAACGCCGCCTGCGCGCGGAATGGCTGAAAACGCATCAGGACGAGTACGCCGGGTTATACGTGGCGCTGGATGGCGACCGATTGCTGGGCGCAGGGAAAAACTACCCTGAAGCTTTTGAAGCGGCCAAACGGGCGGGCGTGAAAGACCCTTATGTAGGTTTTGTCTACCCGGCAAATTATGAAGGGTATATGGGAGGCTGGGCGTGAGTTATCAAAATGTGTTGGGCATAGATTTTGACTTACCGGCGTTGTTCGCCAGAGACTCCGGCTTCAGCCCCAACGTGCTTGGCAGACATGGTTTTCTTGACCACGTTTGTCTGGGTTTGGTGGATTACGAAGGCAAGCTTTACCTCAGCCGTTATGGCGACGAATAGAAGCGAGGAGGAATTTATGTTGCAAACCGTGGAAGCGGAAGTTGATCTGGATGGCAATGTGCGGCTACTGGAGCCATTGCGCGTGACGAAGCCGACCCGCGCTTTGTTGACGCTACTTGAAGACACGGGCGGGCCTGTTGAACCTCATGGCAACGCCGCCGCCCTGCTCGAATTCCTGCGCAATAACCGATTGCCTGAATCCGCCAGACCGAGTGTAGAAGAGATCGAAGCCCAGATTGAGGAGAACCGCAACTCATGGGAGTGAATCAGCCGCAATCAGAGCGCGGCAAGTGGGTCATTCGCTGCAGGAAGTGCGGCGCGCAGAACGTGGTCGCCGTGATCCTACAAATGATTTGAATTTGGTGGCCGCGCAACCGAAGGGGCTGACTGAGTATGTCACTTTATTGAATGACTTTGACCTTGACCGTATTCGAGGTCAATTGGTACGAGTTAGTAGTCGGATACAAATAGACCTTTCTTACGAGAGTAATGGAATATTCACCCGGAGCGTCGAACTTAAAGTTCTCATTCAAGAGAAAAATGTTCTCTTCTGATTTCTGGGCCGGAATCACAGAATAAGAAGACGATCCCCCGAAGTTAACCGGGTTTTGCTTCCGTTCAATTTTAGGAACATCAGCGCCTGATTCGTTCTTTACCGTCATCGAATAATCATTTCTGCCGCTCATCCACGGCGCTGCGCAAGGCTCGTCAACTCTGTTTTGCAAAATTCCGATGACTCGTATCGGCTCTCCCAGTTTTACGGTCTCTTTTTCAGGTCTCGCAAACAAGGTAAAACAATCGGGAGTCGAGCGGGGGTAAACCAGATCACTGACCTTAACCTTTATCGTATTCGACGTGATCTTAGCTATCCGGCCGGTCCCCGGCTGGTAGAAATCCTTTGAAAAAGTCACGGAATAGACTCCCGGTGTTTCCATCGAAAAATAGTTGTTAATTATTTCTCCGGTCTCGAAATCTAGCCTGGCCGGGATGGGATAATCAATTTTCTTCTCCGGGCCGGCTTTGAGCGCGTCCTGAAATGCCTTGGTTCTAGGGACATCTCTTCCGTTTTGATCCTTGACTGTCATTGAAAAAACCAGCGGAATTTCCAGCGGAATTTTGCAAGCCAGATCAGTGACGTTACGCAAAATCGCCGCAACTTCTATTGGCTCTTTTAATCTGAAAGTGTCTTTTTCAGTTTTTATGGATAAGGCAAAGCAATCTGCAACAGGCTTTGTCTTACCAGAGAAAGTCTGTTGAGCTTGTAGGCGCACTCCGGTCGCAAAAAGCGAAGCCGTTAAAGTCATTATAAGCACAAACCATCTTCGTCTCATAACAACCCTTCAATGTGAAACGACACTTCGCCCCTTCTGTTACGCCAGGCGTAACAGAAGGGGCGCCATTGGCGTGATTAAACAAACTTACGAACCTATCAATCAGTGCCGGCTGTTTTAGCGAGCGGGAGGCGAATTATCTATTGATCCTCTTCATTGAGCGGCGCCAATCCGGCGTCCCTCCATCGCTTGCGGAAAGTTTTTTGATCGAGGCCGGCTGCTGCGGACGCCCTGGTGATGTTACCGCGATGCGAATCAAGCATTTTGCGCAGATAGACTCGATCGAAAGCCTGAATGTAAGGACTCGACGCGTCACGATAGCTCATCCTCAGCCAGGCGTCGGGCAGCATTCGCTTCAATTCATTCAATAACTCCGGAGGTGGGTGTTGATGGTCATCTCCCGTTGACGAAGGCTCTTGCGCCGTCGCCACGACCGGGAACATTTCCCGTATATTCTCCAGAGGCAAATGCAGCGGTCTGATAACTTCGCTCTGGCAGGCGTTGATCGCGGACTCAATTATGTTCTCAAGCTCACGGACATTGCCGGGGAAATGGTAGCTTCGCAGGATTGTTAAAGTTTCTCGCGCAAAGCTGACCGGTCGTACGCCCCTGAAAGAATTGAGGAAATGTAGCGCCAGCAATTCAACATCACCGTGTCTATCACGCAATGGCGGCACGCGTATCGTCTCCGTGTTGATGCGTTGAAATAAGTCCAGGCGAAATGTTTCGAGTCGAACCGCTTCCGCAAGATTGATGTTGGTGGCGCAAACCAGCCTCGCCTTGAATTGAATCTGCCTATCCCCTCCCACGCGGCTGAAGGTTTTCTCCTGAATCACGCGCAGCAGTTTGGCTTGCGAGGAAGGCGCAAGATCTCCGATCTCATCCAGGAGGAGTGTTCCTTCCCGGGCCCGCTCAAAATATCCAAGGTGACGTTCGATGGCGCCGGTGAAAGACCCTTTCTCGTGGCCGAACATGTGGCTCTCGAACAGGTTTTCCGGGATGGCCGAGACATGCGCGGTAACCAGCGGCCCGTTAGAGTTCGGCCCCAGTTCGTGAATCGCTCTGGCGAACAACTCTTTGCCTGTCCCCGACTCGCCGAGCAGCAGGACTTCGGAATCCGCATGCGGGATCACCCTGGCCAGGCGTCGCAGCGCCGCCATCAGACTCGGCGAGCGCCCGTGGATCTTTTCGCCGAGCCTGGCGAGGAGCGGCGAATCCGCGACAGGGACCGAAAGCAACTCCCGCAAGTAGTCTCTGATGTGCTCGGCGTCCAGAGGTTTTTCCAGCACGTCCCTTGCGCCCATACTCGACACCCGCGTCGCCAGTTCCGCGGTTAACTCTTCAAACATCACGATAACGGCGGTATCGGGCCATCGACGCCTGAGCAGCGCCAGCGTCTCGGCAAAGGCCAGTTCCGTGATGTCCCACAGCACGAAGGCCGCCGCGTATTCGTCGTTGCAGTCGCGTATGAATCGCCAGGCCGCCTCGCTGTCCTGGCAGACGCGCGCCTCCGCGCCGGCCTCAGCCAGCAGGCCTCGCAACAGGTCTATATCGGGCTTCGCATTGTCAACGATTAGAACCTTGGACATTCTGAGCGAGTGTGACTCGATAGGTGATGAAGTTGCCGTCTTGGAGCGGCTCAACTATCAGCCGCCCGCCGCCGCGCAGCGCGATGTGCTGCACGATTGAAAGTCCCCAGGCGCGCCACTGTCCGTCGCGCGGCGGGATGTTTTCGCCCTTCGTGATCTTCTCGGCGAGTTCGGCCGGAAGAGGTTTGAAGTTATCACGAAAGTGGATCTCAGCCATTCCGTCCACGATAGCGACCTTGACCGCGACCTCCCAGGATTTCTCCTTCTCGTCCGGCTCGATCAGGCCGCCGACCAGGATCTCCTTGATGACCATTAGCGCGTTGTCCTGACAGGCGTCTTGAAACGAGAGGATGCGAGTTTCGTTCTCAGCGGGCGTCTCGATCTTGACCGCCATGCACGGACGGAGCTCTTCTGCAAGGTGAATTACGGCCTTCTCGACAACCAGGTCGCGTGGGCTATCATCCGCGATTTTGAATGGCTCTTGGATCCGCTTCCATTCATCCCTGGCGTCCTTAACCGAATTATCGACAGCGGCCAGATGTTGCGCAAGAGCGGACGGCAAATCTTCCGGCGAACCGAGTCCGAACTGGTTGAGCAAAGCGCCCCGTAGTTCATCCGTTTCGCATTTCACTCGCTTGGTGAGCTTCGTAAAACAGGAGCCGAGCTGATAACTGATGCCTTTGTCGGCGTAGGGCGCCAGCTCCTTCAAACTGGCCTTCATCATCTCATTCAATATGCTTTGACGGCGCCGCTCCTTGATGCGACTCCAGGTGTTCAACACGCGCGCCTGCATTTCATCTTCATTGTAAGGCTTGCCGATGAAGTCGGAGGCGCCGAGGCGGAACGCCGGACCGACGTAGCGGTCAAGTTCGGTGAAGACCGAGACGATGATCACGCCGTGGACCGCCTGCCGGTCCCGAACGAAGTTTAGGATGCTCAGTCCCTGATCCGCCGACTCGCTCTCCCCGTTGTTTTCCGGAAGGCCGAGATCGAGCAGCATGATGTCGAATGGCTTTTTATCCTCGACCGCTTGTTGCAAGTGGCGCCGCGCATCCGCGGCGCAGTTGGCGAGTGTGACTTCGACGCCGTCAATCCCGGCCTCAACCATCTCTTCCGGACTGATCGTCCGTAGAATGTGGCGGGTGGCTTCCGCCTGCGGCTTTTCGTCTTCAACCACGATGATTCGCAACCTCATGCAATTTCCTCCTCACGTCTGGCGGGCAATGTGACAATGACATCTGTTCCCACTCCAGGACTGCTTTGTATGCGTAGATCGCCGCCCTGGGCGCGGATTAAGAGCTGTGAAAGCATCACACCCAGCCCGGCCCCGCCAGGCGAGGCCAGAAAGCCGGAAAGCGCGGCCCGAATCTGTTCATCGCTCATCCCGACGCCGGTGTCTGTGAAGATCATTTGCGCCGTTCTCCGGTCATCGCTCGGAGAGGCGGTGATAGTCAGCGAACCGCCATTGGGCATTGCCTTCATCGCGTTGTGAATGACGTTTCGGAAGGCTTCTCTGATCAGGTCGTGGTCAACCAGCGCCACCAGTTGTTCGGGAATCCGAATGCAAATTTCCGGGTTAATAAGATGTTGCCGGATGTCTGATTCGAGCAATACTTCGGTGATGATGTCATGAAGGTTATATGGCTTGGGCGTGATCTCCTTCATCCTGCGCGCTATCTCCATCGGGCGCTTGATTCTGGCGGTGGCCGAGTTGATCTGCTGCGAAAGCTCCGACATCCTGGCCCTTCGTTCGGCCTCGGTATCGGCGGCCTCGATCAGGATTGAAAGCGAGCGAATATTTTGGGTCAGGTTTATCAACCGGTGCGCCGTCTGAAAGACCATGGCGCCCATCGCCTGCACCGCCAGCTTGCCTTTTTCCGCCCGCGCTTCGGCCTCGGCTTTCCGCTCAAGCTCTTTCTGCTGCTGGTACACCAGAGCGATCTTCCGGGCGAGTTCTTCCAACCTCTGCGGATTGTGCAAGGCCACCAGAGGGGAGGTCTTCCTGATCGTCCCTAAACGCAGGTCGAGGACGCCGACCAGGCGGTCTTCATTCCAGAGCGGCAGTGAGATTCGCTCGATCAATCCTTCGGTCTTTGCCATCAACGGGTCCCGGCGTTCTTCATCAGAGAGTTTGTCCTTCTTCTTCTCCTGAAGCCTTCTCTCGCGAGCCGCACGGAGGATCATCTCATCAGGCTCGGACGGCTCCGGCGCCGCGGTTTCCCGACGGTCTGCGCCGGCTGCCCAGCGCAGACCGTCATTCGCCGCCAGATAAAGAGTGGTCCTTAGAATGCGGAACGACTCGACCATCTGGCGGCAGAGCCTCTGTTCGATGGGAATGCGACTGTCGCCTTTTTCAAGCGCGTCGCGGACTTCTTCATGTCGCTTCATTTCCTCCTTCAGCCAATTCATTCGCAGGTTGTAGAGCAAGGCGCTCAACATCGCGGAGATCGTGTCAGCCGCCTCCTGAAGGATATGCGGATCGGTCGTGGTGAAGCCGCTGCCCCTGCCTGATTGGCCCATGTCGACCCGGCGAAAAAGTGTTAAAAGGCCTATTGTCCGATCTCGCTTCAACCTGAGTGGCAGCCCGATCGCTTCAACTGTAAATTCCTCCAAGACCGGCTCTCCGAAAATGCGGGTCTGATATTCCGCATTTAAAGGCAGATTTTTCATTTTCTTGTACTTTCGCATATCGTCGACGAATTGTGGCGCTCTGCTCGACGCCAGGCCGCCTGTCCAGCCTTCGCCCCTTTTGTACCTGTGGGCGTCAACCCATTTTTCGTCGGCCCACCCGTCCTGCGCGCGCAGGACGAATCTCTCGGCCTCTTCATCCCAAATGAAAAGCGAAGCGACATGCGCGTTCGCCGCCTTGCGGAAACGTTTGACTGTTTCGTTGATCGTCAGGACGGGTTTGCTGAAGTCCGCATTGCGCACGAAGTTCGAGCTGATCTCGAGCAGGAACCGCCGCTCCGTCTGCGCCTTGAAATGCTCGATCAGGTAATTGACGCGCCGGCTCAGCGCGACGAGCGCCTGCGCACGCGGATTCGTGAAGAACCAGGGCTGATGAGAGATCAGGCTGATGGTCCCGATCAGATTAGCTTGACCATCGGCGATTGGCGCGTTGGCGTATGAGCGAACTTTCCTCAAGGCGGAGTATGCGAAAGGCTCATTGCGACAGGCAAGGAGCAGGGATTTCTGCCAGGGATCTTCCGACGAGTCGTTTATCACGACCAAACTTTTTTTCCTGAAAGTCAGTGCCGTGGGCGAGTCGCTGTCAATGTTGGTCTTCTGGCGAATGAACTTGAAGGCTTCGTAGTAATCGCCGGTGCCTGCCGCCATCTCCAGGGCGTTCTCATCGGGCTTCAGCAGCCGGATATGTCCCGTCTCGACATTGAAGAGTTTAGCCGCGCGTTCGATATAAATCTTGAGCGCCTCGTTCAATTCAGCGGCCTGCAGACTTTGCATCAGCACCTGGTCGAATTCGCGGGAGAGGTCAGCCTCTTCGTGGTTGAGGACGCGCAGGATTGTGGCGCCGACGACCGCGCCCAGCGACATGAGGACTCGCTCTTCCGCTTTGTAGAGGCCGCGTCTCCTGCGGCTCAGGTCGCCGAGGTCGATTTGAAGAGCCGCGATCAACCTCTTCTCGCGGTCCAGGAGCGGAATGATGTATTGGCTGATGATCCCGGATATCCTGATCGACTCCTGGTCGCAGTGCGGATTGCTCCTTGAATCTGCGATGAATTCCGGCGCCGCGTTGCGCGCGACGACGGACAGAATGTCTTCGGCGCCCGCCGGGCGGTTCAGCGGACGTTTTGTCATGTCGACAATTTTTGTGAATCGCGAACCGACGGCGTCCATAGCCACCAGCCAATCGCCCTCCCTGTCACGCATCCGGAGTGAGAGCATGGCGCCGGGGAAGCCCACCTCGAAAATTATTTTGAGAGAGCCTTTGACGGCGTCGGGCAGGGAGAAGAAGCTGGTCAGTGAGTGCGCCGTCTCCGAGATGGCTCTGAAGCCCGCGCGGGCGGGAGTGCGGTTGCGCATCTCGTCGCTGAAGCAAAGCGTGGCGATGCTCCAATTGCCGAAGAGAAATCGTCCCGAATCGTCGGCCCCGAACTCCCCGTCGAAGAAGCCGCCGAAGTACAGTTCTCTCTCATTGGGCTCCCCTCTGTTCATTACATCCTCGGCGTCTCCGGCGATGGCAATGACATCCAGTCCGGATCGCAGTTGGGATGCGCAATGAATGGCCAGACACCCGACAGGCTTTTCCAGCATCCACCATCCGAGCGAAAGTTCGAACCTGCGTTTGGCCTCGCCGCGGACGCGGTCGAAGTCGTTGGCGACGAGTTTTCTAAAGATCGTGTTTTCGTCGACCTTGCGCAGCATTGTCACGGACTTCCGGTCTTCGGCGATTCGGGCGATAGTTACGACCGGATCGTGGTCGAGCGATAATTCTCCCAGTAGCGCGAAATCCTCGCGATCTTTGAGTTGGAGCGCTTCCACAGGGCTGCCTTCCTGATCGAACATATGGATTGTTCGACCGTCGGCGCCGAGGCTTTTGACGCGGAGCAGAGTTTCGGTCTCCGTCAATCCGAGACCGAAGCTGGAGCTGAAAGGCGTGCCGGTGAAGACGCTGGCCGCGACTATCTCATCGCGATAGACCTCGCTCCCGGCGAATTGAAAGCCGGGCCTTGATGAGACAGCGCCTACCAGCGGAATGCGGGTCCGGGACTTTTGCAGCAAAAGACGGTGCAGGTCAGGCGCGACGTAAGAGGCGCCGCCGTCGTGACGGCCGATATTGGGCAGGAAAGCGAGCAACAATCGGCTGCTCAATGAATTTCGCACATTGATCTCGGTATCGAGAAGACCCATCCTGAGTTGTTTGAGCAGATCAGTCACGGCTTCTTCGTTATTGTCGCGAAGATCGCAGCTGGCGCGGACATCAACCTCTATCAAGCGGGATGCGAGACAGACGAGCAGCGCGCCGCGATCATGAATCCGCCGGTTGAAAAACACCGCCTCCGCCGAACCGCCGATCAACGGAACCTCGACGGATTCTTCTTCGACGTTCGCAAAGATATTGCTCTTGTATTCGGCGAAGCTTCGACGGATGGCGTGGATTGTCCGTCTGATGGTCCCGGCGTCGTTGTAGGCCGGAGAAGTCAGGAGTATCAGCAGTCGCGGGGGAAATTGTTCAGGATTACCTGTCTCTTCAAGACGCCCCAGGCATTTAGCGGCCATCTCCAGACCGTCAGCTTCGGGCGAGCGACCAGGCTCGATGATTCCACCACAAATAAAGGCAAGGTAATTGAACATTGTCGTTCTTCGGAAAACGTACCGTAGGTTGTCCAAGGGGGCGGAGGGCTTGGTTAATAGGCCATTCAGTTACTACCAGGCCGCTTGGTTATGAAGCCTCCGCCGCCTTGGACAACCTACGGTACAGGACCCGCCGATTTAATAGCGAGGACGGTTGCTGATGACGAGGATGACGATGAAGATTTCCAGGATGACGGGAACAGCCAGGCATCCTTTGACTCCATCGGTCAGCGCCTTCAGGTCTCTGAAAAAGCGTTCGAGCTTGCCGCCGGATTTAGTGTCTTCCGGTAGGCTTTCAAGCAACGGCGCCTCGACATCGCGGCGAACGAAGTCAGGCAGTTGTTGATGCAACCTCACCGCCGCCTCGAACTTACGGCTCAGATCGTCCTGGACGGAGCCCTCGTCAATGGACCCGGCGCCGTCAGGCGAATAGTCCGGCGACGGCGCCTTGGACGCCTGCGGCCTGATGGCGGTCGCGATGTGGCGTAGCAACCCTCGCAGCATCCGCTGCTCCTCTCCCAGGTCCGCGATCGCCATCTGTCGCTGTTGGGAAGGCGGCTCATTGTCAAGCTCGCGCAGCCGCTGATCATTGGTTTCTAGCCGGGATCTGATTTTGGCTCGGACCTCATGGTAGTAGTTTTCAACCACCATGACGGCCTGCTCCAGCCTTTCCCCGGCCGGCCGCTGTTTGGGGCGCGCTTCGCTGTCTAACACGAAGAAACAGTAGATCGCGAACGTCGACAGCCCGGTCGAAAGGAGAGCCGGCGGCAGGTAGAACAGCGCCCTCTCCAGACCGCCGCTTGTGATTCGCTCCTGCAGCGACCGGCGTCGCATCAGATACATCCTGATTGCGAAAGCCAGAATCGCCACTGACACGCTGATCAAAGGCGGCAATCCAGTAGCCTGGTCGAAGCCATATGCGTTGGCGCCGATCAGAAAGAGGGCCATTATGCTCACCATGAAATAGCCGATCCCCGAACCCGAAGGCTGAATAGGGCCACTCATGACCACTCGCGGATTTGATTTCTTGTAGATCATACACCCTCCCTTCTCCTCCTGTGCGGCTTGTTGGGGAAGCAACTCAGGAGGAATTTGAAATGTTGATTGTTCATTGATTCGCAATCTCTATATTTGCACTTGCCGTGCCATCGATCAGATCGTCGGCTAAGTTCCGCATATGATTGAAGCGGAAAGCTTTCTCAAAATTCTCGCCTGATTGACGAAACGCTGCCTGGCGGCGAAAGCCGCTAAATGTAAGGAGTGATTTCCCGAAAGCAGGGAGAGAATTGGCCGATCTTCTATATTCGAAAAAAAGCAGCCACAGAGCCCACAGAGGACACTGAGGCCGAAAGCCTGGCCAAATCCCTTTGTGATCTCTGTGTGCTCTGTGGCTTATTCCAGTTCTCGGTATTGGACTATGGCGCTTTTGATGATACCTTTTGCGCGCAATCAGCTGCAGGAGCCATCACTCATGTCAAAGGTCTTTATCAGCTATCGGCATACGAATCCAGACGAGCGACTCGCCGTCTCTCTTGCGAATCGCCTCCAGGCCAACAGCGTCTCAGTCTTCATCGACAGGCAAATTCTGATCGGAACGAAATGGGTCGATGAGATCGAGCGCCAGCTCCGTTCGTCCAATTTTCTGGTTGTGTTGTTGTCGAAGGAATCAATTCGCAGCGCGATGGTGCGGCAGGAGGTGAAACTAGCGCACGAGTTGTCGCGACAACCCGGAAATAATTTCAAAATCCTTCCCATCCGCGTTAATTTTCCGGGCGCGCTGCCCTATGACCTCGGCGCTTATCTCGACCCGATCCATTACGCGACATGGAAAGACGACGAGCCGGATGATGCCGTCTGCGATCAGATTCTGGCCGCGATCAATCACTCAACCGCTCTGCCGCAAGCCGGCGCCGCTGAAGACGAAGAGCGCGCGCCATCGGCGATTCAATATCTGGCCGAAGCTACCGAAGCCGCGGGCGCGCCGTTGCCCGCCGCCGACCCCCGATTCATGCTCGAATCGGGCGCGGTCAAATTCGATTCGCCTTACTACATTCGGCGCGATTCGGACGAAGAGTTCGAAAAGCTGATCTGGTCGAGCGGCCAGACGATCATCATCAAAGCCCCGCGCCAGTTCGGCAAAAGCTCGCTGCTTTCGCGCGCTGACGTGCTGGCGGCGCAAAATCAACAGCGTGCTTTCTACCTCGATTTCCAGTTCGTGGATTCAAAGCATCTGGAAAGCCTCGACGGCCTGATGCTCTATATCGCGCGCAAGCTCGCCCGCCATTTCAAATCCCTGATCAAACCAGATCAATTCTGGGACGACGACCTGGGCGCTAAAGACAACATCACCGACTTCATCGAAGAGGCGCTGCTGGCTGAAGCCTCATCGCCGATCCTGTTCCTGCTCGACGAAGCCGATCGGCTCTTCAATTCTTCGTTCAGGGATGATTTCTTCTCGACCGTTCGGGGCTGGCACAACCTGCGCGCGCGCAATTCGCTCTGGAACAACCTAAACCTGGTGATCGCGCATTCGACCGAGCCGAGCCTCTGGATTCAGGACATCACGCAATCGCCGTTCAATGTGGGCGCGCGGATCAGGCTGGACGGATTCGATAGCGATCAGCTCTCGACGCTGAACTTCAAATACGGCAAGCCGTTGAAGACGCCGGATGAGATTCAATCGCTGCTTGATCTGGTCGACGGGCATCCGTTCCTCGTGCGGCAGGCGCTCTATGTCTTGTTCAGCAATCAATGGTCGATGCCCAGGCTAGAATCCGAAGCCATCAACGACACCGGCCCTTTCGGCGACCATCTGCGCGGATTCCTATGGAGGCTACAAGACAACAAGGACTTGAAAGCCTCCGTGATTCAGATTCTACGCAACGGGCAATGCGATGACGAAAAACATTTCCAGCGGCTGAGCGCCGCGGGATTGGCGCGCGGCGAAACGCGCAACGAGGCGCGGATGCGCTGCCAGCTCTATCACGACTATTTCAGCAAGCATTTGTGATTGAAAAAACGCTCGGATCTCAGCCTGCAATGCAGGCGATTGAAAAAACGTTCGGATCTCAGCCTGCGAAGCAGGCGAAAGCATAAAGCCTGGGGCGCGAGCCCCAGGAGCGCAGGCGCCATTTAGCAAGCCCGTGAAACGGGCGACAGTAATTGAGAGTAATATCGTAAGCGAATGTCTGTCGCTCGCTCCGCGAGCTTGATGGAATTTGATTTACAGTGTACCTGGAGTTCCGCGCAAAGCGCTCTACCCCAGGCTGTATGCCGCGACCCACATCCGCGGGTTATGGTTGAACAACTTTTTTATGCCTGATACTCCCACCTCACAATTCTTCGTGGTCGGCGGCACGCTCAATCCTGATTCGCCCAGCTACGTCGTGCGCCATGCCGATCAGGAATTGTTCGACCGCGTGACGGCCGGGGATTTTTGCTACGTGCTGACCTCGCGCCAGATGGGCAAATCAAGCCTGATGGCCCGCACCGCGAGACGATTGTCCGAAGCCGGCGTCCACACGGCCATCGTGGACTTGACCGGCGTCGGAACCGAGAAAGGGAAACAATCGGCCGACCAATGGTATTACGGCATCGCGCACCGCATCTTGCGAGAGTTGAAAATACGCGACATGGATCTGGGCGAATGGCGACAATCGCGGCAAAACCTTCCAGCATTGCAACGCCTGATGGAATTTTTCCGCGACCTGGTTCTGGAAAAGCTCTCTGGCAAAATCGTCATCTTCATCGACGAGATCGATTCGACCATCTCTTTGCCGTTCACCGATGATTTCTTCGCGGCGATCCGCGCCTGTCACAATGCCCGCGCCACCGATCCCGCGTACGACCGCTTGAGCTTCGTTCTGCTGGGCGTCGCCAGCCCTTCGGATCTGGTCAAAGACACGACGCGCACGCCGTTCAATATTGGGCGCCGCATCGAGCTGACCGATTTCACAATGGAAGAAGCCAGGCCGTTGGCGACAGGCTTGAGCGTAAATGGGCGGGACGGCGAACCGGTTTTGCGTCGCATCCTCGATTGGACCGGCGGCCATCCTTACCTGACGCAGAAAATTTGCGACGCGATACGGTGCCATGATTATCAGGAAGCGAACGGCGTCGATCAGGACGTTGATTCGTTAGTTGAACAGAGCCTTCTATCCCAGACCGCAAGCCGCGAAGATTCCAATCTCAACTTCGTGCGCGATTGGTTGAAGGGAGACAAAAAACTCGGCGTCAAAGTCTTCAAACTCTACCGGCGCATTCGGCGGGGAGAGCCTGTCGCCGACGCGCCGCTTTCGCCAGTTCAAAACCACCTGAAACTTTCCGGCGTAGTCACCTTGCGACCTGAAGGCGCATTGCGCGTGCGCAATCGGGTTTACGAACAGGTCTTCACCGCCGAATGGGCGAAGAAGGCGATGCCCGTGGATTGGAATCGCCGTGTGGCCGTGGTCTCGACGGCATTGCTGCTGCTCAGCGTCGGTCTGTGGTATGCAGCCTGGAAACCGCTGGAGAACGTTACGCCGTTGCAGACCGCGATGGATGATTATCCGGGCAAATACTATGACGCGCTGCGCCGCTATCCGTGGTACGCGGGGAAGGCCGATGAGTTGTTGGCTCAATTTTGGGAACGCCGCGCATTGCGTGACGAAGGCGGGGGGCGTGATGAAGCTTTGCTGGAAAGGTTGCAGGCGATCGCAGCGAAACCTACCGAGCTTCGACGGAAAGAGGCGGCGCTTTTGATCGGTGGCGATTATCGTAACCTGATCCTCGCATTCCGCCACGGCGGTGAAGTTTCCGCTGTGGCCTACAGCCCTGACGGGAAGCGAGTGCTGACCGGAAGCTGGGACGGCACGGCGAGGCAGTGGAACGCGCAGACAGGGCAGCCGATCGGCGAGCCGCTGCGGCACGGCGATTCTGTTTCCGCCGTGGTCTACAGCCCTGACGGGAAGCGAGTGCTGACTGGAGGCGATGATGGCACGGCGCGGCTGTGGGACGCGCAGACGGGGCGGCAGATAGGCGAACCGCTGCGGAACGGCACTGCTGTTTTGGCCGTGGCATTCAACCCGGACGGGAAGAGATTGCTGACCGGAAGCAGGCATGGCGCTGCGCGGCAGTGGGACGCGCAAACCGGACGGCAAATAGGCGAGCCGCTGCGGCACGGCGATTCTGTTTCCGCCGTGGCCTTCAGTCGGGACGGGA
>Ga0126377_10001134_pt1 | contig 17143 bp, 11 predicted proteins | sample PanSoiMetPlot_22_FD_92647 | JGI IMG/M metagenome (GOLD analysis project Ga0126377, IMG submission 92647) | Tropical forest soil microbial communities from Panama - MetaG Plot_22 | ecosystem: Environmental > Terrestrial > Soil > Tropical forest > Bulk soil | place: Panama | collected 2016-02-17 | reverse complement strand
GCGATCTTCGACGATCCTAATTTTGCCGGCGGGCAGTTTTCTTTCTGGGTGCGCAACGGCATTCGTTTGACTCAAACTGGAGTTGGGCTGGTCCAGCCGAACAGTTTGTTGCCAAGTTTGCGCAGCAGCAAGACTCAGGGCCAGGCGAACTTTGTGAATCCGGGGTTATTTCTCTACAACGCCGGCGTGGATATCGAACTAACGCAGCGTATCAAGGCCGTCGTAAATGTAAACTACCTGAGGTTTCATCGAACGGAGCCGTTGGAGTACATCCTCTTTCAAAATGCTATTCGTCACGAGATTGGCTGGGACTACAGTTTAGGAGTGGCTTATCGTCCATTTCTCATTAACAACGTGACCCTGACGTTTGGTGCGGCGAGTTTGCAGACGGGCCGAGGCTTTCGTGACATCTTTACCGACAAGTCGCGAAACTGCCCGCCGAACGTCGGAGATTTTTGCGAGCCGGCGGTAATTGGTCCAAACAAGATGTTGTATTCGTTGTTTGGCCAATTGAAGTTGGTGTTCTAGTTGTAAGACGTCGTCAAATCTTCACCACGGAGACACAAAGAACACGGAGGGGGCACAGAGAAACAAACAAGAAATCAATAGTCAGAAAAGGAGAAGCTTATGGATCCTCACCTAAATGAGCTGACACATGAAATCATTGGCAGCGCAATTGAAGTTCACCGACATCTGGGACCAGGACTACTCGAGTCCGCTTATCGACTGTGTCTTTGTCGAGAATTATCTCTTCGAGGATTCAGTTTCAATCACGAGCACTGGCTTCCGGTTGACTACAAAGGTCTAGAGTTGCCATGCACGTACAAGGTGGACATCGTGGTTGAGAAACTGGTGGTGGTTGAGTGCGAAGCGGTTGAAGCGTTGCAGCCGATTCACGACGCCCAACTCTTAACCTATCTTCGGATCGGCGGCTGGAGACTGGGACTACTAATCAATTTCAACGTGGTAGTTCTAAAGAATGGTATCCGCCGCAAGATAATGGGGTACGACAACTAATCTCTGTGTAACCTCCGTGCTCTTTGTGTCTCTGTGGTGAAAATTTTAGTTGCCCTAAAGTCATCATGATGATGCGAGCGATCAAATTTGTTCTGGCGGTATTAACTAGTGCGACTGTAATTGGCGCCATATCAGCGTCATCACCGCCTTCAAACACGGTCACCGAAGAATCAACACTCTTCAGAAATCAGACACCGGCGCCCGCCAAGCTCGAAGGGTGTGTCTCCTGTCACGGGCTGATCGAGCCGATGCATAAGTACGGCACCACCGACACCCTCGACAAGCTCAAAGACGGCAAAGATGCCGTGGGCTTAAGTTGCACCGCCTGCCACGGCGGCAACCCATTACCCAGTAAAACCAGTGAAGACCCGAAAGAAATCGAACGCGTCAAGCGCGAGGCGCACGTCAAGGCGCGCTTTCCCAATGAATGGCTGCGGAACGGGCGCGCCACCGGAGCCAATCCCGAACGAACGAATACACTTCTTGCTCGTGAAAGTTGGGAGTACGTCCGCTTCATCAATCCTGGTGACTTGCGTGTCGCCGCTAAAACTTGCGGCGGCGGCGCCTGTCACGACCTCGAATCCAAGAATGTTGCTCGCAGCATGATGACCCACGGCGCCATGCTCTGGGGTGCGGCACTCTACAACAACGGCAGTTTCCATCTTAAAGATCCACGCTTCGGAGAAAGTTACAACGAAGCGGGCGCGCCGCAGACCCTGCTGCAAGCTACGACCGAAGAACAACGGCGCGCCAAGGGCATGTTGAGCCTCCTCGACCCGATTCCACGCTGGGAGATTTCGCAGCCTGGTAACGTGCTCCGTGTGTTCGAACGAGGTGGCAAACGTCGACTCGAAGTAGGTCTGCCTGATAAGGAAGAAGACCCGGGTAAGCCCGACAAGGGCCTGAGCGCCCGCGGCTTCGGCAGCGCGCAACGCACCGATCCGGTCTTCCTGGGATTGCAGAAGACGCGTTTGTTGGATCCAACCCTCAATTTCCTGGGTACCAATGATCACCCGGGCGATTATCGTTCGTCGGGTTGTGCCGCCTGTCACGTGATCTATGCCAACGATCACGATCCTGCGCACTCAGCATCCTATGCGCAGGCCGGAAATCTCGGTCGTTCGCAAACAGCCGATGTAAACATTCCTAAAGATGAGTCGGGCCATCCAATCAAACATCAATTCACCAGTCAGATCCCTTCGTCGCAGTGCATGGTCTGTCACATGCACCCGGGCACAAACATGGTCGCGAGTTATCTTGGTCTAACCTGGTGGGACAATGAATCAGACGGCAGCAAACTCTATCCCACGAAGCAACACAACCCCAGCCAGGACGAGGAACAGGAGAAACTGGATCGCAATCCGGAAGCGTCCAGCCTGCGCGGCCTCTGGTCAGACTTTGATTTTCTTGCCAAGACTGGAACACCAGATTTCAACGCCCTGCTGCGCAACACGCAATTTGCCGATTCGCACGGGCACGGTTGGCTCTTTCGCAAAGTTTTCAAACGCGATCGTAAGGGCAACCTCCTCGACGCCCAGGGAAATATAGTTTCCGCCGACGATCCCAACAAATTTAGCAAGGCAGTGCACCTAGACGACATCCATCTCGAAAAAGGGATGCACTGCGTCGATTGTCACTTCCGCCAGGACTCGCACGGCGATGGCAATCTCTACAATGAGCCGCGCGCGGCGATCGAGGTCTCCTGTGAAGACTGTCACGGTTCAATTCGCCAGAAGGCGACGCTGTTTACTTCGGGCCCCGCTGCTGCATTGACGACGGGCAGTGCGGCTGAACGACGGAAGACGCAAAAACAACCTCTCCTCGGCCAGGATATGACCCGGATTCGCGTCCGGGATGAAACGGGCTCGGCGATCCCGCTCTTTCAAAGAATCACTCGCGACCGCAAACGCAAAGATGAAAAAGGGGCCGACATCGATCTTAAAGTCGGCGACGTTGTCCAGAACTCGATGGTTGTGCCTGGCCGTTGGTGGCGCGTGGTGCAAACTCTCGACACGATCACACCCAACAGTCGCGACTTCAGTGAGAAGTCGCGCTACGCGAAAACAATCCGCAAAGACAACGCTACCTTCGGCGATGTTCCGGCCGACAACAACCTGTTGGCCCATAGGGACTCGGACATGACCTGTGTCTCATGTCATTCGTCCTGGATGACCAGTTGCTTTGGTTGTCACTTGTCGATGCAGGCGAACCGGAAGATGCCCAACAGGCACAACGAAGGCGGCAACTCACGCAACTTCACCCAGTACAACTTCCAGGTCTTGCGTGATGACGTGTTCATGTTGGGACGTGACGGTACCGTGACCGGCAATCGAGTGGCGCCGGTGCGCTCTTCGTCCGCCATTTTGGTTAGCTCGCAGAATCAGAATCGCGAGTGGATCTATTCACAACAGCAGACAACTTCTGCCGAGGGTTTTGCCGGCCAAACATTCAACACCCATGTGCCACATACGGTAAGGGCGAAGGAAACAAAGGCTTGTAGCGACTGTCACGTGTCTGAGAAGAACGACAACAATGCCTGGCTGGCCCAGTTGCTGTTGCAGGGCACAAACTTCGTTAACTTCATGGGTCGTTATGTTTATGTTGCAGCCGCCGATGCCCTGGAAGTTGTAGTTGCAACGGAGCCGACCGAGCCGCAAGCAGTTTTTGGCAGCACCCTGCAGAAGATTGCCTACCCAACGAACTATGAGGAGTTTGTCCGTGGTGGCAGCGAACTGAAGACTGCTTACGAGCACAGCGGCAATCCACGCGTGCTCCAGGTGCAGTTGCGCGGCGAGTACGCGTACGTGGCCGCAGGCGAAGGCGGGTTGCGTGTTTACGATGTCGCGCAGATCGATCAGAAAGGCTTTTCTGAAAGAATAACCACGGCGCCAGTGTCGCGCTTTGGTCAGAAGTTTTGGGTGAAGACTAAGTATGCGACTGCTGTGGCGGCGCCAACCACCCTGGCGGTGGATCCGGCCCGTTGGCGCGTAAAGGCTGATGGGACAATGATTGATCCGGTCAGTGCAGCACGTCTAAACGGGGCAGCGCGGCGGCAGTTAGTGAATGAAGAGCAACCAATTCACCCGCTTTACGCCTATCTCTATGTTGTCGACAAGTATGAAGGATTGATCGTGGTCAATGCGGCGACTCTACTCGATGGCGATCCACTCAACAACTATCTGAAACGCGCGCTGGACGGACAAAGGTATGCGCGCGGTGCGTTCAATCCAGCTGGGGCGCTCAATGATGCAAATAACATCACCATCGCAGGCACTCACGCGTACATCACCACCGCGAGTGCGCTGGTAGTAGTCGATATTAATGATCCGTTGAATCCGCGCATCGTAAGCAAGGTTGAGTTGAAGCATCCCCGTTCGCTGGCCATCCAGTTTCGTTACGGTTTCGTGGTAGATGACGAAGGGCTCAAGGTACTCGATTTAACAATGCCCGAACGTGCGCAATTGGTGAATGGCGCTGGCGTCGCACTGGCAGATGCGCACGACGTCTATGTCGCTCGCACTTATGCGTATGTGGCCAATGGCAAAGAGGGGATTGCGATTATCGATGTGGAGCAACCCGAGCATCCGCGGTTGGACCAGAGCTACAACGCCGAGGGAAAACTGAGCGATGTGCATCAAGTGAAGGTGGCGATGACGAATGCGAGTTTGTTCGCGTACGTCGCGGACGGAAAGAATGGGTTGCGCGTCTTGCAGCTGACGTCGCCGGAAACGACGCCGGAGTACGCGGGCTTCAGCCCTCGGCCCCGGCCCGTTCTGATCGCGACTTATAAAACTAAGGGAGAGGCGCTTGCGATTTCCAAGCCGCTGGATCGTGATCGGGCGGTTGATGAGAGTGGTAACCAGGTTTCGGTGTTTGGCCGCCGTGGCGCTCGCCCATTCACGCTGGAAGAGATGATGCGGATGCTGCGTACCAATGATGGTACTGGCTCCTGGTTCCGGGTGAGCGACGAACCGTCACGGACGACTTCAAGCTTGCGCTGAAATCCACAGATTACGCAGACCGCACTGAAATAAAGAGAGGTAAACAACAGCAGTACATAGGCTAAGAAGAAATCTGCGTAATCCGCGGATGGTTTCGTCTAAAACTATGCGTCAAAGTACTTACTATAAAGCGATCATTCTAATCGCCCTGATAGACATCAGCATTTTCATAACGAGTAACGCGCAGCAGCGAAACACACCCAAAGCAAAACGCGTCGTGATTGCCGCCAGTACCGTACTGGATGGCAAAGGTAACGTGCTCCGAAACACCCGCATCGTGATTGAGGGAGCGAAGATCGTCGCCATTGATCCAAAGGCTGGGCCAGTGGACTACGACCTGCGTGGTCTAACTGTCATGCCAGGGTGGATCGACGCTCACGCGCACATTACCTGGAGCTTTGGCAAAGATGGCAAGAATGCGGGCCCCGGAGAGACCACCCAGGACGCAGCCTATAGCGCGGCGGCGAATGCCTGGGCCACGTTGTTGGCCGGCTTCACTACGATACAAAGCCCGGGTTCACCAACCGACATTCCCTTGCGCGAGTCAATCGCGAAGGGCCTGTTACCAGGCCCACGGATCTTGACCTCGGCGCAACCCCTGCAGGGACGGGGTGAGCAGACCGGTACGCCTGATGAGATTCGTGCCTTTATCAGAAAGCAAAAGGAAGCAGGCGCGAATTTAATTAAGATCTTCGCCTCGCAAAGCATCCGGCAGGGTGGCGGCATGACTCTCTCGCAAGAACAATTGAATGCTGCCTGCGATGAGGCGAAAAAATTGCGACTGCGCACATTGGTACATGCTTACAAGAATGCGGTGCGTGCGGCGACCATTGCCGGCTGCACGCAGGTTGAGCATGGCACCCTCGCGACAGACGACGATTTGAAACTCATGGCCCAGAAGGGAACTTATCTCGATCCGCAGGCGGGGCTGGTTATCGAAAACTACCTGCTGAACAAGGACAAGTATCTCGGTACTCCTGGATACACGGAAGAAGGCTTCGCCGCGATGGAGAAAATCTTGCCGCTGAACCATGAACTGGTGCAGCGGGCGTCAAAAATTCCCGGACTGAAAATCGTCTTTGGTACAGACGCAGTTGCAGGATCGCACGGTCGCAATGCAGAGGAGTTTATCGATCGCGTGAAAGACGGAGGCGTAGCTCCGCTGACGGCGATGATCTCCGCCAATTCGCTGGCGGCCGAGGCGATGGGCCTGTCGGATCAGATTGGCTCTATCGCTCGTGGTCTTCAGGCCGACATCATCGCCCTCGACGGTGATCCTTTGAAAGACATCACCGCCGTCCGTCGCGTCACCTTTGTGATGAAGGGTGGTGTGGTCTACAAGGACGCCCGGCCCTCGCGCTAACCCAAAGGTAGAAAAACAAAGCCTTCAAACAAAATACCCCAACTGCCGTTGGGGGTATTTTTCTTGACCCGCGATCAATTATTGCGGTAAATTACTTGGCATCGCAAAGTACTAGACGTTAAACATGAATATCTTCAAGCATTTGTCTTCGGCCCCTCTTCCCTCTCTGGGTTTCATCTTACTAATCGGTCTGGCTGGTCTCGCCTGGTCGTACTTCTGCCTGCGTTTCGCCGGCTATCTCAGGTGCCACCGTAATCTTCGCAGCGGCTATACCCGGAAGACGTTTCACCTCCTCATTTTCATTACCGTCGCAGTGCTGCAACTCCGCTGGGGTCTCTTTGCCGTTTGTGTGTTCGGCGCCATGACCACGTTTGTCATCGCTTACGCACTGCTACGCGGGGTGGGCCATCCGCTTTACGAAGCCATCGCCCGTGAATCCGATCGACCGCATCGCACCTATTACATAGTAATTCCTTATCTCGCTACCCTTATCGGCGGCATCGCCAGCAATCTTTTCTTCGGACCTTTAGCACTGGTTGGCTATTTAGTTGGTGGGATTGGCGACGCCGCGGGCGAGCCGGTGGGAACAAGATGGGGCAAGCATCAGTATAAGGTTTTATGGTTGGGACGAAAGGCGGGCACCAAGAGCCTCGAAGGCTCAGCCGCGATCCTGTTTGCTTCGTTGCTGGGGCTGCTTCTCGCCCTGGCAATTCATCGACAGTTGAACTGGCAATCACTCATTCCGATTGTTTTGATTGCCTGCATCTGTACGGTGATTGAGGCCGCGTCGCCGCGGGGCTGGGACAACACGCCGATGCAGTTTGTCCCTACGTTCCTGGCGTTCTTGTTACTGCCGCGTTGAAGAACTTCAAGTTGAAGAGGTCACTGTGATGCTCAGATCTTTGCTGCGATCGACGGACGTCAAGAGAGTCGTGATAATCAGCGCGCTTGTACTTTGGTGCTGCTGCATGATCGCTGTCCGAGTTCATCGCTCTGGTTCAAGCTATTACCTGTTCCTGGTTTGGAACCTGTTTCTGGCGGGTATCCCCTTGGTCCTCAGCACGGTGTTACGCGCCCTGGTTCATCTGCGCGCACGCCTGGTCTGGCAGCTTAGTTGTCTTGTTTTGTGGCTGCTGTTTCTGCCAAATGCGCCTTACATTCTCACCGACCTGCAACATCTCAAGTATTCAACTACTACTGTGCCAGCCTGGTATGACGTAGCGCTGCTCATCTCCTGCGCCGGCACGGGTTTACTGTTGGGCTATTTGTCGTTAGTCGATGTGCAGGAACTTGTGGCCCGGAAGTTCGGTTCTGTATCCGGTTGGTTGTTTGCACTTACGTCGTTGGTGTTGGCTGGCTTTGCTCTCTACCTCGGACGCTTCCTTCGCTGGAACAGTTGGGATCTGCTCATCAGGCCGGGCAGGTTTCTTGATATCGGAGGCGCGCTGTTGCACCCCTTTCACCTCACCCAGCCTTTATCCGTTACTTTCATCTTCGGCACCATCCTGGCACTTGGATATATCGCCATTCGTGTTTTGCTGGTGAAGCGAGTGGAGTCAACATAGAGAGCCGCGAGTGGTAGCGAGCGGACGCTTCGGTCAACTTTAAAGAGCAGTGACTAGCTTCAAGTTGGCCGTGGCCGCCGGTCGCTACCGCTCGCGGTTCTCTATTGCTTATCCTAAGGCGTGGCTGAAACTCTGATCGGAATCATCTCTGACACGCATGGGCTGGTGCGGCCGGAAGCCATTGCTGCCCTCCAGGGTGTGGATCTGATCCTGCACGCCGGTGACATTGGCAACCAGGACGTCCTCGATACTCTCCGGCAGATTGCCCCAGTCGTCGCCGTTCGCGGCAACAACGACAAAGGCGAATGGGCCAATGATCTGCCTGATTGGGAAGTTACGGAAGTTGGCCCAGTCTCCATTTACATGTTGCATAACCTGAATGAGATGGATGTTCGCCCCAGTGGCATTTTTCAGGTGGTGGTCAGCGGCCACTCTCATCAACCGTCAGTGGAAGAACGCAAAGGTGTTCTATACGTGAATCCCGGCAGCGCCGGCCCCAGAAGATTCACCCTGCCGGTGACGGTCGCACATCTGAAGGTAGAAGGTGAAAATGTCGCCGCGCATCTAATCGAGCTTCTCTGAACAACGCAGGACAGCGAGCGGTAGCAATCTGTTCCTCAGTCCCCAACTGGCAGGTAGCTTGCGACCGCTTCGCGGGCAGCAATTTGCTTCCTCAGGCAACACTGTTAGTCCACTCGTTTGTTACACATAAACCGAATCAAAAGGAAACTTGTCCTGCTCTGTTTTGTGTTAGATGGGTTTCTCGCTGCTCGGTTCGGAAATCCGTGTAATCTGTGTAATCGGTGGATGGCTCACTGCATTCGCTCAATCGAGGTAATCTTCATTTGGCCGTTGCTCCTGGTGCCGTGGACTTTGTAATGGACCTCTGACTCGTGCTCGGAGCCGTCTATCAGCGCATGAATGGTTCCGGCAACACTGGCAATGAATCTGCCGTTGTCTTCTGAGACGTCAAACTCGTCAAACTCGACCTTTGTAATTTGCCGGTCCTTTCGCATCGCTTCCGCAATCTCCTCCGCCTTATTACGCATTGTTCCATCAGCCATCACGCCCTGGTAATCATCGTCCAGCACGCGCTCGAAGAATGATGCGTCGTGACGCATCGAGGCGTAAGCCAGCTCGCGCAACAAGGTAAACACCGATTCGCCGCCCTTGTGACTGGTGAGCGATTTATCCTCGACCGCCATATCCAGTGGCGATGGCGGGGGAGGTGGTGGCGGGGCTTCAGCAGTGACCTGACGAAGTTGCTCAGAAAGGGACGAGAGATCCCAGTTGGGATGCTCCGAACGGTAGATGTTATACCTGACTGCCCCCGCGAAGAGTTTCTTACCGTCAGTACCTTCACTTTCCTCAGTCGCCAGAGCCTTGATGCGCCGCAGCGCCCGCAGTCGATACTCCGCATTGGTGTCGGCTGAGGCAATCTGGATGAGCGGCTCCATCTCACTGTTACTGGCAAACTTGTCAATCAGCATTATCTTTACTTCAGGGTCGTTGGTTTGCTGGTAGAGCTCGACCATGGCGGGACTACTGCCGTCGCCTTCTAACTCAGTGAGTCGCACAGCCGCCAGCCGGCGCAACTCAGCGTCTGGATTCTTCAAGGCCATGTCGATCAATTCGGCGAAGGCTTTGTTGTCACCCAATGCTCCTACCAGGCGTAGTTCCAGGCGTAGTTTGTCAGTGGGTCGATCAATGAGTTGAGCCTGGCCGGACTTCAGGCCGCCGATGGGAATCAACAGCCAGGCGACCACGGCAATCAAGCCGGCAAACAGACTCACCATTTTCCAATGACGCGCACCAGCGCGGACGCGATCGAAATTCAGAATCATTTCAATTCTCCTTTCCAACGAGCGTTTGGAGGTAAAAAAGGCGAGCTGATGATCGGCTTGGAGCAGCAAACGCCGCTCAGCCACCTTTAGGAGACCATCAGCATAATTTTCCGGGAGCGCACCCCGCCCGACAACGCGTTCATCACACGCCAGTTCACGTTCAAGACTTAACTGGCGACAGGCATAGCGGACCAGGGGATGAAAAAAGAAGACGATTTGTAGCGCGGTTTGAAAGTAGTTGACGACCGTATCGAGTCGCTCGAGATGAGCGAGCTCGTGCTGAATCATGGCCCTGCGTTCGTCGACGGTGGTCCATTCGGCAATGTCGTGCGGTAGCAGAATTACCGGACGAATGAGGCCGTGGAGCAAGGGACAATGGACTTGCTTTGTCAGTCGCAGATCAATCTGACAACTCTCTGCTTCGAGATTCAACTGAGCGAGTGTGACCCTTTGGGCGCGGCGCTTGATTCTTCCGAACCTGATTTGAATCATTGCTACTCGCAGCGACGCAAACGCGGCCCCTACCAACCAGACAACAAATAGGACTGGCAAGGCAACAGGAAGAACGCTTGCGGGCTCAGAAAGCCGGTTGTTTGCTGGTGTTTTCTGTTTGTTTTTAACTGGCGTGGTAACAGTGGGTGCTAGCTCGATCACCGCCCGGGGCGCTTCAATTACGTAGTTCAAGGTCCTATTCGTTGGGCGGGCAAGGGATAGGTTTTGTACCAGGGGAGTTAAGAGTGGGAGAAGAGCAATCGCAATAAGACAGAACAGCCAGGTTTGGTGTCGCACTACCGGCGCCCATATCCTCACGATCCTGAGACTGCACCAGGCAATGATTACCAGCACCAGCGCCTGCCAACTCAAAACGAGTAGTTCGATAACAAACCGATCGGCGAATGCAATTGGATTCATCTCTTTTCTCCGGCGCCGGATTTCGCTTTACGCTGAGCGAGTCTCTGCCTGATCTCACGCAAATCGTCTTCGGTGAGGTCGCCTGTTTCGACGAGGTGCAGTACGAGTGAGGCTGCGGAGCCACCGAACACCTGTTTGATCACGTGGCCGACGACGTGGCCGCGCGATTTTGCCGGCTGCTGGCGCGCGCGGTAGATGTACGACTTGCCCTCGCTGCGGTGTGTTAGATGGCCTTTTCTCTCGAGTACCCGGATGATAGTTAGGACGCTGTTATAGTGTCGTTCACCTGGAAGTTTGGCCTGGATCTCGCGGGCTGAGGCTTCACCCAATTCCCAGACCACGCGCATGATTTCCAGTTCTTTGTCAGTAAAGGTTTTTGAGGGTTTTCGTGGCATTTGTTTCTTTCGGTAATCAACGGATAAATACGTTGATGCGCAGGATAATGTGTTTCCAGCGGAGTTGTCAACGTATTTTTACGTTGACGAGCTTTTTCTCGGTGGAGAGTATCCTCAGCTTGACCTTAACTCGTTAGGCGTCTTGCCGGTCCAGCGTTTGAATGCTCGATGGAAGGAACTCGATTCAGAGAACCCCAGCAAATAAGCTACTTCGCAAATTGCCATTCCGGGTTCCTGCAAGTACCGCAAGGCGAGCTCGTGGCGCATCTGGTCCAGGAGATCATTATGCGAGGTGCCAAACTCATGCAGCTTTCTTTGCAGGGTTCGGGCACTCAAGCCCAACTGGATGGCGATGCGTTCAAGTGAGGGATCGCCGCCATTTAGTTCGCGACTGATTATGTGCCTTACTTGATCAAGCAACGAGTCACGCGGCGGGAACTTTGCCAAAAGTTCTTCGGCGTGCCGATCCAGGACGGCGAAAAGTCCGGGGTCTGCTTTGGCAATCGGCAAACTCAAACTGTTCGCGGCGAACGACAACTTGTTGGCCCGCTGGCTAAACTCTACGGGACAACGAAACATCCGTAGGTGTTCTGCCGTGTCCTGTGGTCGTTCGTGCTGAAACTGAACTGTAATTGGAGTCCAATGCTGATCGACGAGGTTGCGGCAGAGCGTGGCGACTGTAGCAAACGTCATTTCACTGTCGTGCCGGTGAGTTTCGATCGCCTGATCTACGTACTTATAAGTTAGAGAAGCGACAGGTGCTACGAAGTCAAAGGTAAAGGAGGCGCCGTCCGTCCAGATGGAATGATAACGGGCCACTCGAGAGAAGGCCTCTGCCAGGGTGGGGCTGTTGAGCGCAATATAGCCAACCAGATCGAAAGCTTTTGGATTTACCGTTTCGCCGAGATGAAGACCAAAGTAGCCATCGCGACTGAGTTGCGAAGCCTTTTCGTAAAGGTCGACGAGTTGAGAGAAGGGAATACGGCTATCAGGATCATGCAACAGCGACGGGTTCAGACCCACAGCCTGGTACAAACTGTCGGCGCTAACCCCATAACCTTCCGCAAACTTGATTATCTTCTCAGCTGACCGGGCCTGGATGGTGAACGTGGCGCTCATCGTTATCAGTTAACATCTGCATGGCATAAGCCGTCAATTTCTTGTCGCCCACGGTCAACTCAAGACTGAATAGAATGGTGTACTCGCGGTGTCTAGCAATTGTCCAAGGGTTTTGAGCTTCTATTATTGAAGGAGTGAACCCATGAAGATCAAAAAAGCCCCTGCCGCAATCCTGGCGGTCTTATGCCTCTCGTGGGTCTGCATTTTCGCGCAAACAAATCACAATCCTCAGCCCAACATCCTGCTCTCTACCATGCCCGCAGGGAAGGACCCGCAAAGATACAAAGGGTATATCGAGCCGCGCTTCAAGGGGCTGACGGATCATTCCTACTATGTGCCGATGCGTGATGGCGTGAAGATCGCGGTCCAGGTTGTGCTACCCAGGGATCTTCCAGCGGGCGAAAAGATACCTGCGATTTTGAACATGACGCGCTACTGGCGGGCCCACCAGGGTGACGATCCGAATCCCTTCTTTCCCTCACATGGTTATGCCTGCGTGTTTGTTGACGCGCGCGGCACTGGAGCCTCCTTCGGGGTGTGGAAGGCGCCTTTCTCTCAGGATGAGATTAAGGATTACAACGAAGTGGTCAACTGGGTCGTCGCGCAGCCATGGTGCAATGGTAAGGTCGGCGCGCTGGGAAACTCTTACGAAGGCAACACGGCACTTTGGTTGGCGGCGACGATGAATCCAGCAGTCAAGGCTGTTATCCCTAGGCACTACGAATTCGATCTCTTTGACGAAACACCCTACCCGGGCGGGCTGCTCACGGACTGGATGATCAAAGCCTGGAACGAAGGGAATCGCCAACTGGACACTAATCCTGGCGTGAAGCTGGTAGATGAGGACACCGAGCAAAAGCTTTACCGCCAGGCAACAGCGCACCGCGCGGAGAACCTTGATGTCTACGGGGCCGCCCTGAAATCATCATTCCGAGACGACAGCTACTTTGGTTTCAGCCTGGACCAGTTGAGCCTGCACAGCTATTCGGCTGAAATCGAGAAATCAGGGGCAGCGATCAACAACTGGGGTGGGTGGTTCGATGCCGCTACTCCTGATGCCATGATCAAGACCTTTCTGACTTTGAAAAACTACCAGCGAGCGGTGGTTGGGCCATGGAATCATGGTGGCGGACAAAATGCGAGTCCGTATCAAACCCCTGCCTCGCAACGAGTGATGCAGGGTTATGAATGGCTTCGTTTCTTTGATCACTATCTCAAAGGAATTGATACCGGCCTGGATGCTGAGAAGCTCTTCTACTATTTCACCATCGGTGAGGAGAAATGGAAGGTCACCAACACCTGGCCGGTCGCCGGAACGGAGATGCAACGCTGGTACTGCAATGAAAATAACTCTCTGACCTCAACGCCACCCTCGTCGAGTTCAGGTGAAGACCAATACAAAGTCGACTTCGAGGCTACCACTGGAGACAAGAATCGCTGGCATACCCAGGTAGGCGGACAAGTTGTTTATCCGGACCGGGCCGCCGAAGACAAGAAACTTCTTACCTACACGACCGGTCCACTCGACGCCGACGTGGAGATCACGGGTTATCCGATAGTCGATCTTTTCGTGACCTCCAGCCACGCGGACGGCGCTTTCTTTGTTTACCTGGAGGAGATTGATGAAGGTGGGAAGGTCACATATCTCACCGAAGGTGAACTACGAGCATTGCAACGAAAGATTTCCAGCGACGAGTCGCCGGTGAAGATCCTGGTCCCGTACCACTCGTTCAAGAAGAAAGATGCAATGCCGCTGGTGCCCGGACAGGTTGCCGAACTCAAGTTCGGGCTACAGCCGATTTCGGTTTTAGTTAAGAAAGGTCATCGACTGCGAGTGGCGATTGCCGGTCATGACAAGGGAACATTTATTCGCCTTCCCGCGGAAGGAACGCCGACAATTGCAGTGCAGTGGAATAAGCAGACTGTTTCTTCGATCGAGCTTCCAGTAGTAAAGCGGTGAGCGAAGCCGTGTGCATTCGTGCAGGAACTGTGAAAGTGAACCGCCGTTTCAAACTAATGAATATTAGCGGATGGCCCCTCGTTCTTGTTCAACTCTCCGCGCTGTCTCCGCGAGTCTGGGGTGGCGTTGAAGCGAAAAATGGACTCTACCGCAGAGGCGCGAGGACGCAGAGGTTGCGCGGAGAGTTTCTAAGTAAGTCGCCGAGACGTTGAGTTGGGCGCTAGGTGTCGACCTTAAGTTAAGATTGTTTGATGTTCGGTCGATAGGAGGTCCAGAAACTGAGCCAGGGCGGCGCGATTGATACAAAATGATCCCAGGTTCCGGGTTCAGCTTTGGGATCAGGGTAGAAGTCTGAGTAGTCTGATATGTGTAGGACCACAAATCCCAGCTCCACGAGACTGCTGAACAAGGTGCTCAGTGTGTGGCGGTATTCGCGCGGGGGCGGAATCTTGGCGTCTATTTTGCTGCGATCATAAACCCAGTCTTGATCTTCGTAGGTCACCTCCGCTCCATCAACATACGCGTGTTTGAGCGAGTAACCCTCACCATTCCACGCTCTTTCAGTCAGTCCAACGACGAACGGATTGGCACACTTGAAATGGTAAAGACCGCCGCTGCGTGTAACTCGGGCAACCTGGCGAAATACGGCGCGGGCGTCTGGCACGAAGCCTAAAGAATACGCGTGATAGACGATGTCAAAGGATGATTCCTCAAAGCTGGAAAGATCGCGCATATCACCCTGTCGGGTTTGAATTTCAACGCCATAGTGTGCAGCGGCTTCTTGATCTCGCTGCAGCTGATCTGGAGACAGATCAAACACTGTCACGTTTGCGCCCTGCAGAGCAAAAGCGGCCGACTGCTGCCCGCCGCCGCAGGCCAGACACAGGACGTCTTTACCCGCAACGTCTCCCAGTCTTGACTCGGGATCGAGTTTCTCGCGCGCCGAAGCAGGGTCGAGACTCAAAGCAGGGCGAGTGAATAAGGCATTGGAATCAACCAGCGCTTTCCACCGCTTCAGGTTGTATCTTGTGCTTTCGTCCACTTTAATAGTTTACCGCGAGGCAGCCCAATACCTTGACGGTGAAAACTCAGCGAGTTGATTTCAGCTAATTGTTTTCGCCGTCTGTTAAAAGGGTATTTGTCACAGCGACCGCTCGCGCAACTTCTTTAAGAGCGCCTTTGCTTCGTCAGGAGAGAGTTTGTCGGGATCAGTCGAGCGCAGTTCCGACACGACGCGCTCGTTTGCGAGATCAAAGAGTGACGACTGCGCCGCCGCTCTCTTCCGGCCGGCACGCCGAGCAGCTACAGCCAGCACATCATCGTTTGCCGGAGAAGTAGTGGATTCCGGTGTCGACTCGCTGATGCCGGCAGCGAGTGCAGCGGCTTTGGGTTCAGTGGTCCCAAGCGCCTCATCCTCTTCGGCAAACACGTCCAGCTCATAACGTTCCAATCGCGCCAGGACTTCACGGGCGTTCGCCAGAACGGGCGGAGGCAGTCCGGCAAGACGCGCCACTTCAATACCGTAAGACTTCGAGGCGCGGCCGCGTTCGAGTCGATGAAGGAAAACAACCTCGCCTTCTCTCTCAGTGGCAGTTATCTGATAGTTCTGTGCCCCAGGTAGTCGCTCAGCCAACTCAGTTAGTTCATGATAGTGCGTGGCGAACAAAGTCTTTGCCGCGTGATCGGCTGAGTCGTGAAGATATTCCGCAACGGCCCAGGCGATCGATAGACCATCGAAGGTCGCGGTACCGCGACCAATTTCATCAAGCAAGACCAATGATCGAGGTGTGGCGCTGTGCAGAATCGCCGCAGTCTCGGTCATCTCCACCATAAAAGTGGAGCGGCCCCGCGCGAGATCGTCTGAGGCTCCCACTCTTGTCCAAACGCGATCCAATAGTGGTAACCGGGCTCGTTCTGCCGGCACAAAACAACCCATTTGCGCGAGGATGCAGATGATCGCAGTTTGCCGCAGCACTGTACTCTTACCGCCCATGTTTGGTCCGGTAATTATCAAGAGGCGATCAGTTGAGTTGTTCAGGTAGACGCTGTTGGGAACAAAACGCTGCTCACTAAAGGCTTCAATTACCGGATGGCGGCCCTGAACGATCTCGAGTTCGTCACTGTCGTGCATCAACGGACGTGCGTAACGTTGGCGGGCAGAAGTTTCCGCCGCAGATGACAATGCATCCAGGGCCGCTAAAGCCCGAGCCGTGGTTTGGATTCGTTTTGTTTCCGCCGCCACTTGCCGGCAAACTGCAGTAAATAGCTCCGTCTCGAGTTGAATGATCCGCTCTTCCGCACCTAGAACCTTCTTCTCCCAGTCACGTAGTTCGGCTGTGGTAAAGCGTTCGGCATTGGCGAGCGTTTGACGGCGTTCATACTCAGCCGGTACGCGAGCTGAGTTTGCTTTCGACACCTCGATGTAATAACCAAATACGCCGTTGAAACGAATCCGAAGATTGCTAATGCCACTGCGAGTGCGCTCAGTCGCTTCAAGCGTGGCAATGATCTGTTTAGCGTTTCGACTAACCGACCGCAGTTCATCCAATTCGACGGAATAGCCTTCCCGGATCACGTCGCCATCACTCAACTTAAGTGGCGGATCGTCACTGATAGCCCTGGCGACGAGAGCTCGTATGTCCGGCAACTCGTCAGTGTTTTCGACGAGTACTTGCAGCAGCGTCGACGGTAGTGGGGCCAGTAACTCACGAATTGCAGGCACCTGATCGAGTGAACGCGAGAGCGCCACGAGGTCGCGTGGTGTAGCCGAGCCGAGACTTATGCGACCGGCAAGCCGTTCCAGGTCTGAAACCCCCTTAAGTAATGTGCGGAGCTTATCGCGGGTGAGTTGAGTAGCGACCAGATCACCTACAGCAGCAAGGCGGGCTTCAACTTCGCCTCGCCTAATGCAAGGTCGCAGGAGCCAGGCCCGCAACAGTCGACCTCCCATGCCGGTCACTGTTTGAT
>Ga0126377_10001133_pt1 | contig 17147 bp, 17 predicted proteins | sample PanSoiMetPlot_22_FD_92647 | JGI IMG/M metagenome (GOLD analysis project Ga0126377, IMG submission 92647) | Tropical forest soil microbial communities from Panama - MetaG Plot_22 | ecosystem: Environmental > Terrestrial > Soil > Tropical forest > Bulk soil | place: Panama | collected 2016-02-17 | reverse complement strand
ACCAGGGCCAGGACGTGCTGTTCTTCGTCGACAATATCTTCCGATTCACGCAGGCGGGCTCGGAAGTGTCGGCGCTGCTCGGCCGTATTCCTTCCGCAGTGGGATATCAGCCGACGCTCGCGACCGATATGGGCGCGCTGCAGGAGCGCATAACAACGACCACCAAAGGCTCGGTTACGTCCGTGCAAGCGATTTACGTGCCGGCGGACGACCTCACCGATCCGGCGCCGGCGACGTCGTTTGCCCATCTTGATGCGACCACTGTGCTGTCGCGCGACATCGCCGCGAAGGGCATTTATCCGGCGGTCGACCCGCTCGATTCCACCTCGCGCATGCTCTCGCCTTTGATCGTGGGCGAGGAGCACTATGCCGTCGCGCGGCAGGTGCAGCAGATTCTTCAGCGCTACAAGTCGCTGCAGGACATCATCGCCATTCTCGGCATGGACGAATTGTCGGAAGATGACAAATTAACGGTTGCCCGGGCCCGCAAGATCGAGCGTTTCCTGTCGCAACCATTCCACGTCGCCGAAGTGTTTACCGGTTCGCCCGGCAAACTCGTCGACATCCAGGACACGATCAAAGGCTTCAAGGGTCTCTGCGACGGCAAATATGACAATTTGCCGGAAGCCGCCTTCTACATGGTTGGCACCATCGAAGAGGCAGTCGAGAAGGGCAAGAAGCTCGCAGCGGAAGCGGCCTGATCGGGAAATAGCCTATGGCCAACTTCCATTTTGAGCTTGTTTCGCCGGAGAAACTGCTGTTTTCCGGCGACGTCCAACAGGTGGACGTGCCCGGGATCGAAGGTGATTTCGGCGTTCTGGCCGATCACGCACCGATGGTGACGACGCTGCGGCCCGGCATTCTGACCGTGCATGCCGCAAGCGGAACGCAGAAGATCGTCGTGCTGGGAGGGTTCGCCGAAATCTCTTCCGCCGGACTTACCGTTTTGGCCGATCTCGCCGAAGCGGCAGAAAGCATCGACCGTTCGGTGATCACGACGCGGATCAGCGATCTGGAAAGCCGCATTGCCAAGACCGAGCCTGGTTCCGACCTCGACAAGCTGATCACGCGGCTCGATCACTTCAAGGAGGTCGACCGGCATCTTACCGGCACCGCGATGCACTAGGCTTCGCGCGTGAAGCGCTCGAATTCCCTCACCACACGCTGATATGTCTGCCGCTTGAACGGGATCACCAGGCCCGGCAACTCGCGCATCTCCACCCATCGCCATTCAACGAACTCCGGTTCGTGACCGCCCCCAGGTTCGTCGATGTTGATTTCGCTCTCCTTGCCGGTGAAGCGCAGCGCGTACCATTTCTGCTTCTGGCCGCGATATTTGCCCTTCCACGCCTTTTTTGCGACCTCGCCGGGCAGATCGTAGGTGAGCCACTCGGCGATTTCGCCAAGCTTCTGCACGGAGCGGATGCTGGTTTCCTCGTACAGCTCACGCAGTGCAGCGGCGTATGGGTCTTCGTCCTCGTCGATCCCGCCCTGCGGCATCTGCCAGACATGGGTGGCGTCGACATGTTCGGGTCCATCGGTTCGCCGGCCGATAAAGACAAGCCCGGCACGATTGATCACCATCATCCCGGCGCACGGGCGATAAGGCAGCGATTTCTGAGACGGCATCTGGACTCTCGTTATTTCCTCCGCGCAATCCTGCGCCGGCGGAATAACGTTACGATGACTTGGCCTTGATCGCCACCATCGTGACCGGCACCAGTATGATGCCTTTGGATTCGGCCTTTTTTATCCATTCGGCAATGCGTGCAACCGTGCCCGGTTTTGCAGTTGCATAGCCGACGGCGGTGCCGGTGTCGCGCGCTTTCATCTCGAGTCTTGCAAGCGCTTGATCGATTTCCGTGGTGGTCGGCACGGTGTCGAGCACGACATCGGCTTTGGCAAACGGCAAATTCTGCGTGCCGGCCAACTGGCTTGCAATGCTGCGCGAAGAAGAGCCGTCATCCACGTAAATCAATCCGCGCTTGGCGGCATCGCGCAGAACCGGCGAGAGGCCCTGTTCCGAAGCGGTAAAGCGCGCGCCCATATAGCTGATCAATCCAACATAGCCTTGGAATCGGCTCATCAGCCAATGTAGCCGGTCGATATTCTGTTCCGGCGTCAGCGACGTCAGCAGCGTTTGCGGCCCCGGATCGTTGTCCGGATAGTCGAAAGGCTCCATCGGCACTTGCAGCAGCAACTCATGTTTGCCCGTGCGTCCGCGTTCGGCGAGTTTCTCAAGGTCCGCGCCGTAGGGCGCCAGCGCGAACGTCACCGGCGATGGCAATTTGGTGAATGCATCTGCGGTGCCTGATGCGCTGATTCCGAGGCCGCCGATAACGATCGCGACAAGCGGTGCGTCCTTTTTGTCCGGCGGAAGATCGCGTGGCTGGGCATAACGTGACGACGGACGTGCGTCGTCGGGCCCAATTTTCGGAATCGCGCCGTGCCGCGTTGCCTCCAGTAGCCTGGAATCGAGCAGCGGCTTCGCGCTGGTGTCGGGGATGACGACCTGCTGCCGGGCGCCGCTGGACCCGTCGATTATGGTGACTGTCTTCGATCCCGCCGGGGGTGGCGCAACGGCCTTTGCAGCGTCAGGCGCGCTGGCAGCGGCCTCGTGCACAACGGGTTGAGTGGCGTGGCCGTTCTGTTCGACCTGGGTCGGCAGGGATAACTTGGTCGCCAGCACCGCGACCGGCTGACCTCCGAGTGGGTCGTTAACAAATGTCGCCCAACCCACCACCACAAGGCCTGACAGGCCGAGCGCCCCCGCCAAGATTTGCGGCGGGCTGGCGGGCAGTTTCGGGAGCCGTTTTCCCTTGCCCAGGCCGAGCGGTGCGTTCAGGTCGTCGGGGGACACGGCGGCAGATCCTTGCGAATCATCGCGCGAGTCTACCACGCGACGAATCAACGCTGCGCTGTCGGAGGCTGCCAAAAGCGATCGGGGCGGCCGTTTGGCCGCCCCGTCATATCAGCAATCGGATCCTGTCAGTTCGGGACCGGATTCTTGGCGTTCGGCGGAAACGCCGAGTTCACCTGCGTTCCGCGCAAAAGATCAAGGGCCATATGGAGCGCCTTGTCGTTCTTGGCGTCCGGCGGGATGTAGGACTGCGAGCCCGTTTGCTCCTTGCCCGCATCTCCCTTCAGGTGGCCGCGCAGAGACGCTTCACCCTTGGTGTCGGTCTTCGCCTTGAGCTCCTCCGGCACATCCTGCAGCACCTCGATGTCGGGCGAAATTCCCTTCGCCTGGATCGAACGCCCCGACGGCGTGAAGTAGCGTGCAGTCGTCAGCCGCAAGGCGCCATTGCCGGAGCCGAGCGGGATGATGGTCTGCACCGAGCCTTTGCCGAAGGACCGGGTGCCGATCACCGTCGCCCGCTTGTGATCCTGCAAAGCGCCGGCGACGATCTCGGACGCAGAGGCCGAGCCGCCGTTGATCAGGACGATCAGCGGCTTGTTCTTCGTGAGATCACCCGCGCGTGCGTTGAAGCGTTGCGTCTCTTCTGCATTGCGTCCCCGCGTGGACACGATCTCGCCCTTTTGCAGGAAAGCGTCGGAGACTGAAATTGCCTGATCGAGCAGGCCGCCCGGATTATTGCGCAGATCGAGGACATAGCCCTTGAGCTTGTCGTCGGAGATCTTGGCGCCGATATCGGCAATCGCCTTCTTCAATCCTTCGGTGGTCTGCTCATTGAACTGGGTGAGTCGGATGTAGCCGATGTCTTCACCTTCGACCTGTGAACGCACCGAGCGCACACGGATGACATCGCGCGTGATCGACACTTCGACCGGCTTGTCCTGGCCCTTGCGCATGATGGTGAGCTTGATCTTGGTGTTCACCGGGCCGCGCATTTTCTCGACAGCCTGGTTCAGGGTGAGCCCCTGCACCTGCTCGTCGTCGAGCTTGGTAATAATGTCGTTGGCCATGACGCCGGCCTTCGCGGCAGGCGTGTCGTCGATCGGCGCCACCACCTTGATCAGACCGTCTTCCATGGTGACTTCGATGCCGAGACCGCCGAACTCGCCGCGGGTCTGGACCTGCATGTCGCGGAAGCTCTTGGAGTCCATGTAGCTCGAATGCGGATCGAGGCCGGCGAGCATTCCGTTGATCGCGGATTCGATCAGCTTTGAATCGTCCGGCTTCTCGACGTAGTCGGCGCGCACGCGCTCGAACACGTCGCCGAACAGGTTAAGCTGGCGGTAGGTATCCGCCGCCGCCGCTTTCGCGGTCGCGCCCACGAGCATAATGCGCGGCTGAACCGCGAGCAGCGTCATTGCCGCTCCCGCCGCCGCGCCAAGAAGAATGAGTGAAGTCTTGCGCATCATCCGCGAACCTTTTCGCCTTCGCCAGTTGCCCACCATGGGCCTGGATCGACGGGAACCCCGTCCTTTCGAAACTCGACGTAGAGCACCGGTTGGCTGGAACCCGTCGCCACGATAGCGGCGATATGGGAGCCGTTACCCATGACTGCAACTGGTTCCCCGGTCAGCACAAACTGCCCGAGGTCGACTGATATCCTATCCATCCCGGCAAGCAAGACATGATACCCGCCGCCGACATTAAGGATCAAGAGTTGACCATATGAGCGGAACGGACCGGCATAAACGACCCAGCCGTCGGCTGGCGCGGTTACCTGGGCGCCGGCGCGGGTGGCGATGGAAATACCTTTTTCCGAGCCACCATTGGCATCTGGCGCACCGAATTCCTTCAATTTCACGCCATTAACCGGAATTGGCACCCGTCCGCGCAGCGACCCGAAGGCGGTCGCGGGGGCAAGGCGTCCGGGATCACGAAAAGCTGAAAGTGCCGGGCGGCTGTCCGAGCGTGCGGCGTCGCGCAGCTCGCGCGTTGCCGGATTTAACCCTTGCTCGAGCCTTACGATCAAATCTTTGAGATTGTCGACCTGCTGCGCCAGGGCGCCTGCGCGCGAGCGTTCAGCCTCGAGCGCCTTCTCGCGTTCGGCCAATTGCTTTTGGCGCTCTTCCACCAATGCCGTCATACGCGCTCGTTCGCCGTCGAGCGCGGCAACTTCCGTCTTCAACTGCTCTCGCTCGGCATCGATCTTCCTCCGAACTGCCAGCAATTCCGAAAGATCGTTCGCCAGCGACTCGACCTCCCGACGCATTTCCGGCAGGACCGCGCCGAGCACGATGGCTGTCCGCACGGATTGTAACGCATCCTCCGGACTTGCAATTAGAGCCGGCGGCGGCTGACGCCCCATGCGCTGCAGCGCCGCCAGCACTTCGCCGATCACCGCACGTCGCCCGTTGAGCGATTTGCGGATGCTCGTTTCATTCTCGTCGAGTGGTTTGAGCCGTTCCTGAGTTGAGACGACTTTGGTTTCGACGGCACGCAGTCGCGCTGCGGTGTCGATCAGATCCTGGTTGAGTTTCGTGCGGTCAGCACCGATTTGTTCGATTTCGCGCTTGAGGCCGGCTTCCGCTTCCGCGGCCTTGCGTTGCTCGTCGCGGGCGGCTTTGAGTTCTTCGTCGCGTTGCTTGAGGGTCTTGAGCGGGTCTGCAACCTCGTTTTGCGCGGCGGGAGCCGACCGCTCCTGCGCCAGCACCGCGGTGGCGAGGGTTATCGGTAGCGCAAACCCAAGCCCCGCGATGAGCGCGGCGCGCGGATCGAGACCACCGAATCCCCCGAGGCAAATCATCGGGGTCACGTTACGCCCGCAGGTTTCAACAACAAGTTCATTTTCGGTCAAAACCTATCGGCTCAGATTGCGACCAAATCGGGGTGCAGCACGTTCGGCCTGCAAAAATCAGGCCCTGTGATAAGGGTGCCCGGTCAGGATCGTGGTGGACCGGTAGATCTGCTCGAGCAGCATCACGCGCACGAGCTGGTGCGGCCAGGTTGCCTTGCCGAACGACAGCCGGAGGCTGGCCTTCTCCCCGAGACTCGCGGCAAGACCATCGGCGCCCCCGATGAGGAAAACCGACGCGGGCCGGCCGTTTTCCCGCCATTTGGCGAGCTGCGCCGCAAGCGCACCGCTGTCGAGACTTTCTCCGTGAGACTCGAGCACTACCACGGCTGCATTTTGCGGAATGATGTTGGCGAGCGCGATCGATTCTTCGAGCATGCGCTTGCCGGCATCGCCTGCGCGACTTTCCCTGATTTCAATGACTTCAACGTCGCGCAGGCCTAGCTGACGGCCGGTTTGCGCAGCACGCTTGCGATAGCGTGCACTCAATTCGGTTTCCGGGCCCTGCTTCAGACGCCCGACAGCGGCAACGATGATGCGCATCGTGCCGCGCAGCCTATCAGCTGGGTCGCCGCCCGTCCCTGCTCGCCGCTGCCCACATCTTTTCCAGATTGTAGAAAGCGCGGATCTCAGGCCGGAAGACATGCACGATGATGTCTCCGGCATCGATGAGGACCCAGTCTCCCTGCCGCATTCCTTCGACGCGGGCGCGTGGACCGCCGTTCTCCTCGATGTCCTTGACAATGTGATCGGCCACGGCGCTGACGTGACGCTGCGACCGGCCGCTTGTCACGACCATGTAATCGCCTATTGAGGATTTGCCGGTGAGATCGATGACGACGCTATCCTCGGCCTTCATGTCTTCCAAACGCGCGAGGACGGTTTTGAGCATCTCTTTGGCAGTCGGATGCCGGGAGATGGTTTCGGGCTTACGACGCGTTGCCCGAGAGAGTGCAGATGTGCTCAGGGTTTTTGGTCCTTTCGATGCGTTGCACCCGCCCCGGTTCTAGCCGGGTCCACTTGAAGATAGTCACCTTGCCCGCTTCTTTCTACCCCGGCGGTGGACGGGCTTCGCCGCCGTTTTAGGCTTGCTCGCTTTGTTTCCACGCTTGTTTTCACGTTTGGTGCGGTTCCCTGCTCGCTTTGTTTTGCGCGAATGCGCGCCGCGAGTGTCGCTGGAAATCGGTCCACGGCGCAATGCGCGCAACGCGGTCGAAGACAAGGGCGATTTGAGGCCGTGCAAAAAAGCCCAGACCGGGGCCTTTCGATCGGGCAACGTGGAGGCGGCGTATTCGGGAATGCGAACCCGGGCGAGTGCATGTCCGGCAGGGCTGGCGGCAGCGTACAGACTTGGGCCCAGCCGGTCGATGACGACGATAGGCACCCGTTCTGCGATTTTGCGCCACTTCTGCCAGCGATGAAAACTCCGCAAATTGTCCGCGCCCATGATCCAGACGAATCGGACTCCCGGGCAGCGGGCCAGCAACCAAGATATCGTATCGTAGGTGTATCTCGTCTTAATGACAGCTTCGAGACCCGTTATATCGATGCGCGGATGACGGGTGAGGGCGCGCGCTGCTGCGATACGGTCGGGCAACGGCGCAAGGCCGCGCGTGTTCTTGAGGGGATTTCCTGGCGTGACGAGCCACCAGACGCGGTCGAGTTTGAGGCGTTTCAGGGCCAGAAGAGCAGCGCCGAGGTGGGCCTGGTGCGGCGGGTCAAAAGTTCCACCGAACAGGCCGATCCTCATGCCGGGCGCATGCGGAGGCAGTAAGCGCTCGGACATGTCGCGATTCTTCACAGTCACGGCCGGGTCTGACCGGTGCCGTGGATACGATACTTGAACGTCGTCAGCTGATCTACGCCGACCGGGCCACGTGCATGCAGCCGTCCCGTGGCGATGCCAATCTCGGCGCCGAAGCCAAATTCTCCACCATCGGCAAATTGCGTCGATGCGTTGTGCAGGACGATGGCCGAATCGACTTCGCGCAGGAACTTTTCCGCGGCCGCCTGATCCTCGGTGATGATCGCATCGGTATGGTGCGACCCATAACGTTCGATGTGGTCGATCGCGGCCTCGATACCGTCGACGACTTTGACGGCAATGATGGCGTCGAGGTACTCGGTGCTCCAATCTTCTTCGGTTGCCGGTTTGACCCGTTTGTCGACGGCCAATGTCGCCTTGTCGCCGCGGATTTCGCACCCGGCCGCGATCAACATTTCAACCAGCGGCTTGAGCTGGCTACCGGCACCGGCGCGGTCGACCAGAAGCGTTTCTGCAGCACCACAGACGCCGGTGCGCCGCATTTTCGCGTTCAGTACGATTTTCTTGGCCATATCGAGCGAGGCTGTCTTGTCGATATAGACGTGACAGACACCTTCAAGGTGGGCGAATACCGGCACACGAGCTTCCGTCTGCACCCGCGCTACCAGACTTTTGCCGCCCCGAGGCACGATCACGTCGATATTGCCGTCAAGCCCGGTCAGCATAAGGCCGACCGCCGCGCGGTCACGAGTCGGCACAACCTGGATCGCGGCCTCGGGCAGGTTGGCCGCACGCAGGCCTTCGGTCAGGGCCTTCAGGATCGCCCGGCTCGAACGCATGCTGTCTGAGCCACCGCGCAGGATCGCCGCATTGCCGGATTTCAGGCACAGGACCCCGGCATCGGCCGTGACGTTAGGCCGGCTCTCGTAAATGATGCCGATGACGCCAAGTGGCACGCGCACCCGCTCGATCCGCATGCCGTTCGGCCGCGTCCAGGACTCCAGAACGGTGCCGACGGGGTCCTTGAGCCCCTCTACGGCGCCGATGCCGGTGGCAATGGCTTCGACGCGCGCAGAATCGAGAGCCAGACGGTCCAGAAAGGCACCCGTGACCCCGGCGGTGCGCGCCTCAGCCACGTCTTCGGCATTTGCCGCCAGAATTTCGGATGCCTGGGCCCGTACCGCCGCTGCCATGGCCCCGAGGGCGCGATTTTTCTGATCCACCGAAGCGAGCGCCAGCGTCCGCGCGGCCCCACGGGCCCGCCGGCCGATTTCAGCCATGGCGGCAGCAATATCGCCCGATCCCTCGATACTCTTGAGCGGCGCGCTCATTTTCGCAAAAAATCCGTGAAAACCCTTGTCCTAGGGGCACTTCTATCACGTCAGGTGTCAGCCCGCGAGATCGGCTGGACGGGCGCATGGCAGGTTCGACCCTGGGGATAACGTGGATAAACGGTGGTGCCATGCAACGGTTTAATTATCTGCACATTGCCTTGGCAGGGTGGCAGCATTCCGGGAGGTAGTCATGGCGTACAGTTCAAACCGTCTTCCCAGCCGTTTCCCTGTCGGCACCAAGTTCGTGATCGAAGGAAAACGTCGCGGAGAAGGTCAGGTCCAAGTGTTTAGCCGGTATCTGGAGTTTCCTGACGGCACCTTCCTGCCGTTGCCGGTCCGTCCTGCAAAGCAAAAGCCCGTCGCGCCGGTTCGCCGCATGCGGCGGCGCGTGCGTGTACGGGCCCTCTGACCCAGCCTACTCGGCCAATGGCCCAGCCCTGGCGGTCGAGAGGTCCATTGGCGGATAGCTGCGGAGAAAGCCCACGCCCGCCCGCTCGGCCAATGGCCCAGACCAGATGCGAAAACCCCAGCCACCGGTGGGCTGGGGCTGACGGGCGATCGGTCAATCGCCTTTTTTCACGTGTGTCTGGGCAGGTAACGCGTAGCCGCACCGGCCGGTTCCTTCACCGTCGCTATTCGCCCCCAAGAACCAGATCGTCGCGGTGGATCATTTCGGTCCGGCCGGTGTAGCCAAGGATCAGCAGCACGTCGGCCGACGAACGTCCTTTGATTTTTTCGGCGTCATCGGCGTCGTAGGCAACGAGCCCGCGCCCAACCTCATGCCCGTCAGGTCCCCGGACCACGACCGCATCACCGCGTCCAAAGCCGCCCTCCACTTTGATCACACCTGCCGGCAGCAGGCTCTTTCCGCTCCGCAGCGCGCGCACGGCGCCCGCATCGATCATCAGGGCACCGCGCGGCTCGAGCGACCCTGCAATCCATTTCTTCCGGGCGGTTACCGGATTTGCGGGCGTCAGGAACCAGGTGCATGCAGCTCCGTTTGCGATCATCTGCAGGGGGTGCAGCACGCGGCCGGAGGCGATCACCATATGTGTGCCGGCAGTGGTGGCGATCTTGCCGGCTTCGATCTTGGTCAGCATACCGCCCCGCGCGAGCTCAGAACCCGACGCGCCTGCCATTGCTTCGACCTCGGGGGTGATACGCGCAACGACCGGCACCAGCTTCGCACCATTTCCTGCAATCGGGGGTCGATCGTAGAGTCCGTCGACATCGGAAAGCAGGACGAGCAGGTCGGCGCTCATCATGGTGGCGACGCGTGCGGCGAGGCGGTCATTGTCGCCGTATCTGATCTCGTTGGTCGCGACCGTGTCGTTCTCGTTGATCACTGGCACGCTTCGCCATTCGAGCAGCTTAGCGATCGTTGAGCGCGCGTTGAGATAGCGGCGCCGCTCTTCGGTATCGCCAAGCGTGACCAGCACCTGGCCGGCGGTGAGCGAATGCGCGCCAAGGGCCTCCGACCACGCGCGCGCAAGCGCAATCTGTCCGACTGCGGCGGCCGCCTGACTGTCCTCGAGCTTGAGCGCTCCCGATGACAATTTCAGAACGGCCCGGCCGAGCGCGATGGCACCGGATGACACGACCAGCACATCGCATTTTTGTTTATGCAGGCCGGCGACATCGGCCGCGAGCGAGGCAAGCCAGTCGCGCTTGAGGCCGCCGGCGGAGGAGTCCACCAGCAGCGACGAGCCGACCTTCACCACGATGCGGCGGAAGTCCTTGAGCAGCGGCGTGTTCGACATGATCCCGGCGACAGCGTCATTAAGCGCGCCGGTTGTCTAGCACGTCAAATTTAGTCCGTCAGGATCGAGTCGTCGGCGGATCGTCCGAACCGGCGGCCTCATGCTTTTCCGGTTAACGCCAATTTCACCCGCTCCGGCGTGAACGGCACGGTCCGCAGGCGTGCGCCAGTGGCATTGTAGACAGCATTGGCGAGAGCGGGGCCTACAGTTGTACACGCCGCTTCTCCGGCACCGACCGGTTTTTCCGTCGGCCGGTCGATCAACTCGATGTCGATCTTCGGCACGCCGGAGAACTGCAGGATCGGATAGCTCGCCCAGTCGACGCTGACAACGCGCGAGCGGTCAAAGTGTACTTCTTCCATCAGCACCCGGCTTATCGTCTGCAGGATGCTGCCCTCGATCTGGGCACGCACGCCGTCAGGGTTGATGATTTGCCCGCAATCATGCGCACAGACCACACGCTCCACAGCGATGCGGCCGGTTGCGCGTTCGACAGCGACCTCCATGCCCATGCCTACATAGGCCTCGCTGTGCTTGTAGCGGATGTACGCGATGCCGCGTCCGCGCGCTATGGCGTTGCTTGTACTCGCGAGCTGGTGAGCCTGCGGCTGCCACTTCATCATGGCCGCCGTGCGCTTGATAACTTCGATTGCGCGCGGATCCTTTAAGCCGCGCAGGCGGAATTCGACCGGATCGATGCCGGCCGCAGCCGCAAGCTCATCGACGAAACTTTCGACCGCGAAGCAATTTGCCGGCTTGCCTGGCGAGCGGATCGGCGCCGGACGTAATGGTGCGTCCTTGAGCCAATGCGCCACCACCTGGATGCTTTCGGCGGAATAAGGCGGGTCACCGTTCTGCGAAATCAGCCCGGTATTGAGTCCCGGCACATGCTCCAGTCCGGCCGCCTCGGGCGCCAACAGCGGAATATTCGGCAACCCGCGCGTCGTCTTCGGAATCCACATTTCAGTGCGCCAGTCGAGGAGGCGGCCGTCGGCCGAGACGGCGCCTGAAATGCTGATGAGCTGCGGCGGGCCTTTCGGATCCCAGCCGAGCTCGTCCTCGCGAGACCATTGCACGCGCACAGGACGTCCGGTAGCGCGCGACAATATTGCTGCGTCGGCCGCGGCATCTTCGTGGCCATTCATGCCATAGCAGCCGGAGCCCTCGAGATAGATCATCCGCACCTTTTCCTTCGGAAGACCGAGGAATTTCGCGAAGGTCGTTTGATTGCCGTGCGTTCCCTGCGAAGCGGTCCAGACCGTTGCGGATTCGTTGCTCACGTCAGCGACGGCACAGGAGGGGCCGATCGATGCGTGGCTTTGCATCGGCCAGTAGTAAGTTGCGGCGAGCGCTTTTGCGTTCTCCGGGCGCTGTCCCGCGGGGCTGCCCTTGTTGACCAGGGTTTCATCGACAATACCGGGTTCGTTTCGCAACGACTCGACGAGCCCGTTCTGCGACGGCAAGCCGGTCCCCTCGCTCCACTGGGCGCGCAGTGCACGCGACGCGCGCACCGCGGTCCATTCGTCGTCGGCGACGACCGCAAGGAGGTCTTTCACGCGCACGACTTTTGCACCCGGGATATCCTTGATCGATCCTTCGTCGACGGACACGAGCTTCGCGCCGACGGCTGCAGCCCGGATTACGCGAGCGTGCAGCATGTTCGGCACCGCAAAGTCCTGCATGTACAGGTGGGTACCGAAGCATTTTGCCGGAACATCCGGCCGGCGCAGAGACTTCCCTACGATCGTGTAGTTCGCGGGATCCTTTAGCGGCGCCTTGGGATCGAGCTTGAGATCGAACTGCCTGCCGGCGATCAGCTCAGTAAACGAAATGCCAGCGCCACCGGACTTCGGCCGCACCGTGCCGCCCACTGTTTCAAGCTCATCGGCCTTGGCGTTGAGCCGTTGCGCAGCAAGATCGACGAGTGCCTTGCGTGCGGTCGCCGCGGCCTGCCGGATCTGCACGCCGCCGACCTGAATTCCATTTGAGCCGGACGTGCGGCCCTGGTCGGGCGTCAGCGCGGTGTCGCCTTCAATGAATGTGATCTTGTCGACAGCGATGCCAAGTTCTTCGGCAGCGATTTGCGGCATGGCGATGCGCAGCCCCTGGCCCAGATCAACTTTGCCGCAGAACAGTGTCACGCTGCCATCACCGTTGACCGCCAGGAAGGCATCGACTTCCTTGGAATCGAGAATTCGCTTTGCAACCGCAGCGCTTTGCGCGCGGACCGGAGAAGGGATTCCCGCGAGTGCGAAGCCGACCGTGATCGCTCCGCCCTTAAGGACGGCGCGACGGGATAGGTTGCGGGTTTTGACGGGTGCGTTCATGTCAGCCTCCTTGCCCGGTAGCCGCCATGACTGCGCTCAGCACCCGCACATGCGAACCGCAACGGCACAGGTTACCGTCAAGCGCTGAACGCACGTCAGCCTCGCTCGGCTTCTTGTTGCCCTGCAGAAGCGCGGCCGCGCTCATGATCATCCCGTTCGTGCAGTAGCCGCATTGCGGTACCTGTGCATTGATAAATGCAGTCTGTAGCGGGTGCGGCCTTTCCGGGGTGCCGAGTCCCTCGAGCGTCACGACCTGTTTTCCCTGCGCATCGGCGACCGTCGTCTGGCAGGATCGGGCCGCGGCGCCATCGACCATGACGGTGCAGGCGCCACACTGGCCAAGTCCGCAACCGAACTTGGCCGCAGTCAGTCCGAGCTCACGCAATACATAGAGAAGTGGTTTGTCGGCATCCGTCGTGTCGACGGTTTGCGCATTGCCGTTGATGCGCAGGTTGTAAGTCGCCATGTCGCCGCTCCGTTTGCCCCGCGGGACGCATTTCCTCGCCACCCACCACTATGGCTGAGCGAAACAGGGCTGCCTAGGCGGGGGCAGGGCGGCGGCCCGTTCTCACAAAAAGTTGCGCGGTCGTTGTCTTCCATGCAGCCGCGGCGCGCGAGATTGACGCGCGGAACAAGGGCAAATCGAATATGCCGGCCGATCGCGCCCGTGGTATCATGGCGCTGAGGGCGAAGCGATGCGGCTAGCAGTCTATGGTGCCGTGCTGGTGATTGCTCTTGGCAGCGTGTTGCTTGGGCTCGACCGGCTTCCGGCTCCGATGTCTCCCATGGTCGATACCGCGGCAGGCCTGCGCGCCGCCGCGCCGGCTGTGCCTGTGCAAGCGCCCGCCGCGCAAGCCGTGCCTTCGGTACCGGGTGCGACAATCGGTGCTCCCATTGTTCCGCCAGCACTTGCCACGCCGGCAGTTCCTGCCACTCGCGCAACCGCCGGCACCGCCGCACAGGCCGCGGCGGCGGGGGTAGCTTCGCCAGAACCGAAAGCGCGTTGCAACGTCGACGCCTGCACCGCCGCTTACCGTTCGTTTAGTCCGTCTGACTGCACCTATCAGCCGTCCAACGGTCCCCGGCGGCTCTGCACCAAGTAGACTGCAGATTGAACTTCGACCGGTTCCCCCAGGACGCCTGGAACCGGCGCACCGAGGCCTGCGTTTTGCTTGGGCGCTTCTCGTCATGTGGGCCAAGCAATGCAATTTCTTGTCTACCTTACCATTCTCATGGTTTCGATCAGCACAGTGCTGCTCGAAATCCATTGGCTCACCACGCCAGCCCCGCAACCAAAACCGGCCGTGCAGGCGTCCGCGCCACCGCCGCGTCCGAAGGTTGAGGGTCCGAGTGCGGCGCTCAGTCCGGTTTATCCGAAGAAACTAGAACCAGCGCTGCCCACGCCGACCACTAGCAACACAGCAGCGACGGCCGAAGCGGCTCAAAGGCCGGTCGCCGAAACCACAGGCGCTGCGACACGCTCTGACGATCGAAGCAAGACCCAAAGCGCTGTACCACCGGACAATGCGCAGAAGACGCAGGCGTACGCGGCGCAGCCCAAACAGGCTGAGCCTGAAAAAACGGCGACATCGAACAATCGTTGCGACGTTCAGGCCTGCGCGAGCGCCTACAAGTCATTCCGCGCTTCGGACTGCACCTATCAGCCGTTCGGTGGTGAGCGGCGCATCTGCGGCAAGGCGCCCGATCAGCGCGCCGATCGCGAGCAAAGAAACGAGCCGCAGCGTCGATCCTGGAGCCGGCGCGAAGATTCAGAAGACTCGCGTGATGCGGACCGGAGAACGCGATGGCGGGTCTATGACGAAGATGATGACGAGGCGGGCGACATGTTCCTGTTCCGCAGGAGTCGCCGCTGGTAGGCGCAGATTTTCAGTAAATTACCACCGACCTGATCGATTTGCCTTCGTGCATGAGCTCGAAGGCATCGTTGATCTTTTCGAGCGCCATTGTGTGCGTGATCAGATCATCGATGTTGATTTTGCCTTCCATGTACCAATCGACGATTTTGGGCACGTCCGTGCGGCCGCGCGCACCGCCAAATGCGGTCCCGCGCCAGACGCGTCCGGTCACGAGCTGGAAGGGGCGGGTTGAGATTTCCTGACCGGCTCCGGCGACGCCGATAATGATGCTTTCGCCCCAGCCGCGATGGCAGCATTCCAGTGCCTGGCGCATCGTCTGCACATTGCCGATACATTCGAACGAAAAATCCGCGCCGCCGCCGGTGAGGTCAATGATGGCCTGCACGACCTTGTCACGGCCGATTTCGTCCGGATTGACGAAATGCGTCATGCCGAATTTCTCGGCCATGGCTCGTTTGGCGGGGTTGGTATCGACCCCGACGATCTTGTCGGCGCCAACCATCCGCGCTCCCTGGATGACATTGAGGCCGATCCCGCCAAGGCCGAACACGGCGACGTTCGCTCCCGGCCATACTTTCGCGGTGTTGATGACGGCACCAACGCCGGTCGTTACCCCGCAACCGATGTAACAGATCTTGTCAAAGGGCGCGTCCTCGCGAACCTTCGCCAGCGCGATCTCGGGCAGCACCGTAAAATTGGCGAAGGTCGAGCAGCCCATATAGTGAAATACGGCATCGCCGTCGCAGCGGAAGCGGCTTGTGCCGTCAGGCATCACGCCTTTGCCCTGCGTTGCGCGGATCGCCGTGCAAAGGTTTGAGCGGCGCGACAGGCAGGTTTTGCACTGCCGGCACTCTGGCGTGTAGAGCGGAATAACGTGATCGCCGGGCTTCAGTGTCATGACGCCGGCGCCGACTTCGCGCACGATGCCGGCCCCTTCATGACCGAGAATCGCAGGAAACAGGCCTTCTGGATCGGCGCCCGACAGCGTGTAGGCGTCGGTGTGGCAGATGCCCGTGGCCTTGACTTCGACCAGCACCTCGCCTGCTTTCGGGCCTTCGATGTCAATGGTTTCGATGTCGAGTGGTGCGCCGGCCTTCCACGCAACCGCGGCACGGGTTTTCATTCGCGCGTTCTCCCCAGTGTCAATCTATACCGCTTCTTTTGCCTTGGTTCTGTCGGCCGCATCCCGGGCCTTGTCGATTATCTTCAGCAATGCACGCAGGACTTCCTGTACGCCATCGCCCGATTGTGCCGACAATACCAGCGGCGTTTTCTTGCAGGCCTTCTTGAGCTTTGCGGTTTGTGTCTTGATTATCTCTTTCGTCAAGGCATCCGACTTCGAGAGCGCGACGACCTCCGGCTTGTCGGTAAGGCCTTGACCGTAAGCCTCGAGCTCCCCGCGCACGACTTTGTACGCCTCGCCGGCGTCGTCGCTCGTTCCATCGATCAGGTGCAGCAATACGCGGCAACGCTCGGTGTGCCCGAGGAAACGATCGCCAAGCCCGGTCCCTTCATGGGCGCCCTCGATCAAGCCCGGCAGATCGGCGAGCACGAATTCGCGTCCGTCCACTTCAACGACACCAAGCTGCGGATGCAACGTCGTGAAGGGATAGTCGGCGATCTTCGGTTTGGCTGCGCTGACCGCTGCGAGGAATGTCGATTTGCCGGCATTGGGCAGGCCGATGAGCCCAGCATCGGCAATCAGCTTGAGGCGCAGCCTGATGGTGAGTTCCTCGCCCGGTTGTCCCGGATTGGCGTGGCGCGGTGCCCGGTTGGTCGACGACTTGAAATGTGCGTTGCCGAAACCGCCATTGCCGCCTTCGGCAATCGTCACGCGTTGTCCGACTTCGGTTAGATCGGCGAGCAGGGTTTCGCCATCCTCTTCGTAGACCTGCGTGCCGACCGGCACTTTCAACACGACATCTTTGCCGTTTGCGCCCGCTCGGTCCTTGCCCATGCCATTGCCGCCGCGCTGCGCCTTGAAATGCTGCTGATAGCGATAATCGATCAGCGTGTTGAGGCCAGTGACGGCCTCGACGACGGCGTCGCCGCCTTTGCCGCCGTCGCCACCGTTCGGCCCGCCGAACTCAATGAATTTCTCGCGCCGGAACGACACGCAGCCATTTCCGCCTGCGCCGGAGGCTATGTAGACCTTGGCTTCGTCAAGAAATTTCATAGCGCGGTCATACACTACCTGCCGCGTCGCGCGAAGGCGGCCGCCCGGTAACCTCACGGTTACCGGACGGCCTGCTGTCCCGTGCGAGGCCAGCCGGAGTCGCGCAGCCGGTTACGATACGCGCTTCGTGCGCCCCCAGGTTTTGAGCGCTGACCAGATGCGGCGTTCAAGCCGGAACCGGTCAATCGGCGCCGATGATT
>Ga0126377_10001132_pt1 | contig 17148 bp, 17 predicted proteins | sample PanSoiMetPlot_22_FD_92647 | JGI IMG/M metagenome (GOLD analysis project Ga0126377, IMG submission 92647) | Tropical forest soil microbial communities from Panama - MetaG Plot_22 | ecosystem: Environmental > Terrestrial > Soil > Tropical forest > Bulk soil | place: Panama | collected 2016-02-17 | reverse complement strand
TTCGACCCGCACTTATCGCAGACCTCGTCCGTGAGGATCTCCTGCCGCTTGACGTCGCGCATGCGATGCTGGGCGGTCTTCAGGTCGACGGTGAACTTGTCGTAAAACTCCTTCAGCGCGGCCGTCCATGCAAGCTTGCCGTCTTCGACCTCGTCCAGCTCCTCCTCCATCCGGGCGGTGTATTGGACGTTGAAGAGGTCGGCGAAACTCTCGACCAGCAGGTCGTTGACGATCGCGCCGAGTTCGGTGGGGCGGAACTTGCCATCGACCTTCTCGACGTATTCGCGGTCCTGAATGACCGACATGATAGAGGCGTAGGTCGAAGGCCGCCCGATGCCTTTCTCTTCGAGCGCCTTGACCAGCGTGGCCTCGGTGTAGCGCGGCGGCGGCTCGGTGAAATGCTGATTCGGCGTGAGCGAGTTGAGCTTCAGCTCCTCGCCCTTCTCGACCTTCGGCAATTTCGCCGCGCGCTCCTCGTCGTCTTCGTCCTTCTCGTCCTTGCCCTCCTCATAAACGGCGAGAAAGCCGTCGAACTTGATCACCGAGCCCGTGGCGCGGAACGTGTACTTCTCGCCGGCGGATATATCAATCGTGGTTTGGTCGAAGATGGCGGGCATCATCTGTGACGCGACGAACCGCTGCCAGATCAGCCGGTAGAGCGCCAGTTCGTCTTTCTCCAGATACGGCGCGACGCTTTCCGGCGGGCGTTCGGTCGAGGTCGGGCGGATCGCCTCGTGCGCGTCCTGCGCGTCCTTCTTCGAGCGATAATGAATCGCTTTTTCGGGCAAATATTTTTCGCCGTATTGCCTGGTGATGAAGTCGCGGACTTCCGCGAGCGCGCTTTCGGCGACGCGCGTCGAATCGGTGCGCATGTAGGTGATCAACCCGACCGCGCCCTCGCTGCCGAGTTCGATGCCTTCGTAAAGCCTCTGCGCGATCTGCATCGTCTTCTTGGCCGAAAAACGCAGCTTGCGCGACGCCTCCTGCTGGAGCTTCGAGGTGATGAATGGCGGAACCGGGTTGCGCTTCTTCTCCCTGGTCGTGACGTCGGCGACGACATAGCGCGCGCCTTCGAGTTCGGCCAGGATGTTCTTCGCCGTCTCCTCGTCCTTGATGTGAAACTCGGTTTTCTTTACGCCATCGTCGAAGCCGGAGGTCTTGACCGTCTGCGACTCGATCTTATAAAGCCGCGCGTCGAACGGCGGCGGCAGCTTCGCGGAGAGGTTCGCGATGAGCGACCAGTATTCAGTTTTGACGAAGGCCAGGATGTCGCGTTCGCGCTCGACGACCAGCCGCACCGCCACTGTCTGGACGCGTCCGGCGGAAAGCCCGCGCCGGACCTTGTCCCACAGCAGCGGGCTGACTTTGTACCCGACCAGGCGGTCGAGCACGCGGCGCGCCTGCTGCGCGTCAACCAGGTTGTCGTTGATCTTGCCGGGATGATTGAAGGCGTCCTTGACCGCGTTCTTCGTGATCTCGTTGAACATCACGCGGAAAATCGGCTTACGCGCCATCCCGCGCGTCCCGGTGATCAACCCGGCGATGTGTTTGCCTATGGCCTCGCCTTCGCGGTCGGGGTCGGTCGCGACGTAAACGGTCTCGGCCGCCTTCGCCGCCTTTTTGATCTCATCGATGACCTTTTTCTTACCTGGCAGCTCTTCATAGGTCGGCTCGAAATTGTTTTCGACGTCCACACCGAGGCCCTTCTTCGGCAAATCCATGATGTGGCCGACAGAGGCGATGACCTTGAAGTCCCTGCCGAGATATTTATTGATGGTTTTCGCCTTCGACGGCGATTCGACGATAACGAGTGATTTAGACATAACTTATTACCAGCGCGCCCTTTAGATCATCTTTGCCAGATCATCTACAAAGGGCACACCTCTCAACATAGAGAACTTTCCAGCTTATTGCAAAGGCCGAATCAAATAACACGAAGGCGGTAGGAAGTTCAAGCGGTCATCAGGAGGGAGGCGCCAGGAGGGGGCATAGTTCATTTGTTATCTGTCATTTGTCATTTGTCATTTGTCATTGGCCATTCGCCAGTTGTGACGAGAACCGATGACAAATGACAAATGACAAATGATCATTCTTCGTCGTAATCTTCGGACGCGTCGAGAGCCTCTTCGAGCGTGAAGATCCCCTCGTAAAGGGCTTTGCCGATGATCAGGCTGTCGACGCCGGATTCTTCGAGTTCTTTCACGGCGTAGACGTCGTCTAGCGAGGCGACGCCGCCCGAGGCCGTAATTTTCAGCCCACTGGCTTCGGCGATGGCGCGCGTGGCCTCGATGTTGACGCCGGAGAGCATGCCGTCGCGCGCGATGTCGGTGTAGACGACGCGCTCGACGCCCATCTCGGCCACCTTCTGCGCGAACTCGATAGCCCGGATGTTCGAGAGCTTCTCCCACCCCCGGAGCGCGATCAGGCCGTCGCGCGCGTCGATGCCGACGACGATAGTCGAGCCGAATTCGTCGACGATGTGCTGCAAGAGCACCGGGTTTTCGATCGCCGTCGTGCCGATGACGATGCGCGTCGCGCCCAACTCGTCGAGCCTCCGCACGTCGTCGAGCGTGCGGACGCCGCCGCCGAACTGCACCGGGATGGGGGCTTCGTAAAGGATGCGTTCGAGAGCCTTCAGATTATCGGTGTCGTCCTTGCCGAGGGCCGCGTCGAGGTTGACGACGTGCAGCATCTCCGCGCCCTCGTCATACCACCGCTTGGCGATCTTGACGGGGTTTTCGGAATACACAGTTTCAGCGGATGCCTGCCCCTGAGAGAGCCTGACACAGCGACCGCCGCGTAAATCAATGGCTGGGATGATGATCATGCGGATGTGATTTTTTTCGACGTTTCGTTATACGGTGAATCGGTTATTGGAGTGTCCGTTCCGACCGACTGCCTGTCGAACACCCGCATAAATACTACTCAATTTGGGTTTACAGGCAAGGCTTTTCGGGTCATTTCAAAATCTTTGCCAGGCGGCGCGCCCCCTCCCGAATCCGGCGTTCGCTCAGTCCCGCGTAGCCGAGCATGAATTCGCCCATATTACTCGGGCGTTCTTCGTCCAGGTAATAGGGACGCGCGCTTTCAAACCCGACTCCCGACGCGCGCGCGCGGCGCGTGACCTCTTCGTCATCGAGCTTGCAGCGGAGCCTGATCATCAGACTCATCCCCGCGTTTTCGCCCAGAATCGTGACGCGGTCTCCGAAATGGGTTTCGAGCGCGTAAACTAGCGTTTGACGCCGCCTGGCGTAAAGCGTCCGCATCCGGCGCAGGTGGCGCTCCAGGTGGCCTTCGTTGATGAAATCGGCCAGAACCCGCTGATCGATCATCGGCGTCTGGCGGTCGGCCAGCCATTTCGCGCGCGCGAGGACTCGCGCCAGTGACGGCGCCGCGACCAGATAGCCTACGCGCAGCGAGGGGAAGAGCACCTTAGAGAACGTGCCGACGTAGATCACCGAGTCTCCGCTGGCCAACCCCTGCAGGGACGGGATGGGGCGCGAGCCAAAGCGGAACTCGCTGTCGTAATCATCCTCGACGATCATCGCTCCGGTCTTTTCGGCCCAACACAACAAATCCAACCTGCGCGGCAGCGTCAGCGTTACGCCGGTAGGGAACTGGTGCGACGGCGTGACATAGGCCAATTTCAATCCGCCTTTCGATTTTGAAGTCAACGCGTCAACGACGATCCCCGATTCGTCGACCGGCGCGGGCAGCAGTTCGGCCCCATGCGCCAGGAACACCCTCCGCGCGCCTAGATAGCCGGGGTTTTCGATGGCCACCGGATCGCCTCGGTCGATCAGCAGCTTCGCTATCAGATCGAGCGCCTGCTGCGCCCCGCTCACAATCACCACCTGATCGGAGCCGCATTTGACGGCGCGCGCGTGTCTGAGATAACCGGCTATCGCCTCGCGCAGCGGCTCGTAGCCCTGTGAGCCGATTTCGTAATCGAGCATGGAGCAACAATCTTTCACATCGAGCGCCGAGTCGTCTTTCGCGCGGTAATGTTTGAGCATCAGCCGCCGCCACTGTTGCAAAGGAAATTCGTCCAGCGCAGGTAGGCCCGTTCTGAAATTTATCGGCGCTTCGGGTTCGGGCGGCTCAAGCGGGGCTGAGTCCGCGATGCTGGCGCCGTATCGCGAAAGTTCGATCTGGCGCCCCGTCTCATGTAGCCCCGCCGGGTGGCGGGATTTTTCGACAGGTTTGGTCTTCAACAATTCGTCGGGCAACTCGCAGCCGACGAACGTCCCCGAACCAGTGGCCGAGCGCAGATAGCCCTCGCTTAAAAGCTGTTCGTAGCTCTGCGTGACCGTGGTCCGCGAAACGCCGAGCGATTGCGACAGGCCGCGCGTCGAAGGCACGCGCTCGCCCGGTTTCAGACGGCCTGTGAGAATCGCCCTGCGCAGCTCGTCGTAGAGCTGCTTGTGCATCGGCGTCGCCGAGCGTTGGTCGAGTGTGATTGCAAGATCCATCAGATGTCCTCCAATCATGAACAGGACTTATAGGTCCTATAGGACCTATAAGTCCTGTTCATGATTATTTCAGATGAAAAGTGGACTGGTATTAAAACGTAAAAGTGGAGCTTGTACAAGTCCACTTGAAAAGTTATTTTTCACCCCGACCAAGACAACAAGGAGAGGATTTTGATGGAAAGTTTTGCGCCCACGGAGCGGACCACGCTGAAGCGACTGCCGCAGCGCGGCTCTTACGACCGCGAGCTGGTTTACCGGATTCTAGACGAAGGCTTCGTTTGCCACGTCGGGTTCGCCGTCGACGGGCAGCCTTTCGTCATTCCGACGGCTTACGGGCGAGTCGGCGACAAACTTTACATTCACGGCTCGGCGGCGAGCCGGACCTTGCGGGCCTCGGGCGGCGGGATTCCGCTTTGCGTGGCCGTTACGTTGGTTGACGGGCTCGTTCTGGCGCGTTCGGCCTTTCACCATTCGATCAATTACCGTTCGGTGGTGATTCTAGGAGCCGCGACGATGGTCGAGGCGGCCGAAGAGAAGATGACCGCGCTCAGGGCGTTCACGGAACACGTCATCCCGGGGCGCTGGGATGAAGTGCGCGAGCCGAACGAGCAGGAATTGAAGGGGACTTCCGTGCTGGCGCTGTCACTGGTTGAGGTCTCGGCGAAGGTCCGAACGGGGCCGCCGAAAGACGACGAAGATGACATGGCGATCCCCGTTTGGGCCGGCGAATTGCCGCTGCGAATCACGGCCGGCGCGCCGGTTGACGATCCGCAGTTATCGGCCGGGATCAGGCCGCCTGCATACGTCACTCGATATTCCAGGACAACCGAACAGGAGGCGCCCGTGATTCGCTAAGCGAGAAAGTAACCATAAACAGTTTGCTAGGGCGGGTATTCGCGGGCCAGGTGGCGCCACTCCCGGACCTATATGGTTTTTGTATTGGAGGTTAACGGTGCTTCGATTTCTAATGAAGATTCTTCTGCTTACGGTCAGCGTCACGACATTCGCTCAGACTGGTCAGACTGTGGGGAACAAGGCTATGGATCGCGTAAAACACCTGAAGGATTTTCAGGTCATCGAGTTCCGACGCTATACGGTCAAGGAAGGCGAGAGGGAACACTTCGCCGAGTATTTTGAAAGCTATTTCCCCGAAGCCTTTCAGCAGATGGGCGCAATAGCCTTCGGGCAATTCTTCGAGCGCAAGAACCCGGTCGGGTTTACATGGATGAGGGGTTTTAAGAACACTGACGCCCGGGCCGTAATAAACGCGGGTTTCTATTATGGCCCACTATGGAGGGAACATGCGTTCACTATGAACAGCCTCATGGTCGACTCGAACAATGTTTTGCTACTGCGCCCGCTGAATCCTGAACGCGGCGTCGCCGTCCTTCCGGCCGTCGACCCGGTTACGGAAAGTAAGGGCGCTCAAGGCGTCGTGGTCGCGCAGATATTCGCGGTTAAGGCGAACAGTGTCGATGCTTTTGCCCAGCAGGCGGAGGCCACATTCGCCGGCTACCGGGCCGCAGGCGCGCGTGAGGCCGGCGTTCTGGTCACGCTCGACGCGCCGAATAACTTTCCTCAATTGCCGGTTCGAACGGACGGCCCTTATCTCGTCTGGCTCGGTGTTGTTAAAGATAACCAGACATTGGAGACTCAATTTACTCCACTGGCGGAGCGATCCTCACAATCGCTTTCGACTACAGGCCTGCTTAGAGGCGCGCCAGAACTGGTAATCTTGGATCCCACCAGCCGTTCGCGCCTACGATGGTTAGCTGAAGAGAAATACTGAAAAGATCTGGGTAATGACAAGCCTATGGATTGGCGGCTAAGGCGACGGGGTAAATCAACAGCTACTTGCGCCTAACGTCGGGCTATCGACCGGGTAAAATTCATCTAAATGTCCGAAAACTGCCAGACTGCCGCGGCTTGTTGTGATAGAAAAGCGGCGCGTAACTCAATCGAATATTACGAAGGCGATAGCGGGAGAAAGAGGTTTGATGTTGATGTTGAATGATCGGACGCGCGCGGACCTGTGGCGGCGTTTGATTGAAGTCCTCGAGGATTACCTGACGAAGGTTGATTCGACGCGAGTCGCGCCCGAACTCGATGTCGAGAAGGTTCGCGCGGTATTGGCCGGGCGCGATTTCGCCGAGCCGGCGCCCGCTATCGAGGCGCTGGATTTCGTCGCAGACGCGATGTGGCGGTTTCAGGTTCACACCGGGCACCCGCGCTACTTCGGGCTTTTCAATCCGGCCTCGGCGACGATGGGGATCGCCGCCGACGCCCTGGTGGCGGCCTTCAATCCGCAACTCGCCGCGTGGAGCCACAGCCCGTTCGCGGCGGAAGTCGAACGACATCTTGTTCGCGCGTTCGGACAAAAGTTCGGGTACGACCTATCAGTCGCCGACGGCGTCTTCACGTCCGGCGGTTCGGAAGCGAACCACACGGCGCTGCTGACGGCGCTGGCAAGCGCGTTCCCCGACTTCGGCGAATACGGGCTGCGCGCGTTGGCGGCCCAGCCGGTCTTCTACATCTCGTCGCAGGGCCATCATTCTTTTTTGAAAGCGGCTCGCGCGAGCGGACTCGGCGCGGCGGGCGCGCGCGAGATTCCGGTCGATGACGATCTGCGGATGGACGTCGGCGCTTTAGCCGATCGCGTCAAACGGGACCGGGCTGAAGGTTTCATGCCGTTCATGATCGTTGCGACCGCGGGAACTACCGGCGCCGGCGTCATTGATCCGCTCGGAGAATTGGCCGAGGTCGCATCGCGGGAAGGGGTATGGTTTCACGTGGACGCCGCCTGGGGAGGCGCGGCCGCGTTCGTCCCCGAGTTACGCGCGGCGCTCGGCGGAATCGAGAAGGCCGATTCGATCACGTTTGACGCGCACAAATGGCTCTCCGCGCCGATGGGCGCCGGGCTTTATTTGACCCGCCATTCCGCGATTCTCAAACGGACGTTCGGCGTGGCGACGAGTTATATGCCGCGCGACGCAGCGGGGCTTGAAGTTGTCGACCCGTTCGCACACTCGATCCAATGGTCGCGGCGGTTCATCGGACTGAAGGTCTTCATGTCGCTGCTGGTCGCCGGCTGGAAAGGATACGCCGAAGCGATTCGACATCAGGCCGCGATGGGCGACCGTTTGCGGCAAGGGCTTCGGGAATCCGGCTGGGGCGTGGTCAACCGCACGCCGCTGCCCGTAGTCTGTTTTGTTGATCGCGCGCTGTGGGAAGGCGCGTCCGCCGAATACCTCGAGGCGGTCTGCAAATCTGTTGTCGCTTCGGGCGAGGCCTGGCTTTCGGTCGCGCGCATCGGCGACGACGACAGAGCCGTTCTTCGGGCGTGCGTCACGAGCTATCGCACGAACGCTGCGGATGTGGACGCGCTGGTCGAATTACTCAACCGCGCGCGCATTCGAGAAGGAGGGAGAAGTGTAAGAGTTGGTTCTAAGGCGGTTTGAGAATCAGTACGAGACCCGGCTGTTTGAGAAAGGCCGGTTCGACATCATCAGAATTTGATTGATCCCAGTAACCAATAAAAAAATCTTGACAGGTTACGACGATCTGTTTATCGTGTAACCGTCAATCGACGTGTAACCGGTTACTCGCGAGTCGTCAAATCAGCGCCCCGGGCGGTAATGTGGGACGGACTTTAGTCTGTCCGTGAGCCTGGACAGACTAAAGTCCGTCCCACATTACCGCCCGGGCACTGACAATCCGTAATGAAAGGGCGACGTATGCGAGCGCGACATTGAGTAAATCAGGAGAAGTGAGTGCGAGAAAAAGGAATTGTGGAAATTGATCCGAAACGCAGCGTAGTTTTATTGATTGCGGCCTTTGCGGCGATTTACATCCTTTGGGGGTCAACGTACCTCGCGATCAAATATGTGATTGAAACCTTGCCGCCATTCATCAGTACCGGGTCGCGGTTCTTACTGGCAGGCGCGACGCTTTTCATTGTTGGGAGGTTCTCCAAAGACTATGAAAAACCGACTCCCACGCAATGGCGGGCGAGTGTGGTCGTCGTGACACTTCTGTTTTTAGGGGGAACAGGCGGCGTAGTTATAGCTGAACATCACATTACATCAGGTCTTGCGGCTTTGCTTGTAGCAACCGAACCATTTTGGGTCGTGCTTTTAAGCTGGCTCTGGTTGAAGGCGCCGCGTCCGGATTGGAAGGTGGCGCTCGGTCTGTTGATAGGTTTCGTCGGAGTTTATTTTCTGATTGACGGCGACGGCCAGGGCGGGAATGGAACCAATCAACTTTTCGGAATGGTTCTCGTCATTGCGGCGGCGCTATGTTGGGCGACAGGTTCGATTTACGGCGTGCGCGCCCCGGCGTCGAAATCACCGATTCTGGCTTCCGGGATGCAAATGCTCTCGGGCGGTTCGGCGCTGCTTTTAGTCGGAACATTGATGGGCGAATGGACCGGCTTTGAGATTACCTCTGTTTCGCGCAATTCGTGGCTCGCGCTCGCATATTTATTGGTATTCGGTTCGCTGATCTCTTTTACGGCTTACAGTTGGCTGCTCAAGAATGCGCACCCGGCGAAGGTTGCGACATACGCTTACGTCAATCCGGTGATCGCAGTTTTGTTGGGTTGGGCGATCGCGGGCGAATCCTTCACAGGGAGAATGCTGCTCGGAGCGGGGGTGATTATCGGCTCAGTTGTCCTGATTACCTCGCGAACTTCAGATGCGGTCGTAGAAGAGAAGGTCGTCTCAATTGAAGGCTCGGCGGAAAATTACCCGACTTATTCTGATCCTTTCTTCCATAAAGCCATAATAGGAAAAGGCTTTATGGAAGATAGGAGCAGAATATCTTACAACCAAGCTTATCCCCGTGATCCCAGTGATCCCCGTGGTTAGGTCTCTTCTGAGTTCAACTCAAGACTGGGATTAACTTAACGCCATTGGCCTGGGAGGGGCGAAAGAATGGACAGCATTACCCTGAGCGCGCTCGCGGCTTTTCCACCGCAGTTGGAAGCTCACTACGCGGCCATTCCCGCGGGGTTCAAACATTGGGCGCCGCCGTCTTGGGAGGGCGCGCCGAGTGAGCCATTCACTGCGATTGAACAGATCTGCCATGTGCGCGACATTGAGGTCGATGGGTATCACGTACGATTCCACCGTACGCTGCATGAGATCAACCCGACGCTCCTCTCCATCGACGGCGAGGCTCTTGCCAAAGAGCGCTCCTATGCGACTTCGAACGCGTCCGAGGTTTTCGCTGTTTTTCGCGCGGCCCGCGCCAAGACCGTCCAACTACTTTCGGGGTTGACTCCAGAGCAATTCATGCGCGCCGCCGTGTTTGAAGGCTACGGCGGTTTGACGCTGCGCAGCCTGTCGCATTACCTGTGCAGCCATGACCAGCAACATCTGGCGGGTCTCCAGTGGTTGCTCGGCAAGATCGAAGCCTCTCGCGCGCAATCGGAAAGGAGGGAGAAATGCTAGAAGTCGTTCTAAAGCGATTTGAAAAACCGGACGAGACCCGTGTGTTTGAGAAAGGCCGGTTCGACATCGTCAGAATCGGCGGAATAACGATCGGGCGCGCAAGTTACGATCCGGGCTGGAAGTGGTCAGAGCACGTCGCCCCCATCGCGGGCGCGCCGCTTTGCGACGTCGAGCATGTGGGGATGGTCGTTTCCGGCCGCGCTGTCGCCACGATGAGTGACGGTAGGGTGATCGAAATGTCGCCAGGCGATCTTTTTCATATCCCGCCACTTCCGCATGACAGTTGGGTAGTAGGAGACGAGCCTTACGTGTCACTATATTTTCTTGGCGCCGACCATTACACAAGATGAGATGGAGAAGTGTTATGCCGGATCGGTCGATCTTGATTTTATTGCCGGGTCCCACAGGAGACATTTCAATGACTCAAATATTCAAAGACTTGTCCAAGCTGACTTTGACCATTCATCTCGCGCTATCAATCACGTCGTGCGCCGGCCGTGGCGCGGCGCGCGTTGAAAAGTCGGAAGCGTCGTCTCCTCCGGGTTACACGACAACGCGCGGCGGCGCCGCGCATGACTTTGACTACTTCGCAGGCGGGTGGACGACACGCCAGCGCCGCTTGAAGACTCGTGGAGTCGGTAGCGCCGAATGGGAAGAGTTTCCCGCAACTCTGTGCATGTCCCCCTACCTCGGCGGCATGGCCACAGTGGATGAACTCTACTTCCCGACGAAGGGCTGGGCGGGACTGACGCTTCGCACCTTCGATCTGGAAAAGCGCCAGTGGTCAATCTACTGGGTGAGTAGCGCCAGCGGGAAGTTGGAGCCGCCGGTGGTGGGGGGCTTCGACGGCAATCACGGCGCATTCTACGGCGAGGACCAGGACGACGGTCGCCCGGTGAAAGTCCGCTACACCTGGGATAAGCTCGACCGCGACCATGCCCGTTGGGAGCAAGCCTTTTCGTATGACAACCGCACGTGGGAGACGAACTGGACGGCGGACTTTGCGCGCGCCGACCCGACGACAACCTGCGAGGCCGGCCGCCCGAAGCGAATCACGAACGCGGTGGAGTAACACGATATTCCGTAGACTCGCACAGGTCGCTGTACAAATCGGCGCCATGAGTCAAGGAATGTGGAGAGAAGGAGGAAATAGATGGTCACAGTCATTTGGGACACACGGCTCAAGCCCGGTTCGGAAGAAGAGGGGCTCCGTCTTACGCGTAAAGTGTGGGCTGACATGCGGAGTTTTGAAGGTTATGTGTCGCATCAGATTTTTATCGATCAGGACGCTCACGGACACATTATTGTTCTCGGCAAGTGGCGGAGTCGCGCCGATGCGGACGACGTTCTGGAGAAATACAAGGGCTCCGAAACAGTCAGTCAACTTATTCCACTCCTCGCCCGTCCTCGGGATCGATGGGTAACTTATGAGGATGGGGAGGCGTCGGAGTTTGAACAAACCTACCGGAAGGGGAAGCAATGACACAAGCTGAGAGAAAAGAGCTGATTGCTAGATACGTCGCCGGCTACGATGAAGTCGCCGGCGCGCTCGAAGGATATCCTAAGGACAAACTGGCCGCGAATTTGATTCCTGGCAAATGGAGCGCCGCCGAGATCGTCCAGCACCTTGCCGACAGCGAGATGACCAGCGCGATCAGGCTGCGGCGGTTGCTGGTCGAAGACAATCCGGTCATCCACGGCTACGACCAGGACCTGTTCGCGACGCGGCTCCGGTACAACGAACGCGACATCGCGCCCGCGCTCGAAGCGTTCCGCGCCGCGCGGTCGACCACAGCGCAATTGCTCGAGCGAATGACTGAAGAAGATTGGCGGCGCGAAGGGACCCACACTGAGAGCGGGCGCTACACGGCCGAAGACTGGTTGCGTATTTACGCCGGGCACGCGCACGGCCACGCCGATCAAATTCGCCGGTTGCGCGAGAAGCTGTCATAAAAAAGTGGGCAGTGGGCAGTATGTGGCTTTAATCTTGTCACTGCCCACTACCCACTATCCATTGCACACTATTTTCGAGGGAGAAGGGGGGAAATTTTGTTCAGCAATCGTCGTTTGCTGAAGGGAGCCGGGTTGTGTCTCGGGGCGGCGGGGCTTTTACTCGCCCATACAACGGCGGTCCGCGCGCAGTCTTCGCGCGCGGAATCGGCGGCTTCTTATTTCGCGCGTGGCAATGAGTGGCATGCGCGAGGGGATCTCGATCGCGCCATATCCGATTACGGCATCGCCATCACCTTCAATCCGCGCTTCGCGCGGGCCTATTACGCCCGCGCCCGCGCCCGACTCACCAAGGGAGAAGTCGAAGCGGCGCTTGACGATCTCAATCGCGCCATCGAACTCGATCCGCGCCAGGCCGCCGCTTATAACGACCGCGGCTTTGTATTTTTGGAAACTGGCGAGCAGGAGGCCGCGCTACGCGATTTCAACCGCGCGATCGAACTCGACCCGCGATTCGCCCGCGCTTACTACAATCGCGCCTTCGTCAAAATTCACCGGCGAGATTACAAGGGGGCCATCGCCGATTTCGACCGCGCCATCGAGAGCGATAAAAAGTACGTCGCGGCCTATAACAACCGCGGGTATGCGCGTGTCGCCATAGAAGACCACGAAGGGGCGTTCTCCGACTTCAACCGCGCCATCAAACTCGATCCGCGATACGCCTCCGCTTACGGCAACCGCGGAAATCTGCGGTTCGCGCGTGGTGATTTCGACGGCGCGATCGCCGACCACACCCGCGCCATCGAATTGAACCCGCGAGGCGCGGAGAGTTACAACAACCGCGCGAACGCGCGCTATGCGAAGGGCGATTACGACGCCGCCCTCCCCGATTACAATCGGGCGCTCGCGATCAATCCGCGCTACGCGGAAGTCTACGCCAATCGCGGGATGCTCTGGCTCCGACTGGGTCGGAGGGCCGAGGCCGACGCCGATTTCGCGCAAAGCCTCGCGCTCAAACCCGATATGAAATCTTCGCTCGAACTGCGCATCAAGGTCGCGCAGGCGCAGCGTTCGAACCAACACGACCTCACGCAGAAAGGATGTAAGGATAATGACTGACGCTGCAGAGAGCTTCACACAACTCGTCCGCGGCCGTCAGGCCGAGTGGCGTCCGTTAGCCGAGCCCGGCGTATCCGGCATATTCGTAAAGACGCTGCGGTTTGATAAAGAAGCCCGCAGGGCTCCGACCATCCTGTTGAAATTTGAGCCAGGGGCCACTTATCCCGCGCATAATCACCCCGGCGGCGAGGAAGTCTTCGTCATCGAAGGTGACCTCAAGCTTGGCAAAGATCACTTGTACGCAGGCGATTACCTGTACACGCCGCCGAACGGCAAGCACGCGGCCTGGTCGGAGAACGGCTGCGTCGCGCTTGTCAACGTGCCCCAACAAGTCGAAATCCTGAAAAGCCGGAAATAATATTTTGTGAGGAGTTCAGCATGTCGCGTTGCGACGCTCTGAAACAATGAAAATCGGTGGCGAGAGTAGCGCAACCTGCCGAGGTTGCGCTGTTTCCCAACTCGTCCATTGCCCTAGCAACGCAACCTCGGCAGGTTGCGCTACATTTTCCGAGGAATACAATGAATAAACCTGACCCAACGGAATACGCGCCGTACTTCGAAAAATACATTTCGCTAGTGCCCGAGGGAGAGATCGTCGTGACGCTCGGGCTCCAGATCGAAAGCACGCTGAGCCTGATCCGCGGCCTGAGCGCGGCCCAGGGCGATCTGCGCTACGCTCCGGGCAAATGGAGCGTCAAAGAAGTGATCGGCCACCTAATCGACGCCGAACGCATTTTCGCTTACCGCGCCTTGCGTTTCGCGCGCAACGACGCGACGCCGCTCCCCGGCTTCGACGAGAACAGTTTCGTGGCCGACGCCGGCTTCGGCTCGCGCTCCCTGGCCGACCTGGCCGAGGAGTTCGAACACACGCGCAAATCGAACGTCTGTCTGTTCAAGAGCCTGGACGGCGATCAGTCTCTGCGGCTCGGCGTCGCGAGCGACAATAAACTCAGCGTGCGCGCCGTCGCTTACATCATCGCCGGGCATGAATTGCATCACCTGGGAATCTTGCGGTCGCGCTATCTTTGAGAGGCCGTTCCGGCCGGCGTCGCGACCAGCAAGGCGATCAGCGTTCCGATCAGCAAACCGACGCCCGTCTTGATGACGTTATTGGCCGTGAGTAGCCATGAGGTAAAGCCGCGGGAGAACGACGCCACAGCGGCCAGTAAGAGCCACGAGCCCCAGGAGAACATGGCGCCTGATCCGGTCCACGCCAGGCCCAACGGAACCCAGAGAGGCCGGCGCCCGCGCCGGTTTACCATCAGGACGACTCCCGCAGCGGCGCCGAGCGCCGCCAGGCCGAAAGTGGCGTGGAGCAGGTAGAAATTCGCGTCTCTACTCTGCAACAGGAGTGGCGGGAGGCCGAGAGACGCGCCGGCAGCCCAGAGCAGATGCAGCGACCCGATTGCCGCCGCGATCACCGACGCCGCATTGCCAAGCATCGTGATGGCCGGAGGAGACGGTTGATCATCGCCGATTTGCGCCAGCAGGATCGCCCCCCAACGCGCGCGCGCGTATAGGATGAACGCCGTCATCAAGGCCAGCCCCTGGCCGACGAACGATGTGTAAACCGTCTTGGTTACCCACGGCTCGAGCAGCGCGGGCGCGGAGGACGCCCGCTGGCCGGAACCCAGCCCGAGCATCCCCGCCAGGGCGATAATTGGCCAGGCCACCGCAATCGGCGCAAGAAAACCAGTTCCCACCCACATCGGGAACAACGTCGGTCCGGCTGGCGCGCGCAGTCCCCAACCGTGGGTAAACGTCAGGGCGAGCAGTACGGCTACCGCATCCATGCAGAAGGTCAGGATGTTGACTGCGAGCATGCTTGGCTCGGCGACCAGACTCTTGTCGAGCATTCCGACCGGTGTCCCGGAAATCCAGGCGATCTTGAGGGCGAGATACGGGAGGCAGAAAGCGATAGCGGCATACCCGAGGATGAGTCTGGCGACGCCTTTGCGGAACGGTTTTTGCACTTCCTTACCCCTTTTCTGTTCAGGCTATCAGTTGTCGGGATTGGATCTGAACACATCAAACGTTCATCGTTAAGAAATCGTTCTGGTCGTTTCAGGAGAATCGCGCTGGGAAAGGGGCTTTGGACAAAATAAAAGTCGTAGAAATGGAGGACGCTAGAATGATCACAGTTCATCCTATAAATCTTGAGGGATTCGGAGTTCGGTTGGAGCCTCTGATCGACGAGCATCGCGACGAACTGGCGGCCGCCGCGGCTGACGGCAAGCTTTGGGAGTTGTGGTTCACGGCTGTCCCGGAACCAGGTCAGATGGATGAGTACATTCGCAAAGCGCTTGCCGGTCATCAGGACGGGCATATGCTGCCCTGGGCGGTGCGCGAGTTGACCACCGGCCAGGTCATCGGGAGCACGCGTTATCACGACATCGCGCCCACAATTGATCGCGTCGAAATCGGTTACACATGGTACGCCAGGCGGTGGCAGCGCAGCCACGTGAACACAGCCTGCAAATTGTTATTGCTGAGACATGCCTTCGACGCGCTGGGTTGTAAGGTGGTCGGCCTGCGGACGGACATTTTCAACCTGGCATCGCAGAGGGCGATTGAGGCTTTGGGCGCGAAGAAAGACGGCGTCATCCGTCATCACGCGCCGCGCCGCGACGGCACGGCGCGCGACACGGTTTTTTACAGCATACTTGCCGGCGAATGGCCGGACGTAAAGCGACACCTGGAGTTGCGGCTGGCTCGGCATGGCGCCATACCGACTTGAAAAGCGCAGGGTTTGTTTCGACTCACATTTATCTCTCGCCCCTCGGCCCTCTTTTGTTGGCGCGCGGCTTGCATTTTCGGCCAACTCGCATAGCATATGCGCCATGTTTTCCACCAAAACCTGGCTCTTCATCGCGCTCGGCGGCTTCGCCGCCTTCTACCTTATCACCTGGCTTTCCGCCATTCGGCAAAGGCGCGACGGCGAATCCATCGCTCCGGACCCGATCCGCACAGGCATCGGCTTCGTTACGAATTTCTTCGACACGCTGGGCATTGGCTCGTTCGCCACGACCACGTCGTTTTACAAGCTGCGTAATCTGGTCAAAGACGAAATTATTCCCGGCACACTCAACGTGGGTCACACGCTGCCCACAATCGCACAGGCGTTCATTTATATCGCGATCATCAACGTGGATATGAAAACGTTGATTCTGATGATCGCGGCGTCGGTGTTGGGGGCCTGGCTCGGGGCCGGCGTGGTGGCGGGCTGGTCGCGCCGCAATGTGCAAGTCGGAATGGGATTCGCTCTCCTGGCCGCAGCGGTGTTGCTGTTGCTAAAGATATTCAGCATCGCCCCCGAAGGCGCAGGCACGTATGGTTTGGAAGGCTCCCGTCTTGTAATAGGTCTCGCGGGCAACTTCATGCTCGGAGCGTTGATGTCGCTCGGCATCGGCCTCTACGCGCCGTGTCTGATCCTGGTCAGTTTTCTCGGAATGGTGGAGACCACCGCTTTCCCGATCATGATGGGTTCGTGCGCGTTCCTGATGCCGGTCAACAGCGCGGAATTCATTCGGAAGAAGAAGTTCGACTTGAAAGCGGCGATAGGTCTTGCTCTAGGCGGTATTCCCGCTGTTCTCATTGCGGCTTTAATCGTCAAGAGCCTGAATCTTTATTACGTGCGATGGCTTGTTGTGATCGTGGTGGTCTACACCGCGATCTCGATGCTGCGTTCGGCGATGGCGGAGCGGCAAGCGACGATCGCCAAACAAGAGGCGTAGACTTGAGAATAAGGATTGAATTGATCTGAATCCCAAATCCGTTGGGGTCATCGGAATATAGATGGTTAGGATGCCTGACAAATTGGCGCGCCTGCCTATTTCTTTCGACAGCTTTCGCGAGAGATTTCCTGCTCCATTGTTGAGAATTGCGCTTGTTCGGCGCTGGCCATGCGCCTCGTCAGGGTTGAATCTTTTTCCAACCGGTACCGTCGCGCCTGAAGATTTCGCCACACCGCGAACGGGTCAGAGGATCCAGGTATGCCGGGACTACGGCATTGATAGTTCGAACTGGCGCCATGTTATAATTTGCCCCTTGAGTGTGGCGCTGCCCCCGCCTTGTAGCGCTCCCGATTCCCCGGGCGGGCGAGCGCCATAAACGCCATGAGTAAAAAAAGACAATGGTCGTGGTTGACGCGCCTTGAA
>Ga0126377_10001131_pt1 | contig 17150 bp, 6 predicted proteins | sample PanSoiMetPlot_22_FD_92647 | JGI IMG/M metagenome (GOLD analysis project Ga0126377, IMG submission 92647) | Tropical forest soil microbial communities from Panama - MetaG Plot_22 | ecosystem: Environmental > Terrestrial > Soil > Tropical forest > Bulk soil | place: Panama | collected 2016-02-17 | reverse complement strand
GCTCGCCGCCGAGGTCGCGATGCAGATGGGCCGGCAGGCGCGAGTGGGGCTGGCCGCCGCGTTCTTCGCCGTCGCGCTCATCTTCGTGTGGCGCACGTTCTATGCCATGCGCATCCGCGAGGAGGAGTCGGCCGCGCCGTCGTCGGCGGCGGAGACCAAGAAGGCGGCCGCGCGCTCGGCCTGAATTGTAGTCCCTTCTTTACGGCCGTTACTTTCGGCGTCAGTGCACCTGGAAACGTGCGCGAGCGCGACCGATTCCAAGTAATCGGTTGCGCTCCGCGTCACGCCCACCAGAATGCCCTTTAGATGTCGACCATCGATGCCCCGTCAAACGGCACGAGCGCAGGCGAGGACACGAGAAACACAGCACCGGAGCTGCCGATCGTCGGGATCGGCGCCTCGGCGGGAGGGCTGGAGGCGCTCGAGGCGTTGTTCGCGGCCATGCCGGAGGAGAGCGGCATGGCCTTCGTCGTCCTGCAGCACCTCTCACCCGACTTCGAGAGCCGGATGGTCGAGCTCCTGGCCCGGCGCACCCGCATCCCGATCCAGCAGGTGACCGACGGCGTGGTGGTCGAGCCCGACCACATCTATCTCATCCCCCCGCGCAAGGACATGATCCTGTCGGGCGGGCACCTGCTTCTGACCGACAAGGACCCGGGGCGCGGGCTGACCCTGCCGATCGACCACTTCCTGCGCTCTCTGGCCGGCGACGCCGGGCGGGGCGCGATCGCGGTCATCCTGTCGGGGACAGGCAGCGACGGCTCGCGCGGGATCAAGGAGATCCACGAGGCCGGCGGCCTGGTCATCGCCCAGGATCCACGGTCCGCGCGCTTCGACGGGATGCCGCGCAGCGCCATCGACACCGGCGTCGTCGACCTGGAGCTGGCGCCGGCCGCGATCCCGGAGACGCTGATGCGCCATCGGGCCCACTTGCTCGGCGAGGGCGGGTTTCCCGAGGCGGTCGCCGCGGTGGTGCCGGACAGCCCGATCGGCCGGATCCTCGAGCTCCTGCGCGGCCAGTACGGCATCGACTTCGCCCACTACAAGCCGAACACGGTCATGCGCCGGGTCGAGCGGCGGCTGGCCATGAGCCGGCTCGAGGACGTGGAGCGCTACGCCGAGCGGCTGGCCGGCGATCGGGCCGAGCTCAACGCGCTCTACTTCGACCTCCTGATCGGCGTCACGCGCTTCTTCCGCGACGCGGAGGCGTTCGCCTATCTCGAGTCGGAGGTGATCCCTCGGGTGGTCGAGGGGAACCACGACATCCGCGTGTGGGTGGCCGGCTGCGCCACCGGCGAGGAGGTCTACTCGCTGGCCATCCTGCTGCAGGAGGCGATGGTCGCGCGCGGGCGGCGGGCGATGGCCAAGATCTTCGCCACCGACGTGCACCCGGAGTCGCTCGAGGTGGCCAGCGCCGGCCTGTACGACGCCGAGGCGCTGCGCGAAGTGAACGCCGACCGGCGCGAGCGCCACTTCTCTCCCGCCGGGGACAAGTTCCGCATCGCCAAGGACCTGCGCGAGATGGTGGTGTTCGCGCGCCACAACGTCATCAGCGACGCGCCGTTCACCCGGCTCGACCTCATCACCTGCCGCAACCTGCTGATCTACCTGCAGCCGGTCGCGCAGAAGAAGGCGGTCTCGCTGTTCCACTTCGGCCTCAAGACCTCGGGCCACCTGTTCCTCGGCCCCAGCGAGACGCCGGGCGAGCTGGGCGACGAGTTCGAGGTGCAGGACGGTCGCTGGAAGGTCTACCGCAAGCGGCGCGACATCCGCCTGCCGGCCGACATGCGCATTCCGGATCTGACCGGAGGGGCGGGCACGACCCGGCTGGGGGCCGGTGTGCGCCGCCCGGCCGACGCGGTGCTGCTCGCCGCCTACGACCAGCTGATGTCGCGGCACATGCCGCCCTCCTTCCTGATCGACGGGCACTACGAGCTCATGCACTCGTTCGGGGGTGCGGAGTCGCTGCTGGTCATGCGCGGCGGCCGCACCACCACCAGCCTGCTCGAGCTGGTGCCCGACGGGCTGCGCGCGCCGCTGTCCGGGGCCCTGCAGCAGGCGGCCAAGCAGGGCAGGCCCGTGCGCTACTCGGGCATCGACGTCGTGGTCCGGGGCGTGCCGGGCCGCCATCAGCTCACGGTCGAGCCGCTGCCCGACTCGCGGCTCGACACGGTGAACTTCGTCGTGCAGCTGGAGCAGGACGAGGGCGGCGCCCAGCGCCCCGCGATCGCGGAGGTCGATGCCAACGAGGCGTCTCGCGACTACGTCACATCGCTGGAGGGGGAGCTCCACTTCACGCGCGAGAACCTGCAGGCCACCATCGAGGAGCTGGAGACCTCGAACGAGGAGCTGCAGGCCACCAACGAGGAGCTGGTCGCAGCCAACGAGGAGCTGCAGAGCACCAACGAGGAGCTGCACTCGGTCAACGAGGAGCTGCACACGGTCAACGTGGAGCACCAGCGCAAGATCGACCAGCTGACCGAGCTGACCGACGACATGGACAACCTCCTGTCCAGCACCGACATCGGCGTCCTGTTCCTCGATCAGGAGCTCTCGGTCCGCAAGTTCACCCCGCGGGCGGCGGCGATGTTCAACCTCCTGCCGCAAGACGTGGGCCGCAAGTTCGATCACTTCGCGCACAGCGTCGACCACCCGCAGCTCCTGGCCGAGATCCGCCAGGTGATGGCCACGCGCGCGCCGGTCGAGGCGGAGGTGCACACCGAGGGCGGAGAGCTGCTCTACCTGCGCGTCCTGCCCTATCGCTCGAAGAGCGAGGCGCGCGGCGTGGTGCTGACCATCGTCGACATCAGCTCGCTGCGCCGGGCCGAGGCCGAGGCGCGGCGGCTGTCCGCCATCGTGCGCTCGGCGCGCGACGCGGTGGTCGCGCAGGACGTGAACGGCCGCATCGTGGCATGGAACCGCGGGGCCGAGGAGCTGTACGGCTACCCGGAGTCGGACGCGGTGGGCATCGACACGCGCCTGCTCATCCCCGAGGATCGCCGCCAGGAGGAGCGCGAGCTCATGGCCCGCCTGGCCCGCGGCGAGGACGTGGGGAGCATCGAGACCGAGCGGGTGACGCGCAGCGGGCGCCGCGTGGCGATCGAGCTCAGCGCCTGCTCCATGCTCGACACGGTGGGGAAGTTCGACGGCATGGCCACCATCGGGCGCGACATCACGGCGCGCAAGCGGGCGGAGGAGCAGGTGCAGCGGGCCATCTCGCAGCGCGAGCAGTTCCTCGCCCTCCTGTCGCACGAGCTGCGCAACCCGCTCATGGGCCTCAGCAACGCCGTGCGCCTGCTCGACCTGCCCGGGACCTCCGACGAGAATCAGGCCGCCGCCCGCGAGGTGGTGCGCCGCCAGGTGCAGCAGATGGCGCGCCTGCTCGAGGACCTGCTCGACTCGTCGCGCATGCGCCGCGACCGCATCGAGCTCAAGCGGCAGGTGTTCGACCTGCGCGATGCGGTCCCCGGGATTCTGGACGCCGCCCGCCCGCAGGCCGATCAGGCCGGCGTCGAGCTCGACCTGACGATCGCCGACGAGCCGATCATGGTCGAGGCCGACATGGGGCGCCTGCAGCAGCTCCAGGTCAACCTGCTCAACAACGCGATCCATCACTCGCCGCTGGGACGCTCGGTGCGCTACTCGCTGGGCAAGCGGGGCGAGCAGGCCGTCATCATGGTGACGGACGATGGCGACGGGATCTCGCCCGAAAATCTGATCCACATCTTCGAGCCGTTCTTCCAGGGGCAGCGCCGGCGCGGCAGCGGGATGGGGCTCGGCCTGTCGCTGGCCAAGGCCATCGCCCAGGCTCACGGCGGCGATCTGACCGCGTCCAGCGACGGCGAGGGCCTGGGGGCCCACTTCGTGGTGCAGGTGCCGGTGGCCAGCACGGAGCGGCTCCACGTCGCGGTCGACGGCGTGGATGGCGCGGCGCATGGTGCTGACCCGAGGCTGGTGCTGCTCATCGACGACGACACCGACAGCCGCGAGCTCCTGGCCATCCTCCTGCGCAACGCGGGCCACGAGGTCATCCACGCCGGGACCGCCACCGAGGGGCTCGCGCTCCTGCTCGCGCGCCGGCCGCGCGCGGCGATCGTCGATCTCGGGCTGCCCGACATGAGCGGGCTGGAGATCGCGCGGCGGGCCCGCGCCACCCTGGGCGACACGGCGCTCAAGCTCATCGCGCTGACCGGGTTCGGCCAGCAGAAGGACCGCGAGGCGGCGGCCGAGGCCGGCTTCGACCATCACCTGGTGAAGCCGCTCGACTTCGAGACCATCGAGAGCGTGCTGGCGGCCGACGAATAGGCTCGCGAGGCGCGGGCCGGGCGGGGTCGACAAAGGTGGCGCTCAGGTTCACGGCGCCGTCGCCGTCGACGACCACGTCACCGTCGACGACCACGTCGACGGCGACCGGTCATGCCCTTTGCGGGGGCTGGACTGGACGCCGGCCTCGTCGCGGCGCGCGGTTTCGGGACTGCGGATTCCCCCGATCGGACACGGGACGCGGGCGGCCGGGCGGCGACGGCCCCGAAATCGGTCGCGGCGGCGATAGAATCGCCCTGGCACGGGGCTTGGTTCTCGCGGGAGGCACCGATGGAGACACTCTGGAGCGATCTCCGCCACGCCACCCGCCGCCTGCGCGCCTCGCCCGGGTTCACGATCATGGCCGCGCTCGTGCTGGCGGTCGGCATCGGCGGCAACACGGCCCTGTTCAGCCTGATCGACGCGGTGCTGCTGCGCTCGCTGCCGGTGGCGGACGCGGACCGGCTGGTCGTGGTCTACGAGAGCCAGCCGCAGAAGCACGCGATGCGCACGCCGGTCGCGCCGGCCAACTTCCTGACCTGGCGGGCGCGGCAGACCTCGTTCGACGACATCGCCGCCGCCGCGCAGCAGCGCTTCACCCTGTCGGGGGAGGGCGGGCCGGAGTCGATCCAGGGGGCGCGCGCGTCGGCCAGCCTGTTCGCCGTGCTGCGGGCGAGCCCGGTGGTCGGGCGGGCCTTCACCGCGGCCGACGACCGGCCGGGCGGCGAGCGGGTCGCGATCCTGAGCCACCGCCTGTGGCAGCGGCGCTTCCACGCGGACCCGGCCATCGCCGGCCAGGTGGTGAGGCTCGACGGGCAGGCCACGACCATCGTCGGCGTGATGCCGGGCGGGCTGGACTTCCCCGACCGCGACACCGAGCTGTGGGTGCCGGCCGCGCTCGACGCCGAGACCGGGATGGATGGGATGAGCGGGCGCATCCTGACCGCGCTCGCCCGCCTCCGGTTCGGCGTCACGCTGGCGGCGGCGCGCGCCGAGATGGACGTCCTGTCCCGTCGCATGGCGGCCGAGGACCCGCGCTTCAACGCGGGGCTGGGCGCGGCGGTGGTGCCGCTCAAGGAGGTCGTGGTCGGCGGCTACGCGCCGATCCTGTGGCTCCTGTGGGGCGCGGTCGGCTTCGTCCTCCTCATCGCCTGCGCCAACGTCGCCAACCTCCTGCTCGCGCGCGCGGTCGCGCGCAGCCACGAGATCGCCGTGCGGCTGGCGCTGGGCGCCACGCGGGTGCGGCTGGTCCGGCTGTTTCTGGCCGAGAGCGTGCTCATCGGGCTGCTCGGCGGCGCGCTCGGCCTGCTGGTCGCGGTGTGGGGCGTCGACGCGCTGGTGGCGCTCAGCCCCGACGCGATCCCGCGCGCCGGCGAGGTCGCGATCGACGGGCGCGTGCTCGGCTTCACGCTGGTGCTCTCGCTGCTGACCGGGATCGCGTTCGGCCTGGCGCCGGCGCTGCCCAGCTCCGGGCTCGATCTGGCGACGTCATTCAAGGAGAACGGCCGCGGGGCGACTCGCGGCCAGCGCCGGCACCGCCTGCGCGGACTCCTCGTCGTGGTCGAGACCGCGCTGTCGCTGGTCCTCCTCATCGGCGCCGGCCTGATGATCAAGAGCTTCTGGCGCCTGCACGCGGTCGACCCCGGCTTCGCGCCCGACGGCGTCATGACCGTCCGCCTCGAGCTGCCCGAGGGCCGCTATCCGGCGGCGCCGCAGTCGGTCGCGTTCTACCAGCAGCTGGTGGCCCGCACCGCGCGCCTGCCCGGCGTCGCCGCGGTGGGCGCGTCGAGCGCGCTGCCGATGAGCGGCGCCGGAGGGGTCAAGCCGGTCCGCGCCGGGGGCGCGGCGGCGCCGGGAGATGCTCCGAACGTGCAGTACCGGCTGGTCAGCCCCGGCTACTTCCGCGCCATGGGCATCCCGGTCGTCCGCGGCCGCGACTTCGACGCGCGCGACGCAGGGCCCGCCGCCGGGGTCGTGGTGATCAACCAGGCCATGGCGCGGCGCTTCTGGCCCGGCCAGGACCCGATCGGCAAGCGCGTCACCCTCGGCGGCTGGGACGACCTCACCGGCGAGGTGGTGGGCGTGGTCGGCGACGTGCACCACTGGAGCCTCGAGGCCGGCGCCGAGCCCGAGATGTACTGGGACCACGCGCAGGACTGGCTGGCGCGCGGCCCGACCCTGCGGCGGCACCAGCGCGGCCTCACCCTGGTGGTCCGCGCCGACGGCGACGCCGGCGCGCTGGTGCGCGCCATCCGCGGCGAGGTCGCCGCGCTCGACCGCGAGCTGCCGCTGGCCGACGTGGCGACCATGGACCAGCGCCTGGGCTCGGCGCTGGCCGCCGCGCGCTTCAAGACGCTCCTGGTCGGCATCTTCGCGGCGGTGGCGCTGCTCCTGGCCGCGATCGGCCTCTACGGCGTCATGTCGTGCGCGGTCATGCAGAGGACCCAGGAGCTCGGGATCCGCATGGCCCTGGGTGCGCGCGCGCGAGACGTCGCCTTCCTGGTCGTCGGCCAGGGCCTGCGCCTCGCGCTGGCCGGCGTCGCGATCGGCGTGGTCGGAGCGCTCGCCATCACGCGCGTCATCGCCAGCCTGCTCTACGGCGTCGCGCCGACCGACGCGGCCACCTACGTCCTCCTCGCCCTCCTGGTCGCCGCCGTCGCGGTCATGGCCTGCTACCTGCCGGCGCGGCGCGCGACCCGGGTGGATCCGATGGTGGCGCTGCGCTCGCTGTGACGAGCGTGCGCAGGAAGCTGAATATCTCGCAGCGCGAGGCTGGTCGAATCCTCGGAGGGGGCCCGCGAGCATTCCAGAAGTACGAGTCCGGACAGGTGCCGGTCAGTGAGCCGATGAAGAACTTGCTCGTGTTGCTGCGCAATGACCCGAAGCGCCTCAAGGAGCTACGCGCGACAGGCGATGGAGCGAGATCCAAGACGAATCGACGAGAACGGGAGCGTCGCCCGGCCCGATCGGCACGGGCGAGCCGGTCATGAACGGCTCGCCCGCCGCACTCCGGCGCTCGACTACCGTTCTCTCAGCGCGCGCGCGATCTCCTCGCGGATGAGCGCGGCGACCTCGGCGCGCTGGCGGCCGCCGGATGCGCCGGGCGCGATGGTCGGCACCGGGGAGTGCGGGGCCGGGGCGCAGGCAACGACCGGCTGCACGGCCGCGGGGCGCCCGCGATCGGCCGCGCGGTCGGCGGCGGCGCCGAGGCCGGCCCGCGCGCGGGCCTCGAGGAGAGGCGCGATGGCCGCGTCGGGCAGGTAGGCCACGCCGCCGGTCGCCTGCGCGAGGGTGGCGATGCGCGCCAGGTGCTCGACCAGCTCGAGGCGGAGGTAGGCCTGCTCGAGATCGGCGCCCCACGCGAAGGCGCCGTGGTTGGCGGCCAGCACGGCGTCGTGCTCGCCGGCGGCGCGGCCCAGCGCCTCGGCCGCGGCCGGGCCGGGCGGGGCGAACGGCAGGGTGGGGATGCTCGGCCCGAGCGAGACCACCGCCTCGGCGATGAACGGCCGCTCGAGCAGGCGCGCGCCGCTGCAGGCCAGGGCTGTCGCGTGCGGCGGGTGGGCGTGGACCAGCGCGGCGACATCGGGGCGGGCGGCGTAGACCGCCAGGTGCAGGCCGAGCTCGCCGAACGGGCGGCCGCTGCCCGACACGCGGTGCCCGCGGCCGTCGACCTCGAGCAGGCCGCGCTCGCCCACCGCCGCCTTGGACGTCGCGGTCGGCGTGACCAGGAAGCGATCGGGGCCCAGCCGCGCGCTGACGTTGCCGTCGTGGTTCGCGACCCAGCCGCGCTCGTGCAGCGCGCGCGCGGTCTCCGCCACCAGGGCGCGCAGGCTGCGGTCGCCGGCGCGGTTCACGAGCCCACCGGTTCGACGTCGACCTGGGCGACGTCCACCTGGTCGACGATGCCCACGATGAGCGAGCGGATCGGCACGCGGTCGCCGATCGCGAGGATCTGCCTGACCCCGTTGCCCTCGCTCATGACCAGCACGCGGTCGCCCGGGCCGGCCTGCACCGTGTCGACCGCGAGGAAGCTGGCGCCCACGTCGTTGCCGTCGCCGTCCACCTGCTGGACGATGAGCAGCTTGTGCCCGATGTACGCCGGGTGCTTGACCGTCGCCACCACGTTGCCGAGGACGCGGCAGAGGCGCATCAGCGCGCTCCCCGCGGCGGACGCTCCGATCGCCGCTCGGGCGCGTGGACCTGGTCCACGATCCCGACGATGGCGGCGTCGACCGGCACGAAGAACGGGTCCAGCGCCAGCGCGGCCTCGCGCGAGCCGACCAGGTAGACCAGGTCCTGCGGCCCGGACTGGACCGTGTCCACCGCCACCTGGATCGGGCCGCTCTCGGCCAGCCGGTCGTCGAGCGGCTGGACCAGGAGGAGCTTGGCGCCCTCGAGCCCGGCGGCGATGCGCTCGGCGACCACCGTCCCTATGACGCGCCCGAGGTACATGTGGCGCCGACGTTACTTCGTCTGCCGGGCACCGTCTACTTGACCGCGCCCACGCCCAGCCGGGCGCGCGCCGCCAGGTAGCCCCGGCGGAGCGGCAGCTCGACCAGGTGGCGATGCTTTCGCGTCCCGTCGGGCCCGGTCACGCCGCCGAGGCGGAGCGCGGTGTCGATGTCGCCGCACACCAGGAGGCCCGCCCGATCGGCCGCGCGCAGGCAGGCGCGCCGGAAGCGCTCCGGCAGGATCGCGCGCGGGCGGGCCTGGCCGAGCAGCCTCTCCAGCTGCGTGCGCACCTTGACCGGCAGCGAGCGGCGCAGGAACTCGTCCTCCTCGCGCGCCGCGCCATCTCCCGCGCCCCCGCCGCTGCCGCCGCGGTGGCCGAACAGGCGGCCGAGGCTCGCGCACAGCGCGGCCAGGTGCTCGACCGGCAGCCCGGCGGCGACGATGCGTTCGGGCCGGGCCAGCTCGGCCGCGCGGGCCAGCTGGAAGCGGAGCTCGAGGTCGGACACCTCGTCGCCGTGCCCGTGCAGGCGCGGGCCGAGCACCACCGCGGGAGGCGCCACGCACAGGACCGTCACGTCGGGTGCGTCGCTCTGATCGGTGACGTGCAGGACCGTGGCCGGCGCGTCGAGCGCGCGCGCGATGCGCCCGTAGATCGTGGCGGCCGGCAGGTCGGTCGACGCAGCCAGCTTGCGCGCCCCGGTCATGCCGGCCCGGGTCTGCGCCTCGCCGACGTCGGCCCACAGCAGCGGCGCCGCCTCCCACACGGTGGCCAGGACCGCCGCCATCGGCTCGTCGTCCTCGTCGGCGATGAGCTCGGCGCGCGCGTCGCTGTCGAGCACGCCGCGGTACGGGTCGTCCTCCGCCATGACGCGCACCGGGTGGACCGCGAGGAACTGCACGTCGTCGTTGGACAGGGGCTGACCCAGCGCCGCCGCCACCTCGAGGAGCGCGCGCCCGCCGTCGGCGCGGCCCGCGCGGCACAGCGCGCCCGCGTAGGCCGCCACCTCGGCCGGATCGAGCGCGTCGGCCGCCAGCACCCGGTGGAGCTCGACCACCTCGTCGCGCCGCTCCGGGTCGCTCTGCCACAGCGGCAGGAGCGCGCGGCGCGCGTGCATGGCCCCGTCCGACTCGAGGGCGAGCGGGATGGCCTGCTGGTAGGCCGCGACGGCCCCCTTGCGGTCGCCGCGCTGGAGCCGCGCGTCGCCCAGCCGGCTCCACAGGAGCGCCAGCCGCGGCGCCGACACCTCGTCGACCTGGCGCTCCACCACCTCGCGCGCCTGCAGGCTGCGGCCGAGCAGGGCCGCCGTCGCCTCGTGGTCGCCGGCCGCCATGGTCAGCTCGGACGCGATGGTGAGGACGTCGAGGTCGTAGGGATCGGCGATGAGCGCGCGCTCGGCCGCGGTGCGCGCGCGGTCGCGCTCGCCGGCGGCCAGGTAGTTCTCGGCCGCCGACTTGAGCCGGGCCGCCCGCGCCTCCGGCTCGGCGGCGAACGACGCCATCAGCTCGGCGGTGCGCGCCGCGCCGGCGTGGTTGCCGGCCAGATCCTGGCGCTCGAGCAGCTTCTCGAGCAGCGGCACGTGGCGCGACTCCAGCGGCACCGCGGCGTTGACCGCCGACTCGTAGCACTGCGCGGCGCGCGCCTCGTCCGACAGGATCGCGAGCGCCATGTCGCCCAGCGCCTCGAACAGCCGCACCCGCTCGGCCGGGTCCTCGGTCGACGCCGCCTGCCGGGTGAGCAGATCCGCGGCGCGGCGCGGGTCTCCCTTCTCCATCGCGACCTCGGCCAGCGCGTGGAGCGCGGGGGCGTAGCTGGGCTTGAGCGCGATCGCGCGCTCGTACAGCACCTCGGCCTTGTCGGGCCGCTGCGAGCGCACCTCGGCCAGGGCCGCGTGATAGAGGCCCTCGGCCACCTCGCCGGGGTAGACCTCGGCCATCGGGTGCTCGGCCAGCGGGGCCAGGTGAAGGGCGGCCTCGCGCCAGCGCCGCGCCTGGTAGCGGTTCTCGCCCAGCGCCAGCTTGACCAGGAGGTTGTTGCGGTGGAGCTTGTCCGCCTCGATCAGCGTCTCGTAGGCCTCGTCCGACGCCTCCAGGCCGTCGAAGCCGATCGCCTTGCGGCGCATGAGCTCGGCCCGCGTCTCCGGCGGCGTGCCGCCCAGGCGGGGCAGCGCCTCCTCGATGAAGTCGATGAGCTGGTTCCAGCGGCGGCCCCGGGCCAGCAGATCCGCGCGCGCGAGGATGGCGGGCAGGTGATCGGGGAGGACGGCCAGCGCCTCGTCGAGCCGCTTCTCCGCCGCCGCGTCGACGCCGGCCTGGCGCGACAGCGCGGCCAGCTGGGTCAGGACCTGCGCCCGCTCGAGCGGCGCGGACGGCGCGTTCTCCAGCCGCGCCTCCAGCACCTTGATCGCACCGTCGAGGTCGCCCGCCTGCTCGACCAGCCCGGCCAGCGCCCAGGTCGCCTCCGCCTGGTAGGGGCGCAGCTCGAGCACCTTCTCGAACGCGCGGCGCGCGCCCTCGATGTCGCCGACCTGATCGCGCAGCGTGGTGCCCGCGTCCATCAGCGCCTCGACCTTGGCGTCGACGTCGGCCAGGATCTCGGCCTCGCGCAGGCGCGCGTCGGCGTAGGTGCGCGGGTCCTTCTGCGCGGTGGCCAGGCGGGCCATGCTCTTGAGCGCGGTCGGGTGGTCGGGCACCAGCCGGGTCGCCTCGGCCAGCGCCTGGCGGGCGCCGTCGGCGTCGCGCAGCTCGTCGGAGCGCAGCGCCGCCAGCCGGATGAGCAGCGCCGCCACGTCGCCGGCGCTGGTGCTCGAGCCGCGCAGCGAGGCGATGCGGCCCTCGAGCAGCGACGCCGCCTCGCGCGCGCGGTCGGCCACCACCAGCGCGTTGACCAGCTCGTCGGTCAGCTCGCCGTCCTCGGGCCGCAGCGTGCGCGCCTGGCGCAGCGCCGCGGCCGCCTCCTCCGGCGCGCGCAGCCAGCCGATGAGGACCCGCGCCCGTCGGCGCAGGAGCAGCACCCGCTCGTCGGTGTCCTTGGACAGCGCGGCCCGCCGGCTCAGCACCTCGTCGAGCTGCTTCCAGCGCGCGTGCTCCTCGTACAGCCGGTCGAGCGCGGCGAAGGCGTCCCCGTCGCCCGGCCACTCGGCGACCAGCTGCGCGTAGGCGTCGATCGCGCGGTCGGGCAGCTCCAGCTCCACCTCGTAGATGTGGCCGATGCGGCGCAGCGCCTCGCGCGCGGTCGGCGTCCCCTCCGCCGCCTCGCCGATCTTGTGCAGGACGTCGATGACCTTGCTCCAGCGCCCGATCTGCCCCTGCAGCCCGGCCAGCCGCTCCAGGACGTCGACGTCGGCCGGCTGCAGCGCGCGCAGGCGCTCGAGCGCGTCGATGGCGTCGTGCGGCCGCGACAGCTTCTCGGCGTAGACCGCGGCCAGCTCGCGCAGGAGCACCGGCCGCTCGGCCAGCGCGGCCGCCGCGCCCAGCCGCGGGTCGGTGCGCTCCTCGAGCGACGCGGCCAGATCGACCCAGCGCGCGCTCGAGCGAAGAAGAGCCTCGAGCCGCTCGCGCGCGGTCGCATCGTCGGGACGCATGCCGAGCACGCGGCGGTAGAGCAGCTCGGTGTCGCGCGCGCGCTCCTGCCGCGAGCGGATCTCGGCCACCTCCATGAGCAGATCGGCCGCGCGCTGCACCGTGCCTGCCGCCTCGGCCGCCGCCTCGTAGAGATCGGCCAGCCGGTCCCACTCGCCGTGATCGGACGCCAGCCGGTGCAGGCGGGCGCGCAGCTCGCCGTCGTCGGGCGACGCGATGAGCGCGCGGGCAAGGACGTCGAAGGCGCGCCCGATCTCGCCGGCGCCGGTCTCCCACACCTCGGCCGCCCTGAACTGCCAGCGCAGCCTGGTCGCCGGATCGAGCGCCGGCAGGACCTCGTACGCGGCGGCCAGCTCGTCCCACGGCGAGTCGTAGGCGCGCGCGGGCACGGCCAGGATGGTGGACGCCACCCCGGGCAGGGCGCGGCGCGGCGGGAGGCCGGTCGGCGACACCGTGCGCACGCCGCCGGTCTGGCGCTTGATCTGCGGCGCGCGCGGCGGCGGCGGGGGCGGGCCCTTGCCGCGCGCTGTCCCGCGCGCGCTCTTCGGCGGCGGAGGCGGCGGCGCCGCCCGCGCGCCCAGCGCCTCGACCAGGTCCTCGGGCCGGAGCTCCATGGTCGGGTCGACCTCGACCTCCGACGACTGGCGGCGGATCTCGAGCAGGTCGTCGAGCTCGAGCGGCATGGTGCGGTCGCTGCGCTCCGGCCTGCCCGAGGCCACCACCACGCCGGGCAGCTCGTCGGTCTCGACCAGGTCGCTCATGGTGAGCTCCTGCGTCGCGTCCGCGCGCGCGCGCGACCCCTCGATGCGCAGCTCGGCGGGCGGGCGCGGGCGCGCGCGCCTCTTCGGGAGCTCGGCCGGCTCGACGTGCGCCGGCGGCGGGTCGGGCGGCGCCACCCGGTCGGCCTCCCCGTAGCGCCCGATGTCGCGCGCCAGCCGCCAGAGCTGCGCCACCGTGTCGCCCTCCTCGGGCGAGAGCAGGAACGCGGCCAGGTGGGCGCGGAAGGCGCGCACCTTGTCGCCCGCCCGGTCCTCGAGGATGGCGGCCTTGCGCCGCAGGCAGTCGATGCGCGCCTCCAGGGTGGGCGCGCGCTCGAACAGCGCCGCCAGCACCGACAGCGCGTCGCTCCAGCTGCCGCTCCGCACCGCCAGCGCCTCGATCGCCTGGTGCAGGTCCTCGCGGTCCGGGGCCCACGAGAACGCGGTCAGGAGCTCGGTCGCGGCGCCGGCCGCGTCGTGCAGGCGCTCCTCGCGCAATCGCGCGCGCCGGGCCAGGAGCGAGACCCGCCCGGCCCGATCGGCCACCGCCAGCGGCAGGTCGGTGCACTCGATGACGCGCTGCCACAGCTCCGGCGCGCAGGCGTCGGCGGCGATGCGCTCGGCCTCGGTCAGGAGCTCCTCGCTGTCGGGCTGCACGCGCAGGGCGTCGTGGATGGCGTCGATGGCGCGGCGCGGGTCCGACAGGCGGCGCTCGGCCATCGCGGCCAGCTCGCGGCACGAGGCCACGTAGCTGGCGGCCAGATCGCCGGCCGGCGCCTCGCTGCCGGTCGGCCACAGGCGGGCGCGCTCGTCCTCGTAGACCGCGGCCAGCTCGCGCCACAGGCCGTAGGCCTCGGCCGCGCGGCGCAGCTCGCCGATGGTGGCGGAGTCGGGCGCCTGCTCGTGCGCGCGGCGGTGCCAGGCGAACGCGGCCCGGTGATCGCCCAGCTCCTCGGCGGTGACGTGGGCGATGCGCTGCATGAGCGCGCGCACGTCGCGGCCGCCTTGCGCCGCGCCGACCCGGCGCTCGAGCGCCTTGACGTGGCGCGACCAGTCGCCGACCTGGGCGTAGAGCTCGGCGGCCGCGCCCAGCGCCTCCTCGTGCTCGGGGGACAGGAGGAGCACGCGCTCGAACGCGGCCAGCGCACGGTTGGCGTCGCCCAGCCGGTCGCGGCACAGGAGCCCGATCTCCAGCCCGCGGGCCACCTTGCGCTGCGGCTCCTCGGTCAAGTATAGCTCGCGCTCGGCCACCCGCACCGCCGCCTCGAAGTCGCCGCGCGCCTCGTAGAGCCGGCGCAGCGACTGGTGGGCCAGCATGTGGGCCGGGTTGAGCTCGCGGATGAGCTCCTCCAGCGCGCGCGCCGCGTCGGCCGGCGCACCCAGCCGCTCCTCGAGCAGACGCGCCCGCCGCAGCGCCACCTCGGCCGCCTTGTTCGGGTCCTCCTCGCGGTAGACCGGCACCTGCCTCTCGAGCACCTCGGCCAGGTCGCGCCAGTGGCCCTGCTGCTCGTGCAGCCGCGACAGCGCGTCGAGCGCGTCGCGATCGCGCGGCAGGACCTCGAGCACGCGCCGCCACGCGCGGGTGGCGCGCGACGCGTCGCCCAGCTTGTCGTCGACCACGCGGGCGTAGCGCTCGAGCTCGGCCGCGCGCTTGGCCGCCGCGGCGCTGCCCGGCTCGACCTTCTTCTGGGCCATCAGGCTGCGCTCGAGCACGAGGGACAGCTCGCCCCAGCGGCCGTGGCGCTCGTACAGGTCGGCCAGCGACGCGAGCCCGTCGCCGTCGGACGGCGCCGCCTTCAGCACCTGCTCCCAGCGCTCCATGGCCGCGACCTGGTCGCCGCGCTCGTCGGCCAGGCGGGCCAGGCGGCGCAGCACCTTGGCCTTCTCGGCCGGGCCGGTGGCCGAGCCGGCGTGATATTCGAGCGTCTGCTCCAGCCGCGTGGTGTCGCCGGCCTTGTCGAGCACGCGCTCCATGCGGTCGAGCGCGTCGCGATCGCCGGGCAAGATCTCGAGGATGCCGGTGCACGAGAACACCACGCCGTCGACGTCGGCCAGGCGCTGCTCGTACATGCCGGCCAGGCGGCGGAGCGCGGTGAGGCGCTCGACCCGCCTGGCCACCGGCCACTCGCGCGCGCCCTGCGCACGCTTGCCGTCGCGCTCGAGCTCTGCCGTGACCTTGTCGGCGTCGATGGCGAGCTGGCGGCGGATGGTGCCGGCCAGGCCGGTGTCGTCCCCCTCGCGCTCGTAGAGCTCGGCCAGCGCCTTGAGCGCCGGCTCGTCGCGCTCGATGAGGAGCACGATCTCCTCGTAGATCTGGATGGCGCGGCGCGGGTTGACCTGGCGATCGCGGTAGACCTGCGCGATGCGGCGCAGCGCCTCGGCCCGCGCTTCCGGGGTGGCGGCGGCCTGTGCCTCCTGCTCCAGCATGCCGACCAGCGACTCCCACATCTTGGCGCGCGCCAGCAGGCGGCGCAGCGACTCGTGGGCGCGCGGGTTGTGCGGCTCGAGCTCCTCGACCCGCCGCCAGGTGGTGATGGCGCGGTCGATGTCGCCCAGGCGCAGCTCGGCCAGGTGGGCCAGCTCCTCGAGCCGGCGCACCAGATCGGCCGCCGGTGCGCCCGCCTCGCGCAGGTTCTCGATGGCGAACTCGTTGAGGTCGGCCAGGCCGCGCCAGTCGCGCCGCTCGCGGAAGTGATCGCCGTAGCGGGTCAGGGCCTCGTCGTTGCGCGGGTCGACGGTGAGGGCGCGGTGGAGCAGCTCGGCCGCGCGATCTCGATCGCCCAGCTGTTCGCGGGTGAGGCTGGCCAGCTCGAGCAGCTCGCGCACCTGGGCCGCGCCCTCGAGGCGATCGATCTGGCTCTCGAGCAGCGCGGCCAGCAGCGGCCAGTCCTCGTCCTCGGTGTAGAGCTGGCGCAGGCGCTCGCGGCACTCGTGCGCGGGCGGCTCGAGGGCGGCCAGCTGCTCCAGGCAGCGCTTGAGCTCCTCGCGATCGGCCAGCCGGTGCTCGGCCAGCTCGGCGCGCTTGCCCAGGAGGTCGCGGCGCTCGCCGTCGTCCTGTGCGGCGGCCAGGAGCTGGCGGTACAGCCGATCGAGCTCGTCCCACCCGTCCACCGCCGGCAGCGCCAGCTCGAGGGCCTGGGCGGCCGCGCGCGAGGTCGGGTCGACGCCGAGCGCGCGGCGGAGGAACACGACCGCGCCGTCGGTGTCGCCCTCGTCGATGCGGGCGCGGCCGAGCTCCACGAACAGATCGGCGGCGCGCCGCTGCGGCTCCGGCTCGCCGCCGGGCGCGGCGGCGGCGGGGGAGGCGTAGATCTCGGCCAGGTTCTCGCGCGCCTCCTCGGACCCGGGGTCGCCGACCAGCGCGCGCTCGAGGTGAGCGGCGGCCTGGGCGGCCTCGCCGTGGCGGTGGAGCAGGCGGCCGAGCTGGAGCTCGAGCTGCGCGCGCCGCTCGGGCGCGCTGTCGCCCAGGATCTCCAGCTCCGCCTCGTAGAGCTGCGCCACCATCTTGTGCTTGCCGAGCGACGCGTAGATCGCGCGCGCCGCCTCGAGCGCCTCGGTGCGGAGCGGCTCGAGCTGCCACGCCTTCTGCCAGTGGTGGAGGGCGCGGTCGAGGCGGCCGAGCTGGCCGTCCCACAGGGCCGCGACCTGGCGGTGGCGCTCGGCGCGGCGCCCGCGCAGGTGATCGGCCGAGGCGTCGCCGTTGCCGCCGTGCTCGCCGCCGCCGTCGGTGGCATCGCCGAAGATGGCCGTGGCGTCGTTGTCGTCCGCGTCGTCGGCGGCGGTGGCGGTGGCCGCGTCCCCGTCGGTGGCTGGGTCGCCATCGCCCCCGGCGCGGCCGGGCCCCGCGTCCCCCTCCGCCGCCGCCTCGAGGGCGGCGAGCTCGGCCTCGAGGACGGCGGCCGCCTCGGCGAAGCGGCCGCCGGCGATGAGGTGCTCGGTGAGGTGCGCGCTGGCCTGCTGGTTCCGCGGGTCGCGCGCCAGCGCCTCGCGCAGGTCGCTCTCGCCCGGCTCGCTCTGGCCCATGCGCAGCCGGGCCGCACCCGCCTCGGCGTAGAGCGC